>Ga0255761_10000518_pt1 | contig 35683 bp, 22 predicted proteins | sample 071ome_29_FD_179961 | JGI IMG/M metagenome (GOLD analysis project Ga0255761, IMG submission 179961) | Coastal salt marsh microbial communities from the Groves Creek Marsh, Skidaway Island, Georgia - 071407BT metaG (version 2) | ecosystem: Environmental > Aquatic > Marine > Intertidal zone >... | reverse complement strand
ACGCTCGCGCCTCGAAAAGATTTAAAAAAAAAAAAAGAAGAACTCGAGAGCACCACTCTCTCCGAGAAAGAAGAAACCAAAACGAAACGAAACGAACCTCTTCTCAACATCTCCACTTTCTCCCCGGTCTCTCTCTCCACTCTTTTCTTCACCCCCAAAACCGTCTCCGTCTTCTTCTCCACGTCTCGAAAAACGCACGTTTTTCCAAATCGAAATCTCGCCCTCGGATCTCGAACTTGAAACCGGGTCAGATTCTTGTGCTCCTCCGCGTTCGGTTCCGGGAGAAGTTTCACGAAAATCGTGACGAACTTTGATGAATCCTTTTCTTCTTCTTCTTTGCCATCGCCATTGCCGTTGGTCGTCGTCGGTGTCGTCGTCGTCGTGATAGTATTCATCAGCATATATATGCGTGTAAAACTTTTTCGAATGCGAAATGCGTGTGTTTGGTGTCGCGTGAATATTTTTTTCTTTTTGTTCTCGAGAAAAAAAAAGAATCATCTTGGTAATTTAGGGTTTCATAGAAAAAAATTTGCAAAACAAGAATTGAAGAGAATTAAAACCCCCGTCTTCTCCCTCTCTCTCTCCGCGCAGACCAGCCGATCCCAACGCGCGCGCGCGCGCATAAAGAGAGAGAGAGAGAGACAAACAGTGAGTGAGAGAGGAAGCGGGGATCGGATGATCCTTTTTTAAAAAAAGAATCGTCGTCCACTTTGTCTCTCTCTCTCGTGTTGTCTCTCTCAGAGTTGTCTCTCGTCGTTTTTTGGGGGGGAATCTGAAGAAAAAAGGAGTATAATATACGGGAAAAAAGTACCACGCGCGTGTGTTTGGCCACGTGCGTGTGCTCTTCTCATCACCACCACTACCGCGCGCGCCTGCCGTCTCAGAGATGGTCGAGAGATGGTTGTGGTTGCGTCGAGTGGTGGTTGGTGGTAGTAGTAGTCGAAGCGAAGAGAGAGAGAGAGAGAGAAGAACAAGAGCGAAGAAAAGTAGCCGTTGGTGAAGGGTTTTTTGATATTTTTTTGTCCTTTTTTCTCTCGGAAGAAGAAGAAAAAAGAAGAAGAAGAAGAAGAGAAGAAGAGAAGAAGAGAGAAAGCGAAAGAGTCAGCTTTTTAAGCGACGGTTTTGGGCGATTGGAACGCGCGAGGAAGCCGTAAGCGCTCGCTTTCTGTTTGGTGAGTGTCTCGAGACATCTCTGAGGTGCTCCGACGACTTTGAAATGGACGCATTCAAAAGCGAAAATGGTTCGGAAATTGGAACTTCTTCCGTAACGGACGACGTGCTGATTCGCCGACGCTTCGAGGCGAAAGAACCGGATAAGACTTTAGTGTTCTGGAGTATTTTTTGGGACGTTTTTGACGCTCGCACTCGCCGTGAGCGCGCGCCGGGTGTCTCTCGGCGGCGTGGACGCCTTGAATCACCGAGAGATGAGGCGCAAGGCCCGGCGAGAGCGTCCGCTCTTCTCCGCGATTTTTTGCGGAGAAGAGCGAAGAAAATACGGATATCGATATCTTCTAAAAAAGTGCCATCTTTCAGGTAAGGGTGTTGTGCACTTACGAGGGGGATGCGCGCGCAGAGAGGAGGCCACATTCGTTTGGGTCGAACCCGCGCGCTTTATTGATTCTGTGAGAGTCTCTGTGGTGCCTAGGAAGGCTGTCGTAGCGCCTCGTTGAGGCGCGACGTTCTCGCTCGAAGTGCGCCAAAGGCGTCCGGCGAATCCAAAGTCGCCGGCGCCTTGGAGCAGGTACACTTTTACATTAAATTTGCACTAGGTGATTGATTTTTTGCGCGCTTGGAAGCTTCGAGTGCAATTCTGAGATTCTCGGCCACCTCGTGGGACATATCTCCTCTGAGAGGCGGCAAAGAGGCGGCGAAGGCGCCGACGCTCTTCGCGAAAATTTTGTATCTCGCTTGGATACGGATGGCGTCGGCGAGCGATGAATAAAGTTCATCACAACCTCCCCTCCAAGTCTACTGTTACATCACAACGCGAGCATCTTCGGTAGGTTTGAGGCAACAACGAACGTCAAACGGGGTCGGACAGTTCTTTATCACTCCTCAGAGGTCCTCGGAGTGGCGCAGACGGCGCGGCGAACGTCTCCGCGTTTTTGCGAAGCGTCCAAAAGCCGTCGGCGCCGCCTTCGCCCGATAGCTCCAAGCTCTGTATATGGTGTCACCAGAATTTGGAGGTCTTGACAACTCTGCATGATACATCGCACGCGAGCGCCCGTTGGACGGCTGGAACTTCTCTGACGCATCTTTATATCGTTCTCAACGACGCTCATTCGTCCGAAAACGACCGGCGAAGAGTGATCGCTTTTCCTTAGGTCCCCTCCCAGAGAAACGGCGACCGGAATCGCCGTCGCATGCTTCCATATAGCTCCAAATGCCAACCACTGCACACAACGCGCTCTTGGTATGTGTTCATCTGGACCACGACGAAAGGCGCGTACCAGTCGTGCGCTTCTATTGCATGCTTCATGAGTAGCAGAGCGCGTGCTTACGCTCCGACGACGCCGGCGCGAAAATTTGCGCTCGGCGACGTTCGAATAGCCTTCGCCACACGAAGGATAGCCCTTCTTTCCACACAGATAGTGTTGTCATGTGATGCTTTAAACGACTGATCTTCTCAGATCTGTAACTAGACTCTGTGTAGACTCCAGCACAAGTCTCCGATCACGCTCAGATGCCTTCGATCACCCGTAGCGACCGCGCGTTCACGCGCGTTTGAATTTTTCCGCGTTTCTTTCCCCTCTCGCCGGTGCGCGCGCGAAGCGTGCGCGCTCAACGGGACAAATCATATTTTGCGCTCACTCGCACTCGACAGAATGCTGGTGCATGTATTTACAAGCCAAGTTTTATTAAAAAATAGGTAAAGCTATCTTCTCAGAGCTTCGTTTTCAGTCCGCTCTGATGCGTTTAATCGTCTCTCGAATTTCTTTCGTTCTTCTCTTTTCGTCTCTCTCTCTCTCCTCCAATTTTTGAACGCCGTCTCGTCGTCGTCACTTCGAGCGTCTTCTTCTTCTTCTTCTTCTCACTTACTTCTTCTTCTCACTTACTTCTTCTTCGCCGTCGTCGTCGTCTTTCTTCCTGCCTTTCCTTGCTCTTGCTCCTTCTGTTCCCTGAGCAGTCTCTTGCGGTCTCTCGAGTAACACTTGGCGCACAAGTACTTCCCTTTCTCTTCTTTGGAGTTGTACCAAATCGAACTGGTCGTCTTCGAATCGCAGCTGGAGCACTCCTTCCCACTCAACGCGACCAGTTCTTTGTAGTAACAATTCACGCACAAATAAGCGCCGTCCACGGTCTTGCTCTTCAACCAACTCCCGCTCGTTTTATCGCTCCCGCACGCGACGCAACTCTTCGTCGAAATCGTCGCTCTCTCGCGATAATAACATCGATGGCACAAACTCACCCCGATTTTCACGTGCGAATTGTACCAACTCGCGGTCGTCTCCGTCGCCCCGCACGCCCCGCACGTCTTATCCTGAAGCTTCGTCAGCTCTTTATTGTAGCACTTCCGGCACAGACTCCCTCCTTGAATCACTTTCGACCGGTACCAGCACCCGTTCGTTTTCCGGCTTTCGCACTTCGCGCACTGCTTATCCGCCAGCGCCAACGTCTCCACGCGATAACACGCTTGGCATATGTCCGCTCCTGGTATCACTGTATGTGTGTTACAAAAAAAAAAAACAAAGAGTATGTGTTTGCGCGTGCGCGCGTGTGACTGTGGTCAGTATGTGTATAAAACTCTCTCTCATTCTCTCTCGTTTCAAAGTGCGCACGCGTACGTACGTACGCGCGTATTCAAAATCGAGAGAGAGCATAAACTCTCTCTCTCTCTTTCTTTAAACTTAAAAGAGCGATCATCCAAATACTCCTCGCAAAAAAAGAAAAACGTGTTTTCCCGTAAGAGGAACTACGGGGAAAAAAATTCACCTTTTGATTTCCTCCACCGAATCGGTTTCTCGTTCTCGTTCCTCTGTCCGCCGCCTCCTCTCAGCGCGAGTAACGTTCGCTTGCAGTTTTCGTTTATGCACGTTTTATTCGCGTCGCCCGTGTTTGTAGGGTGGTTCGTCATTTTTTATCTGTTTCTTCTTCTTCTTCTTCTTCTTCTTCTAATTCGTTGCGGTTTGTGTGTACTTGTTGTGTTGGTGCGTCGACACTCCGACGTTTCTTTTTTTTGTGTGGAAGGTCCGAGAAAATTTATTTCAAAAAAAAATTCAAAAAAAAAGAAAAAAATATATTTTGTTTAGGGTTTTAGATTTTTTTTTTGTGCGTGTCGGTTGGTTTTCGTTCGTCTTTTCTTAACCTCTCTCGTCTCTTCTCCGTCTTCCGTCTTCTTCCTCCGAGAGACGACCGGCGGGCGCGACAGGAGGAGCGTTGAGGGCAGAGAGAGAGAGAGAAGAGAGAGAGCTCGCGCGTGTTCTCTCTCTCTCTCTCTCTCTCTCTATTTCGCGCGTAAAATCTTTGGACTGAAATTTTACGCGCCACGAGGGCGCGATTAATAACAGAAACCTTTGCCTTCTTCTTCTTCGCCAAAAGTTGAACGATACGGGAAAGGAGAGGCCAAAAGCACCGCCACTGGGTGGTGGTGGAGAGATTTAGAGCGACGGTTTTTTCGTCGCGGTCTCGCGCGGCGTGAGTGGTATTACGACGGGACGATAACATGCGTGATAATCAGTTCTCGTCGTCTCTGACAAAAGAGGAAGCCAACACCAAAAACAAAAACGACGCGCGAAGGCGAAGACGAGAGACGCTGAGAGAGATTAAAGAACGCGCGAAAAGCGCTTTGTCGCTGAATGATGACGGTAACGATAAGAATAATAAAGAGAAATCATCGTCGTCGGCGGGAAAAAAAAGATGGACGAATTCAGATTGGCGCGACGCGTTCGAGCGGTTGTTTTTAGACGACGCGGAGACGTTTAAAGAGGTTGGCATGCAAGACGACTTGTTGTTTTACGCGCCGAGTAGTAGTAGTAGTAGTAGCGGTCGAGGAGGAGGTACGGGAGGAGCGAAGGACGTCGTCTTCGTTCGCCGGTGGAAGAAGAAAGATATGGCGAAGAACGATGATAATAATAATAGTAACAACAACAACAACAGTAATATGGAGGATTTGACGACCGAGAACGTGGACTGGCGAGCGACGACTTTACTGAACATCGTGCAACACACGACGTATTCCGCGGAGGTTTCCGTGTGTCTGTTGGACCAGTTGGAAAAGAAGCAACACAAGAGTGATGGCGGTAATAGCACCGCGAAGGGAGGAGAGGATGCGCATAAAATTCAACGCGAACAGAAAGGAACGTTGGCGAACCCGTTGGCGTCGTATAAAACGAAAGTTTTTGCGAGCACGTCGAAAATGGCACAGTCGAACAATTTGAAGAGCGATAGGAGAGATTCTACGTTACCCGAGGTGTCGTTTGAGTCGTATTACGCCAACAGCGAGGAGTGGGAGAAGTGCGCGTTGACATACGACGGAGATTGTTTGTGCGTGAGGTTATTTGCGACGGGGGGCGTGTTGAAGACGCATCTAGACGATGACAAAGTCGCGACGACGGAGGAAGAAAAGAAGATTGTAGTTTTTAGCGGGTTTGCACCCAGGTCGGACGTAGCGAGGGCGTACAACGTTGAAAGGAAAGCCGCGTATAAGCAGGCGTTTACGTTCCGTGCGTTTGCAAGCTCGACATTTGGGTTCGATTTACCAAAATTGCACTACGGCGATTCAAATAATAGAAGAAGTAGAAGAAGGAAGCATGGTGGTAGCAATAATAGTACTAGCGGTAACGGCGTAGCAGAAAACGGTTTGTACGACGACGGGTATCGAGTAAACGGTGCGCACGGGAATAGCGATGACGACGAAGCGCAACGTCTCGACGAAGACGTTCCTCACGAAGGGAACCGGGACGAAGACGACGACGACGACGACGGTGGTAACCACGGTAACAGCGGTGGAGGAGAAGGAAGAAGAGGTACCTCTTTTCTCTCCCCATACCGCCAACATCCGAAATCCTTCGCCTCGCCGTCTAGAGGAGGCGCCGGCGAAACCGACGCCGTCGTAACGTTAGGACGAGGCACCGAAGAGGAAGGCGAAGCCGCCGTAGCGGTTTCGGCCGAACATTTGCACTTTTCTCCATCCTCGGCGCACAAAAGTGGCACCAGCGGCGGCTTCGCCGCCGACGACGTTTCCGCGAGCGGCGGCAGTGGCATCAACAGCGAGACCGACTACTCCAGCGCCTACGATACCGACGATACCTCTTCCTCTCGAGGCGCGCTGCCGCCAGGAACCAGCGGCAAAATCTCCGCCTCGGCCAAAACCAACAGGAAAGGAAGCGGAGGCGCGCGACGACTTCTCAATTTCGGTCGAAAAGTCGAAACCGTTCGAGAAGTCGCCGAATCCGTTGCCTCTTCGCCTTCCTCCTCCTCTCCCGGCGGCGGCGGCGGCATCGCGCGCGGTAGTAAAGACAGAAGAGAAACTCTCGACGTGACTCGCTTGCGGTGTCGTTTGCTCGGCGTGAAAATCCACTGGAGAGCGCTCGCGAGAGATTTGTTGTACAAAGAGTGGAGATGATTTTAGATGTAGACGTATATATGTACAGATTGATTTTTGCAAAGAAGATGATGAAGATGATGATGAAGAAGAAGAAGAAGAAGAAGAAGATCATAATAACGATAAGAAGAAGAAGAAGAACATGTCACACCCCTTCAGTTTCTCCCCGGTTTTCGCAGCAAAAAAATCTGTAAAAAACTCTATCCTCATTTTTAAGCACCCATGATGACCTCCTGTTCCGCGAGCATCGGTGGTAGTTTGCATCATCGCCGCGTCCTCCGCGCGTCTTCTTCTTCTTCCTCTTCTTCTTCCGCGCGTTTTCGTTGTCTTCGTCACAATCTCGCTTCGTGTTCTTCTTCTTCGTCGTCGTCGTCGTCGTCGAAATCCAATTTTGACGCGACTTTTGGACGTCAGAATTGGAATATTTTTTCTCCCGAGAAGCAGCGCGAAGGGGCTCGCTATCGTCGTCCCGGTCGCGGTGCGGTGCCACCTCGGTCGTCCTCCAAGGAGGAGGATTCCACGCGGAAGTTGAACTTTGACGACGACTCGCTCGTTTTATCGTCGGGGGCGAATGAAGAACCAGACGTGTACGACTTGATGCGCGCGAAGCTCGTTCCGTATGAAAAGACGTACCGAGTTGCTTTTTTGAGACACGCGAAGAGCAGTTATTCGCAGTGGGCGTACTCTTCTTCCGTCAGCGGAGACGACGACGACGGTGCGGTTGACGATACGAACAACAATAAAAGCGACGATAAGAGCGAGATTAACGGGGACGAGGACGATAATTTTGATTTACCGGATAAGTACCGGTCGATTGCGCCGCGAGGGAAAATCGGCGCTTCGGCCGTGGCGAAGATGTTGGTGGCGGAGTACCCGGAGTTTGTGCCTTCGATTATCATCACCTCGGACGCCACGCGGTGTTTAGACACCGTCGAGTGTTTTACGATCGCTGAACCGGAGGCGTTTGGTAAATCCACGGTGATTTTAGCGCCGGAGTTTTACGAGGTGGCGCACGGAAGCGATGTGAAAGCGAAAAGAATACGCAAAGCAATCACGAAGAAGATCAAAAGAGAAGCGCAAATGAGAGGGGCGGAAACGGTGTGCGTGGTCGGACACAACGCCGGATGGGAAAACGTGGTGAAACTAATCACGAAAAGTAGTAAAAAAGTGAGATTGAAGACGTCGAATTGCGCGCTCGTGTCGTGTAAGGCTGGGGAAATGACGTGGGAGGAAGCGCTGACGGAAGGAGAGTGGCGGTTAGAAACAATTTTAAGAGTGCCGAAAGAGTTGAATAGAAAAGCAAAGTTGGATTACCCGGAGGAAGATAGCGTGAAATGGAAGGAAGAGGATAACGAGGCGGAAGCGGACGACGAAGACGAGGAAGGAGGGGAGACTAGTTTCGATGGATACGTCTCCACGTAACAGAAGCTTTGGACAGAGAGAGAGAGAGAGAGAGAAAACGAGAAAATAAAACATGTAGGCACTTTTTGTAAATATGCACTAATTTTTTTAAAGAACGATAATACAACAAATCATCATCAACGCTTCTTCCGAAACGCGACGAGCGTCATCTCTTCCGTCGAGTTCGAAAACAGCGGCACTAAATGCGTCTCTTCGAACTGATGCTCAGACTTCAACTTCTGCGCCAGCTCTTCGCTCGCTTCGTAAAATGCTCGTTTTCCGGCGACGAAATTCTTCATCGTCAAAACTAAAGCGCCTTTGGTTTCGTCCACCATCGATAACAATGGCTCTACCCAACGATACACCGACAGCGGCGACGAGTTTCCATCGCACGCGACTAAGCTGAGTTTTTTTCCATCGAGTTTTTCGCGAATATCGTCGATGGACTCTTCAATTTTCTTTTGTAAATGGATGAGATTAGTTGGCGGTTCGACCGTTTTTGGAGGTTTGAAACCAAGACGCGCTGGATCAACCGCAAAAATTATACCTGAATCATCGCCTGTCTTATTAGTATTCCTCTTCATCTCGTCGCCGAGCGCTTGTATCCATCCGCCCGGAGCGCACCCGACATCCACCACCATCGACGCGCTCGTGATGAATTCAGACAACCGAAAGCGCAAAATCGCTTCTTCCATCTTGAAAAACGCTCTGCACAGCGGCCGAATATCTTTTCGTCTACTTTCTGCATCGTTCAAAGCTTGATTGATCCATTGGTCGAGTCTTTTGGTAATTTTCCACGTGGAGACGTGTAAACGTCCTCTTATGAGCACGGCGTCTAACGCCACGTCGCACTCGCGCGCGGAAACTCCTTTACCCGGCCCGGTGAGTCCGTACGCGGTACCCTCTCCTGAAGCTTCTTCAATGAGCGCGTCTAAAGTTCTGTATGCCTCAACTTCCATTTCTTTCGGAAAGCACCGAATGCGTACCGTTCGTATCTCCTTTTGCTTCTCATCCTCTTGATTATTATTATTTCTACTACTGCTACTATTACTATTCGAGCACCATCGCTCTTTGACCTTTTCAAAAATCGTCCTCCACTCGACGCCGTCGCCGTGAAATTCAACCGCCTGATCCTCGTTCGCGCGTTCGTCTCTCGCGTATATCCTCGAACACATCGAAAACCCGTGCGGCTCGTTTTTTTGCATCTTCTCGATTAATTTAATCACTTTAACCTCGTTCGTTTCTTTCCCAGAATCGTCCTCGTTCTCCTCTTCTTCGGGACACTTCACGCACACGACGCATCCGCTCACGCTCTCTTGTCGCTCTCGCGCCGCCGACGTGACGTTTTCCGCGCCGTAAATTTCCGCGCATCGCTCTTCGATGAAATGCACGAATAACGATAGAGAGTACACGAGAACAAAGCAAAGGTCAGTTTAAAATCTGTTTCGATGAGTGTAAAAACGACCGATTGCCATTCGCGCGCGAGAGAGAAAGAAGAAGAAGAAGACTTTAATCAAAACACACCTAACAACCTCAACCCGAACACCGTGCTCGTGTGAAACGCAATCGTAAACGCACGACTCGTCTTCAAACTCTCGTGCGCATACCAACACTTCTTCCCGTTGTCCCGTTTACACGTCCCATACAGCGTCCACTGTTCGCACGCGGGTCTCGGATCCGGGTGGAAGTATCGACACTTCTTCTTCTTCGCGCTTTCTTCTCGTTCCTCTTCGTCGTCGTCGTTTCCATCATTTTGGTCCGTCCCTCCCGGGAAATAACACGGAAGATTCTGTAAATACCGGCGACAAATCTCCCGGCCAGAATCTTTATCGATCAGTCCTTTCTCCAACCTGTGGTGCAGAGTTCCCAGAACCGTTCGGTGTTCGTCCATGTGCGTGTCTTTTCGCGCGAGATTCTGTTAGTGCGTGCCGGTGGTGTTGATGGTATTCGATCATCAAAAAGTGGCGAATCCGCCGCCGCCAAAAAAGCGTATCTTTACACGAGTAAAAAGTTCCAATTTGCGCGCCACATAAAAAAGGATTGACTTTTTGATGCGCCTGGCGGCTGCGCGGGGGTTGCTGAGCACGTCGACGCGATTTCGCGCTGCTTCTTCTCTGTCGCGGTATAGTTTTCCCGCGTGTGCTTCTTCTCGTTGTTCTTCTTCCGTGATGGTAACGAAGAGGACGACCACCATGGTCGTTGCGGGAGGAGAAGTAGGTGTTACTTTGCTCGGGAATCCGGACGCTTCTTCTTCCCTCAATGATGGTACTATTGATGATGATGATGATGATGATGTCGATGTGCGGGACGAAGAATGCGTGAAAAAGAAGAAAATAAGGATCACGCGCGTGTTATTCGTCGGCGACGGGGACTTTTCGCTCTCGCGAGCGTTCGCTGGGACGGAGAAAGGCAAGAGTGCAATCATCGTGGCGACGAGTTTGTCCTCGGAGAGCGACATCGAGGAAAATTGGAAAGGGCGGGAAAACGTTCTCGAGCTGAGGAAGATGGCGAACGTCGAGAGGGTGGCGCACGGGATCGATGCGACGAGAGTTGAAGACATGATGAGAGCGTTGAGAGGAGGAAATGGAGGAGATGATGATGATGACGACGGTGGAAGAAGAGGAGCGGCGGACGCGGTCGTATTCGCGTTTCCGCACTTACCGGGGAAAGGGAAGATTAGCAAGAACAGAGAACTGTTGCGAAACTTTTTACTCGCGGCGAGAGATGAGAGGGTGATGCGTAAGAACGGCGCGTGCGAGGTGGCGTTGGCGCCTGGTCAAGGTGGGACGTTTATGGATGGGAACGAGTCGAGGTTGATGTACGGCGACACGTGGAAGGCTTACGATATGGGCGCGGATGTCGGGATGGCGTTGGTCGAGTGCGAACGATTCAACGAGGAGAAATGGAGAGAAAGGTCGTATAAGCCGACCGGGCATTGGAGAGGGTTGGATGACTCCAGGTCGTTTCGCGTGAGCAACGCGGTCGTGCACAGATACAAAAGAGAGGAGGAAGTTTCCGCATTGGACGGGACGTGTTCGAGGTTTCAACGGACGGAGGAGAGGTTTACCAGGGATGTGAGTTTAGCGGTGGAGAAAAGATTTGTCGGCACGAGCGCGGGAGAGAGCGACGATAAGACGACTAAAGACGACGAGGAAAACGGCATCATGTCTACTTTTGCTCCGGAAGGAGAGCGATGCGCGTTTGCAAAAGATGGCACGTGCGCGTTTGCAAAACGATGCGACAAGGAGAGGAAACCGTTGGTGTACACTCGATTGAACAGAAAAGTCCCGTCGAGGTATTTCGACGCGGCGTATCGAGGCAAGTGGTGCTGCGGGAAGTGTTACGTCAAGATTTCGAAAGCGTTGCAGTTGCAAAAGCAAACGAACGGGGTCGAGGACACCACACCAGAGGAGAAAGAGTTGTTGGAAAAAATTAGAGTCAAGGCGATGGAGAGCGCCGAGGAAATCGCCAAGACGTGGAAGGTACATAAAAATATCGAATTCACGGATGCGTTCATCATCGATCGGTACGACCCGAAAGACGGGTCAAACGCCGTCGCTAGAAACATTCGATTGCGCTATTTCTGCGAACGTCATCCGCTCAACGGGAAAGAAGTGAACGAAATCCAGCACGCTTTGAGAGAAAAGCTGGAAAGAGGGGACGTGGAGGGCGTCACTATGAGATGGTATCGCCGCGACGACGAGGAGGCGAAGAAGAAGCTAAGAGTGTAAATTGGTATCCGCATGGTGCTAGCACGTACCGCAGTAGTATTATTTATACGTTGTTTATTATAGTATATATCTAGCGATTAGTTTTTGTAGGTAAAATGTAGAGATTACATAGCACATTTATTATTTATCATCGTCATTGGTCCTTGACTGCTTGTTCGTATTCGCTTTCGCTCGCGAACGAACCTTCTATAATTCTACCGTCAAAAGCGCGACCGTGCATTCCTTCCTTCGCTTTCAAGGCGGACTCTTGATCTCTGAACTTTGCAAACGCCGAGCCTAGGAACGGTCCCCGCCTGGGAAGGGCTAACTTACTACCACTACTACCACCACTCGAAGAGCGCGAGCAAAACTTTTCGCACTCTGCGGCGACGTCCAACTTTAAATCTTCGTATTCCTCGTCATCGTTTACATCTTCCTCGGTGGCGATATGCTTTAATCGAACGTATACCGTAGCCGTTGATGGTGATGGATTTTCTGCTCCTCCTTTTCCTGCTAATGCTATTGTTTCTCCTTCTAATTTCTTTGCGGATGCGGCGGCGACGTTTTGCGCCGCCGCCAGATGCGCCGGTAAATTCTCCCCTAATTCCGCTCTCTCTTCCGCTTGTATAATTTTCATCTGTTCGTACGCGATGTCTGCTTTTTCCTTCATCGTTTGCGGATCTACCCACCCGCTCGGTCGAGCAATCATCAAAGTGTATCCGCACAAATCGACGCCGTTGATGGCAAACAACGCCGTCGCCATGTCTGGATCCACCACGGTCGCGAAACAATACTTGCGATCGGCGCTCATTCTGATCTCCTCGATCAACGAGTCGTTCGGATACTTACCCGACGCCAGCGCCTCGGGATACGCCGCGGACAACGTGGACGACAGAAATACGTTCAAAGTCTCCGCATCCACTTCCGGTGGAATATTCCCAACGTACACTTGCCGTTGTTTCCTCTCGGAATCTGAATTCGGCACCGATAGGTTTTCGTACGCAGAAATCTGCTGCGAGAGCAACCATCTTCTCGCGTCGCGTTGTTTCTTCTTTTGGTACGCAGCAATTTCTTCATTAGTTGTACCTTTCGGTCTTCCCGTAGCATCGCCGTTATTTCCTGCCGCCGCTTTTATGGTTGTTTTTGTTGTCGTCGTCGCAGTCGTCGGGACGTCGTTGATCGAAACGTGCTTCGCCGCGACCATCGACTGCGGATGTTTCGGAACGCTCTGCTTCCCGTTCGGGTTCGGCGCGCGCGGTTGGTATCCGTATTTCGGAAGATCTTCGGCGACGTTCTTCTCCCGCGCATTATTCTCCTCCCTCGTCGGCGACTTGGACGAAAACGTTCGCCTTTTCCTCTTTTTTTCCGCCGGCTTCCTCTCTCCTCCTCCTCCTCCTCCTCCTCGACGTCGTCCTTCGTCTTCTTCGTCGTCTTCGTCTTCTTCGTCTCGTCGTCGTCGCCCGCGTCGTCTCTCGTCATCGTCGTCGTCGTAATCATCATCGTAATCATCATCATCGTAACGATGATCGCGACGACGACTGCGACTGTGATTATTTCTCTCTCCGCCACCACCTCCGCCGTTGCTCTTCGCATCTCTCGAGCGGCTTCGAGACCGACGATGGCGACGACTTCGACTCGGCGGCGAATTCTCGCGCGAATCCGTTCGACTCGACCGCATGTGTGTTTGTACTCCGCCCGCGCTTCTCTCTCTCTCTCTCTCTCCGAATGAAGGAATGAATCCTTTCCTCTCTGCCCCTCTTTGTCTGTCTGTCTCTCTCGGTAAGCGACGCCCAAGCGAAGTCTCTCTCTCGTGTTCTCGAGTATTATTTCTGAGGCGAATCGTTTTCCCGAAAAGCGTTCGTCATAACGAAAGAGGTTTTGGCGGACGCGATACACACACACGCATCGCACCACTCAAAACGCACTTTAAAAAACACCAACATATAATAACAATGGCTCTGCCAACCTCCACGTCCTCCCAAAACAACCCCTCGCTCCTCTTGCCCTCCGAGCTGGTCGACAAATGCGTCAACGAGAAAGTTTGGATCATCATGAAGAGCGGACACAAAGAGTTCACGGGCACGCTGAAAGGTTTCGACGTGTACGTGAACTGCGTGCTGGAAGACGCGATCGAACACGATCGAGACGCGGAGACCGGGAAAGAGACTCAGAAAAAGTTGGAGAGCATTTTGTTGAACGGGAATAACATATGCATGATCGTGCCCGGTGGGGAGAGAGTGCAATAGAGAGAGAGAGAGAGAGAGAAAGTTTCCAGTTTAGTAGAGCGATATATATATGTATTAAATAGAGTACAGTAGTAGATATTACAACAACAACAACGCGCGTCTGCAACCGCGATGATCGTCCGCGAGTAGAGGAAGGCTCAGAGAAGGCGTCTTCTTCGTCCTCGTTCTTCTTCTCCTCTTCTTACGACGCGGCGGCGTAAAAGAAAACGCGGGGGTCGTCCGCCCGCGGAGCAAAAGGGTACTAGTATACACACAAAACGAGAAGGACGGCTCAGAAGGCATCTTCTTTCTCCTCCTCTTCTTCTTCTTTGTCTTCTCCATCATCATCATCATCATCCGCGATGATCTGCTCGTACGTTTCAAACATCGCTCTCCACCTTCTCGAAAACGCGCCGATTCCGAACGCAAACACGTCGCACGGAACGTTCTGCGTCGTCAAGAATCGCAAACACGCTTTCCGATTGTAAAACGATGACGCGACCAGCGCGCCTTCGTCGAGTAAATACGAGCGATTTGTTTCGCTCAGATATCGTAAAATTTCCAAATTTCCGGCGCAGGATGCCATTCTAGGCGAGAGATGGTCGACGCGCCATCCTTTCGTTTCGAGAGCAAACTCGAGCAACTCTTTGCTCTGAATTCGCGCCGTGAACTCTTCCTCGCGCATCTCTTCTTCTTTACGCTCTTGGAACGCGTACTCTAACACCGATCGAGACTCAATCTCGCGCACTTTGAACGGTCTGCGCAGTATCTTTTTAAGTTTCCGTTCGTTTCGTTTCCCGGAAAAAGCGTGCGTGAGTAACTTTGCGCACGAAGGACCGGAAGCGTGGAGGAATTTTATCGAGTTACCATCCAGTTTAGGAAGGATGTGGGTTTGGAAGATGTCCCGCGATTGAAGGACGCGCCAGAGGGGCGATTCGTTGTCTTTGTCTTCGTCGTCGTCTTCTCTGTCGTCGTCGTCGTTTTGAACGGTGGCGGTGCAAAGGACGCGGGTCATTGGTGGGTGACTCTTTTGTGTTCTGGGGAAAAAAGTTAGTTAAGATACGCTTTTTGACGTTTCGAAAAAAACAACACGTGCAGATCACGCCGGCGCGTTATTAAAGTACGACTATTTATATTAATAAACGCACTACACGCTTCCGGCTCGTCTGAGCAACAACTCTCGAAAGCTAGACGCGCCGCCTCTGTAACTGCCGTCTCCTCCTTCGCCATCAACTCCTCCTTTGTTGACGTCGGTCCCGGAAGCGCTTCTTCGCATCACGCGCTTGCGACTTAAATTGACGCCTTCGATGAACTCGAAATGGACTCTGCGAATGGTAGACACGGCGTAGTTGAACGCGGTGACGAGCGCGATGAAGTGTCGGCGATCTCGAACCTCTGCGCCAGATACCGGAGAGGCAGTGGTTGCGATCCGCATGATCGAGTGCGTTCGGTCCGTGCGGTAGCCGAGGTACCCGAAGGATACGTTTCTCCAGAACTTTTGCACTCTCGTACCGGTTTGATGGAATAAAACCGTCATGGCGACGAAACGTTGCAGAGATGCGATTCTCGCTTCGTAGAGCTTCATGCTAAATTCCTGCGATTGCATGAGAGTATACGGCTTCATTAGCGGTGGTGCGGATTTGCGCAACGCTTGGCCGAAATATTCTTCGTGCGAAGGCTCAACCATAAGTAAACCTTGCGCGTTGCGCGGGTCGGCTTCGAGGATCTTGAGCATCAAAATTTCTGGCAAGTTTATGATTTCAGTGAACTCTTCAAAGTCTAGCTCACCGCTCTTATCTTTGTCGCCCGATCGGAAGAGTTTTGCGATCTGGGCGTCGGTCAAAGCGATGTGATCTTCTCCCGAGGCGGCGGCGAGCGCGTCCAACCTTTTGTACGCCTGAGTGAATTCGCTCATGGAAAGTCGCCCATCTTGGTTCATGTCCAGCTCTTTGAAGACGGCGAGATTGTGTGCGCGTTGCTCTTCCGCATATTTGCACGCGTCCGTGAGAAGCGTGACGGCGTTTCTGTTGTTGAGTTTGTGCACGCTCAACTCGTTGTGCTCTTCGTGGTAGGAAGAATAAATTCCGAGCAAAGCTCCCGCGCTCTTGCCGTCCAGATTATTATTCGTTCGCTCTTCGTAATATTTCTCGCACAAATATTTTGGACGATGTGTATTCAAGAAGATTGCATTCTTTGACAACGGGAGCTTATACGGCGAATGTCCGATGGTGATGGATTCGCACGTGCCGCCGATGCTTTGAATGCTCGACGCTTGCGATAGCGATAAGGACGTTGTCGCTTCGGCGCTCGTGAGCCCGGAGAGTCTACCGTCCGGTCGACCGACGATGAGCAACGCCCCGCGGACGACTCTGTGCGTGTGTCTGTGAACGAGATGGTCGTTTGGATTCCCGCTCAACACAGATACGCCTGCGGCAGAGTATGAACACGCGAAGATTTTAGACAAGAATGCATCTGCGCATTGACTCACCCACGGGATATCGCCGATGACAATCGTTCTTGCAGTCATGCGATGCAAGAGATTTCTTCCTTGTATCAATCGTATGATGGTTATGGATATTTGCGGTAAGAACGCGTAAATGAGAGCGTCGAAGAACCGCGTGATGTAGAACGCCCACGTTGTCGCCAAACCGCACAAAACGGCGATGCCAGTAATGAGCGGATACCCAGCCGTTACCGTACCTACGATGTACACGAAACTCATGATCCAACCTTTCACACCTTCCAGAACGTGGTCAGCCCACTCGTCGCCTTGTTTTCTCAACTCGTCCTCTTTCGCTGATTTCAGTTTTTCCTTCTTTGGTGACGCGGAATAGCCGACAATTTCCTCCAACGCGGCGATGTTCATCTGATTACACTTCTCTAGTTCCGCCAAATCGTGTTTCGTCACAAACGCGTTGGTACATTTTCGAAAATCTGCGTTATCGAGGATAACTAAGGACATGTGCAAGAAGAGTTGCGTCAAGAGTTGTTGCGTCGCGGCGACTGAAATCGAACACGGCTCCGCTGGACGAACGCCGACGTCCGTGGTGAATATTCGGCTATCAAACTCGCCGTCGGATTTTATCGCTCGAAGTTGTTTCCCGATTTGAGTGTCCCATTCGCTAGCGACGACGAAAATAGAATTCGTGGAACTCACTAAAAGATTCGAAGTCGCTAAAGGCGCGAACGTGCCTCCCGAGTGCGAGACGATGATGACGACAGTGTCGGTGAAATCGTCCGTTTTCTTGGAGTTTGTGAAACCAACCGACGGAACGGGTAAGTCTTGCCCCCACAGACCCAAAATTTTGTTGCTCGAAATAGCTTTGACGCGCAAGCGCGGAAACGCAGTTTGTAAATCAGACGCGAATTGTTCGGCCAACCAGAGGGACACTTCGCAACCAGTCACCAAAACATCGATGGAGTGCTCTGATTTGATCGATCCGTCCACGCGTCTCGCCAGACGTTTTTTCAAACATCTCGCTAAGTTCCACGCGGTCAATCGATTGAGCGACATGGATCCTTGAGGTTTGTTCCTCCAATCGTCTTGAATGTTTTTCAAAATCCTCGGGATGTCCGAAATATCCGTCAAAACAGGATCTGAACTTTCTTCGGGCAACATCTTAATAAGCTCGTTACCTTCTAAACGCGTCATTCGATGAAAGAGTTTTTTATCGACCGATACTCCTTTACCGCGTCTCGGCGACGACGGCGCGATATTTTCCATACTTTTTTGTTTCCTCAAAGCTGTCATTGGCTCATCAACTTTCATCTCGCCTTCCTTCGCTAAGATTGCCGTTACGGTTCCACCCATCAAAGGATACTGCTCCAAGTGAGAGTTGGGATAGGAAACGGCCGGAATACGATCTGCTCCCCAATCGAGTAAACAAATTTCTCCGTTCAAATCGTCTAAATCGAGACGAATGGCGGCGTTATCGTCGCCGTACTCTCCGCCGTGAACGCTGGCTAAAATGTCTCCATTGGGCGTTTCCACAGACAACCCAGCTTTTACGGCAGCCTGCTCGCTCCCGTAACAAATTAAACCTTTCTTGGGATAAAAAGCGACGCTTATGGTTTGCCCTCTGGCTGCGACGCACAACTGCCTGTGCGCGTCCAAAGAACAAGTGACCATTAAACCAAAACTCCCTTTTGCGTGCGTCAAAAAATATTTCATCGTGAACAACGAATCGTTATCAAAGAACGCGTGCACGGTAAATCGCACAAACTCTCGAATCGGCGCCCCGAGTTCTTCGTCGAGATAAGTCTCCAAACATTTCAGCGCGTCTTCGTTTGCGCTTTTTTCAAACTCCTCGGTAATTTCCTTCGTGAGCTTTTCGCGCATCGCTAGGTTAAATCCAATCTCTTGGACCGTGGTTTGGCCGTTATTTGCCTCGAGCGTTTCATCCAAAACTTTCTCAAAACGCTTACCGATGTCTTCGAACTGCGCCAACGTCGGCATCGGTGCGTCCTCAAAGACGTCGCTGGTTTTCAGCATGAAACAAGCGCTAAATCTCGCCGCTAATGCGAAACATCCCTGCGCTCTGATCAAATCAACCACGCCAGCAATTGAAGCCGAATCGACAACCGACGGTTTCTTGACTTTCAAAACTGACTCTAACCACAAGTTCATGCTTCCTTGATCGTTCCACCTGCGATTCACTTGAAACGCATCAAAGTCGCCGTTGTGCGTGATGAAATTCTCAACTGGTACCCGCGTCGATCCGGGTTTTGTTTGCTTCAAAGCGTACACCAACAAGTCTTGTTTCGGACTCCACTGGTGCGGATGCGTTCCATCAAACGTCGCTTTGGACGTCGTCGCGAACCGCGTGTGGCCGCAAAAAATACGCGTCTGCGCTTTCTTCTCGGCCACCTTCATCTTCGCCTTGCTCTCCCGTTCCGTCTTTGAACGCAACAGCTTGCTCAAATCCGTCCTCTTCATGTTCACCACTCGACTTCGTACCCCTCGCATCTTCCCTTCGCTCTGTTCTTCAAACGTCACGATCCCTCCCGATTGCGCGCCTCGCATCATCGTCACGTTGACCATCTTCTCGAGCAAATCGTACGCGCGCTCGCCGTTTTGCGAGCACCACGCGGCGTTTAAAAGCACAATCCCAAAGTTGCCGCAGTACACCATCGACGAAGAAGAAGACTGAGAAGCCATCCATCCGTAAAAGAAAACATCCGTGCACAGCGCGTCGAACGCCGTCGCCGCGAACGCGAACATTTTCGCCTTCTTCTTCTTCTCATCGTCATCCTTTTCGCTCTTCTCGACGTCGCTTCTCTTCTTCTTCTTCGCAGAATAAAAGAAAAAAAGCAAACAACTCGCGAAGACCGCGAAGCACCGAGAAAACGCCACCGCGCGCTCCCGCTGCCGCTCCAAATCGTAATCATCAAAATCACTCGCGAGGAACCCGTTCAGGTCTGTTTTTCTTCCCAAAGCGCTCTGGGCGAGAGCGACGAGAACGGTGGCAACGGAAGAAGACGAAGCCGAAGAGGAGGATGGATAAAGGAGAAAAGCGGCATCTTTTTTCATCGTCGTCGTCGCGAACGAAACGACGAAACCGAGCACGTGCGCGAATTCGTGCACCGCGCCCGCGAAAATGTACCACCGGACCGCATCGAAGAGAGAGAAGGAGGAGGAGGAGGATTTCATCGCGCGAGCGAGCGAGCGTTTGTTCGCTCGTTTTCCTTTTTTAATTATCGCGTCCTTTCAAAGAGATACGCAGAAGAGAGATACAACTCTTGTCACTTTATTTGCTTTTTATAAAACGAACACCCGTCCAAAGGACGCGCATATGTATATGATGTGGCATAAAATCGTGTAAAAATTCGGAGAAAAAGACGCATGTGCTGCGTCTTTTATTATGCTTTCATTTCATTTGTTGCTTTTTGTTTTTTTACCTGTTTTTGCTCTGTTGCGACACCGGTCGCACCCGTTCTTGCCGTATCGACATCGACCGCACCCGAGAGTAGCGGCGGTTGATGCCGCGGACTTCTTCGGCGTCTTCGGCTTCTTTTTTTTTATCTTCTCGTCTTTCTTCTTCTTCGCCGGCGGCGGTGGTTTTTTTATCTTCTCGTGTTTCTTCTTCGCCGGCGGCTCCTCGGCTGAAGAAAGTTCGTTGGTTGCCGGCGCGGGTTTTATTTCCTTCTTCTCGACGGTTACTTCCTCCAGCTCTGGTTTATCTGGTTTTTCTGGCGGATTTTCAACGAGGAGGCTTTTGACGGGAGGTGGAGGAGGAGGAGGATGCGCAGGAGGCTCACATTCCGGCGATGGAGCACGCTCGGGAGGTGGAGGAAGTCGTGGTGGTGATGGTGATGGTGGAGGAAGAAGAGGAAGCGGAAGTGGTTGTGGAAGAGGAAGAGGAAGAGGAGGAGGAAGTGCGAGTGGAAGTGGAAGCGGCAGTGGTTGCGGCTGAGGAGGAGAAGGCGCTTCCAAAGCTCCTTTCTGCGATGGAGCCGGGGGCGGAGTGAGCAACGATAACGGAATCGAAACGACTCCTCGTAAAGTCGTTTTGCAATTTGGACACACGCGAGTCGGAGAACCAACTACAGCAGAGCACGAAAAGCATAGCTTACGGCCTTTACCACATTTTGCATCAGCAGACTTTCGCTTGAAACGTTCTTGACGCAGTTGCAGTTCCAGTAGACTAGACGTCTGAGCAGCGAGCATATCTTGCGTGCCGGCGTTTGTGTCGGTAGTAGTAGTAATAGCGGCAGTAGTAGTATCTTCACCAGCAAGCATCTTTGCCTTTTTTACTCTTTCGGACACTCTCGTCCAAGTTTTTTCTGCTTCGCGTTTCGCCGTCATTGCGTCGATGCGTCTCGACGTCGTTTTCTCTGCGAGCTCAGCAGTAGCCAACTGGTACTTTTCTCTGAGCAGTTGTGCCCCTTTTTCCGTTTCTTCGCGCTTCAATCTCCAAGCCTCAGTTTGTTTCGCACACTCGCTTTCTTTTTCTAGCGCCGCTTTTAGTTCCTTCTCGCAGCTCGCCAACGCCTTCTGCAACGAATCCGAGCGCACAGCAAATCGATCAACTTGAACTTTGTGCCAAGCGAGCGTTTTTTCAAACGTTTCTGCCATTTTCTTTGCCTCTGAGGCTACTTTCTCGGATTCGCGGAGCAATCTCTGTCTTTTGACGATTTCGTTTTCTGTTTCTCCCAAGATCTTCTCAAATTTAGCTCGGTTTTTCTCAATCGCTTGGAGCCGTTCGCGCTCCGCTTCAGTCAGATGCGCCGATAAAACTCTGACGTCCTCCTCCATATCGTCTGGAATAAATATTTTCGACTTCTTTTTCTTCTTCTTCTTTGCATTTTCTTCGTCCTGATCGTTCTCTTCGTCGCTTTCGTGCAATGACATCGAATCGTCGCTCAAGTCTTCGTCGTCGCTATCTTCGCTACTGCTCAATCCGCACTCCTTTCTCAACTGTTTACGATGAGCTCGCCGTGCCACGCACGGAGGCCAATTACAACGACAATTCTGTTCGTGCTGCGTCGTAAGAATAGTTTGCGACATTGGTTTTTGTTTTCCGCTTCCACCATCCGTTCTCTCTCCTCCTCCACGTTCATCGTTACTATCGCCACTGTTATCTTTACAGTCGTCCTCCACATCTTCTTCACGCGCCTGTATAAATCCCGGAAGGTTCCGCCCTTCGTTCTTACCGGCGATGAATATTCTATCGCCGTCTTTTGCACTAACGATAAACGCTCTCTTTTCACGTTTCGAGAGCGGCGTCTCGCAACCTTCTTCAAAGACTAAATCACACGTCCACGTTTTCTTCTTCATCGCTTCTTGCATGAGCTCGAACGAAAGTTCGCGCCATCGATCGCATTTGTCACACGCAACAAAACTATCGCGTTGCGATTCAGCTGCTTGCCGATGTAAACGTTCCACGAGTTCCGTGAATGCCTTTGAAGACGCGAATGCACGATCGCAAGGAACATTAAATTCACCGGCGCTCGCAAACTCGTCGTAAAATCTTGCGTACGTTTCACGTTGGTACTCTGGATTTCCAGGTGCAACCATGCAAAACACCGCGATCCCAAAACCAATCGGTGATGAAGTATAATCTTTGAACTGCACGGCGTTTCGCCGCAACATCACTCGCGGGAACGGCAATAACTTTTGAAAGTAATTTGTATCCGTGCTGTTACGACAGACCAACAGAATGCCTTTGGAAAAGCCCCATTCGACTTCATTGATTGCCCGATGAATGAATCGCCACTGCGTTTGGGTTTCGTACGGAGGATTCAAAAGCGCAAATTTGTTGGCCCACGAATTCTTTGAAAGTAAACCGTTCGTCGACTTATCGTACAACACTTCGGCTGGAATGTTCGGATTAGACAACGAATTTGTGCACGGATCGAGCAAATCTTTCACATATGGGACTTCAACAGTCGGCCTTTCGAGACCAAACACCTTGTAACATCCTTCGATGATCCAATCTGGAGTCAAACCCTCCCGAAGCTTGGTATCGAGCTGATCTATTTTTCGATTCTTAACTGCTTCCGCATCGTTTTCTTCTTCTTCATTTGTGATATTCATAATGGCATTGTCATCGGTGGCATCGTTAACATTTCTATTCTCTGTCGTTATTGGTTTTTCATAGTAATGTTCATCATCGGAAGTCGTCCAGGGTTCAAAAAACTCCTCCGCGATTTCTTTCTCCGCTTGCTCTAAAGCAATCGCGGCTAACTTGGCCATGTGCCTGTTACCCAACATGTTCTGTATCTTCTCCGCGTATTGCGAAGCATCGTCGAAGCGTGTCATCTCGCAATCATCAGCCCAGATAAATTTTCGCGCTTTCCCGTACAAGTAAATCAAAGCGCACGGTTTCTCGCCTTGATACGGATGTTCGTCCCACAGCTGGTGCTTATGAAGGCAGTGCCGAAGTTTCCAAACTCGCCCAGTCCATATTTGACTCGTCGGTTTCCCTTTCTTTTTTCTTACCGAAGACGCTCCCCCTAACCCGGTGAGATCTTCTTTATTCTTATTATCATCTTCGACGTTTGGATCATCATCTCCTTTATTCGGATTCTTCTTCTTCGGTTTCTTCACCGTTTCGACAAACACAATGGTCCCGGGTGGAAATTTCACCGATTCGGTATTTGGCGCGTTCCACTCCCGTTCCGGAAACGGATTCTTATTCTTCTTCGGCACAAAAGTTACTTTAGATTTTGGCGCATTGCGCTTCCACCTCGGCACTAAACTCGGAACGTCTTTTATGGGAATTTTCTCGCGAATCTCTTTCAATGTCTGGCCGCTTTTTTCGTCGTTCTTCCCGTCCAAGCGCCAAGCGCCGGTGCTCATATATCTAACGTGTCCCCACCCTTCGGTAAACTTTATCTCCGGGTTTAACCGCCTTTTCACGTCTATGCTCAAACTCCTCGGATTTCTGAAAGTTTCGTCCTCTTTTTCAACGTAGATGTGCCCGTTTTCAGTCAAGGACCCGACCACTTGAACTTTCTCTCCCGAGTACTCGTACGAAGCCAACAGATTGTTTTTTCCAGCTTTCAAGAGCTTCAACTGGAGGAGAGTGAAAAGAGTGATTCCATCGTACGGTCCCCGCTCCCAAATCTTTCTCTCTTTCGCGGCGTTATTATTCGTCGCGTCGCCGTCGTCGAGCTTTTCCTTGTTCTTCTTTTTCTTCTTCTTTTTCTTCTTCGTCGTCGTCGTGGGCGGCGGCGGCGGCGGCGGCGGCGGCGGCGGCGGGGAAACGACACCGAGCTCTTCTTTGTAACGAACTCCATCATCGGCCCCGTTCTCGTTCTCGTCCGCGTCGTCGAGAACTACTGTTTCAACGCCGGCAGTTTCGACGACGACGACGACGTCACCTCCGAGAACTTTGTTTTCCTCGTCGTGGTCGTCGTCGAGGTCGTCGTTGGCGTCGTCGCGAGCGATCGCGGTCGCCGCGAAGACGGGAGGTGTGGGCGTGTGAGTATCTTCCATCTTTTTTTCTTTCTTTCTGGGGGGGTCAGATTTGTATTTTTTTTCAACAATTCTCGAAAAACCACACACCTAACTCTCTCCAAAACAAAAGGAGCCGAGAAGGATTTTGATTATCCGCTATTCGCGAGAACATTGGTGGAATCTTCGCACCAACACCGAGAAAACGACGACGCGTTCGTTTCGCTCTCTTCCTTCATTTCGCCGGTACTCGTTTCGTCGAGAGGGACTGTTTTTAGGTATTCTATTTTTTCCTCCTCTCCTCCTTCGGCGGCTCCTCCGCCTTGTCGCGAAGAGGGACCTTTTTGAACCGCTCGGAAATGCGAGCAGTTATCTCTGCACCCTTGGTATAAGCGCAAAGCGGCTAACGCGTCGAGGCGCGGTGAGTGTGGCGCGTTTGGACCTTGAAAGTCTCGCAGCGGCGAGGTATCGTCATCAGCAGCCTGTAAGAACTGTTCGACTAATTTTTTGAGCTTGACGCGTTTGCCTTTTTCTTTCTGCAAAGGAACGTACGTGGACGTGTCGCGAATGCGATCGGAAAGGTTGGGGACGTCTTGCTCGGTGATTTCCAGCGCTCGCAAATCGTGACGTGCGTCGTGCACGACGAGTTTATGAGGCTTATTCTTCCAAATCGTCGGCGTTTTTTCGTGCGCGCCGGCGAGACACGCGAGGACCTCTTCTCTCGCTTCCGAAAGCGTTGGCAACGCTTTCGTCCCTTCCCAATCGCGCGCGGTGAGTCCTGTGATTTCGGTGCGATAATCAAGCACTTTCACTTCCTCTCCATCGTCGTGTTTGCCATGAAACGTCACCACCGTCTCCATCAATACGCTTTCGTCCGAACCGTTTACCACGCAAATTTTAGCTAAAGTTTCCTCGCTCTTCGTCGTCGCAATCATCTCGCAATCGATCGCCACGTGCGGTGCGCATTCGCCAACTTCTAATCCTCTACGATTACTACTATTGCTACTGTTAAAAGCGCACGCGTGCACTCCTCCTCCTCTTCCCTCCTCTGGTATCCTCAAACACTTCCGGCACCCGCCTCTCGTCTCAAACGCTTCCTTACACCGCCGACTCGCCGTCGCGCCCAATAAATGTTCTCTCAAACGAAAGTACGTCTTGCACATCTTTCCACAGCTCGTGCAGCACGCGTCGTGATTCTCGTCGTGTGACTCTTTCAAAAAGTGCCGCTTCAAAAGCAAAACCGAGCGATGCTTTTTAAAGCAATAAAAACACGCGATATTTTTGACTAATTTTTCAGACTCCTCCTTCGCGTTATTCGTAGGTGTTTTAGAATCGTTCAACCCGCGAACGGTTGATAAAATCCGTCTGCTCTTTTCGTCGTTCATTTTCCACGCCATCATCTTTTTTATTAACCTCGAATGATAGTGCGTCGTCGTATCGATGATGATGATTACGATTACGACGATAACGACGACGCGAACGACGACGACCGACGTTCAGAAAGCGCGCGAGAAAGCGCGCAGTGAAAGCAGACGATGCGTTTTTTGAAAATTCTTTAGAAGAAAAGTGGCGAAAAATGTGCCCACAAAACGAAAAAAATTCCCTTACAAAAACCCTAAACTTGACGCTTTGGTTGACGTTTTAAAGAAGAAGAAGAAGAAGAAGAAGAAGAAGAGACAAAAACACCACCAACTTATATCGATAACACATCGACATCAATTCGTTCTTCGATTAAACATCGTCGAGCAGCAGCAACATGTCGTCGACGGTGGAAGAGTTCAACGACCCTCACTTCGATCCGATTCATTACGTGAACGTGGCGGCGAGAAATTACATCACTAATAATAACAATAAAGATGAAGGCGAAAACGCGGTGGAATTGGAACGACTCTTATCGGAGCTCGAAATGCGCTTACAACTGCTCGGCGAGGACATTTCGTTGCAACTGGAGCGCGAATCGGCGCTCGGGGTGAAGCGAATACCGACCGCAATCGGTGAGATTGAAGTTTTAGAGGAAAACGTGGAGAGTTTAACGTCCACGGTGAAGAATATTTCGCGATCGTTGGACGAGACGGAGTTTCCTTCGAAACAGAGCATAGAGCGGTTGAGGAAAATCGACGAGGTGAAATCGAGGATGGAGAGAGCGAGGGATACGCTGAGCGAGGCGGCAGGTTTGGCAGAGTTGATGCATTCGGTGGATTCGGTGTTTAACGGGGAGAACGTGAGCAACATGGCGGACGCGTTGGTGAGGATGAAGCGGGGGTTGGCGATCGTCGGCGACGTTCCGGAATTCGCGGACGGGAGAGATAGGATTGCGGTTTTGGAGAGTCGTTTGGAGAGCGCGGCGAGGCCAGCGTTGTTGCGAGCGCTAGAGATGGATAAAGGGGTGAATACTAGTGGAGGTAGCGCTACTAATATGGTGAGCAGCAGCGGAAGTCGAGATTCGATCAAGTTCGCGAGAGACGCCCGGGACGCGCTGAGGAGCATCGGGAAGAACGAGAGCATCGAAGGCGCGTACGCCGAGGCGAGAGTGGTCTCGCCAGCCATGGACTTTTGGGTCGCGTTCGAAGAGAAGACTTACAACGATGGCTTGATGATGAGTGAGAGCAGTCCGTCGAATGTTAGTAATAATAACGACAAGAAAACGGACGAAGATGCCACGAACGAGGCTTTCGCGAATTTTCTGCCACAATTTTACGATTTCGTCATCAGCTTGATCGAGAAAGAGGTGAATTGGACGAAAAGTACGTTCCCTGAGGATGTGGCGACTTTGGTTTCGGCTGGTGTGGCGAGTTTACACCGCGCCATCGCGAAGAAAATGCAAAAGCGATTGGACACGTTGTGCTACGGAAGCTTTTACGGAGACGGCGCGAATAGTAACACGAATAGTAGTAGTACGAATAACAATAACGATGGCGAGAGTAACGTGGATATTGGTGCGGATTTAGAAAACATGATGCGATGTAGAATAGCGACGACGAGGTACGCCACGCGTTTGTGCGGAGCGTTAGAGCCGTGCGTGCGTAAAATGGTCACCGCCGCGATGAAAGAAAACGCGAGCGGGAACGGAGAAGACGACGACGCTTCGAACGCGCTGGACGAATCGTACTTGTTGTCATCCTCTGAAGATGAGGACGATGATTTCAGGAGTCGGTTTACAATCGATGTGGATGCCGTGAACGGTACAAATGCAGATGGTAGCAACGGGAAAGGAGACGGAAGCGGCGCCGCCAACAACAAAAAATCAAAGAAACGCGAAAAAGTCGCCACCGCGGTTCAAAAGTTCACCGAAGCTTTATCGACCGTCTTCATCCCGTTCGTGAAGTCCGAAAAAGTATTTCCTAAACTCGAATCGATCAAGTTGCGTGAGGAGATTGTTTCCCTGGCGACTTCGACGGTGGACGCGGATGATTTCGACGGCGACTTTTTAGCCTTTTCCGCCGCCATCGAAAAGACGTGTAAAAGCGCCTCTAAAAGCGCGATGAAAAGTTTCATCAGCTGTAAAGAGTATTCAAGCGGTTTAGAAACTGTCGCTGCGGTGAAATCCATCGACGATTCGTTGACTCGATTCATGAAAGAGTTGGAAGGGAGATTGAAAGCAGTGCGCATCGCCATCGGTTTAGATAAGAGCATCGGCGGCGCGAGTAGTAGCAGTAATAAAAACCCGGAAGATTTCATCGATGCGAGTTTGAGTTTGTTGAGAGCGACGAAATCTGTACCGCAAACGTTTGCTGATCTCGACGCGCGCGCGTCTTTCACTTTGAAGCAAATCGCCAACGAAAGCAATTTCGCGAATGGCGGCGGCTCAACCTCTGACGTGGAATTTCTCCGTGCGATTGGTGGTAAGAAGCACATGGATATCGTCTTTTCGACGCAATCGCGGCTCGATGCCGGGCGATCGCGAATGCTCTCAAGTTACTTGGAACCGTTCGCGGAATCTTCGTCGGCATCTGCGTTGTCCAGGAATAACAGCAAAAATGACAAGTCGGGCATCCTCGCCGCTGCACATTCGGTATTCCCGAGGACCGCGGACGCTGCTGCGCAGTTCAGAGACGCGTGCGAACGTCTCGTTCGCGATTGCTTGTTACACCGCGTGCGCCGTGAACTCGAAAATATCGAAAACGACCAAATTTGGACGAAAATGGCGGCACAAACCGCACACGAATTGCCAACGTTTTCTGCGTACCCGCAAGAAAAGGCCACGAATTCCGGCGAGTACCTCTTGTCGTTGCCGACGCGTCTCGAAGCGCTCGTGAACGTCGTCGGTGATGAGGTTGGCGCGGCCGCGTCGTCGGCATCTGCCGGCTTCTTCGGTAATGACGAAGAAGACGAGGATTTAGCTTCGATTTGGATGGAGCGTGTCGCGGAAGCTTCGGCAACAATCTTCCTCGAGCGCGTGAAAAGTATTCGCCGCTTATCCGAGCCCGGCGCCGCGCAATTAGCCGCCGACCTCGAATACTTTTCAAACGTCGTCACGGCGCTAACTTCTCGACCTCAAAGAGGTTTACTCGCGTACATGCAATGCGCCAGTGTCGATGCGGACGACTACGCTCGATTCGCCAGAGAAACGGTTGAACAACAACAACAGCAGCAACAATCGGCGGAAAATTCAAACTCCTCGTCGGAGGCGTTCATCGATCACCGCATTGTCAAGCAAGTCGCCGCGATGCGCGGTATAGCTTTATAATAATAATCATAACGATGTATTTTATAGTTTTTCTTTTACGTGCTTAGTGATGAACAAACTAAACAAAAGTCTCTCTCTCTCTCTTTTTTCGTCCTCCTCTTCTTTCTCAAATTGGGTGGATCTGTTCGGAACGTCGCGCGCTCGGCCCGCTGTGGTGTTCCGACGCGTGCTTCACGTGCTTTTGCACAAACGATCTTATAACACAAACGCCTTCCTTTTGCATTTTCTGATACGCTTCTCTCGTAATTCGTTTTCCCACCGGTAATATCGCCACCGTCACGAACGATTTCGTGAGAAACTTTGCGAGCCCTTTCATTTCTTTCTTCAGGCACTGCGCTTCGCTCACTTTAATCTTCTCGTCAATCTTCTCGTCGAAGAGTTTCACAAAGACAGAACACGACGCGTCCGTCGAAAAAACGAGTCTCTTCGCGTCCACGACGTTAGTTGCGACGCCTGGAATCGTCACGCCGAGTTTATTCTTCGAACTGAACTGATACTCTTCATCTTCATCCTCGTCCAAAATATACAGCGCGTATCTCGGCGCCAACCTCGCTCTTTTCTTCCCGGCGCAAAAATACGCCTCCAACTCGTGCACCTGCTCCTCGCTCAAAGGACAGCTCGATTCCGCGACGTTCCACCCCGGTTTCGAGTTCTTCTCCTCCCACGCTTTGATCGGATCTTTCTTTTCTCTCTCCTCCTCTTCTTCTTTTTCTTCTTTTTCTTCTTCTCCTTCTTCTCTTTTCTTATTACTCTTCTTCTTTCCTCCCTCCGCGGCGACGACGTTCTTCTCCACGAACGATCGATCGCTCGTTCCTTTTTTTGGATGTTTCCTGTCCGACTTTGTCGTCGTCGCTCTTTGCGGCGGCTTGTCGTCGTTCGAATGCATGCGTGCGTGTGTTTTTGCGTGCGTGCGCGTGCGTGCGTTCTTTGTTTTTTTGTATCTAATGATATAAAAAATACGAGTGAGACTCTTTTTTCGAATATTTTTTGGCACCCCATCAAAAAGAAAAGAAAAAGTTTTCTCTGTGAACTTATCGTAAACTTGTTTTCCGTGTGCTGGAATGTCTGCTTTTGACATATTCCAAGAGAAGTTGATTTGTATACGTATTGAGATTGATGGAATATTCTCCTGCTCTCTTTCTTGCTCGACTTTTATTATTCGTGCTGTTGATCTCTCTCTTGTTTTTTTTGAAAAGGAGCCGTTTTTTCACTCAAAAGAGGTGTTTAACTTACTATTTTTGCGTGGTAAAATTGGAGGAAGGGTGTACCCAATCGCGGTCAGTTTTGCTTTTTTGGTACCCAATCGCGGTCAGTTTTGCTTTTTTGGTACCCAATCGCGGTCGGTTTTCCTCTCACTCACAAAACCAAAAATATAATTCGGACGAAGGCACCACGCTCCAAAAGACGCCCAAAAATTTTCTTCATTTAATTTGTCACGCAGAACACGAATAACGCACACTCGTATATATACATATCTTTCCCGCTCTCGCGCGAAGTATAAAGCAGATATATATATATATACATAACACGCACACGCACGTAACACGCCCGCTGGTGTTGAAGCGCATCTCTCTCTCTTTCTTTTATTCGTTCTGCTATTGAAACGCGGAGGATTTTAAAATGTCGAAGGCAACCCTTTGTTCCGACGACGCGGGTAACGAACTTTTCCTTCAAACGCGGAAAGATGATTTTGAAGGAGAAGGAATGAAGATGGTCGCGGAGCACGAGGAGCGAGGAAACAACGAGAGGATAAATAATAATTCTGCGCCGCCGAAAGAAGAGAACAACGCTCTGAACATGGGCGGTCGGACGTTATCGCTCATCACGGAAGAGGACATGCTGTTGGAGTTTGAGCAAATGCAAAAGAGGATGAATTTGGTGAAGCCAGGGAAGAATTTGACGGTTCGGGTCGATTGCGATAACTCGAACGCGAAAGACGGAAGGAGGGATTCGAATAAAGACGGTAGCGACAGCCATCGGAGCAGCAGCACGAACGGCGACGAATGCGACGGCGGCGAGGACGGGGGGTCGCCGAATGATCTCGAGAATACGGTGCATTTGACCGATAAGTTTCTCACGGACCGGTCGAGGAGCGGCGAAACGACGCGGATTCGATTTAGCGAGGACGCGTCGAGTCGAGGGACGACGTTTGCGGCGGCGTCGCAGAAAGGTCTCGGACGAAAAGAAAGAGAAGATACGTTCTCGGTGTCTATTTTTGACGCCGGAAAGTTGGACAGCATGTTAGGAAAGCGCAGAGGCGCAATAGTAGCTAGCGAGAATCAAGACAACAGGAGTAATAATGATAATAATAACGTTAGAGTCGGGAACGAAACGTTTCGTTCATTGGGTGATTTGAAAGTCAACGAGAAGCGGCGGATAGGGATGTTTTCTGTGATCGATGGTCACGGTGGCGCCGGAGCAGCCGCACATTGCGCGGCGTCTTTACACGAGATGATATTCGAACAGCTTTCCGATAAGTGCGAGCAAATGGCAGAGGCGACGGAGAAGGCAAGAGATAAGTTGATGAAGATGAAACGCGCTAAAGTAAACACGAGTCGGTCGTCGAGTTATGAGGATATGAGCGGTTTGAGTGGTAAGATGAGCGCGAATGAGGGAGAAGAGGTTGAGATCCAGAAAAGAGAAGAAGAGAGCGGGTTCGACGAATTAGTAAGAGAAGCCATTATAGCCGGGTTTAAACGATGCGATGAGGATTTTTTGAGTCGAAATAAGAACGATTTTTCTGGCGCGTGCGTGGCTATGGCGTTAATTTGGGACGACGCCGTGTGGATCGCGCACCTCGGAGATTGTAAGATCATCGCGGCGGATTTCTATGCATCGAAACCGTTGGAATTACTGACCGAGACATTAACTACAGATCACATCGCATCGAATACGAGTGAAGCTAACGCGGTGATTACGCGCGGCGGGTTTATAAGGGCTGCTGCAAACACTGGCGGTAATATTTACGCGAGAGGGAGAGAGACTGGCTGCAATTTATTCAACAACTATTTTCTCTCCGCGTGCGGCGGCGGGAGAGGGAAAAGTGCGGCTGCTACTTCTACTTCGCATATTTCTGGTTGTGCGAACACCGAAAACGATAAGAATTTTGTGTGCTCGAGAGGTGGCTGCGACTCCATCGCACGAGTCAACGGCGAACTCGCAGTAACGAGATCCATCGGGGATCGCAGGTGTAAACCGCACATTTCATGCGAACCCGACGTTCGAAAAACTCGATTTAAGCGAAAAGAGAAACGAGACGACGAGATATTTTTTCGTAGTAGTAATAGCAGTCATCAAAATATCAAGGGTAAAGAATCCTTTTTGCTTTTGAGCACAGACGGTACGTTTGGATGCGGCAGGGTGAAAGATCGAGATGCGGCCGAGGTGGCGGCAAACGCCCTTTTGATTGAATCGCATAAGCAACACTCTCCGAAGGCGTCGTCTTCCTCGTGGGGACAGCGCGCGAGACGGGCGTGCGCTGAAGTCATTTCTCATGTGAAAAAGAAAGGCGGGAAGGATGATGCGACGGTGATTTTGATCGATATTGAGAGTGCATTTAGTAACTAATAAAGTTTTGAGCGCGTAGACAGCTTTGAAGAAAAGTTCGCCTGATATTTTCGCATTTTGTTTATATTACATTCTTCTCTTCTCTTTTCTCCTTAAAAAAACCAAGTGCTTCTTCTTAAATCTCTTTCTTTGCTGCTACGTATAATGATTAGTATTATTGCTGTATTGATTCATTGAGTTGCGTGGTGGTTGGTGGTGATGGTGATGTTTGGTGGGAAACTATAATTAGATGACGGTGCCGTCAGGAATCATCGCATCCTTTTCGATGACGACGATGTAATCCTTGATGACCCAGCCCTTCATTTCCTGCGACATGTCTTCCTTGACGTTGTCTTTGTTCGTGATGGAGCAGTTAGCACCGATTCTAGCGTTCTTGTCGACGATGGCATTCTTAATCGTAGAACCCGGGCCGACGCCCAACGGCATGAAGCAGTCGTCCTTGGAGGCGCACACCGCTTTGTTCTCATAAAAGTCAGCACCCATCAACAACGTGTCCTCGATAACACAACCTTCGGAGATGTGCGATCGCAATCCAACCATGGCGTTCTTAATCGAAGACTTTTCGATGAAGCAACCGTCACCGATGGTCGATTGAGAGACGGCGCTGTCCAAAATTTTCGTCGGCGGCAAAAATCGAGACGAAGTGTAAATCGGCGCCTTGGCTTCGTAGAAGGAAAATTGCGGAGTTTCCTTGTTGCATTGCAAGTTGGCATTGTAGAACGCTTTGATGGTTCCAATGTCTTCCCAGTAGCCATCGTACAAAAAGGCTTGGACGTGCATGCCCATATCCTTCGCGTGCGGGATGATTTCACCGCCGAAGTCATTTTGGTCTTTGCAGTGAGTCATTAACAAGTCCTCCATAGCTTTGGCGGAGAAGACGTAGATACCCATGGAGGCAATGTACGGCATTTCCTTCGCCTTTTGAGCGTCCAAACCCAAGATTGTCGTGTCGACAGCCATCGCCTTCAACGCGTCGCCCTTCGGCTTCTCCGCAAAGTCAATAATTCTACCAGTCTCGTCGATTTTCATCAAACCAAACGCTTCCGCTCTTTCTTCATCCATCGGCACCGCAGACACCGTGATATCCGCGCCGACTTCTCTATGCTTCATGATAAACGGCTTGTAGTCCATTCTGTACAAGTGATCGCCGGACAAAATGAGATACTCGTCGCACTTGGAGGAGTTGAAGAGCCACTGGTACTGTCTGACGGCATCCGCGGTGCCTTGAAACCAAGCCTTGTTCGTCGGCGATTGTTGCGCGGCCAACACTTCGACAAAGCCAGTCTTCGTGTACGAGCCAATGTTAGCGTTGTATGCTTGCGCCAAGTGTCTGTTCAAAGATGCCGAGTTGAATTGCGTCAAGCAGTAAATCTTGTTGATGTCGCTGTTGATGCAGTTGGACACCGGAATATCAATCAAACGGTAGTTCGCGCCCAACGGAACGGCCGGTTTCGCTCTTTTCTTCGTCAACGGGTACAAACGAGAACCCGCTCCACCACCTAAGATGATAGAGAGGACGTTGTCCATGTTGTCGGAAACGACGCCCGTGGCCGCCGCCGCGGTCGCCGCCGGTGGTTCCGCGACCGCCTTGTTGCGGACGATGGTGCATTTCTTTTGCGCAGACTGTTGTCGTTAGAGAAAAGGATAACACAGGTTAGCGATGTGTGCGCGCGCAAAATGAATGACGTGGTCTTCCGGGTGAACCATTCTTCTCTCTTTTCATTTTACTGCAGCGGCGCTCTCCGAGAGAGAGAGAGAATAAAAGAGATCCGAGTAGGAGAGATGCACACTATATCCAAATTATCCACTCTTTCTCTCCCCTTGCGTTTTTTTGCGCACTCGAGAGAGACCAAAAGCGAAGAGCGCGTCGCGATTGTTAACGCGCTCGACCGAAAAGCAAAACCGACGAGCGCGTCATCTTCCCTCCTTTCTTTTTACTCTCCTTTCTAGAGAAGGAAAAGATAGAGAAAATGGAAGAAAATGCGCGATTTTTGCGAGAAAAAGAGAGCGAGTAAAGGAACAAAAAGATATCTAATCCAAAAAAAAACAACTCACCGAACGCTTCGATTGCGCGACGCGCTGGCCACTAATCGACCCTTTCGCTGTAAAAGAAAACGGTTTTGTCAGCATAAATATTAACCTCGTGAAAGGAACGTAAATTTAGCGCGAGTTTGCGTTCGCGCTCGACTCGAAACGAGGCAAAGACGAAGGAGAAATGCGCGTTAAATTCCTCCGCAATATACCAAAAAAACAAAACTTTCTGTTAAAAGATTAGTCCGGGAGAATGAAAATTTTCCCCGATGTAATCTTCACCGAAGAAAGAATTAAACGCGCACCTGATAAACCACTCGAAGATTGCAACGCAAACATATTTTCTGCGTGTGTATTTGAACTGTTTTTCTCGTTCCTACGTTCGCGCGCTGCGTTTTATGAGGAGAGGGTAAAAAAATTTCATCACTTGTTTTTGCTTTCAGCCACAAAGGAGAAAAAGAGTCCACACAATTCTAGAGGCTAAATTCTGAAACCCTAAATAAGTAATAATTTGACTGCTGGTTCTATTTTTGGTTTTTTCTCGCTCAAAAATATTCTTCGCAAACGCGCTTTTGGGGAGAGAGAGAGAGAGAGAGTGCGGGGGAAGACTACCGGCGACGACGACGACGATGGTACCAACGACGACGACGACGACGACGAGAAAGCAGCGCGTGTTGGCGTACGCGCGCGTTCGGCCTTCTTCTTCGTCGTGTTCTTCTTCTTCTTCTAATTCTTCTTCTTCTCCTTTTGGGTGTGCGTCTGAGAAAAAAATACGCGAAGAAGAAGAAGAAGAAGAAGAACATCACGAAGAGGATCTGAAGAAGAACAAGAACAAGAAGACGCGGGCGTCTCCGACCGATCCCGGCGTCGTAGAAACCGCGAGAGGTTGTTTCCGCGTGGACCACGCGTTCGGGGAAGACGCCACGCAGAGGGACGTGTGGGACGCGATGGGAGAACCGGCGTTAACGGACGTGTTGCGAGGAGCATCCGCGTGCGTCATGGCGTATGGGCAAACCGGCGCCGGGAAGACGTACGCGTTGTTGAACACGCCGGGGATGGGGAAGGATTTGGAGAGCGTAAAAGCGAGGAAGAGAGAAGGTGATAGTCGCGAGAACGATACCGGAGCAGAGGAGGAAGAAGAAGAAGAGGAAGAGGAAGAAGAAGAGGAAAGACGCAACTCGGCCGGACTCGTGCCACGGCTGGCGGTGGAACTTTTCTGGCGGATTGATAAGGAAGGGAAGAAAAAGAAGATGACGATCAAGGAGACGAAAAAGGAACGACGGGCGAAGACTCGATTTGTCGTGGAAATATCGATGATGCAAATTTACAACGAAATCGTGGACGATTTGTTGGAAAATTTGGAAGATGGCGGCGATACGGCGACCAAGAAAATGAACGAAAACGGCAAGAGGAACGGTTTCGCGACTTTTAACGAGAAGAACGGAAAGACGAGCCGAACGAAAAACGTGGTTCGTGTAAACGATGACAACAATAATAACAATAACAACAGCAACGAAGAGTGGGAAGTTGAAGATTTGACGTGGATGCGATGCGAGAACGCTTCGATGCTTCTACAGAAATTTGCTGAGGGAAGAAAGCGCCTGAGATACGCAGAAACTC
>Ga0255761_10000515_pt1 | contig 35697 bp, 48 predicted proteins | sample 071ome_29_FD_179961 | JGI IMG/M metagenome (GOLD analysis project Ga0255761, IMG submission 179961) | Coastal salt marsh microbial communities from the Groves Creek Marsh, Skidaway Island, Georgia - 071407BT metaG (version 2) | ecosystem: Environmental > Aquatic > Marine > Intertidal zone >... | reverse complement strand
TAATAAACTCATATTAACTCAATACTAAATTTAGATTCCTGCCTACTTCTAACCACTTAGTACCATTGTATCTAAAGGTGAATAGATCACCATAAGATGCAGTGGTTGTAAGTGTTGGTGCTGTGTCTGCTGTAAATTCATACACAGCGTTCCATGTTAGAGTTCTGCTTCCTGTTCCATCTTGAATGACCAGTAAAGAAATGTATTGTCCTGAGCCTACAGCGTTACTTGGTGCTGCCAATGTTCTATTGCCACCCAAAGTAACTTTCGCTATTGGCGAAGTTGATACATCCCATGAGATAGTTGCACCATCGGTTAGAGTTGCTTCACTACCTAATTTTACTTGGCATCCTGATAAATCAAGAACATCACCACTTGCTATTTCTTCAATAGCAGGTGTACCAGATGAATCTACGATTAATGGAAATCTTGCTGCCATTTTATACTCCTACGCTAATTGTTCCGCTTCTTGCTTCCACATTTAAGTTTCCGCTTGTTATGCCCACATTTACATTTGCACTTCTACCAATCACTGTGAGCGTTTGTGATATGGTTGCTGCTAAATTGTTTTTTACTCCATAAGCAGTAATAACTCTACCGCTTACTGGAGCTGTTGAAAATGTTAAAGTAGTTCCAGATACAGTGAAAGTATTATGTGCTTGAAATACACCATCTATAAATACAACTAAATTATTTTCATCAGTAATGTTTTGTGAAAGAGTAAAGTCTACTGTAGACCCATCTCCTGAAAAAATATCTGTAGATAAAGCAGAATAGTTACCACCTGCACCACCAATAGCTCCCCATGAGCCATTAACATAACCTTCAAATTGTGCATCGTCTGTATTGTATCGGAAGTAACCATCTACACCTGTTGGTCTTTGTGCTGTAGTTCCTTTAGGAACAAAAATAGCATCAGTAGCAGTACCAACATCTAAGGTAACAGCAGGTGTTGCATCTAATATACCAACTCTATTATTTGTGCTGTCTACCGCTAAAGTAGAAGTATCAACTGTTAAATCACCAGAAATGATTGCAGAAGCAAAAGTAGGTGTAGATGTACCGCTATCTAAATAACTTTCTACATCGCTATCGCCATATTGAGCAGAACCATCAATGGTTAAAGTGTTAGCTACATCGTTATAAGTAACTGTAATTCCAGTTCCGCCAACCAGTAAATTACTTACTCTGTCATCTACTCTTTCATCGGTGAAATAGAGGTTGCTTACTCCTTCACTTAAATAATCTGTATCTTTGCCACTGAAAGCAGTGTCAAATCTAGCATCAGTGTAATAAAGGTTAGTATTCTCAGGAACTATGCTTGTATCTAGGGTAGTAGCTACAGATTGATTTGAACCATTACCATAGAAGATCTTGCCTGAGTTTAGGTTAGGTGTTGCATTAGTTCTTCCTGCACCACCTACTTTAATAATCCCTGCGGAAGCATGAGATCTTTGTACCATACCTATGTTTTGAATTAGTGAGCTTTCGCCTGTAGGTGCGGTAGTAGTTAAAGCACCTGCGGTAGTAGATACATAAACTGTTTTTCCAACTGTAAAGGAAGAGGTATCAAAACCGCTAAGAGAACCAAAAGTGATAATCTCAACTTCTGCATTTTGATTGGCATTAGCATAAACCAAACCAAAAGCAGGCATAGCTGAAGCATTATCTGCATCTGCTAGATTAACTGTTGGCACATCGCCTGAGATACCTGAGATATAAACTACTTGCCCCTTAGTTAAAGCAACATCAGCTTTAGCAGTAAATTTAACTGCTCCTTCAATGTCACCAGTAAAGTCTGAAGTAACACCTGCAAAGGTAACTGAATCACCAGTGCCTACTGATTGTCCTATAGAAATAGTACCGCTTGAATAAGTAACACCAGTTCCACCAGATAAATGAGAATCTACTAAACTATCTGCATAATATAAATTGGTAGAGCCTTCAGTCAGATTGTCGGTTGTCTTGGTTGCAAGTCTTGTATCAAATCTTGCATCTGTGTAATAAAGGTTAGCACCTTCTGCTAAATCAGAAGTAGATTTAGTAGCAAGTCTAGTATCAAAGTCTGAATTAGCTCTTGCAGTTGTGTAATAAAGATTAGCACCCTCAGTTAAGTCAGAGGTAGATTTACCAGAGAAAGCAGAATCAAATCTAGCTGTTGTGTAATAAAGATTAGTTCCTTCTGTTAGATCGCTTGTGCTTTTACCGCTAAATGCTGAATCAAATCTAGCTGTTGTGTAATAAAGATTAGATGCACCCTCTGAAAGATCATCAGTATCATGATTAGCAATACTAGATACTGTTCCTGTAACATTGCCCTCAAAAGTTCCTGCAACAAAAGTTTCTGAACCTACAGTCCACTTATCGTCTGTTTCATTCCAGATAAGAGTTTTATTAGTTGCATCTCCTCTTTCAATTTCTATGCCTGCATTTTCACTAGGTGTTCCTGTGGCATTAGAATTAAAGAGAATAATATTGTCTGCAAGATTAATAGTTTCAGTGTTGATAGTAGTAGTAGTTCCTGAAACAGTTAAGTCTCCAGATACTATGACATCATTAAACGTAACGTCAGAAGTTGTGCTAATTGCCTGACCAATAGATATTTCACCAGTGCTATTGTTATAAGTAACTCCTGTACCACCAGATAACAACCCTCTTACTTCACTATCTGTTCTTTCAGTAAATGACATAACTCCAGTTGTGGAGTTGTAAGATAAATCTCCAGAAGCAGATATAAGTCCTCTAACCTCTGCATCAGTTCTTTCTGTAAAGCTAAATACACCAGTAGTTGAATTGTAAGAAAGGTCTCCAGAAGCAGATACTAAACCTCTTACTTCTGCATCAGTTCTTTCTGTAAATGACATAACTCCAGTAGTAGAGTTATAAGATAAGTCTCCTGAAGCAGATATTAATCCCCTGACTTCTGCATCAGTTCTTTCTGTAAATGATATTACTCCTGTGGTGGAATTATAAGATAAATCACCTGATGCACTTATAGCAGCTCTTGCTCTTGCATCAGTAAAATATAAATTAGTTCCCTCAGTTAAGTCTGAGGTGGATTTACCGCTAAAAGCAGAATCAAATCTTGCAGTTGTATAGTAGAGGTTTGTACCCTCAGAAAGATCTGAGGTTGAATGATTGGCTATACTAGAAACTGTACCAGTAACATCTCCAGTCAAATCTGCTGCAACTGTGTTAAAGGTAACATCAGCAGTTATGCCAACATCTTGACCAATAGCTAAAGTAACCCCATTGCCTGAAGCAGTAGAGGTAACACCTGTGCCACCAAGTATAGAAAGTTCTTCAGAGTCTAAGTCTATAGAAATGCTTGTAGTGCCATCTGTGAGGTCTAAATCTTGAGCTGTTACCTGTGCATCAACATAAGTTTTAATCGCCTTAGAGGAAGCTAGAGTATCGTCTGAAGCAGAAACAGATGTGAGATCTGTGTCCAGAACTCCTGATTTTAGGTTATCTACTTCTAAGTTAGAAATAGTATTGCTATCTGCATCTATAGTTTTATTTGTTAGTGTCTGTGTATCAGTAAGAGTTACAACTGAGCTATCAATAGCAATAGTTAATGTATTTAAAGCACCGCTAGTATCTATACCATTGCCACCTGCAATAGTAAAAGTTTCAGAATCTAAGTCTATAGATAAAGCTCCACCTGTGTCGCCTTGAAAGTCCAGATCTTGAGCTGTAACTTGACTATCTACATACGCTTTAATTGATTGTTGTGTAGCTAATGCAGAAGCAGAATCAGAAGATAAATCGTCTTCATCTAAAATGGTTGTAACTGTTTCACCAGAACTGAAAGAAAGAGAAGTAATTGTGTTAACTGTGCCACCATCAATATCTACAGTGTTTGAGGTAGTTATTGATACTGGTAAAGTAATCCATGCATTATCGGCACTGTTTCGCATTTTGAGCAGATTATTTCCTGTATCCACCCAAAGCATATAAGCTGCTGTAGTTGTTGGTTCTGTAGCAGATGCATTATTAGATAATATCGCTGATAGAGCATTGTTTAGATCTGCTCTAAAGTTAGCACCAGTCTGGTTTACTATATTATAATCATGAGTTGCCATTTAAAATCCTCTTCCCCTATTGTAGTTTATGTTGGTTGTGTAGGAAACACTACATCATCAATATTGTCATTCTCTGTATATTGAGATGGTAAATCTCTTAATTGTTGTCTGTAATTTGCCCACTCTGCTTTCTTTGCATCAGATAAAGGCGAATCAATCATTTGTGTCCAATCAGATCTTCTTAATCTAAGATCTCTGTATATTCTTAATTCTTCTAATATTGGAAGAATAGAATCGTTATTGCCATTAACTATTTCACCATTAACAACTTTAGAATTTTGTATTAATTCAGGATGTCCTTCTATCCATTGCAAACCATCTTCAGGACAAGAAGCATCCTCAAGACCTTCTTGCACTGTTTGGCAATGTTTTATATTGCCTTCTGAATCATACCAACTTATCTGCTTCATCATTTGTAATTCACTATAACTTGTATGCCACTTATTCCATAACTTCTAGTGCTGTAAAGCACTCCAGTTCCATTGGTTTGTAGCGTTACTCTATATTGATAATAATAATCTGCTGTATAAGCATCGTTAGCAATAATAGACTGCAATGCTTCCCCTGTTTCACCCCTTGCTCTAATAGTTGCAATGGTTGAATAACTAGCAGAACTTACACCACCGCTAGTTGATGCACTTCTTCTTTGTACTTGCAGCTCACACCAGTCAGCAGTAGAACTTCCTGAGTTAGCATTAATATAAGTATTTCCTATTACAAAAAAAGTATTTCCTGTAGTAGATGGTGCTTGAAATACACCTGTAGTAACAATAGCTGTTTGAGCTAAATTATCTACATACCAATATCCGACACTGCCTGTCGCAGTTGCAAATACTGAAGTAGCTCTGTCAATTAGTTTTGGTGTGGTAACAGCATCAGTGGCTAGTTGAGTTGTATCTACCCCTGCTGTTTTGATAATTAGATTGCCTGAACCATCGGTATCAAGAGTTACATTGTCTATTTGTATTCTGTTCGCATTAATAGTTCCAGTGGTAATAACACCGCCTGAAATAGAGGTAACATTTGAATTAACCTGAGTACCATCAATATAGTTTGCATTATTAGTAAGTGTAGAAATGTTATCTCCACTAACAATAATACTTCCTGCTGAGATAACTCCTGAAACATCTATTCTTGCTGCTGCAACTGTTCCAGTGGTAATTGCACCACCTGAGATAGAAGTCACGTTAGTATTTACCTGCCCACCATTAATATAAGCAGAATCATTAGTTAAAGAAGAAACATTATCTCCACTGACGATAATGCTTCCTGTAGAAATAATGTCTGATACATTTAATCTTGCTGTGTCTATCGTGCCTGCTGTAATCTTGGTTGCATTAAGATCATTGATCTTCGCATTAGTGACCGCAAGATCATCAATCTTGACTGTGGTTATAGCTGAATCTTTTACATCAGCAGTAGCAACTGGCTCTATTCCTACACTAAAAGTAAGAGTTGCAGCATCGGATTCTGAGCCTATTGAATTGATAGAAGAAACAAAAGCAACATAATTAGAGCCTACTGGAATGAAGTTAAGATCAATAAATTCATTGCTTACTATTCTGTTATGCAGCTCATTGCTTGAAGAATCTTCTATGATTACTCTAAATTCTTTTGCAGGATAATTCGTTGCAGCAGTCCAAGACAAGAATGGTCTACCAGTTGCAGAGCTGTTTGAATCAGTAAAGGTTAAATTAGTTGGCGGTCTAGCTTCAAGACCTGTGGGTAAATCTGGTAATTCTCCAACATTCTCAACAGGTGGAACTGAATCCCAAGTATAAATGTCCAGATACTCTATAGCTTGTATGTTTAGCAATCCATTATCCAGAAGATCTATTGCTTCAATTCTGAAAAGATGACCGCTAAGACCTAAACCTGCATAAGTAATATCTACAACATCTCCAACCGTTAACTGATAAAGTTCTGGAGTAGCTAAGAAAGAAAGAGTTTTTTGATTTCTTGATCTTCCTAAAATAGCCTTACCAATGTTATAAGCAATATAAGGATTGGTAATATAATCAAACTCTACTTTTGCTTCTAATTCTTCCCCACCATCGTCTGATTTATAATTTGGCGAAGCATCGTGATAAATGGTTACAGTATCAGCTTCGTATTTTTTTTGACCATTAAAGAAAGAAACTACAACTTTATTATATTTGCTGCTTTTATCTTCGTAGCTTATCTTTATTCCTTGATCATCAATAATATGATCATCGGTGATGCTAAAAGCAGAAGAAGCTGTATCCTCAATTAAGACTGTGTACTTGCCATCAACAAAATTTAAAAAACCTCTAATATTTGATAATAGATCTCTAGTGTTTTCTAAAACATTTTCATTAGTATCAACTAAACCATTGCAATGAAATCTTTTTACTTTAGCAAGCACTGACCCTGATTCAGAAGAATAGGTAGAACTTAGAGTTCCATCAACAAAAATCCTGTTGACCTGACTTTCTGTATGCGGTGTGTATCGTTGTGTTTCTACAACAGCAACATCAGTAAATTCGTTACTACTTCCAGAATCTCTAACAGAAACATATTCTCCAGACTTAACTTTATTCCAAGTTGTTGAATCTACATCAAGATAATTGTTTCCAGAAGTTCCACTAAAAGTTCCAGAAGAATAAGAACCGCCAAAGTCAGGAACATCTACTAGGGTTTCTGCTGTATTAGCTGCAGTTTGAAATGATTGCAAATTAATTAAAGAAGCTGATAATCCTTTTCCGTATTCATCATTGCTAATGTAATCAAGTAAAGCTAGAGCTGCATTGTCTGACCATTCAAAGGTACTTGAGTCATCTATTCTATGACTACCAGAACCACCAGATATAGAACCATCCAATCTAGGGTCATAAAGTTTTTTTCCTTTAACAACTACAGTTAACTCTGGAACACTGCTAAACATTCCTCTAGTATCGTATTCAAAAGAAGCAGCAATATAGGCTATTCCCCTTAATCTATGAGCTGAAGTCCATTTAGATATCGAAGCAACAAGCATTGGGTCTGCTGTTTGATCGTCAGCTCCCAAGTGTGCATTAAAAACCATTCTATATCTTTTTGTAGGGTCAGTTCCTGAGCCACCTGCATTAGATTCTTGCACATCACCTATTTGCGATGCTGTACATAAAGAGCCTGCACCAGAAGCAATACTGTCATATCCTGCATAATATCCTTGCCTAAATACTTTAGAATCTTTAATGGATACTCCGTTTATTTCTATTGTTTCTAAATCTATGCTTTCAATTTCTCCAACACTTAAAGCATAAACAACAAATAGTTCTTTTGAGTTACCAGAATCGGTGTCCATATATAGCAAGGTTGAACCAACTCTTCTAGCTCCATAGATAACAGGTATTTTCCCACCATCAGCGTTTTTAGTAGCAAGAATATCTTGCCCTCTTTTTTGTAATTTTTGTGCTTGTCTATAAGCCTTGATACCAGTAAAAACACTGATAACTAGAAGAACGACTTGTATTATTTGCAGGGGATTCATTAACTACCCCACCTAATGTCTGATTTAGTTATGTGAGCAAATTCCATTCCTTTATCACCAGAATAAACATTTTGCTGTGATTCATCAGTAAAGTGCCTTCCCTTAGTTAGATTCCAGTTGTTCCAATGATTCGCAACAATAAGATCTAATGAGGATTCATTTTTGCTTTCAGTGATTTCTGCTTTTTGTATGTTTCCAGAAAAATAAGTAAATGCATCAACAAAAGAATCATTTGAATCAAAGAATGCTAAGTAAATGTTTACGCTATTATCAATATAGTTTTCAGCTTCAATAATTGTTCTAAAAGTTGAAGTAATGTTGCTTAATCTTATAGTTGCTTCATCAACTTTAAGCTCACCAGTTTCAGGCGTAGTTCCAATCGTAACTAACTCTCCTGATGCGGTATAAGAATTAGAATTATAAGTTACATCAAAAGCATGGTCTGTGATTCTATAGATTGTGGATAAATTTAACTCAAGCAGAAAAGCAATATTGTTATTGTCTTGTTGTAATTGAGTTATTAATCCTGATGATAATGATCTAGACATTAGGTTATCACTTCTCTTAAATTAAAACTTATATCATAAAATCCTGAAGCATCTGTTGAAAATAAAACATCGCCATCTAAATAGACGGTGAAATTTGGTTGATCTACATCTACCGCTTCTGTATCAGATAAAGTTTCAACAAGAGAAGGCGATATTAATACAGTGCCATTTCCGCTTCCGTCTGAGTTTAAATCAGACTGCACCATATAAACTTTTGAATGACCATTGAATTTGATTAGATCTCCTGCTTTTAAGACATCACTAGTGGATGTGTCGAACCCAGATAAATTGATTGTTGAATCTCCAACACTATGAGAGCCATCAACGGTTATGTCTGTTTGACCCCTGTTAACACCTCTATTGATTGTTGGATATTCATAAGAGAAAGTTTCAAAAGCATTTTTTTGTTTTTGTAAAAAAGCAAACACATCCATTGCATCATCTTTGTTTAAAGGTGGAAGGCTTATCGATAAGGTAAAATATTGTGACCCATAAGCTCTGACAACTCTTCTTCCAGAAGAAGCATGATTCAAAAGCGTTGGTCTATTGTCCTGTAATTGTAATGCTCTTGGTTTTATATCTGTTGGGAAAGTTCCACTCATTTACATTATCCCCATTTTTCCTCTTGAGTTAAATGCTTGATTTACCATTGTTGTAATCATGCCCTTTCTTGATTTGAGTAATTCATCAAATCCTTTTGCATCTACTGTTGATATATTGAATGTAACATTAGCTTGAGTAGTTCCGTTTATTCCTTGTTGTTTAGTATGATCAATAACTGTTTCATTAGGATGCAATATTGCAGGGAATCCACCCTTGCCATCCAAGCCGCCTGCTCTTGCACCATAACCAGTGAACCCACCGCCATCTAAACTTAACATTCTATCTATATCTGCATTAATTCCATCTGGTATTCCTATAATTGATGATTTTATTGAAGACACTAACTGTTCAATAATAAACACTTTGATTAATTCATTTATAACCGCTTGTGCAACACTCATCGCAAGGTCTTTAAAATTTAAAAATTCTTTTTTTGTAAAATCAAAAAATGATTCAAATGCTGATGTAAGTTTCCCTTCTACAGTATTTGCAAATAATTCAACAGTTGGAATAGATGTTTCTAATGAGTTCTTAATACTGTCTTGAGCATTTGAATTTTCATTCAAAATGATGGTGTTATCTGCAACAAATCTATTATATTTTTCTTGTTTATCTGTTGCTTCTGTTAATTTAGCATTAACTTCTGCATATTTTTTCTCTAGTCTTTCTAACTGTAAAGCACTATTTAAATATCTTTCATCAGTTTCTTTAAATTCTTGCCCTAATCTATCTACTACTGGTCTTAAATCTTCAATTTTTTCTGTTAGAGAAGCAAGCTCATGTTCTAACTGAATTATAGTTTTAGATCTTGTATGCATTCCTATCGCTTCTAATAAATCCAAAAATGCATTCGCAGTTCCTATAACCACTCCTTGCAATGGAAGAAGAGTAGCTCTCTTTAATTGATTCATCGTGTCGTTAAATCTTTCAGCATCTCTAATAGATTTTTCTGGTATAACTCCTGTTGCTGACTCTGCTAACTCTTTCATAGCTTCAGCACCACTAGCTCCCATCACAGCAAGTTTTACACCTGCTCTACCCATGAGATCAGCTAAGATAGCATTTTTCTCAAATTGACTTCCTACGCCATCAAGGGCTTCAAATAAATCAACAAATACTTCTTCTGCACCTCTTACTGAACCATCAGCATTTTTAACTTGTACACCTAATTTTTCTAAAGTTCTGCCTGCTTCAGACGTTCTAAGCTGTGCCTGACCAACCATTTTGGTAAAGTTCTGCATACCTTTGTTAAACTCTTCTTGAGTTAAACCAGATTGCTCTGCAGCAAATTGATATTTTTGTAAGAAGTCAGTTGATACACCAATAGAATCAGCAACCTTTCCAATGGTGTCTGCTAATTGCAAGGTTTCTCTTGCAAAATTGGTTATTACGCTTGCGGAAAATGCAACAGCTAAAGCACCTTTAATTTTATTAAGATTTTTATTAACAGCACCAAATGCACCCTTAGTGCGATCTTCTGCTGTTATTCTTAATTTGTAATTACTTGCCATTTGTTAACTGCTTATTTTTTTCCTGTATATATGCAATCCATCCGTTAAATTCAGATAAGGTCATTTTTTCTTCTAGCTCTTCAACTGTACAGCTTAACAGCTCTGCAAGATAGTATTTAGCAAATAATTCCTTATCTGTAGCTACTTTTTTTCTTGCTCTTCCAGAGTTGTGCTAGTCATGATATCTCCTGCTACTCTAGCTAAAACATCCTTATCCACATGATGCATTAAGTCATGTTTATCACCTAAATCAAATATTTTTTCCATATTCTCATCAAGTGCTTTTTGTATTATGCAATGAGCCATCAACTCCACATCGTTGTTTTGTGCAAATTTTTGCAACCTAGACATCTCAGCTAAAGTTAATGGCTTTGCATAAATAATTAATGGTTGACCTTCGTCACCCCATTCTGGTACTTCAATCTTCTTGATTCCTAAAGAATCAAAATGTCTTTTAGCGTTTTCTATTGCTTTCATCTTATGAAACAGTGCTTTCGCTTAATGCACCTGACCCCTGCACCGATATGCTTGCTTCCACAAGTCCATCGAATGAAGCTGATCTTGTAACGCCTGTGACAATAGCTGTACCAGTATAATAAGTGTCACCAGATGTCTCTCCTTCAGGATAAACATTCAATGTAACCTCTGAACCGATGCTTAATGCACCCTGTCCGTTGGTATCGGTTTCATCCCAGAACACATCCATACTTCCTGTAAAAGAAGTTAATGATGGCTTGTAAGTTCTAGCAGAATCACCCATTGAAGTATCTTCAAGAGTATCAGCAGTCTCATCTATAGAATAAGATCTAATCTCAGCTACAGAGTTAGCTCCAACCTTGATAACACCTTCACTACCTTTATGTGTCGCCATTTTCAATTACCTCGTCTTTCGACTTTTTAGAAGAAGATTTAATTTTTGTTTGGATTGCTTCTTCTTTCCAACCCTTATTCTTTAGACCTTCAACCTTAGAAGGATGAGCATCTATAGAAACTTTTCCATTTGGACTAATCATTTTCATGTTTGTCTCCTAAACTGCTGTTTCAACATCTTGTTCTTGAGTATGATACTGAACCAAGAATGTCATATTTACGTAACCTAAAGGCTTTTCGCCTTCTCCGTTAAAATTAATTTCAGTAGAATTGATGAATACATCTTTTGCAATACCACCTAATGTTACGTCTGCCGATATTGCTTCTTCTACCTCTTTGCATATTGTATCAATAGTATCGTCAAAGTTGGTAGTAGCTTTTGCATAGCCTTCTACTGCAACTTCTAGCTCTCTCATTAATACTCTGTTTGTTCCTATAACCATAGGTTCTGAGCTTTCTGACTTTGTATAAATCACTAAAGCAGGTAATGTTTCAAGAGGATAAACCCTTGATTCAGTTACGTTAGAACCTGTGGTTGCTAAACCAGTTAATGTAGTTCCAAAGTATTCTCTGATCTGTTGTCTTACATGAGACATTTATACTTCCTCTAGCTCCATAGCTGTAAAACCTGTTCTGTCTGTTTGCACATTTACTATCGTATAAGTTTGTGCTGCTTTTAATACGTTTCCTTCTATATCAGTAACAGCACTTGCTGCTAATGTATCTCCGTAAGATGCATTAGGTGCATCTACGGTTCTGCAATAGGCAATAGGTTTTAATGCTTCCACTCCTATGCCTTCTTCTTGTTCTACGTATTCATTATTTAAAATAATGTTAATAGTAGAATCTATATCGTTTCTTGTATAAGTTGCAGTGATTGCATGACCATAATTGATATCAAGATAAGCACTCATATCTGCTTCTGTCTCTAATCTAAACTGAGACATTATTGTTCCTCAAGCACAAGTGAAACCATGCCTGTGTTATCTGGCTCGACAACTCTGACTCTGAATTCTGTTTGTGCTTTTAAGACATTACCTTGATCTGTGGTAATTGCATCAACAACAATTTTGTCGTTTTGTGAAACATTAGGTGCATCAGAATATTTAATGATTGCTCTAGGTTGATGACCTGCAACATTAACCGATTCACCTTGTATGCTGAAATATTCTTGGTCAATGATAAGTTTGATTAGAACAGATAACCCATCATCTATAAAACCAAGAGTATCTATTAAGGGGAAATCATCCCATAAAGCACCAGTCTCGAAAAATGTTGCAGTTACTCCGTGTCCTGTTGTGGTATCAAGATAAGAAGTAAAATCTGCAGCACTTTCGATAGGTGGCATTATTTTTTAGCTCTTTTCTTAGGAGCTTCCTCTGAGCTTTCTAAACCCACGCTTCTATTTTCTTTTTTTGGTTTAGCTTTTTCAATGTGTGGAGCAGCTTTGCCATAAGCACATAGCTCATAACCTACGTCTTCAGGAAGTTCAACCACGTCCCCTGCTCTGACTCTTTCGCCTTTCGCCACTGTATCTTGTGTAATTAAAAATTTTTTCATATTTAAGATGGGGGGATTACTCCCCCCATTCCAAGTAAGCATTAACTATTATGCACCGTCATTAGATACACAGAAGCTAACAGCATGTCTAACTGCTACATCAACTGTTTGAAGAGCAACGATTCTGATAGAACCAGTGTTAGATAGGCTGTAAGGGTCAACTGTGATATCAAGAGAACCATACATACCAATTAATAGATCACCAAAGTTACCAAAGTAGAAATCACCTGAAGTAACTTGATTTGATCTAACTACGTTGTAGCCATTCATTCTGCCATCTGGCTCAACTACAAATTGACCACTACCTGAATCTTTAGAAGTAGTTTTCAATGTGCCGTAGTCAGCAGGCTTACAAATGTAAGACAAGTTGCCTAGTAAAGCATTGTCTGCTGCAACTGCAGATTCCATTCCAACGATCTCAGCGAAAGTTGGATTAGCTGCTGAAAATGTAGTTGTGTTAACACCAGAAGTGTTTTTGACACCTGTAGGTTGTCCTGAAGAACCAGAACCTGCTAATGCACCCAAGTCAATAGCGATAGCAATTGATTGAGTAAGATCATCTCTGATTAAGTTCTCGATGTCTAGTGAGCTTTGTTGTAAAAGCAATCTAGTAACATCTGTGTAAGCACCAATCACTTTAGGTGACATGGTTACGCTTCCAGATGTGAACTCTGATTCAGAAGCAGCGTTTCCTTCAGTAGCAATCCAACCACCGCTAGAAGCAGCAGTTTTCTTAGGTATAACTACAGAGCCTTGAAGACCACGTAACATAGTTGCACCTGCAGCCATAACTGAAGATTGGTTTCTTAGAACGTCAATGAAATCTCCACCTTTGAAATCCTGAGGGATTAAGGTTGAATCATCAGAAGAGTTAATGTCTCTCTGACCCCATTGAGCTAGAACGTCTGCAGGAAGCATGATGCCTTGTGCAGTTGTTCCATTTTGTCTAGCAGCTTCTTCTGAACATTCGAATTCAAATGCTGCATCTGCTTGAGCTTTTCTGTCAGTTGGATTAGCTAAAGCTCTAAGAGCTTTTACTACGCTAAATCTTTTGACTTCTTTAGCTGTCATACCTATATCTGATGGTGTTTCTAATGGTTTGTCATTAGCGATATTCTCTAAGAGGACACCTCTAAATTCTTCCACAGAAATACCTTCAGAAATTGCTTTATCAGCTAGATCTCTTTTGTTGTGTCTAACAGCTAGATCAATGATCTCTTTAGAGTTTCTTTTGAACTCAGCTTTAGCTTCTTCAACAGTTTTAGATCTAACCTCGTCAAGATTAATATCTTGTTTAATTTCTTTTTCCATTTTTATTTCCTGTTTGAAATTAAGGTTAGTTTCAGAACGACCAACTCCGACAGCTTTTGACTGATCTGCAGGTACTGCAACTGAACTTACCTCTAAAGGTGTCCAGTTAGCTCTGTAGTAGTCTCCTTTGTCATCGCTGACACGTTCCATTTTATTTATTTTGTATCCAACGGATATATTCATGCGAATTCCGTCTTTTACATCTTCAAACACTTCTCGAGCAAGAGCAGATTTTCCAAATCTTACTACTGCAATTGTCCTCTTAGCAGTCTCGTCTAGTTTGAACTCTTCGATAACACCAATTTGCTTGGTCATATCATGATCTAATAGAAAAGGAGCAGTTCCGCTTGACATAAATTCCATGTCAATATCTTCTGCTCTGTGTCCTAAGACTTCTCTTCCAAAACTTCTATCTACTGGTGATTCAGAAGATACACCAACTCTGACCCTACGATTTTTTTCATCAATATGATCAGCTCTGGAAAGATCAATAGTTCTGTATCTCATAAGATCAACTACTTTTCTCTCTTCTTCCTCATGCATAGAATTCTCTTCATCCACTATTTCTACTGGCTCAGATTCTTCTATATCATCTTTGTGTTCTTTAGCAAATGAGATAACAACAGAGTCATCGGTCTCATTCACTTCAAGAATATGTCTATCTTGTTTACTATCCATTGTTAACTCCTTGTCGGTTGATAGTGTGCCTTCTTCTAATTTATCAGATAATGCCTTTTCTTCAATAGCTTCTTCAAACTCAATATAATTATAATCATGCTCTTCTAGCCATGCCTTAGCTTCATCTGGTGTGAACTTGCTTGAATCGAATCTTATTGATTGAACTTCTGAGCTTCGATCTTCTAATATTCCATAAATAACGTGTATGCCTGAACCAAATTCATCGTTGTCTCTTGCAAATTCAACGTATTTATCTGGATTATTTATTCTTGCTGCATGTTCGTTGGGATATGGTCTAGCTTCGTACATTCTCTCGTCTTCTTTCTTTAATCTTTCAACAATCTGTCTTGACCAAGAATAACCTGCATCACCGCCCCATAATGCCCAAGCAATTCTTCCGTTAGATGGATATCCGTCTTCTCCTTGTGAGAATCCTTCGCCTTGCTTATCTACTTCATGCCTTGAAAAGAAGCTATACATTCTTTTAACGGTAGATTCAGAAAGATTTTTGCCATTAACAATATCTCTTGCTCTAGCAATACCAACTTCAGTACCACCTCTGCCATGTTCTCTACGCCAATCTAAACCTCTTTGAGCTTCAGTCACCATACCTTCAGTTGGTTTATAGCTCATCGTCATCTCCACCTTGTATCTTTGCTTCTACAGGAAGTTTTGCACCGAATGGTTGATAGGCTAATTCGATATCATATTGTTTAGCTAACTCTATTTCTTTTTGATGTTGTTCAAATAGTTCTTCTGTGTCTCTTCCGTAAGAAGCAGAAATATCAGAATAAGTAAGTGTTCCATTTTGTAACCCAATCACGTTAGCTTGCATTTCTTTTAATGGGTCTATCCAAGCAAAACTTCTTGGAATAAATGTTACCGCATTAGCAAATTGATCAACTTTAGAAACAGGAAGTTTAATGTAGTTTGTTGAAACTGCCATTTCTAACCATGATCTGAATATTGGCTCAATGAAGTGTTCGATTACAAATTGTTGATAGATCTGATACATGCTGCGATCTTCTAAAGCTCCTTGTCTGATAGAGCTGTAGTTCACAGAAGTTAAATCGTTAGAAAGTGAATGATAGGAAATGTTTAAACCAGATGCGATACTTCTAAGCACAGTTTTTGTGAATGATTCAAAAGCAGATGTAGGATGATTTGGGTCAAATGCTCTAAAGTCCATTCCTGCAGGTAGTTGCTCAAAGACACCTGCCTGAGCATTCATGGTAGGACTGAATCCGTCTTCGTATTCTCCGTCACCAACGTAACCGTCACCATCTGGACTTACAAAGAATCCCATCTTAGATGCTGCAACACGTGCTGCAACGACCTCTGCTTCCATATAGCCTGAATACATTTTTACATTAGACATAGCTGTTGCAACTAAAGATACACCTCTAGTCTGCTCTGCTCTTTGTGGTAAGAAAGCATGAATGATTTCATCAGCAGGAACTCTAATGTGTTGGTTCTTGTTGAGATAGGTTCTTTCGTAAGGATGATCTTTGTAGAGATGATAGGCAACAGGTGTATCAAACTTATCTACTTCAACACCCATCTTGATACGATTGCCAGTTTCTTTGTAGTAATCATTTTTATTTTCATCCAGATGATCTGCTTCTAAGAACTGAATTCTAAAACCAAAAGGTGATTTGAGATCTTTTATTTTTCTGATTAAAACTTCACCATCTCTGCAAAGAGATTCAATAAATATTTTCTGACAATCTAGGAAAGTCAGTCTTTTGTTAGTTGTGCAATTTCCTAATCTTGTCCATTCGTTCCATGCTTCCTCAATGGACTGGTTAGCTCTTAGGTCTAGCTTACCCATGTTAACAGGGTCATCTAGTCTCGCCTTAGAGCTAACTCTTATGCCATGCTTACCGATAACATTAGACACCATCAGATTTAAGTATCTAGCAATATAGCTATCGTTTCTTGCTAACTCTCTTGCTCTGTCTCTAAGGACTCGTATGTTGTCTTTTATTTCAGCATCAGCACTGGTGGAAGTAGTTAAAAAATCTGCAAACAATCTTCCTGCATTAGCACCAGAATAAGATCTTCTATAGGCTTGACGTTTTTTTGCCTTGACTTCAGTTCTATTAAAGATGTTGTTATACCATGCCATTATTTATAACTCTTAGGTGTTGTGACGTTGTGTCCAAAATTAACTTTTATTGTGTTTCCAGAGCCACGACCATTTTTAATTCTAGCTCTTTTAACTTCTCGTAAATATTCTGACTTATATCTATCTCTAAATGTTAAAAGTTCATTGATAGACATTCTCGATAATGATCTTCCTGCTATGCTCATGGATTGCTGATCCATAGTTGCTCTATTTTCAATCACAGCTTCAATAGCGTCTAGAACTTTCTTTGCATGACTTCTAACTGAAGCAGAAGTGGTTGCATAATTATCTTGTACTTCTACAAAACCTTCTTCTAATTTAATTCTAGCTGAGTCTGAGCTTCTAGTGATGTAAGAAATCCAGTTGTAGTTGCCTTTAGCGTATGAAGAGGTGCTTGAGGTTGAGATTATGTATTCATCTCCTGACTCTGTTGCAGTCAAAGTAAAATTAGATGCAGTTGCACCATCAATTAAATTGAATTCGTAAGATAATGAGTAATCTGCTACTGGATAATCACTAGCAAGATCATCTCTTTTCCATGCCCAGAAATCCCCAAGCTGTAATTCGCTTGGAACTTGAGTAGGATAATTTGTTGAATCAAATTTGTTAGCCAAACAAAAACCTCATTTAAGTTAGATATATCCACATAAAACACTATGGTCTATATGGGAAATGTCAAGATTATTTCCAAGAAGTAGCGAAATTTGGTCTATTTATAGGTCTTTTTGGTCTATTTTCCTGTTTTTCTTGCGGTTTTGATTCATTGGTCAGTATTTTCTCTTCAATGATGTCAAAGTTGGGATTCAAGATGTAGATAGCTGCAAAATTGTAAACCAATGTATCCAATGCTTCGTTTCTTGGTCTAATTTGTTTCCAGACAAGTGTTTTTCTTCCTCTTACAAACTTTGTGATTCTTTTTTCTGCTGTGAGCTGCTTAAAGTATTCCTCGTCTAGATCTGAGCAAAAATTTAGCGTTGTATTTTCTTTGTCGGTAGATAATCTTGCAAAAATTGCTTCTTTTGCTGTGTCAGTTCCAACTGGATAAAGGACAGCTTTATTTTTACCAACAAAAGTAGGTCTATTTGCAATTGCTTTACCAGTTTGATTTGAACCTTTGATTGCAAACACCCTTCTACCCTGTCTTGCTTTAGTGAATTCATAAACTCTTTGAGTATGATGACCACCAGAGTCAACGGTGCAACAAGAGATAGGAATCATTCTGTCGTTTTCAGTTTTAAATCTTTTCTTGAGATAAGCGTCTAAATCGTTCCAAACATTAAATGCATTTGGGTCTCCCCAAAGAATCTTGTAATCCAAGACCCATGCTTGATAATTTTTACCCCATCCAACAGTTTGTAATTCCAGTCTGTCTTTCTGAACGTCAACACCAGTAGTCAAAATTAAAACATCTTCTGGAACTGAGGTGTGATCATAGTTCAATCTACGCTCAAGAAGTGTTTCATACTCAACAGCTTCTCCTTGTTCTTCCCAAGTTTCACCAAGAGCTGTATTGACCCACGTCTTTAATGTTTCTGGATTCTTTTTAGACTCAAGAAATGCTTTAGCCATCTGACCCCAAGTTGACCAAACAGAATAAAGCTCCGAGATATGGAATCCTGCTGTTTTGAAACTTTCTGCTGTTGCTCTCCATTCACCATTCTTGATCATCCATTGCTTTTTAGATTCTTCAATGACTGAACCGCATTCTTCGCAGGCATAAGTAGCAGTTTCAGGCTTGTCTTCTTCCCAGACTACGTTTTTCCATTTCAAAACTTGCATATGTTGGCATTCTGGACACGGAACGTAGTAATAACGTTTATCTGATTCCTCAAATGCAGCTTCAATTGCTGATAATCCTTTGATAGTTGGTGTGCTACACATGTAGATTTTGCGATTTGCGAAAGTCTTGGTTCTAGCAATAGCCAAAGATATTGGCGAACCTTCACTTCCTGCAGAAGTTTCCCAACGGTCTATCTCATCCATTAAGAGGATTCTGATACTTCTACTAGCCAATCCACTTGGCGAATTAGACCCAACGATAGTACAACTACCGCCTGCGAACTTCTTATGCATAGTTGTGTTGCCACTATCTCTGCTTTTTGAGTCTTTTACACAGTCTCTGATCTTTTCTGTGTCTCGAATCATTGCTGCAAGTCTGTCTTTTGAGAATGCCTGACCCATAGCAAGGGTAGGTTGCACTATAAGCATAGGTGATGGGTCTTGATCTATGTAATATGCAATGGAGTTTAGCAGAATCTCCGTTTTGCCGACTTGTGCTGAGGTCATGACCACAATTCTTTCAATATTAGGGTCACAGAATGAATCCATGATGTCTCTTTGATATTCTGCCCTATCAGTTCTCCACTGACCTGCTTCAGCAGATGCTTCAGGTGAAAGTTTGCGGTAGGTATCTGCCCAAGAACTAATCTTGAGATTCGGTGGAGCTGCCCATATCTGGTTCGTCTCCTGTATCACCTTTTCTATATTTCTTAGGTATTCCATTGTTTGCTAGTTCATCCAATGCTTCGTGAACTCTCTCCTTGATGACTTGTTCTGCTTCAGCATAGTTATCCACAGAGATTACTTGATGTGCAATTCTTGTGGGTAAAGCTATTAACTTTGCTCTAGCGTTAGATACATACTCAACCCATGTATCCTGTACCAATTGAGCAGGAATAAGATTTCCTTCTAACTGCTCTACTTCTAATTCTGCCTTTCTTGCCTGAGCTGCGGTAAGTTTGGTCTTTTCTTCTGCAATATCGCCTGTACCAGATCTTTTATGGTATCCACCCAGTTTTCTAAGGTAAGAAATGTAAGCAATCCTGCAAACATCCATATTTAGCGGACTTTTACCCATTTTAGAGGGCAAAATACCGTCTCTAATGAGTTCTGAGACCCTTTTAACTGATAAGTCCAAATGTTCAGCAACTTCTCTCTGTGTAGCCATACGTTGCTCTAATTACCCTAGTTGAGACCGACTGACACTAGGAAAATTCTGACCTCGCGAATAACCCATATGAGGTACGCTAAAAGAACCTATGCATGGGGGTCTATAGCTATCTAACATAACGCTTCATATTCCTGTCTAATGCCTTATCCATCTTAGCCTTAACGACTCCATTGATTGTCTTAAAGAAGTCAAAGCGTTTGGCAAAGCGTTGTGACTTGGCTAGGTTGACTACCTTCCTAATTCTGTAGCCACTGGTATCACCTTTTGAACCTCTTCCGTATCTCTCCCAGACACCGTACTTAGCTTGAGGATATCCTTTAGGCACACCAACAAAATACTTCTCTTTATCTTCAAAGTATTTCAATCGCTGTGCTGCTGTGATGTTACCAAACTTATTAGTCTTGGTTACGTCTCTAGGTGTTACAACAAAGTTCTTCTCTGGTAGACGTGTGCTGCCCTCTAGCATTGGCTCAAGATATTCAGCAGGTGCTTTACCTTTATTCCACCTATCTTTAATGAATACCAATGCAGATAGGTCTTTAGGTTTTGCTTTAAAGAGTATTGGTGATTTAACAGTGTCTGGTTTAGGTCTGTCTAACTTCTTGGCGAACTGACTTCTTAATGCATTGACTGCATCTGTGCCTACCTCATTCAATGCATCAGATACTATGTTTGGTAGATGTTTCTTTTGAAATAGACTGAGCTTCCTAGCAACCTCTTTGGTGTTAGCCTTAACGTTAATCTGCATTGTCATATCTTTCTCCAATGAGACTTACCTTTGAACTTAAGACCAAACTCATCTGCATATCTAAGCACACTACTCTTGCTAATATCCAAACTGTTAGCCACATCATGTGACGACTTGCCTGAGTCAATTTGTTTCTTGAGCCATTTATAATCTAAATCAATAGTCTTCTTTTGTTTCATAAGTTCTCATAATGTTCTATCAGCTTATCCAGATACCATCTAGCCTTTTGTAAATCCTGAATGTTCTGGTCTTTATATTCATGTCTGTGAATATACTTAATGATAGAACCAATCAGATAATTTTTAAAGCCTGAGCCTAACTGTTGCTTTATGTAATCAATACATTCAATGCCACCATTGTTGTAGTGCGGTGGATGATTAACCATGTCTTTCTTCATTTCTTCTCCTTCTTAGATTTGTCTTTCTTGTTACCAAATATTTTATCCCAGTTATCATCAAACCTTTTTCGATCTTTAATCTTTCTAGGTCTGTCTCCTTTACCTGTCATTTCTTCTCCTTGTATTGTTGCAATAAATCTAAAGGAACTAAGTATGCTGTCTTAGCGGTACTATCTCCCTTCCCAATAAACTGTACTGGTTTAAGCATATTGACTGATACACATTCCCAGATTCTTTGTGGTCTTAACCATAACCACTCTTGTCCTGTATAGATGACCCAGTAATCAGACTTAGTTGCATTGAGTCCAGATGGTTTACCAAACATCTCAACTTCGATAACGATGTTGCCTGTATGCTGACTCTTTTGATCTGACTTAACTTCTAGATAAATGTTTGTTTCAGGAATATAAATATCGAATGGTTTACACTTGCCCTCAAATCTTTCAGCTTGGGGATACTTCTTTCTCAGTTTTTCTAACAACATATCCTCTACGCTTTGTCCTGCATAAAGGTCTCTGTCAAAACTATCCATTATTATCCTTGATTGTCTTCACATACTGAAAGCTACTGCCTTCAAATTGTTTTGCTAACAACAGTCTCATATCCATCATCTCTTTTGGTACAGCTCGCAATAGTTCCTGAATGCTAATGTAATTTCCATTAGGGTCTCCAGTTGTTGCTCTTGCTCTTGGTAATTGATAATCCATATCTGTTACATACCAGAGATCACCATCCCAATCAAAGCATCTGATATCAGCTTCTACTTCTCGATAGCCCTGATCTCTTAGATCTTTAATCAAAACATCAAAAGCACGTTTCATCATATTGATCATTTCAAGCATCTTGGCATCGTCTTTTGAGTTATAGGCATCTCCGTATAAATCACGTGCCTTTTTAAATTTAAGACGTAATTCGTTAGACACAAGCGATAGAACTCTTGCTTCACTGCCCCATAGATTCAGAAGATTAATCTCCTGTTGTTTGTACTCTTTTATCAGTCTCAGAACATGAGGACTAAATTCTTTCTTTTCTAATATTGTATTTTTCTTCCGCATAAAGTTTACTGCCCATTATTTACCGCATACTGCATATACCCTAAGGGTATATATGCAGAAATATGCGGAAAAATTGATAATTTATATGCAGTTTTATGCAGTTTATATGCAGTTTTATGCAGTAAATTATTAGTTAATTTCATCAAAATCGACCTTTCTTTTGTATTGAATGGATTGATAAGTGTCAGTTTTAGGGTCATGACATATATCATCAGACTCCTTCATTTTGCTTAAATAAGTCCTAATATTGCCATCAGACATAATGCCTTCACCTCTAACCTTGCTAACCTTGCCTGTTAGATCACTTGGCTTAAACCAGTAATCCTCTGAAGCACCACCATCTGCTACGACCTTAAGTGTCGCAAGATTAGTAAGTGCTTTATCTATCATTGCATGAGCTGCATTCATAGACTTCTTGATTTCAGGTTTATCTTCCGTAAGTTCCAAATATCCAGATGTTAATCCGTCAAAACCATTTATCTGAGCTTCCACAAACTTAAAGTCCATAGTAGCCATGCCCATACCATCTTTATTAAGGGTCTGCTCAACAGTTACAAACATATCACCACCGCTATCTTCTCTCGTGACCTTAAACTCATAGTCCATAGATGCACCAAGAACAGATGACCCTCTTTGTCTGCCAAAGTTATTATGTCCTGTATGATGCACTACGATCACCGCAGCGTTGTATTTATGAATAAGGCTATCTAACCTACTGATAAACAAAGTCATGTCCTCTGTGGAGTTCTCTGAGCCACTACCGAAGTTTCTGTTTAAGGTGTCGAAAATAATACATCCGATTGAGCCTTGTTTTGCTTCAATCAAGTCTAGCTCTTGCTTTAGTTTCTCAAACTCATCATCATCCAGAACTCTTGTTCCTCTGTTAGACAAGAATAAAGGACAACCGCTTAGATCATGCATTTCTTGCGAATATACAGCAAGTCTACGCTTAACTCCTCTGAGACCCTCACCTGCTAACAGAACTACTGGTGCTTGAGTTGTCTCATAACCGTAATAATTAGAGCCTTTAGCAATAGATGCTGCCATTGCGATAGCCACAAAAGACTTACCATCTTTAGGTTTACCAAATATGCCCAAGAGACTTGATCTCTCAACCACATTCTTGATTAACCATTCAGGATGGTCTACTTCTGACATTAGCTTATCAGCACGTTCTAAATAGAAAGTTCCTTTAGGTCTTTGCAATGGATTGCTTTTGACATAATTCACAAACACATCAGAACTGCTAAAGATGCCTTTTTCTAATGCTTCATGCAGATCTTCTTTCTCATTTAATTCAACAGGTGGTTTAGCTTTCCAAACATTGCATTTATGTGTCTCTAGATAAGTACCAATATCGTTAGCAAATCCAAAACCTGCATCATCATTATCTGGAAAAATAAATACATCTCTACCAAACAACGGTGACCAATCTGTTTTGCTCCATCCGCTAACACCACCATGATGACAAGCTACTTGCCCTTCATATATCTTCTCTGCAGCGATTGCTGCTTTCTCACCTTCGACCAATACGACAGGTAGTGTCGCATCTCTGTTAGGTGTTAGATATAAAGGCAATTTTCCAGATGGTCTCTTCATGAGCCATTGGTCATTCTCTTGTTTACTAAATGGACAATATTTTTGATAACTTCTTTTATGCCCTTCAGGGAATCTGAGGACAATAAAATTGTCTGCATACTTGATCTTAACTACCGCTTCAGTCCAGAGCTTTCTCAGCTCTTCTGAGGATAGTGATGCGGAAGGTTTAGACACCTTTTGAGAAGGGAAAAAATAAGTAGTGCCTAAATTTTCTCCCACATCACTAAAACCAAATCTATCTAACGTTTCTTTCACATCTACGTCAAACTTATTAAGAAACCAATGAGTACCGCCACCTTCACGATTTTCAAAATCATAGAACTGACCTGTGTCCTTATTCAAGCACATGCTGCCCTTTTTATTCCATCTCATCTCAGAAGATGATTCGGATGTAGGCTCGCCTAATACTTCTAAGGCAACAGGTCTAGCTATTGATGCCCAGTCCTCGTTAGTCATCAGAATGGAATGTCTTCTGATTTAAGTTCCTCTGTCTTCGTTACCTCAGCATCAACTGCTGCTTCTTCTTTAAACCATTCTGGCACAACAAAACCGTCTTTTCTTGGTTTGTAGCCTTCTAGCTTAAATGTGTGTGATGCACTGTCATAACCGCTTTTGGTTTTAAACGTCTCTGAGCCTTTATAAGAGAAGACAGGTAGATTGGGAAGGTTATCCCTAAAATCATTTCTGATCTGCTCATACATGCTCTTAAATGCTCTCACCTGATGTCCTGCCATAGTCTCTAACAATACTGGTTTATCTTCACCATGAATCATTAGCCAAACACTAACAGCATCAGACCATCCGTCTTTGTATAACCTAGAACCAAATACAGGTGACCACTCAAACTCATAACCGCCTGAGTATCTACCGATACCTGTTTTCATAGTTTCTACATCAACTTGAACGTAAGAAAGATCAACAGAATCTTCTCCTACCATCCACATTTTCTCTTTGACCAGATACTTTAAGAATCTTAAAGAACCGCCATCAGAGCTGCTTTCATTGCTGAAAAAATCTTCACTCATACATATCTCCTATTAAGTGATTAGTGAAGCAAACGATCTTCACTTTGTAAATATAAATCCTCTAACCATTCGATGTTAGAGTTTCTCCAATCATGGTACGTACCGATTTCAGTAATTCCCATGATATCGCAAGCCAAACAGTAATTTTGATATCGCTGTTGGCAAAACAATTCAAAAGCATTGTCATACATTATGTACATGCCTGTAATATAACATTAAGAGACTCGAGAAAGTCATCAAAATCTCCAAACATTACCGTGTTGTTATTTTTAGGCATCTTGTCATCTGGACAGATGGCATGAGCAGGTATGACATATTTAATACGACCAGTATTGTACTTATAGACAAGCACTGGAGTATGACTGTTTCCTGCTGCTTCACAAACTTGTGACCACCAAGAGCCTTTAGCAAAGTTGATTGGGTCTCCTGCATAGCACTTGCATTCAATTGCTAAGTTCCGCAGGTAAATGTCAGCTTCGCCTTTTGTTTGATACTGTGATAGATTCCTCTTAACTCTGTCTTCAAAACCTAATTCTTTGAGTTTTATGTTAAGTGCTAAAACAATCTTACGTTCAAATGCAGCACCCTTATTTCTACTATTTACCACAGCGTTGATTCTCCTTCTGCAAACATCATAACCAATCTATCTTCATCATGTGGTGAAGTTGTGTAACTCTCAGTACCATCTTCATTTATTCTTTTAACGGAATCATCGTTATAAGTAACTGACATCATAGAACCATCAGGAGTTGCTTCAGCGTAAATGCTCTTAACACCTTTTCGCCATTTCTCAACTCTTATCTTGAGTCTTTGTCTTGCCACTTCGTCTGTGTACTCACTCATTTCCCAAGTTCCTCATTGCAAATACCTAGCTTGATGAAATGCCCTGCAACTTCACCGATAGACTTCTTACGATTCTTAACTTTGTATTGCCACAAAAGATCATGGACATCTGGTTCAATCCAGACTGCCCTCAAATCCTTGTTGTCAACTTGTTTATTTTGATTTTCTTTTTCAGTATCCATAAAACTCTCCTTTACTGAGTATATAATAAAATTTGGGTAGCAACAAAACTCTCCTTCAAGATATACATATCTCCTACGTTGCTACCCTTCTAAACTTAATATTCTTACGTCTCACAATCCTTTCTGGTTTAGCTTCCACTAACTTCTCAGGTTGTGCCTTGTACCTAATGTTGCCCCATGAGATCTCGTACTCACCTGCAACAGCTTTCTCTGCATTACCCATCATATCCATGACCGTAGCCTGCAGAGCATCTCGTGCTTCCTGCGATGCTTTTATGTTCTCATCTAGTCTTTCTATCTGAGCCAATAAATTAATCGCTGTAGCAGGCAATTCTGCCACCTCATCTGGAATAACTTTCTGATACTTCAACCATGCATCATCAGAGGTTACAGGGTCATAGTAAGTCTTGGTATCGACTCTGTATTGAAAGTCTTCTACAACTTCTTTCAGCTCTGCTTCAAAAGCAGGGTCTCTTTGATAGAAGTAACAATGCATCACAGGTTGAATATGATAAAAGACAACTAAGACACCCCAGTTGCACCCAACACATTCGACCTGAGTCTTGAGTTGCTCCCATCCTCTCCAAATAGCAGGTTTACCGTCTTGCGGTGGATATGCTTTTGTCAGCTTGCACTCAATAACACCCATGCCATCTAAGTGAATTTCATCACCTTCTGGAATGTAAACTCCTTTATCTGGATTCTCTACATACGTCAGATCATCTGCGATTGCAGTTCCATCTAAAGAACATTCAACAGGGAAGAAGGGATGCTCAAACTTCTGACCAAACTCCGTTTTCACATCCCTGAGATTTAGCTTCTCACATGCATAGCGAATGATATGACCTTCCATGAAATGACCTATATTAACTGAATCATTATCTATTTCCTCTCTCACGTTCTCTCCTTCGCTAGCCCTAATGGCTCTATGTAAATATTCCTGTCGTGTACCATAAGGACTATTGCCTTTAAGTTGAGAATAACCACTTGCACTTGCTCTATCGTCTCTAGTTAACTTACCTTCTTTCTCGCCCATTATTTCTGCACCATAAAAAATATTGTGCCAATGAATAACAAGAGAGTAAGCACCGCTACTACTTGATCATCTATCATCCTTTTATCCTGTATTGATGTGGCACATATCTCCAAGCAAGATAATGCCTACGTCTAATTTTGTATGCTTGGTACAGCTTTTGTACAACCAAAGTTGCAATTATTCCTAATATAAAATTAACCATGTTAAACCCCCTTATTGTTTTTATGGTTAGTTAAGTGGATTTTCCTGATAGCCTTCATGTAATCAATCTCAGCTTCCAGAGATGCCCACAGTTCATCTTTGACTTGCTGCTTATCTGTTGCAGGCAAGTCACTAATGATTGTGAATTCTGATTTCTTAGGCACGTACCACTGATGGTTGTATGCCTTGTACTTAGGACTAGGATTGTCACTAGGTAAGTTCTCACCCTTCCAATCCCATTGCACTACACCTTTGCTAGAGGTGAAATATAGTTTGTGGTTAGATGTGTTCATGATGCTCTCCTGTTGCAAACACATTCATCTTGTTTGTTTGTGTAATCAAATATCTCATTGATTCTTTTTTTAATTCTGTATCTAGCGATAGAGAACAATGCTTTAACATATCTAGGTAAACATCTTTTTCAGAGAAACCTAGATTTAAAAGTTGCACTATCCTGTCTATTGGTTGTTGGTTCATATTGATATCTGGTTTATTCACGATGCTCTCCTTACTAAACGTTCTTCAATCTCTTCTTTAGAAGCAGTGACCTTGTACACATTGTCAGTGGTGTAGATCAAAGTACCTTCGTAGCTGTTGATAATACCTCTGATGCTTTCTGTAGGGATGGTGACATAGCCACCACCCCACTTGAGTAATCTGATTGATTTCATTAGGCACATTCCTTAACTTGATTGAGTAATTGAACTTTAGTTGGTCTTTTGTAGTAATAAAAAGTTCCATCAAAGTTATCTGGTTTCTCAAGTTTTGCATCGAACATTACATTGTCGCCAATGTCTACTCCCTGCTTCCACTTCTTAGTAATCTGCTCTCCGTCATAATCATAAGATTTTGTTACCTCATAGCTTGGAACAGAGCCAAAAACTGTTTGACCGCCGTCAAGCTCGATGATTGCTTTGTAGATGTAATCGTTATAGTAAGAATAGTTATCAGGATATTGTTTAATAGCTTTAACAGTACCTTTCATAGTTATTCTATTCTCAGTGTCTAGTGGCTCAGTTTGTAAAGCATCAAATCTTTTGCACTCTCTAGCCATGTGATTTGCCCAACAAGTCATAATAAAATTGTTGTTTCTTTCAGCTCTTATGGCATCCCAATATTCGTTTTGAAGGCGAATATTATTTGCTCTTTCTTCTTGAGCCAATCTTTCAGCTTCTTTCTCTTGAGCAATAACTTCTTTATCTCTGCGAACAATCTTATCAAGCACCACTGGCTCACCTAGTAATCTAATCTTTTTTCCACGATTAGCATTAGCTCTCTTAACGTATTCATTAGCTTTAGCTACAGCTTTTTTCCAATCAATAGAAAGATTTCTGACGTGGTGATCTGTTTGATTCTCACCACTGTTGTCATAAGCAAACCATTCTTCATGGCAAAAGTATCTAAGCACATACATTTTGTTAAGCTCACCAGAAGCTATATAAAAATATTCTCTTTTTGTTGAACCGAAATTATTCATTACACTACCTTCCTATCTTCGCAACTATCAATCAGCCACTTAGCATCAGATAATGTATTGGCTGAATCATTGTAAGACCATCCCTCAGTACCAGTTAGAGGGCATTTTTCCCAATTACCTATATTCCAATGAACATAATCTGAATCATAATAATCTGATGCTCTGACGATTTGATAACCTCTGTAAAGGTATTTGCCTATCGCTAGTTTTTTTGCTCTGTGTTTTTGTGTCATCTTTTTTCCCTTATTGATTAACATAAGGGTATTATACACATTAATAAGTATATAAGTAAACAATTTATTTAAATTATTTTTCTAGGACATCTAAGAGATTTTTGACCGCATCATTGTGCTTCATATGCTCATCTTTAATGGTGATCTGCTTGTCAGTGTGATCTCTGATAAAGACTACGTTCCGCAGCTCTAAAGAAACCAGAGCATACAGATCTATGGTGTTCTCTGGATATTGTCTGTCTTTTGCTTTGCTACGTCTCAGATCAAATCGCCAATTGATGCGATGGATTTCGTGTTGTGATTTGGTTTTGACTTGGCATCTATAGAATTGATAATCGTATTCAAAAACTATATCTGCGATGCCTTGACTGGTTATGAATACTTGGTCTGCAACTTGGGCAATGATGCTTGCAGCTAAAAACTCTCCTGCATTACCTATGTGGTGAGTATGATGCAGAGCCATGACACTTATGAGCTATCAGCACACTTCCTTAATCTTTCAGAATTGATCATGCTTCGTCTTGGAAGCTGCTCATGATACTTTGAGTTCAACAGCTCTTCTGCTGCTTTATCCCATTCGCCTAGTTCCATGTAAGCTCTGGTCTTTCTAAATGCCATGAATCCGTTTAGTCCGACATTAAAGCAAAGATCAAAAGTTACGTATTGAGCATCAAGAGGTAGGTCTCTCCAGATTGCCCACCTTTCATCTAAGAACTGTTCTATTTTCTTGATGTCATTATCAAGAAGATATAGTGCTTCTTCTTCTGTGATTCCCCCATCTTCAGTTATTAGTCTACCCACCCCGATAGTTTTCTTTCCTAAAGGGTCATCATAGCAGTGAAGCACCATGCCTTCTTTTTCAATGATCTCTTTTTTGAGAGTAGCGTAGTCTATCTTATTTTCATTCATAGCTAAATACATTATTTGGTTAAACCTTTTGCCTTCTCATAAGTTCTTAGTCCACCAAGTCCAAGCATACCCATTAGCACTGTCATAAGACTTGCCATATCAAACTGAGGTAATGTTGGTAATGTCTTGCCAAAGAAAGCTGCAATAAAAAGAATTAGTGGAGCTAAGACATAATGCCATGCCATAGCAAAAGATAATGCCCACCCTAGAAATGGTCTCCATCCTGCAACAAAGATTGATCTGTGTCCTGCTTCAACTTTGTTAAGCTCAATCTGAGCCATGTTTGCTTTGTGTAATTCTGTATTCAATTCGTGTTGCAACTTAGCTTTTAAATCTTTATCAGCAACAAACTTATCTAAAATCTTGCTGACTGGCTCTATGAATTTATCAATCATCTTCCCTGACCTCTATACTTTTTGAACTGAGCTTTTTTGTTTTTGTTTTTGGGATAGGTATTTGGTGAAGAGCCAATAGAGGTTCGTTTAGTTTTGGCTCTCTGGTAATCGTGAGTCTTGGCTACTGACTTTTTTGGTTTAGCCATTGTGATTTATGCAAATACTGCTGCTACTAATGTACCAAGAATTAAAAAGAATCCAGTGACTATCATATAAGTTATTTTTTTATCCAGTCTTTCAAATTGAGTATCAAGTTTAGATTCTAGATTTTCGATACTGGATTCAATCTTTTTCATCCTGTTCCAGTTTTGTGACCATCTTTCACTACATTGCACCTCATGTTTCTGGAGTTCCAAATTAACATCAGATGCAGTAACACGAGCAGGCATTATTTTTTAAATACCTTTTCGATAAGATCTTTATGCATCCAAGAAAGCATAATAATGAAAATTGAATTTGCGATAGTTAATACTTCAAACATTTATTTCTCCTCTTCAGGTTGTTCTAAGCTGTTTTGAAAATCCAAGATGCGATAGTTTTTATCTCTGTTGAGCTTGTTAAACCTAGCTTCCAGTTGTCGCATTTCATCAGCGATACCATGTAACTCAGCAGCAAGAACTTTCTGGTCATCGTTAAGTTCAGAAGCTCTAAATTGCTTATCGTCTAAAGTGATGATTATTGAATCTTCGTTCATGTTGTTATTATCTTTTTTCTCCATGTTTTTCTCCTAAAAGTTTTACTTAATTATATATTATTTTTTTATGAGTTTTCTAATGTTTCTATTCTTGCTTTGAGGTCATCAATGATGGTTTGTTGTTCTTGGATGGCTTTGGTAAGAAGCGGTACAAGTTTAGATTGGTCTATGCCTTGATACTTAGGAACTTCTCTAGTACCCATAACTGCTTCAGTTACTACGTTTCCATCTTCGTCTAGAACAGCAGGAGTTACTTCGTATTCTTCTTCCTGCATTTCATCTTTAACACCTGTAATAGCTTCAGGAACTATGTCTTGTACTTCGTGTGCTAAGAAGCCATCTACTGTTTTATCTGCATCGGCTATAAAATTAAATCTAGCAGGTTTTAATTGTGCAACTCTATCAAGAGCATTAAAGTCATAATTAACATTTTCTTTTAGTCTGTAGTCTGATGAAGTATTGTAAGCACAGCTATTTGAACCTGTTTTAGTAATATTACCTAGTAGTGTGCTACCTGCATAAAATCCAAGTATGCCGTAACCATTAACTGCATTATTTGGTATCTGTATAAAACATGAAGCATAGCCACTTGCTGAACCTGCTAAAAATCCTGCTTCTGTATTATTAGCAGGTGTAGAATTTGATAAGCCAACTCTTAAATTCCCTGAACTATCAATCCTCATGGCTTCTGAAGTTCCAACAAACCATTTTTGGGAGTCAATTGAACTAGAACCACTTGCTCGATTGATTTCATAAGCAGTTTGTTCGCCACTTCCTGCATCGTTCATGGCTTGAATTTGATACTCACGCGTATGTCGTACAATTTGTCTATAAGTTGTACTATTAGCAGCAGCATTTGATGCAATCATAAATATTTGAGGATACTGAGTAGCTTTTACAGTGAAGGTTGTTGCATCTGCACCACCAGATGATAGTAGAGATGTTGCTCCTATTCCAACATTGCCTGATGAGTCGATACGCATGCGTTCTGCTGCGTTAACAGTAAATTGCATACTGTTGTCAGAATGTGAATAAAGCAATCGACCTACATTTCCATCATCTGAATCGCCAAACTCAATAAACGACGACGACGTGTTACCTGCCTTAATTTGAAGTTTTGAGTTACCTGTGGAGGTAAAGAATACCTCTCCGCCGTCTACATGGAGGTTTCCAGAAGGCGAACTCGTACCAATACCCAATCTATCATTGGTAGCATCAGTATAGATAGCAGAGGTGTTTAGATAGGTTTCTACATCACTATCCGTATAACCTGAAATGGTAGAAAAAGATAAAGTACCAGAACCATTAGTGGTAAGTACCTGACCATTAGTTCCATCAGATACATTAAGCTGAGTTATGCCAACAGAGTTATCTGCTATTAATTCACTTGGTACTTTCGTATTTGCCATGTTAGCTTCCTAAGACTGGAAACTCACCAAGCGGTCTTGTATGTGTTTCAATGTCGTATTCGTATAAAGCTGCAAGAGCATCGACATCAGCAGCACCATCAATCATGGCACACATCTCATTAGACTTGGTTCTTACGCTAGTTCTCCAAGATGCTATGTTATCTGGACAAGCTGAACCGCCTTCTGATTCTCTGATGACATACCAGTCAGTAGGTTGTAATAAACCGCCTGCTTGTTGATTGATTATTTCTTTATGTTGAGATTTAAGACCTAAAGTAACATTACCATCTTCGTCAGTTACATCGTCTATTTCTTTTGGTGTAGCTTCTGCAAAGCTGTGATTGACTTGACCATCCTCAAAGACAAAAGATTCAGCACCATTAATGTAATATGCTTTATCTTTTACATTGGAGTAATCTGAATGTACTGCATAGATGCCTATAGCTTCTAGTTCGTCATTAGACCAAACCTGCATTATATTGCTTGGATATTGGTTCTCTCCAATAGTAATAGCTTTAGGTCTTGTAAAGACTTTTACTACCTGATTGTTTTCTACTAATGCCCACATAATTAATTCCTATTATATATTATCTTGCTGTTGTTGGTATGCCTGTTGATGTTACAAATGGATTTTCTGCAAATGCCATGTATAGATAATCTACACCATTTTGATTTGTTAATGTCCAGTTATCATAAATTTTAAATCCGTTGCTTAAAAGGTCTATATGTCCGCCTGAACTTGGTGTTTCTCCTTCTGCTCCTGATGTATTAGCGTAAAGATAATACATACCACCATTATATCCAAGTCTTTTATTATCTAACATAACCCAATTTTTTGTAGCATTAATAGCTTTAATCATAACAAAAGCAGGTTTAAATCCTGTATAAACAAATGCTCCATTAGTTGTGCTTCCGTTTCCCACATATTTGCCGATTTTACTGTAGCCCTGTTTAGATGCGAAGCAGTAAGCTACAACCTCGTTTCCATTATCACCAGTTCTTGATATACCACCTATACTAAATACGGAAGAGGTAGGCTCGGTACTATTCATTGCATTTGAATAAATTGCTTGTGAATTGTCTGAATTAAGCTGCATCCCATAAGTTCTGTAGTTTGTTAGATATTTACTCGCAACATGCCAATCAACAACATCTACTGTATTTTTAAATATAATTACTTCAGGTTGCACACCTAATCCATGTCCTACAGTTTTATTTCCTGTAGCTGGATTTGAGTAAGTAACAATACTAAAACCTGCATCGGTATTTGCTTGTACTGTAGAGGTTAGCGTTCCATCTGTATTAGAGCTAGTCGTTCCACCATTGGCTTTCCATTGCCAAGCTGCAAAAGTTTGACCGCTACCATTAACAGATGCACCAGTTGATAAACTGAAACCATCTGAATTAAAAGAAGTAACATCAACAGAGCTTGTTGTTTCCGCATTAGTTAAATTAGAAAAAAGATATTCAGTAACCCCACGACTTGAATCATTTAATAAATGACTAGTTCCTGTGCTTCTAGCTTTTATCCATAACCAATCAGGTTGTAAATCACTATTACCATCATTTGTAATAGATTGTGTAGAGCCTGTACCAGTATAAGTAGCAGTCTGAAAATGTGCTGATGGGTCGTCTATTGTTGTATAAGCCATATTATCCGAACTCCGCTAAGTTTTTACTGCATAAGGCGTAGTAGCCTGAAGGTGGTGCATATTCAAAGTTTCCGTAGCCATTCTCGTCTGTATTGCCTGATGCTATTGGAAACTCAGTAAAGCCACCAAAGTTGACTTCTATAATATTACCTGCATTACCTGCTGCTAGAGCAGGAATTAATAAATCTCCAACAGATATATTAGTTACTAAACTATCATAATCAAAAGCACCAGTTCCTGATGCTCCGCTTGTTGGAACGCCACCATTTCCCCAAGTACCATTAACTCCAAAGTAAGCAAATCCATTAGTTGTATCTATCGCAACCATAACTACATCATCTTTAGAATAAGCACTCCATCCACTTGTAGTAGTACCATTATAAAAAACAACCCCTGTACGATTGTATGCAAAGCTATAAGTATCTCCACCTACGTTGGAAGTTGTACCCCAAAGATTTGGTCTTCCATAACCCATCATCATATTTGCACTTGGATTTCCACTTTCAGCAGGTTGAACTATCTCGTAATACCATTTGCCATTTGTAAAACCTATAGTTCCTTCAGCAAAGGAATCTCCACCTGCATCATAACCACTTGTTGCTCCATCTGTATAAGTCCAAGCAGTATCAATGGCTAGTAAAGGATTAAGCGTTGCAAAATTATTAGTAGGCGTATCGGTTGCTTGGTCTGCGGATGTGATGTTGTTTAGGGTAAAGTTATTACCATTACCGCTTCCATCCGCTCCTAAACTTGCAGAGTTTTCAAAGTCTAAATAAAATCCGTTAGTGCCATAAGAGCCTGTATAGGCTTTAGGTTTCCAAATTCCTGTATCTTCGTCAAACTCTCCGAAGTCTGTAGGTGCTAGAGATTGACCATCTACAAAATAAAACTCAGCCATGTAACCACTAAAATTTTGAGTAGAAAAACCTGCTCCTTCAGTTGCAGAAGCGTCTGGTCTATTACCAATCATATGTTCTTCAGCTCTTCCAACTTTCCACTGAAAGTTTTGTGCAGGATAATCTGATGTCGTAAAATCTGTAATCTCTGTTCCGTTTACATATAATCTTACTCTATCTGAAGTAGTAGCCTGTGTAGTATCTACTGCTGCTATAAGATGATACCAAGCAGAAGTATCTCTTAATACTTGTGTGCTTCTTATATTATACGAATTTACACCACCTGAATAAGGAAAACTAACAAGCTGAATCTGGTCGCTATTTATTCTAAAACCACCATCTCCATAATCATTTGTATCTCTACCGAAACCAAAAATTATATCAATACCACCAAGTTCAGTTCTTTTGCACCATGTAGAAATGGTAAATGTTCTACCTGCTCCAGTACCTTCGCCTGAAAAAGTTTTATAAAGTAGCTCAAGATTATCTTCCTCAAACTTCAAAGAGTTATCAATATCGTAGCCACCTGCTACTGCTGAATTTGCTCCTGCTACTGCTAATAAACTCATATTAACTCAATACTAAATTTAGATTCCTGCCTACTTCTAACCACTTAGTACCATTGTATCTAAAGGTGAATAGATCACCATAAGATGCAGTGGTTGTAAGTGTTGGTGCTGTGTCCGCTGTGAATTCGTACACTGCATTCCAAGTTAGAGTTCTACTACCTGTTCCGTCCTGTATTACAAGTAAAGATATGTATTGTCCTGATCCTACTGCATTACTTGGCGCAGACAATGTTCTATTGCCACCCAAAGTAACTTTTGCTATCGGAGAAGTCGATACATCCCATGAGATAGTTGCACCATCTGTCAATGTTGCTTCACTACCTAATTTTACCTGACATCCAGTTAGATCAAGTACATCACCACTTGCAATCTCTTCGATTGCAGGTGTTCCTGATGAATCTACGATTAATGGAAATCTTGCTGCCATATTATACTCCTATATTTACATTGCCTGATCTACCTTCTACTGCAAGGGTGCCAGATGTTATTGATATGTTTGTGTTTGAACTTCTACCAAGAACAGTTAAAGTTTGTGATACAGATACAGTAGAAAACGATAATGTCCCACTACCGTCTGTAGAGAGAACTTGATTTGCTGTGCCGTCTGAAGTTGGAAACTTGTATGCGTTGTTGAATGTAA
>Ga0255761_10000512_pt1 | contig 35741 bp, 35 predicted proteins | sample 071ome_29_FD_179961 | JGI IMG/M metagenome (GOLD analysis project Ga0255761, IMG submission 179961) | Coastal salt marsh microbial communities from the Groves Creek Marsh, Skidaway Island, Georgia - 071407BT metaG (version 2) | ecosystem: Environmental > Aquatic > Marine > Intertidal zone >... | reverse complement strand
TGTGCACGAAGAACTAACTGTAAACTATGAACTACATCAGTGGTGTAATGTTAAAAAATGAATAATTACACTTTTACATCTGAATCTGTTTCCGAAGGACATCCGGATAAAGTTTGCGATCAAATATCTGATGCAATACTTGATGCATATTTAAGAGAAGATTCAAATAGTCGAGTAGCATGCGAAACAATGATAAAAAATAACCTAGTCATCATTGGTGGTGAAATTACTTCGGAAGCTAATCCAGAACTAGAACCAGTTGTTAGAAATGTAATTAATAATATTGGCTATAATGATGATAAGTTGGGTTTTAATGGAAATACTTGTCAATTTATCAATCACATATCAAAACAATCCCCAGATATAGCTCAAGGAGTAAATGAAGGTGAAGGTGAAGACTTGGGTCAGGGAGCAGGGGATCAAGGACTTATGTTTGGATTCGCTTGCAACGAAACAGAAAACTTAATGCCAGCTCCGATTGATTTAGCTCATAAGCTAGTTAAAAAACAATCAGAGTTAAGAAAATCAGGAAAACTTGGATGGTTAAGACCAGATGCAAAAAGCCAAGTAAGCGTAGTTTACGAAGATAACAGAAAAGAAATTAAACGAATATCTGCCATTGTGCTTTCGTCCCAACATGATGAAGATATTTCATACCAAGAAATAAAAGAAAAAATCTATAATCATATAATACTCCCTGTGATACCAAACCATTGGATAACCGAAGAAACAAAAATATTAATAAATCCAACTGGAAAATTTATTATTGGAGGACCAGTCGGCGATTGTGGTCTTACGGGAAGAAAAATCATTGTTGATACATATGGTGGAATGGCTAGGCATGGTGGTGGAGCCTTCTCTGGCAAAGATCCATCTAAGGTTGATCGATCAGCCGCATACGCTGCAAGATATGTAGCCAAGAATGTAGTTTCGTCAAAATTAGCGGATTATTGTGAAATTCAAGTGTCTTATGCTATTGGAGTAGCTGAGCCAACTTCAATAATGATTGATACATTCGGAACTAATAAAATACCCGAAAAAGAAATAGTTTCTTTGATTACAGAAAAATTTGATTTTAGGCCAAAAGCATTAATTAGTTATCTAGATTTAAAAAAACCAATTTACCAACAAACAGCAGCTTATGGTCATTTTGGAAGAGATATTTTTAGTTGGGAAAATACTGATTTATTACTAAAATGACCTCTCAACAAGGAGATTCAATTATGCTCAACAGTATTCAAAGTCAGAAAATGGATAGTTCAAATTCAAAAAAATCTTATAAAAAAAATAACATAGTTGAAATATTACCTTTTTTAGTTAAAGATATTAGCCTTGCTAAGCTTGGAAGAGACAAAATTGAGATTTCAGAAAAAGAAATGCCAGGTTTAATGTCCTTAAGAAAAAAATATTCAAAAAATAAACCTTTAAAAGGCCTAAGACTAACAGGTTCTTTACATATGACCATTGAAACAGCAGTTTTAATTGAGACTTTAAAAGATTTAGGTGCGGATGTTCGATGGGCAAGTTGCAACATTTTTTCTACTCAGGATGAAGCTGCTGCTGCTATTGCTGCAACAAAAACTCCAGTATTTGCCTGGAAGGGTGAAACTTTAGAAGAATATTGGGACTGCACTCTTCAGGCTTTAACCTTTAATGGAAATGAAGGCCCAAATCTTATTGTAGATGACGGTGGAGATGCAACTCTTCTTATTCATAAAGGATTTGAACTTGAAAATTTTTATAACAAAAATAAAAAACTTCCAAAAATCACTTCTACAATTGAAGAAGAGTTAGTGATAGAAAAACTTTTAAGAAAAATCCACAAAAAAAATCCCAACCATTGGCATAACATTGTTCCTGAAATTATTGGCGTTTCAGAAGAAACCACAACAGGCGTCGCAAGATTGAAAAAAATGGCCGAACACGATTCTTTGCTTTTTCCTGCCTTTAATGTCAACGACTCTGCAACTAAATCCAAATTTGACAACCTTTATGGGTGTAGAGAATCTTTAGCGGATGGGATTAAACGATCCACAGAAATAATGCTGGCTGGTAAAACTGTTGTTGTTTGCGGGTATGGTGATGTTGGCAAGGGTTCAGCTCAATCAATGAAATCGTATGGTTGTAAAGTTATTGTTACAGAAATTGATCCGATATGCGCTTTGCAAGCAGCTATGGAAGGATTCGAAGTAAGAAGATTGGAAGATGTTTTGGAAAGAGGAAATATTTTTGTGACCACAACCGGAAATAAAGACATTATCACTCTTCAACATATGAGAAAAATGAGGGACCAGGCAATTGTTTGCAACATTGGTCATTTTGATAATGAAATTCAAGTAGATGCTCTTAACAAATCAAATGCTAAAAAAGAACAAATTAAGCCACAACTAGATAGATATACCTTCAAAAATGGTAAACAAATCTTTATCCTTGCAGAGGGAAGACTAGTTAACTTGGGGTGCGCAACAGGGCACGCAAGTTTTGTAATGTCAACTTCATTTTCCAATCAGGTTTTGGCGCAAATATTCTTATCAAAGAATAAACCTGAGACTGGTATATATGACTTACCAAGAAAGCTTGATGAAGAGGTTGCAAGAATTCATTTAAAGCATTTAGATGCAGATTTAACTATACTAACCAATTCTCAAGCTAATTATATTGGGGTCAATATTGATGGTCCTTATAAAAAGAATGGATACCGATACTAATTTAAACTTTCATGATAATTAATTAGTTCATCAATACTTCGCTTAAAACTTTCAAAATCATTCTGCTTGTAAAGTTTTCTCATTTTTTCTATCCATAAGTAGATATCAAATTCATAATATTTTTCATTTGTTGCATATATTTTAGGATGATCAGTCTTCTCAATAGATTGCTTATAATAGGTAAGCTCCTCATGAAGCTTTTCGCCCTCTTTCAAACCAGTGATTTGTATTTCTATTCCTTCATTAATATCATTTTTCAACTCAAAACCATTAATTTTTATTAATCTTTTTGCAAGTTCATATATGTTGTATGGCTTGCCCATTTCAAGAATGAAAGTTTTATATTTACTTTTAAGACCAACGCTTTGCAAAATTAGTTGGGCTGCTTCAGGGATTGACATAAAATACCTTGTAGCTGTTTTATCTGTAACAGTGATTGGACCTCCATTTTTAAGCTGTTTATCAAAAATAGATAAAACGGAACCGGATGAATTAAGAACATTTCCAAATCTTACTATACTAAATTGTGTAGAAGATTTTAAAGAAAATTGATGAACAATCATTTCAGAAATTAGTTTAGATTTACCCATATAATTTGTTGGTCTTACTGCTTTATCAGTACTAACTAAAGTTAAGTTTTTAACATTATTTTTTGTTGCAAATTCACAAATCATGAAAGTGGAAATAATATTATTCATAGAAGCTGATAAAATATTGTCCTCAACGATCGATACATGCTTATATGCTGCTGCATGAAAAATTATATCAAACTGATATTCTCTAAAAATGCGAAGTAGCAATGATTCATCTAAAAGAGATCCTAAAATGGTTACTAGATTTTTAGACTCATGAACTCCTCGCAAAAGGTTATGTACATTCAGTTCATTTTGCTCAATTACAACGACTTTTTTTGGATTTAAAAGTAATATTTGGTTTACTAATTCAAATCCAATTGAACCACCTCCACCCGTAACTAAAATAGTTTTTTTATCTATATTTTTTTTAAGAATACTTTCAATCGGATTAACAATAGATCTATCAATTAGGTCTTCAATGCTAATATTGCGCATATCAGAAAAATTAGATGTTTTTTCTACTAAAGATTTTACAGAAGGTACTATTTTAACTACTATATTTTGATCTAATAAATTTATTAATATATTTTTTTTTGTTTCCGGTTCAATTGATGGCATAGCTATAAAAACACCATAGCAATCAAATTTATTTTTAAGAAAAGGGACTTTTTCCGGAGGATAAACTTTAACTGAGTCAATTATTTCATTTTGTTTTAACTTATCATCATCAATAAAACCAACAACATTATATTCTGAGTTGTTTGACTTCAATGAACTGTATAGTTTATTACCAGATTCTCCAGCGCCATATATCAGAATATTTTTTATATCACTTTTTCTTTTATAAAAAATTGATTGAGCAGCTAATCTAGAGAACAATATTAAAAAAAAATATATAAGTAGATAATAAAAATTAAACTCTGAAATATTACTAAAAAAATTATATACTAATAAAAATAAGAAAAAAGTTGAGAAAACTTTTACAACTTGCAAAATACTTTGGTTGCTCAAAAATTTAAGCTTACTAAAATATATTCCTAAAAAATAAAAACTTATAATTGTTATTAAAGTTATTGTAAAAGCAAAATATATAATTTCAGAAAAATAAATATTTTGATTTATAATAAAAAAAGAAACTATTGAAAGTGCGATGTCGTTTGTAATTAAAATAATAACTTTTAAAAATCTAGGTATTATCGTAAAAAAGTCTATTAATTTTTTGTATTTCATAAAACTCTAATTTAATTCTTAGTCTCAATTTATCATTACTATTTTGTAACCAAATATTTAATTATAAAAAAGATATTTTGAACTATTTTACCTTAAACATTCTTTGACAATTTTTTTTGTTTTTTGGGCAATTTTAAATATATCATCTTCTTTTAGAGTGGGGTGAACTAAAAACATTAAAGATGAGTTTGAAAGTTCATACGCTACAGGCAGCCTATGATGAGGTTTTGGAAAGATTTTATCAAAAGCCCTTTCAAGATATATTTCACTACAACTCCCAGTAAAACATTGTACATTTTGACTATGAAGTTGATTAACTATAAAATCTCTATTTTGACCAGTTTTCAAAGCATTTTTTTCAACAAAAACATAATACTTGTAATAAGCATGTCGAATATGATTCTCAGGTATTGCAGTTCTTAATCCTGTAAAATTTTTAAATTCATTATTAAAAATATCAGCTAGCAATGATCTTTTTTCTACCCATTTATCAAGCTTTTTTAATTGGATTCTTCCTATGCCTGATTGAATTTCTGTCATTCTTGCATTAGTTCCCATATCATCGTGAAGCCATCTAAACCCTGGTTTATGTTCTTTTTGATGATAAACCTTATCATAATTTTTTCCATGATCTTTAAATGACCAAGCTTTTGACCAATAGTCCTTATTATTAGTAGTTAACATTCCACCTTCACCAGCAGTAGTCATAATTTTATCTTGACAAAAAGACCAGGCATTTATATCCCCAAAAGAACCTACTGATTTTCCTTTATATTTTGCTCCATGAGCTTGCGCACAATCTTCTATTAAGAATAAATTATACTTTTTGCAAATACTTTGAATCTTATCCATTTCGCATGGCCAACCAGCTAGATGGATTGCCATTATTGCTTTTGTTTTTTTTGTAATTGATTGCTCAATTAGATCAGGATTGATATTTTGTGTATTTCTATCAATATCAACAAAAATAGGTTTAGCCCCTAAATGCATAATACTAAAGGCAGATGCAACAAATGTTCGTGGGGACATTATTACTTCATCTCCATGCCCTATACCTAAGGCATATGCAGCAAGTATTAAAGCATTAGTTCCGTTGTCAACTGCAATAGAATAATTTACTCCAACGTATTTGGAAAATTCATTTTCAAACTCTCTTCCTTCCGATCCAGTCCAATAATTTATTTTACCTGAACGAAGTATTTCTTGAGCTTTTTCTATATCCTCTTTATCAAAAAATGGCCAACTATTCATTTTTTTATCCTTAAATTTATTATATCATCCTTCTTGCTGGATTACCAAAATAAGTACCTTGGGCATCAATATCCCTTAAAACAACAGCTCCTATTCCTATATTGACTTTATCTGCTATGTCTAAATTTTGCCTTAATGAACAATTGGTTCCCAAGAAAACCTGATTTCCAATATTACAACTACCACTGATTCTGGCTCCAGGACATGCAGTAAAAAAATCACCTATATTGCAATCATGTCCTATTGAAGAATGAAAATTAATTTGAGCATGTTCTCCTATTGCAACGTCAATAGAAATCACTGCGTGCGCTGAAATAATACTTCCCACACCAATCTTTAAAGATGGCGATATTATTGCTGATGGATGAATAATTGTCTGGTAATTTATTTCTCTAGGAAGAGAATCAACAATTTTTTTTCTTGTATCTACATCTCCTATCGCAATTACAAGGCTAGTTTTTATTTTTGAAAATTCACTTTGTTTAATAACTGGATGACCCATAAAAGTTTTATAATCATAATGATCGTCTGAAACCACAAAATTCTTAATTGAAAAATTATTAGATGCAGTTATTATTTCATAAGCTTCCTTGGCATAGCCTCCAGCGCCAAAAATTGAAATTTCATTTTGCATTATTAACTTCCTTTAAATTTTTCCATAGTAGTATTATTATCAGAATCTACATCTCTATTATCGAAAATTTTAATTATAGTTTTAAGTAATATATTTATATCTAACCAAAAACTTCTATTTCTAACATACCAATTATCGAATTCGAATTTCTCTTCCCAAGTTAACTTGTTTCTACCGTTAATCTGAGCCCAGCCTGTTATCCCAGTTTTTACATTGAATCTTTCTTTCTGATAATCAGTGTATAAATTATCTGTATAATATTCATGTAACAGTGGCCTTGGACCAACAAAGCTCATATCCCCATTTATAACGTTTAAAAGTGTTGGTAATTCATCTAAACTAAATTTTCTTAAATATTTTCCAGTGAATGATATTCTTGATTTATCATTATCAAGATTACCATTTATATCTAAATAGTCATGCATAGTTCGAAATTTAATAATCTTAAAAGCTTTCCCATCTTTTCCTGTTCTTTTTTGAAGAAAAAAGATAGGTCTGCCAATATCAAAGAGTATAAATAGAGAGATAATTAAAATTAATGGTAGTAAAATGCTAAAAAGAAATAATGAAAAGAAAAAATCAAATAATTTTTTTATCAAATTGTACACTAAATCATCTTCCTTACGATGGAAATAATTTTCTCTAAAGCCTTAACTGAACTAAAGTTTTTTTCACCGAACTCTTTATTCATTATACCAAGTTTTTTAATTTCTTCTATATTCATATCACAAATTTTAAGGATAATATTTGAAAATGCAATTTTATCATTAAATGGGATGGAAACTAAACCTTTAGAATTCTCCATTCCCGCATAGTGATAAGGGCCAATTCCAATTGTAAAAAGACTACTTTTCATATAGTCAAAAACCTTCACTGGATTTAAGCCATATTTATATAATTCTTGAAAATTATTACTTAAAGAAATTCCAAATGATGCTTTGTTATACAAATATAGTAATTCAGATTTGTTTTCTGTTCTTTCTAATAAAAAGAAATTATTATTATTTGTATCTGAAAAGGTATTTTTTAAGGATTCAAAATTATCGCCACTTCCGATAAAAATAATTGCAACTTTTGACTTAGCTTGTGGAGGAAAATTATTAACGATTTGCTCAAGACCATAAAGCTTACCTATTGTTCCAGAATAAATACCGAAGTGTTTAAAATTTTTAATTTGAGGTAATTTGTTATAAAGAGATGGATCTAATATTTTTTCTTCACCAAATTCGAAAGAGTGGATGTGTTCAAAAGGCTTATTAATATTATTTTCAATTAAGTATTGATTAAAGTTTCTTAGGTTCGAAATTATAAAATCTGAATTATTATATAAGTTTTTTTCAATAATTCTAAAAAAAACAATTACAGGATGAAATTTGTGAAATTTATAAATTATTTTTTGAGTAAGGGGCCAAATATCTCTAATTTCAAGTAAGAACTTAGCATTCATTCTTTTGGAAAAATTTTTTCCAATAAAAGCTGTAAATAAATCTGGGCTACTTGCAATAATTAAATCAATTTTTTCTTTTGAGAATGTTTTTTTAAGAAAATAATTAAGGTTAATGCTAAAGGAAAAGGCCCTAATAAGTTTTATAAAAAGGTTTATTTTTTTTGATTTGAACTCTTCAACAAAATGTACATTTACCCCGTTTATATATTGATATGATTTATCTAATTTATTTTTTTTTACTTGGTAGTTATTTTTTGATGTTACAAGGTGTACATTATATCCTTCATTACTTAAAGCTTTAGCAAAATGAAAGTGTCTTTGTCCTGAAGCATTTATTCCTGGGATACCCGCAAAGTGATTAATTATTAGAATAGTTTTCATGCTATAAATTTTTATATAAATCTATTAACTTTAAGGATTCTTTCTCCCAGTTCCAGTCTTTTAATATTTTCAGCCTACCATTTTTCCCCATTTTCTCTGCAATTTCTTGATTTTCATATAAGAAGTTTAATGATTGAATTATTTCATTTTTATCATTTTTTCTTAAAATAATTCCACATTGATTCTCTTTAATAATTTGATTTAAAATATTTAAGTTTGAACATATAACGGGTATTTCTGCAGCCATATATTCCAGCATTTTAATTGGTATAGCATCTTGATAACTACTCAAAGATTCAATTATTTGGAGTCCTATTTTTGAATTATTTAATATCTTAATTATACCATCTCTTTCTAAAAAACCTTTATAATCTATATTTTTCCAATTTATTTGATTTTCTAACTCAACTTTTATTCTTTCATTTTCAAAATTTCCAGCTATAATTAAATTAAATTTATTAGAATCTTGGTATGAATCTAATATTTCAAAAATACCTCTTCTGCGAGAAATGACTCCTAAGTAAACGGCATTATTTTCTCTATGAATCCAGGGTTTTGGGCTGGAAAACTCTTTTAAAATTGGATAATTATTAATATCAATGATTTTGGTATTTATCTTTGAGTACTTATCCTTTATAAAAGGTGTAGCAGCAATTATATAATCAAATTTTGATAAAGAATATTTAATATATAGACTCAAAAAAATGGATACGGTTTTCCTTAAAAAAGGCGGTATCCAACTCTTCGTGAGAATATCTTCAGCTATATCTTCATGTGAATCAAAAATTACTTTTTTTCCTTTCTTTTTTAACTTTAATCCTACAGGAATAAGTTCAGGATCATGGATGTGATATATATCGCAATCTAACCTAACAGCCTCTAAATAAATTTTTTTTGATATTACAAATATTCTTTCAAACCTATTATTAGCCTTGCCAACATTAAAGATTTTTATTGAATTCTTTATTTCGTTATTATAATTATCACTAACAACTAAATGTACATTGAAATTTTTTGAATTTTTTAATGAGATACATTGCTTTGTAAATATTCTTATATCGTTTCTGTTGTGTACAGAAGTAAGGTGGCATATGTTAATTAATTTTGACATTATAAACTTTCTCCCATATAGCTGTACTATATAGTCTCCATTTAAGTCTATTATCAAATTTGTCAAAGTTTTTTAATATTTTATCAGTGTAACATAATTCATTTAAAATTTTTGAATTTTTAATATGTAACTTGATATCATCAGAAATAGAATCAACCCAAGTTGATTCTGGTGCATTAAAACCTAACTTATTTTTTCTCCACGCAATATCATTTGGCATTTTTTTACTGATAATTTTTCTTAAAAGATATTTAGTCCAACCATTTTTAATTTTATAATCGATATCAATACTTAATGCAGTTTCTAAAACTTTATAATCAAGAAAAGGTAATCTTGCCTCAATAGAATTCATCATAGAATTTTTATCTTCAAACTTTAATAAGCATGGTAAATTTGTTGACATAATTTCTTGTTCTTGTAAATTGAAAATATTGAAATAACTATTTGATAATTTATCAAGAAAGTTAAAATTATTAGAATAAGGCTTCATAAAAGGTGTTTTTCGCTTGTGGACAATTTTTCTTAAAGCAGAAAAAGTACCTCCTATACAAAATTTAATAATCCAATATAAATTCATTCTTGAATTATTTTTATTTGATTCAGTTATAGCTTTGAACATCTTAATAAATCCTTTTCTCCTAAAAATGTTCAAATATGCAGATGGGTAGTATTTTTCATAACCTAATAAAATTTCATCTCCGCCTTGACCATCAAGCATAACAGTACAGCCAATTTCTTTTGCTTTTTTCATGACAAAGTATTGCATAAAAATTGATGGCCCACCAAATGGCTCCTCTTGGGTAAAGGCAACCTCATTAATATGACTTTTAAAATCTTCTATTGAAGGCTTTACAATAATTAAATTTAAATTTGATAATTCTGCAACTTTTTTTGCATAAAAACTTTCATCGGTATCTTGTTCTGTTGACTGAGCATGAATTGCTGTGAATTTTTTACTACCACTCTCTTTGAAATATTGGCTTGCAGCAACTGAAGCTATTGTTGAACTATCTAAACCTCCACTTAAGCAAGTTCCTACAGTAACATCAGAACGCAATCTGTAATTAATAGATCGTTTAAGCTCGGAATAAAATTTTTCAATTGATTTCTGCTCTGAAAATTTTTCAATTTCTTTATGATATGATATAGAATAATATTTTTTAATTGAATATTTGTTATTTTTTAAATCATAAATAAGATTATGAGACTGTTTCAATTTTTTAACACCTTTAAAAAATGTTTGATCTTTATGCTCTTCGAAGGATGTAACTAGAAAATCAATAAGTATTTCTTTATTTGCAAAAACTTCATCTTGAAATTCAATGATTTGCTTTATTTCGGAACCAAAAATAAATTTCTTTTCTAACTCACAATAATAGAGTGGTTTAATTCCGAATCTATCTCTACTAAGAAAAATTTCATCTTGCATTTTATCATAAATAGCAAAAGCCCACATTCCATTAAATTTTTCAACACAATTTTTTCCCCAAAAATCATAGCTAGCAAGTATTACTTCTGTATCTGTTCCAGATTTGAATTCATAATTATTTTTTAATAACTCATCCCTTAATTCTAAATAATTATAAATCTCTCCATTAAAAATAATAGTATATCTATCAAGATAGTGCATTGGTTGATGACCATCCATACTTAAATCCAAAATTGATAATCTTCTGAAGCCAAAAGCAAAATTATTCTTTAAGAAAAAACCTTCATCATTAGGTCCTCTATGTTTAATTAAATCTGTAATTTTTTTAATTTCAGACTTTTCTACTTTTTTAAAATCAGTATTTATAATGCCACCTATACCACACATTATTTATTATACTCCTCAATGATTTTAATAACATTTTTTGTATGGTTGTACCCAGTAATACATTTTGAGGGGGAATTCAAATATCTTAGAAAGTGATTTATTTCACTTGTTAATGGTTGAATACTATTATCAAATGGTACATTTTCTACACCATTATTAATATGATTATAATTTCGATCAATTTTTATGTTAAACATTTTCAAAGTTTTTTCAACATCATCAAATACGAGCGTCTTCTTTTCACCAATAACCTTAATTTCTCTTACTTTATCAGGGTAGTACCAGCTAACATCAATTTTAGCACACAATTTATTTTCAAATTTTATTCCTAAGGATGCATAGTCTGAATAAGGAGAAAAAGTAAAATTAAAATTATCTTTAATTAAAGATATGGGTTCAGCATCGTTACAAAAATATTGAACAAGACTAATATCATGTGGGGCAAGACTTGAAAAGACATCAACATTTTTTCTCATGATACCAAAGTTTAATCGTTGACTATGAATCATCATGATATTGCCTATTTCTCCAGAATTTATAATTTCCTTCATTTTAATAATTGCTGGATGGTACAAATAGGTGTGTCCTGACATTAATAGTAAGCGGTCTTTAGCAATCAATCTAAGCTCCTCTAAATGAGATATCTTTTCAACCATTGGTTTTTCAACTAAAATATGGATATTATTTAATAAACATTTTTTGGCTATTTCAAAATGTGTATGAGGAGGGGTAGCAATTACAGCAGCATTTATTTTTGAATTTGTTTTTATTAATTCTTCAAAACTTTTAAAAAATTTTACATCTTGATATTGAGAAGTTAGCTCAGAATATGAATCTATCATTGGATCAACAACGTAAAGCTGATTAATAGAATTATGTTTACTTAATTCTCTTAAATGATTCTTGCCCCAATAGCCAATCCCAAATAATGCGATACGATTTTTCATTAATAGTAATTACTTATAAGTAAAATATAGTGATAAAAAAAATAATAATTGGTAAAAGGAATCAATACCACCAGTCACACAAAAAAGAATGGTCATAAAAATCGATAATGCAGTTCCAATCTCATCTTGCCTTATATTAGTTGCTCCGGTTGCTAATATTTTTAAAAAAATTAAGAATCCCACAATACCCAATTCACATAAAACCTCCAAAAAAATATTATGTGGATACCATCCGGTTATGTTTTGATTTATATAAATAGGAAAGGATTTAACCCCGCCTCCAAAAAATAAAGTATAAAAGTTAGTTGTCCATAAATCTATTGCATTTGAAAAAAGATATATTCTTGCAGAGTCATCTGCAGAGTTTAATAGCCCCAATAATCTAAAAATTGTACTATTGCCTGCAACTAGGTTATTTGGATTTAATGAAAAAATTATCCCAACTGTAAAAACAAATAATAATGAAATAGTAAAAAAACTTTTAACAGAAAAATTTCTTACCAAAAAGAGAAGGGATGCGCTTGTGGCTACAAAAGCTCCACGAGCACCTATTATTAGAAGAAAAATAAATGAAGAAATAAATACAAATAAATGAAACAAACTCTTTGATTTGTTTTGATTAAAATAATTTGATGTATCTTTAAGATAATTAAAAGAAATTAGTACTAAAAATGAAAGCCACAATCCAATATTTTGATATATTGAGCCATCAAAATTAATACCAAAAAATTTAAAAATATTTACAAATTCCGCAGTTTGATTTTCTACTATAAAGTAAAAAGATGTAAAACAAGCAATTAAATAAAATAAACTTAGACTATAGATAATTCTTGTAACAAAAAATTTTAATTTTGAAAAATTAATACATAAAAAAATGGTGATTGTGTTTATGCAGTATATTGAAATAAAGTCTACCTGAGATCTTTGTAAGAAAGATGCATCTATAAGCTTCACGGAATACCATATTAAAAAAATAAAGTACCAAATGAGCATCTCTTGGTTGCTAAGAATATCTTTAAGAGTTTTATTATTTATTAAAAGATAAACTAAAAGAATTATAAAACTAAAAATCATTAAATAATTCTTTTCAATCGCAAAATAATTAAATGGGAGATAATTATAAGAAAAGACTAATAAAAATAGTAAAAAACTAAATAGATAATTATTGAATTTCTCAAAAGATAATGTCAACGTACAATTTCTTTGAATCTTAAAATTACAGGGATAACAATGGAAATTAACGTAGCTATAACGAAAATTACACTTCTGCTTGGAGCAACTTTAATAGGGTTAATTGTTGGGTACTCAATAATATCTAATAAAATTTGATTGTCTCTAGTTTCCTCAATCTTATTGATCTCAAGCTCGGTTGCTAGTTGACTTAAAATACTTTCTTTAACTGAAATTTTTCTTTCTAATCTTTGTTTTAAGATTGTTAGGGTGGGTGATGATATTGTGCTTTGATTTTCCCTTAAGAAAGTTGCATAATCTTCTTCAATTGCTCTCAATTCATCCTCAACGCCTGAAATTCGATTCAAAATAAAATCTTTTTTTGATGATTTTGCATTTAAACTAAATTGAGAAAGTTTTTTGTTTAATAAATTTAGTGTAGATTGAAGAATTTGATGAGAAAATTCAAAACTATTGGAATATATATTTACAGTAACGACACCAGTAAGTTTATCATGTCTTACAGAAATCATATTTTCTAAAAAAAATTTATAATTACGATACCTTTCTAATTGAGCATTATCGCTCGAATTACCACCTCTATAGCTCGTAATATAATCGCCAATTAATACCTTTGAACCTGCAATAGATATCTCAGTTTTTGATAAATCATTAAAAAAAGTATCTGACTTTATTACAGATGAAAAAATTTGAGGACCTTTTGCTTCACCTCCAATACCAACAGGAAGAAAAGAAGTAAAACTGCTTAAGGACAAAGCATTAGATTCAGCATTAGCTGACATAATTTGTGCTCTAGATTCAAATGTTTTTTCTACCAATGAAAAGTAAATAATGGCGAAAAATTGGCACACTAAAAAAATGTTTATATATAACTTTTTGTTTTTCTTAAAAAATGTAAATATTGAACTTATTAATTCCATAATTTTTATATTTAAAGAATTTCAATTAAACTGTCATTTTCTTTTCTAAATTTACCACATATACTGATGTCATTTTTGTTAAATGATAATTTATTCAATTCCTTGTCAACCCAATATAAAAACTTTGCAGGATTGCCAGCAACTAAAGCGTAGGGTGGAATATTTTTAGTAACAACAGCTCCAGCAGCTACCACAGCATATTCGCCTATAATAACTCCGCAAACAATTGTACAGTTAGCACCTAATGTAGCTGATTTTTTAACTAAAGTTTTTTCATAAAATTCAGAACCTCTTTGAGGAAATTCACTTCTTGGTCTCAAAACATTAGTAAAAACCATTGAAGGTCCACAAAAAACATAATCTTCAAGCTGAACTCCTTCATAAACAGAAACATTATTTTGGATTTTTACATTATTACCTATTTTTACATTATTTGCAATATTTACATTTTGGCCAATTGAACAATTTCTTCCAATTATTGAATTAGATTGTATATGAGAGAAGTGCCAGATTTTTGAACCCTCTCCTACTTTTACATTATCATCAACAAATGATGATTTATGAACGAAATAATTATTATCAACAGTCATAATTAGTATTAAATTACTTAACTCATGTTAATAAGTAACTATAAATCTTTTATTTCTGAATTTATTCAACATAAATATAAATTTATTTATTACGATGAATTAAATAACAATAAGAGTAATCAAGTCATATTGAGACATGATGTAGACTTAGATATTGATTTAGCCTATGAAATGTCAATAATTGAAAATAGCATAGGGATTAAATCAACCTACTTTTTTTTACTATCCAATAATTCTTATAACTTGATCAGCGAGAAAAATAAAAAAATATTAATAAAGATTAGAGATTTAGGTCATAAAATTTCACTTCATTTTGATATGACGATTTATGAGGATATTTTAGAGGGCTTTAGAAAAGAACAGGAAATTTTTAATAAAATTTTTAATGAAAAAATTAATATCATAAGTATTCACAGACCAAAAAATGATTTTTTAAAATCTCCTGATAACTTCTTTAACATTTCAAACTCATATGAAAGTAAATATACAGACAATATTTCTTATTTTGCTGATTCTGGAGGTAGTTTTAGGTATGGCAATCCTCTGAACTCGATTTCTTTTAAAAATAAACAAAATATTCAACTAGTTATCCATCCTGCTTGGTGGATGATTAATTTGAACTCTGTAAATGAAATTGTTGATGAGGTTATCAAAAATAAATCAGAAAAAATTAGGTCTCATTTCGAAAAATCAATCAAAACATACAAACCTAATTCTTAAATAGTTCTTTTCTAATTTTTGTAGCTGAAATTTCTTTTATATCTTTTGGGGGGGTATGTTCTAAAATATCATAGCCCACACCTCTACCATAATTTACTGATTCAATATCAGGAATTATGATGATTTTAACTCTATTTTCTTTAATTAAATCATGCAATTCTTTCTCAAGATTTTCTTTTACTTCAATTGGTTTATAAGGATTGTTTTTATCAGTTTTCATATCTCGAATACATATGAGAACATTTTTATTTTCATTTAGTCGTTGATCTATTAACCACCTATGCCCTTTATGCCAAGGTTGCCATCTACCTATAAACATCGAGTATTTCATTAAGGCTCTCCAATTCTGATTTATTTGACGTGTCTATATTTAAAAAATTTTTTTTGGGAGGTTCATACTCTTCGACAAAATATTTTTCTCTTCCTCTAATTTCTGTTGTGTGAACATATACCTCTAGTACGTTGAAAGACGACTTAAACTCTTCTCTTAAGCTTCTGTATGGCGATACCAATGAAATTATTGGGATACAATTCTTATTTATTAAAAAGGCAGCAATGTTCATACATAGTCTAATATTAGCTTCGCGACCTTTTCTTGAATAATCTTTGTTCTGAAATAAATTTCGTAAATCATCTCCATCAATATTGAAATAATTCTGGTTTTCATTTAGAGATAATTGATCTAATAAAAGATTAGCTAAGGTAGACTTACCGCTCGCAGGTTGCCCAGTAAGCCAAATGGCATCAAATCTATTCTTCCTCACTATTTGATACCGCCCTACCTTTAAGTTTTTCCCAATCTCTTTCTGGTCTAACATATAAGTTGGTTTTCCAAGCACCCTTAAGAACATTCATTTCCACGTTATTTTGCTCACCAAATTTAATTAACGCTTGAATATCCTTTGGAAAACAACTTCCACCAAATCCCAGTTTTCCATCAGGACCAGGAACGGACAAGTGTGAATGCCCTACTCTCCCATCCAAAACAAAACCTTCTATTGCACTAGACCAATCAACACCTACTTTTTCGCCTAATAATTTCATTTCATTAAGAAAGGAAACCTTTGTTGCAAAAAATAAATTGTTCATATACTTTATCATTTCAGCAGTTTCATAACTTGTTTCTAAGACTGGTAAAAAATCTCCAAAGCGATTCTTATAGAGATATTTCACTTTATTTGTGTATTTCTTATCTCCCCCTAAAATGACTCTTGTTTGATTTATGAAGTCAAAACATGCTGAGCGCTCAGTCAAAAATTCAGGGTTAAAAACCATTCTTAAGGAAGGAAATTCTTTTTGCAACGCTCTTGTCGTTCCCGGTACTACTGTAGACCTTACTAAAATAATATTATCAGGGCTTTCACAAACAGATTCGATATCTTTTAATACACTTCTAACTATGCTCAAATCATTAAAACCATCTTTATCTGCAGGTGTTGGGACTGATAAAAAAACGAACTCAGATTTATTCACTGTTTCTTCAAGAGTATCTTGAGATTTTTCAGGATCAATGTCATATATTCTAATTTCTGCCCCATAGCCTGTTTGATGCGAAAAACCATGGGCTACAGCTGTACCTACAAATCCTTTTCCAACAATACCAATTGATACTTTTTTCTTATCTGATCTCATAAATGTCTCCATTAAATATTAATCGATTCTTTAATTGCCAAAACAACTTTGTTTATATCTTCTTCACTCATATATGGATGCATAGGCAAGCTTAGAATTCTTTTAGAAAGATTTTCTGAGATTGGAAAATCTCCTTCTGTATAACCTAAATATCTATAACCACTTTGAAGGTGTCCTGGAATACCATAATAGATGATAGAAGGTATTCCTTTTTTGGATAGCTCCTGTTGAACTCTATCTCTAATTAACATAGTTTCAAATAAGATTGAAAATTGAGCATAGACAGATGTATAGTTTTTAGGAATATATTGAAAAATTAAATTTTCTCCTTTAAGCAGTTCTCTATAATGAGAAGCAATCAAATTTCTTTGCTCGATTTCTTTATCAAATATTAATAGTTTTTCCAAAAGAATTGCTGCCTGAATTGTATCGAGCCTGGAATTCATTCCTATGCGAATATTATCATACTTATCAACCCCTTGACCATGAACTCGAAGAGATCTAAGAGTATTATCAATAGAATCTGAATCAGTAAAAATTGCACCCCCATCTCCATAACACCCTAACGGCTTCGCTGGGAAAAAAGAGGTGGTAGTAATATCGCAAAAAGTTCCAACCTTTTGAGAGCCAATCGAAGAACCGAAGGACTGAGCCGTATCACCAATAACTTTTAAATTAAATTTTTTGGCAATATCATTTATTAATCTATATCTTGCTGGCAAACCAAATAAATCTACTGCAATAATTGCTTTGACATTTTTATCTGAATTATTAATTGCAGATTCTATAAGCTCAGGATTTATATTAAAAGTTGAATCGTAGACATCTACTAAAATTGGAGTTGCGCCAACTAAACAAATTGATTCAATTGTTGCTATGTAAGTGAATGGAACTGTAATTACAGCATCATTACTTCCAATTCCTAGAGCCCTCAGAGCTAATACAAGAGCATCAGTACCATTAGCGCAAGAAATTGTATGTTTTGATCCACAAAAAGAAGATAATTCTTTTTCAAGCATATTAACTTCTTCACCAAGAATGTATCTTCCTTTGTTAAGAACATTATCAATACTTTTAGAAAGGCTCTTTCTAATTACTTTTTGCTGCTCTTTTAAGTCAATAAATTCCATTTATTTTACAATTAAAGTTTTTAATCTAACGAAATTTTGTATTTTTATACAGATATTAAATAAATAAAATTTATATGTTAATTTGTAAAAATAACTAAAAAATAAATCTGAAGACCAATTAAAAATAATTTTAATAACAATGTAATTAGATTAATTCTTGGCACAAGTGTAAGCCAAATTATATTTGTCATATTTTCTCCACTATTAAGTAGGATATACAGTCCTGAATCATTTGGAGTTTTTGCTACATTGTTTGCAATGGTATCTATTTTAAGTAGTATTACAGGCGGGAGATATGAGCTAGCCACAGTCTTACCAAAAAAAGATTATAATTCCAACAACCTTGTGTGGCTAACAATATTTGTTAGCTTTATTTCTTCATTTCTGTTATCGGTATTTATATTCATTTTCCATGACAATCTGGAAGGTTTATTCCAAGATGATATTTTAGCATGGATTTTTCTTGTACCATTAGGGGTGCTGTCTATCAATATTTTTAATATTTTTACTTACCATAATATCAGACTTAAAAAATATGTGGATCTTTCAAATTCAAAGATCATTAAATCGGTGTCATTAATATTAATTCAAGCATCAATAGGTTTTTTTGACAAAAGTGTTCTTGGCCTTTTTTTGGGTCATATTTTTAGTCATCTTATAAGTAGTATAAAATTATTTTTCAATTCATTAAAAAATAATTTATTTAAAGATATATCGCTTAAAAAAATGAAAGATTTGTCTCAAAAATATTCTAATTTTCCAAAATATGATGCCCCGTCAAGCTTTTTAGATATTGCTTCTATTCAATTGCCATTTCTTTTGATAATAAAAATTGGTGGTGAAATAGTTAGTGGAAACTTTTTTTTAGCATCAAGAGTTATTTCAATTCCCTCGGCTCTGCTTGGACAATCAATGGGGCAAGTATATTTTCAAGAATTAAATGAGGCAAAAAATTCGAGCGGTGCATCTTTGAATCTTTTGAAAAATACTTTAAAAAAATTAATAATCATTTCATTACCTTTTACAGTTCTAATTTATATTTTAAGCCCTTCATTATTCCCCGTCATTTTTGGCGATAAATGGATAATGGGTGGAAAAATTGCTCAATACCTTGCAATATTATTCTCGATTCAGCTTATCACAGTTCCTGTGAGTTCTACTCTATCCTTGAATAGATTTATTAAAAGAGGTGCTTTTGTGAAAGTTTTTAAATTCTTAATTTTAATATCAATTTATACTTATGGTATTTTCTACCGTTTGGAGTTTTTCCAATTTCTCTTATATTTGACTATTGTTCAATTTTCATTATATGTAATTTACTTAATTGTAATTATCAAATCTGTTTATGATATAGAAAAGGGATTAACAAATTGATTAAAACTTCACTCATCATTAAATATGTTAACGAACAATCGGATATCTCGGAAATAAATATCTTTAATTCAAATGCTTCAAATTCCGAAAAGGTATTTGGCGTCAATAATGACTATGAAGCTATAAGTGGCCAACTTGCCTGGATTTCTAGAAAACATATAAAAGAAGAAATAAAAAAAATAACAGATTTCAACGGGTCTATTTTAATCATCCCTAATAAAGTTTTTAATAATCTGGATGAGCTAAAAATAAAATTTACCCTAATTGAAACTTCAAATCCTAAACTGCTTTTTATTAGAATTACAAATTATTTCTTTAAAAACTCATCAAAAAACGAATGGCCAGATTCTAACAATTTTTTCATCCACCAAGGAGCAAAAATTGGAGAAAAAGTTATTCTTGCTCCAGGAGTTATTATTGGTTCAAATGTTGAAATAAAAGATAATGTTAGCATTGGTCCAAACACCGTGATTGATAATGCTAAAATTGAAAGCAATGTATCAATCGGTTCGAACAATAGTATTGGATTAATGGGTTTTGGTTATGAAAAGAATAATCAAAATATCTATGAATCCTTTCCTCATTTTGGAAAAGTAATTATAGATAAAAATGTAGAAATTGGTAGCAATAATTGCATAGATCGAGGAAGTTTAAAAAATACAACTATTGGTGAAGGTTCCAAGATAGATAATCTTGTTCACATCGCTCATAATGTAAAAATTGGCAAAAATTGTATGCTAATTGGACATTCACAAATCGCCGGGAGTGTTGAATTGGGTGACAATGTATGGGTAGCACCATCTGTTTCAGTTTTAAATGGAATAAAAGTTGGTAATAATGCATTTATTGGTATAGGATCTGTGGTTATTAAAGATATTCAAAATGATTTAAGTGTTTTTGGAAATCCTGCAAGAGAATTAAAAAAATAATAAAGGAAATAAAAAATGGAAAATTTAGAGCAAAGATTAAAAAAAGTATTCTCAGAATCTTTAGGTGTTAACCTGGAAATTATTCAAGATACTTTAGAATATAACACAATCTCAGAATGGGACTCTGTAGGGCATATGAGCCTAATTGCTGCAATTGAAGAAGAGTTCGATATTATGATTGAAACAGATGACATTATAGACATGAGTTCATTCAAAATTGCTAAAGATATTGTTAAAAAATATTAAGGAAAATTTATATGCTTAAAAATAAGATATCAATTATAACCGGCGCGAATAGAGGGATTGGAAAAGCTATTGCTGAAAAATTTGCTCAAAATGGATCAAATCTAATTTTAACGTCTAGAAAAAATGGCAACTTAGCCGATCTAAAGAGTTATTTCGAGGAAAAATATAATATTCAAGTTATGACTTTACATTTCGATTTGAAAGATCCGGAAGAAATTAAAAATGCTTTCAAGACTATTCATTCTAGTATTAAAAAAATAGATGTTTTGGTTAATAATGCTGGTATCTTGGGGGATGCGCTTACAAGAATGATAAGTAGAAATCTTATAAATGAAGTTTTCAGCATCAATACGTTTGGAATAATTTATACAACGCAAAATTCATTACCATTTATGATAAAAAATGGTGGAGGAAGTATAATCAATATTAGTTCTATTATTGGAACGAATGGAAATAAAGGACAAATAGTTTATTCCGGTAGCAAATCCGCAGTAATTGGTATTACAAAGTCATCAGCTAAAGAATTAGCGATTAATAACATCAGAGTAAATGCAATTGCTCCTGGCTTTATAGAAACTGATATGGTAAAAAATCTACCAGATAATGTTTTCAAAGAAAGAATGGATAGTATTGAGATGAAAAGAATCGGTACGCCAGAGGACATTGCTAATACTGCACTTTTTTTAGCTTCTGATTTATCAAGTTATATAACAGGTCAAATCATTGGTGTTGACGGAGGAATGTTAATTTGAATAATTTTTGGGATTTCGAAAAATTTCACAATAATATCGCAATTTTTACTGAAGACAATACAATCACTTATTCAGAATTATCAAAAAAGGTTAATAAAGTTGAAATTGTACTAAAAAAAAATCCCTATGAATTAGTTTTTTTAAAATGCAAAAATGATATTAATTCAATTGTGAATTATCTTGCTGCTTTAAGAACAAATTGTCCTGTTCTTCTTTTAGATAACGATATTGACGAAGAACATTTAAAATTTTTCATAAAAAATTATAATCCAAGATTTTTATTAGATGAAAATATTTCAATATTTGATAGCGATACTGTTTGCTCTAATAACCTAGCAATTCTTTTAAGTACTTCTGGCAGCACTGGAAACCCTAAACTAGTTAGATTATCTCGTACCAATATTCAAAATAATGCTGAATCAATTGCAGAATATCTTAGTATTGATCACAATGACAGAGCAATTACTTCACTTCCATTTCATTATTCATATGGATTATCAGTAATCAACAGCCATCTTATAAGGGGAGCATCAATCATCTTAACAAATGAATCAATAATAAGCAAAAAATGGTGGGATTTAATTAAAAAATATCAAGCAACATCTTTTGCTGGAGTTCCTTATACTTTTGATATGTTAAAAAAACTTAGATTCGAAAATATGGATCTACCTAGCTTAAAATATATAACGCAAGCTGGTGGAAAATTAAATGAAGATCATGGGAAATATTTTACTGAATTATGTCAAAGAAAAAATATTGATTTTTTTATTATGTATGGACAAACAGAGGCTTCTCCACGAATGACATATTTCAAAACAAATGACTTTCCTAACAAAATTAATAGTATAGGAAAGGCTATCCCTGGAGGCAAAGTTTCCTTGTTTGATGATAAAAAAAATATTATTAAAGATGCACTAACTGAAGGAGAATTAATTTACTATGGTAATAATGTAATGATGGGATATGCAAACAATAAAAATGACCTAAAAAAAGAAGATGATTTAAAAGGCATATTACATACTGGAGACATAGCATTTTTTGATGATGAGGGATTTTTTTTTATAACGGGTAGAAAAAATAGATTTACTAAAATTCAAGGGCTTAGAATAAATTTAGATGATGTTACTCAATTCTTGCTTAAACAAAACATACATGCAGTAGCGATAGGTAATGATTTGCAAATATGTATTGCTAGTACCATAAATATAGATGAAAAAATGAAAAAACTTTTACTAAAAAAATATAAATTACATCATTCAGTTCTGAGATTTCTTAAGATTGATGAGATACCAAAAAATTCTTCTGGAAAAATTCTTTATAAAAAAATTGAAGGTATTTTTAATGATCAACAATAGATTAGAAAGTTATTTTTCATCAAACCCTTTTGAATGGGATCAATCTTTAAAAGAAAAAAATTTATTTAAAGAATTAGTTCTACTTACGAACCATCACAAGGATAATTGTTATGAATATAGTAAAATTCTAGATGCTAAAAGATTTAACCAAAAAGAAATAAAAAAAATTGAAGATGTTCCATTTATGCCAGTCAGGCTCTTTAAATATTACGATTTAAAAAGCATAAAAAAAGAAAATATTATCAAAACATTAACATCCTCAGGAACAACTTCTCAATTAGTATCAAAAATATACCTTGATAAAGAAACTGCAAAATTTCAAACGAAGGCTTTGGTAAATATAATGTCTTCATTCATTGGCAAAAAAAGGCTACCGATGTTGATTATTGATACTAAAGATGTTTTAAAAAACAGAAATTCATTTTCCGCTCGAGGAGCTGGAATTATGGGTATGATGAATTTTGGCAGAGATCATAAATACCTACTAAATGAAAAAATGGAAATAGATTTTGACGTTGTTGAATCATTTTTAGAAAAATATAAGAATCAACCGATTCTCTTATTTGGTTTTACATTTATGGTATGGGAATACCTATTTGAAGAAATGAGGAAAAAGAAAAAATCATATGATTTTAGTAAGGCCATACTAATTCATAGCGGAGGATGGAAAAAATTAATTGATAGAGCTGTTGATAATGAAACTTTTAAAAAATCAATCGGTAATCTGTGTAAGATAAAGAAGATTCATAATTTTTATGGTATGGTTGAACAAGTAGGATCAGTGTATGTTGAATGTGAAAAAGGAGTACTTCACTCTCCATCTTTTTCGGATCTTATTTTACGAAATCCTAAAAATTGGCAACCGATAAACAACTATAATGAAAAAGGAGTAATTGAAACTATATCCGTTCTACCGAAAAGCTATCCAGGGCATGCTATTTTAACGGAAGATGAAGGTGTTATTTTGGGGCAAGATGATTGCAAATGCGGTCGAAAAGGTAAATATTTTAAAATTTTAGGCAGGCTTCCTAAGGCAGAGATGAGGGGATGTAGTGACACCCACGAAAGATAATATTAAATATAGCACAATTGCTCCAAAAGATGGAAATGTCGATAAAGTCTTTAAAAGTAAAATTTTAAAACCTTTTGATAATATAACTATTGATTTTATATCTGAGCTTTCAAATAAAATTCTTAAGAATAACAATTTAAAAAGGTTTCCAGAACTCGTTTCAATGGCTTTCTGGATGAGAAAATCACATATTTTATCATTAAAAAAAGAGTTTTTTAATAAAAAGAAGGATAGGGTTTGGCTTGCCAGAGGTACTGCATTTCATGTTGCTCCATCAAATGTAGATACCATTTTTATTTATTCATGGTTTCTTTCTTTTCTTGTAGGTAATAAAAATATTATAAGAGTATCACAAACTAACAATGAACAATTAGATATACTTTTAGATTTAATAAATAAACAAGCCTCTGAAAATAAGTTTAAACAAATTAAAGATAGATTTTTCATTATGACCTATGAACATAATAATGAAATCACAGAATTTTTTTCTAAAAACTGTGATATTAGAGTAATATGGGGTGGAGATACTACAATTAACAAAATTCGCTCGATTGCAATAAAGCCTACTGCAATTGAATTAAGTTTTGCAGATAAATTCTCAATTGCTATTATTAACTCAAAAAAAGTTTTAAATAAATTGGATAGTAATGATCCACTTTTTAAAAACTTTTATAACGACTCTTTTTGGTTTGATCAGCAAGCATGCTCTTCACCAAAACTTGTATGTTGGGTGGGCAATGATAGTGATATAGTGAAAGCAAAGAAAGTTTTCTGGAATGGTGTTAGTAAAATATATGAGGAAAAATTTGATGAATTTAGTTCGACTAGAGCTGTTGACAAAATGGTTGCTACTTACAGTTTAGCGATTGAAAAAGATAATATTTTGATTGATAAAAATCCTTTAATTCAAACTGTTCAGCTTGATAACCATCAATCTATAGCAAGAGAATTGCACTGTGGTGCTGGCTTATTTTATGAACTTAAATTAAAAAGTCTTAATCAATTGAATAAATTTATTATTAAAAAAGATCAGACGATTGGAATATATGGATTTGATAAAGAAACGGTGGTGAAATTTATTTCTGATAATCTTCCACAAGGAATCGATAGAATAGTAAGTATTGGAAAAATGATGGATTTTTCTTATGTATGGGATGGCCATGATCTTCTAAGAGAATTTTGCAGGGAAATAAATATAGATTTGTAATAATTTTTAGGGCCCATAGCTCAATTGGTTAGAGCAACGGACTCATAATCCGCAGGTTCGGGGTTCAAGTCCCTGTGGGCCCACAAATGAGTAGTCATTCATACATAAAAAATCCAAAGAATGAGGATATTTTCATTAATATCAATGGAGAATTATTTCATAGAAGTGAAGCCAAAATATCTGTCTTCGATAGTGGATTTTTATTAGGGGATGGAGTTTGGGAAGGAATAAGATTGCATCAAAATAAATTAGTCTTTATTGATGAGCATTTAGAAAGGTTATTTAAAAGCGCTGAAGGTATTTCTTTAAATATTTCTTTATCTAAAGAAGAGATTATTAATGAAATTTTCAAAGTATTAATCAAAAATAATATGGAAGATGATGTACATATTAGATTAATTATTTCAAGGGGAGAAAAAATTACTCCATATCAAAATCCAAAAGCAAACGTGGGACCAATGACTTTAGTAATCATTCCAGAATTTAAAAAGACAGACCCAAAAACCTATAAAAATGGAATTGCTATTGGAAGGGTTTCAATAATAAGACCATCTGATAATATTTTAAGCACACACTTTAATACACTTAGTAAATTGAATTGTATTTTAGCAAGCGTTGAAGCAAATAAATATGGTTATGATGAAGGAATAATGAATGACCCTCTCGGCAATATTAGTACATGCAACTCTACGAACTTGTTTTTTATAAAAAATAATTCAGTCTTGACTTCTAAAGGAGAATATTGTCTCAACGGAATCACCAGAAGTAAAGCTATCTATCTTTGTCAAAAAAATGATATTAATTGTTATCAGAAGAATTTTACTTTTGAGGACATTAAAGATTGTGATGAAGCGTTTGTAACTGGTACGTTCGCTGGAATAATCCCAGTAGCTTCACTGGAAAATAGAAAATTATCATCAACTCATTCTCATTCATTAACAAATCACATTAGAGGTCTTTACAACCAACATATTCATAAAACTTTAAGTCAAGTATGATTATAGCTTGTTGGTCAGGTCCTAGGAATATATCTACGGCATTAATGAGATCATGGTCTTCAAGAAAAGATACATTTGTGACTGATGAGCCTTTTTATGCATACTATCTCAAAAAAACAAAACTTGAACATCCCATGTACAAAGAAATAGTAAATATGTACTCTTCAAACTATAGTGAAATTGTTAATTATCTTATTAGTGAAATACCTGAAAATAAAAAAATCTGGTATCAAAAACATATGGCTCACCACATCCTAGATTTAAATAATATTGACTGGATAAGTAACTTCCATAATTGTATTCTATTGAGACATCCCAAGGAAGTAATCAGTTCCTTTACCAAAAAAAATACATTGAACTCTGTAGAAGAATTAGGCTATCCACAACAATATAAAATTATCGAGTTTCTCAAAAGAATCAACAAACCAATCATAATAATTGATTCAAAAGAACTATTACAGAATCCTGAGAATTCTATCTCAAATTGGTGTAGAAAACTTAACATTAGGTATGATAAATCAATGCTTAAATGGAAAAAAGGTAATCATATTAATGATGGTATTTGGTGGAAGAGCTGGTATGATAACGTAATCAATACTACTGGATTTGGAAAATATGAAAAAAAAGATATTACCATTGAGAATAAATATAGCTCTATTTATAATGAATCAATGAAATATTATAATTACCTTAAAGATATTAAATGATGAACTCTCTACTTAAATTATGGTCACAGCCTACATGGATAAAATGGCTTTTTTATTTTGTAATCGTTTACATTCTTTTTCTAATTAAGGAGGCATTTGCTATTGTTCTTTGGTTTCTTTTTTGTATCATTTTATACTATATCATTTTTGCTAATAATGTATTTAAAAATAGGACTTATTATGAAAAAAATAATTTTTAGTGTTTTAATATGCTCCCTATTGTCTTGCCAAGAAAATAGGCCACATGGGAATCAATACAATCTACCCGAATTAACTCCAAGCAACTTCTTAATAGGAAATTTAAATGAGAATAGGTCATCTTATAGGGTATCTTTTTATGATATAAATATTGATTTTGATATAGATAACAAAGCAATAGATGGCTTTGTGACAATTAAAGCTGAAAGTACAAGAGACTTAAATAAGCTGCAAATTGACCTCGTAGAAAATTTGACTATTGAAAAAATAACTTATGAAAACCATGAATTATCTTTTTCTAGAGAACATGATTCCGTGTTAATTGATTTTATTTCTACTATTACCAAAGGCACCATGTTCGAATTTACGGTTTTCTATAGTGGGATACCTCAGGGTGCAGATAATCCACCTTGGGCCGGAGGATTTACATGGTCAAAAGATAAGGATGGAAGGGATTGGGTTGCCGTTTCCTGCGAAGGTGAAGGAGCAAGAATCTGGTGGCCCAACAAAGATCATATTACTGCAGAGGGTGATAGCGTGAGAATGGTATACACTGTTCCATCAAATATGGTAGCAGTTGGTAACGGTAAATTAAGAAATATTAGTAATAAAAATAATAAATCTACATATGAATGGTTTGTGGGTAATCCAATAAACAATTACAATATATCCGTTCAAATTGGAAATTATGTTGCAGTTCAAGATACTTTGATTAAAGATGATATAATTCACAATATTAATCATTATGTTTTGGATTACAATAAAGAGCTTGCTTCAAATTATTTTACTCAATCAAAAGAAGTGATAAGATTTTATGAGAAGTATTTTGGAGATTATCAATGGTATGAAGATGGCTATAAACTAGTAGAAGTACCATACTTAGGAATGGAACATCAATCTGCAGTAACATATGGCAATGGATTCAGTATTTATAATGGCGTAAGAAGTAAAAGCTGGCCAATGTATGGTGTGATAGATCCCTTAATAATTCACGAAACGGGACATGAATGGTTTGGAAATAGTGTAACAGCATCTGATCCAACTCATATTTGGATTCATGAGGGCCTACAAGTTTACTCAGAGGCAATTTACTTTGAAGACAAGTTTGACAGCTATGAAGTTGGGGTGCACTATTTAAATACTTTAAAAAATCGCATAGTAAATGAAATACCAATCGTAGGAAGAGAAAATGAAAATCATTGGGCGCTAAATGGTGATACCTACATGAAAGGTGCATGGATAATGCACACCTTAAGAAGTGTAATAAATAATGATAAAATCTGGTTCGAAATTTTAAAAGAATTTATGACAGAAAATGCAAAAGGATTTGCAAATACTAGAGATTTTTTTGATAAAGTTAATGAAAAAACTGATGAAGATTATTGGTACATTGCTGAACAATACTTTTATTCCCCAGATCAGCCTGCTTTAGAATACTATCAGACAAAAAATGAGTTTTTTTATAAGTGGGAAAACGTAACAGAAAATTTTTCAATGCCAATTGATTTGCTTGTAAATGGTATTTCAAGAAGAATATTCCCCGAAAAAAGTTTTAAGTCATTTCCAATATCTAAACATTCTCAGATTGAAGTAATGGATTGGAAATATTATGTTAAAGCGGTGGATGTCTCAAAAAAATAAATTATCATTTTTTTTTCTACTTCTCACTACAGTTTTACCTTCTGATGGAAGTTTTTCATTTAAAATTGAATCTAATTCAATATCACTAGATTCATGGTTTCAAAAGTATAATAATTTTGGAATAAAAAAAGAGAGTCTCTTACTTGAAACAATCTACACAAAAAAAATAAGCGACAAGATAAAGCTTTCATTAGATATTTTAATTTCACCAAATAATCTTTACTACAAGGATTCTTTTATATCATATAATTTTACTGATTCAACATTTTTAAAGATGGGAAAATATTATAGAGATTTTAGTAATTACTTAAACAATTCATTGAGCTCTGGTCATTTACTTGTAAGCAATAATGCTCAACCATTGAATAAAATTGGTTTTAATTCTTCAAAAAAAATAAAAAATCTACAATTTAATTTTGGATTATCGCACGCTACCCTAGAAAAGAACGAATTATATATCAAGCCACCCTTAATTCACGAAAAATATATATATATGAGTTTTAACAAGGTAGATCAATTATTTGGGATAGGCTTCATTCACGAAGCAATGTGGGGCGGTATTATAAATAGTGAAGATGGAAGGCAAGGGGAATCATTTGTAGATTTTTTAAAAATTTTTATTTCTGCAGATGGTCCATTAAACGAGGGTGATGCTCATGCGAATGCACTTGGAAATCATTTGGGTTTATGGGAATTTTTTTATGAAAAAAAACTTAGTTCAAATACAATAAAAGTTTATTATCAACACTTATTTGAAGATACTAGCGGTCTAAGATTTCACAACAAGTATGACGGTTTATGGGGATTAGTTATAGATAGTAATCATAATTCTTTTCTTTTAGAATATCTTGAAACAACTAATCAAAATATTGACCCCCCATATGTTGATGAGGCATATTATAATCATTGGATTTATGATTACGGATGGTCATACAAAGGTCTTGCTATAGGCAATCCTCATATTAATCCTTTTGAAGTTGTTCCTATAAATGTCATTCATTTTGCTTCAGGCTTAAATTACAATAATAAATCAATAATTTTTCGTCTATCTAAAAAAACAAATATGAAAAGTCATATTAATTCTATGATTTCATTTGATTATGGTGAAAAAGACATCTTTTCTATTTCCATCTATAGTGAAAATAATAAGTTTGGTGTTAGCTTAGGTTATCAAATAATTTTATAAAACAGATTGTTCAATAATATCACATAATATATGCCCAACTAAGATATGCATTTCTTGAATTCTTTGAGTGCAATTACTATCTATATTGATACATATATCAGAATTTTTTTTGAGCTCTCCACCGTTATTGCCTGTCAATGAGATAACTTTCAAATTATTTTTTTGGGAGTATTGAGCTGCCTTTATGACGTTCAGAGAATTACCGCTTGTTGAAAGGCAGACTAAAATATCACCCGGACTACTTAAAGATTCGAGCTGGCGAGAAAATATATTATCGAATGAGTCATCGTTCGCCCATGCGGTAATAAAAGCAGTATCAACATTAAGACAGATGGAATTAAACGGTTTAGTTTTTTTCTTGTACATCCCCCCTATTAGCTCTGCAGAAAGATGATTCGCTTGAGAAGCGCTACCTCCATTCCCACACCAAAAAACTTTATTACCAGAATTTATTGTATCAATTAATATTTCAGATGCAACGGATATCAAATCTTCATCAATCAAACTTAAAACCTCTTTATGATTAAGTATTGATTCTTTGATTATTGTTTTTTTCATTCTTAAATATAGCTATTAATATCATTAATTGTAACAGATGCGGTACCCTCTTTACCTACAACGATTGAAGCGGCAGCATTAGCAATCCTTGCAGATTCAGATACATTTTTTGTTTTAGCATAGACTAAAGAAAACACCGCTATAACTGTATCTCCAGCGCCGGTTACATCTGGGTTTTTAACCTTGTGTCCTTCAAAACTTTGTAAAAAACCATTTTTCCCTACGACAATTAATCCTTTTTCTGAACGTTTTGCAATTATATACTGAATATTTGATTCCTCAATTATTTTTTTACACAATGAAATCAATGTTTCCTTATCATATATTTTCTGTCCAGTGACGATCTCTAGCTCATTTAAGTTGGGTGTGATAATATTTGCATTGGAATAAAATGAGAAGTTATTTTTTTTAGGATCTACTATGATAGTTTCAGATTTTAACTCATAAAACCATGGGTTATTTAAAACACCCTTGTCATAATCTGATAAAATAATTACATCGTAATTATCGCATTCAAGATTTGAGATTGAAGGGGGTGTCCAATTGTAAATTTGCTTCTCAATGTCTACTCTTAAAACTTGCTTTCCATTCGAGTAATATCTTTTTTTTACTGTGGTGGGAGCAGATGAAGAATATATGTGCTTTGTATCGATATTATTTTTTTGAAGCAATTTTAATAGCTCCTCTCCCTCTCTATCTAAACCTACATAGCCTACACAGGTTACTATAGCGCCTAGGCTTTTTAAATTTATTGCTACATTACCTGCTCCCCCGGGAGTAGAATAACTTTCTTGGGGGATCATTACAGGAACGGGAGCTTCAGGGGAAATTCTTACTGACTTTCCAAAAATATATTGGTCAATCATAAAATCACCAATAAGTAACACTTTGATATTTTCAAAATTTAATTTCATGTAATTTTTCCTTGGTTGGCAACTATGTCCAGTTTTTTTTGCAATTGAGTAGAGTTAATTAGGTACTCTTTTTTAATCACTTTTTTATTTATATCAAAAGTATACAATAAAGGAACTCCTGTTGGAATATTTACTTCTATTATTTCTGAATCTGATAAATTATCTAATATTTTAATAATTGCCCTTAAAGAGTTACTATGAGCAACAATTAAATGAGATTTATCATTATTCAATAAACTAAAATACTTATTCCAAAATGGTTTTATCCTTTCGATTACCATTTTTAAGCTTTCTCCTGCAGGTAAATTTTTTGGTTCAATAAATTTAAAGGTATTATTAAACCTTGGATGACGCTTATCATTTTTTTCAAGCATAGGTGGAGGAATATCAAAGCTTCTTCTCCAAATTTTAACCTGATCTTCTCCAAATTTCGCTGCGGTCTCTGATTTATTTAAACCTTGAAGTGCACCATAGTGTCTTTCATTTAATCTCCATTCGTATTGAATTTCATTTTTGTCAAAATCAATCAAGTGGCATACAATGTCAGTAGTTTGTTTAGCGCGTTTTAGTATTGAGGAATAGATTGAGTCAATCTGAAAATTTTGTTCTAAAATTTTCTTCGCTGCAAATTTTGCTTCATTAATTCCATTATCAGTTAGATCAACATCTTCCCAGCCTGTAAAACGATTTTCTAAATTCCACTGACTTTCACCGTGGCGCAAGAGAATAAGGTTCATTAATTATTTTTTGTTATAACTAGAATAGCTGCAATATTAGCTAAAGTTGAGGATAAATCAGATACAAAGGTTGTTATATCAAACTCATCTTGATTTGAATCTAGAGGGACAAAAATAGAGTCTCCAGGGTATAGTCTTGAAAATCTACGCGCCTTACTAATTGAGCCATTAGCTCTAGTAATATATACTTTATTTCTAATAGTGTAAGGCTTATAACCTCCAGCGAGCTCAATGACTTTAGCTTTTGATAGACTCTTATTTTCAGAAATGGCAACTAATCCAGGATTATATACGTTTCCTTCAACTTTGATAACATTTGTTTTTGGTAAAATTATAATAACATTTCCATCTGTTATTGGAAGTTCAGGGGTTGCATTTGAAATATTTTCATTTTCTTCTACTTTAACTCCATCTTTAAAAGTAATTATTTGTTTGTTAACTGATATTGCATCGATGGAGCCATTTTTTGTTAAACCACCTGCTTGATTAATTGCTTCTGACAAAGTTAATCCTTCATAAAGTGGATAAGTTCCTGGCGAATTCACTTCTCCTTCAATTGAATATGTAAAACTATTTAGATAGTTAGGCAATTCATAAACAAAAATTTTGTCGTTTATTTGAAGATTAAAACTACTTGCGTCTAAATAGTTTACTTTAATTTCATTACCATAAAATTGATTTTCATCTAATCTTAGTATTGTTATAATTGGGTTAATTGTTTTTCTAAAAACAGGATCATCAAATCCTCCGGCTATATCCAAAATCTCTTTTAAAGTAGTTGAGCTTTTTACATCTTTATTATTTGATAAAAAAATTGGATAATCCCCAGGTCTTGTCACCCTTCCAAAAACTGAAACAGAACTATCATTATTAGCAATTGGCAAAATCTCAACAACAGCTCCATTTTGTATATTTACTTTTTCATTTTTAGATAAATTGATTAATCTGCCAGATTTTGCAAAATCATCAGAAAGACGATTATTTATTGGTATTATATCATTAATGATTACTTTTTCGCTAGCGACGGAAGAAAGACCTCCAGCATAATCGATAAGATTTGATAAGAAATCTGAATCTAATAATTCATAATATCCAGGATTAGCTACTTCTCCTTTAATTTCAGATCTATTGACTACTGTGGGAACGTGAATCGTATCTCCGTCTAAAATTCGTATAACTGAAAAAGGGTTTATGCCACTCAAAAAGAAAGAATAAAAATCAACTAGGGCAATTATTTCAGAATTTCTAATAATCTGCACTTTTCTTAACGAACCGTTTTCTTTAATACCTCCAGCTTGAATTAATGCAGAAAAAACATCTGAAAAAGGATGTATAAGGTTAACCCCTGGGCTAACAACTTGTCCAGAAAAATAAACATTCACAGATTTAATTTTTCCTAACTCTACCATTAACTGAGTTGAATTGGTATTACTCTTTAGAGTAGAATAGATTCGTGAAAGCTCAGATGAAAGTAAGATCTCAGCTTCATTGAGAGTTTTACCTGACAAATTGATAAAACCAATATTCTGGTAATAAATCATACCATCTTTGTTTAAAATAAAATTCTCTCTAAAATTATTCTCTCCCCAAAGAGATAAAATTATTTCATCGCCAGCACCTAATTTAAAATCTGCTGGAGTGGGAATATTATCAAAAAAATTGATTTGTTTTTTAAAATAGTCGTACCCAAAATAAGGTGAGGGATTTTTGGAATCTTTTTTGAAATCTTTTTGTGAAACTTCAATTTCAATGGATTCTTGGTTAATTGATTCTAGGCTTTCTGATGGACTGTCCATTGAAGAATTCTCAATAGATAATTTTTCTCTTATTTCATCCAGTTGAGCATTAGTGAGTCTGTTTAAATTATCTAAAGATGCTTGGGAATATATAAAAGAATGAAAAAGAACAAATGTGCTGATTATTATTTTCATCTTTTCAATTTAGTTTTAAAATTATTTTTTACAAATGAATTAAATATAAAGCCATCTATCATTCTTTAAGGTCCAATTAATAGTGGATTCAAGCCTATCGTAAGCAGACTTAGGAGTCCAGCCCATAGTTTTCATTTTTCCCCCATCTAATGCATATCTCAAATCATGCCCAGGTCTTTGTGAATGAAAATCAACCATTTCGTATATTAGTTCCTTTTTTTGCGTTTCAGCAATGAATTGAGCTAGCTGAAGATTATCAATTTCATCTTTGCCAACAATATTAAATTTTTGACATTTTGCTCCCGTTGAATCTTCCTTTAAACTTGAAATATTGTAATTAAATAAAAACATTAACGCATCTGCTACATCTTCAGCGTGAATATAATGTCTTGATCCTGCAATTGTTTTCTCAGAATTAGCGTGAACAGTAACTTTTTCGCCATCTCTTACTTTTTTGATTACCATCGGAATATATTTTTCAGGATTTTGTCTTTCGCCAAAAACATTCATTGTATGAGTAATAAAAGATGGAAGACCATAAGTATTTTCGAATGCGACGACTAGTTCTTCTGCCCCAGCTTTTGTTGCGGAATATGGATTAGTTGAATTATATCGGTCGTTTTCTTTATAATTTATTCCCTTTGGTGCTGGACCAAAAACTTCATCAGTACTAAAATAGGCAAATCTTTCAAGGTTGCTTAATTTTCTAGCGTAATCTAATATATGTGCTGTGCCAACAACATTATCCATAACAAATTCTAAAGGATAGGTAATTGAACGGTCTACATGTGAGCCTGCTGCAAGATGACTAATTAAATCAATAGGCCCTATTAAGGCTGCAATTTCAGGATTAATTTCAGCTTTTAAATCATGATGAACGACTCGAACTCTTTTTCGTTCAGATTGAGGGTATGACATCACAACTTCATTTAATCTATTTAAGTTTCCACTAAAATCTAACCTGTCTAGTGTAATAATATGCCAGTCTGTTGTTGATAAAATTTTATCAATAACATGATGAGCAATAAATCCTGCTCCTCCCGTAATTAAGATTTTTTTACTCATTTTATTAATCCTTCTATTATACTAAGTAATTTTTTTGGTAAGATACGGATGCATCATTAAACTAACAATTGTTTGTAGTAAATTTTCAAAAGCGTAAAATGTATTTTTGCTAAGTTTCAAGATCTATAAACTTTATCATAACAGAAATTTTTTAATACTAACAATAATTGCGCTTGCTTTCAATCCTTAAAAATCGCAATTTTACATGGCTATTTCAATAGCCCAAATTAACAAAAAAGAGGAAACAATACTATGAATCGTACAATTCTTAGTGCATTAGTTACAATCGCGATGTTAGCTAGTGCGGCTCTTGCTCAAACACTAACCGGTACTGTCTCTGATAGCAACGGTAGTCCTTTGTCTGGAGCTAATATAGTAATTGAAGGAACCGATTTAGGTGGTGTATCTGACTCTAATGGTCAATACTCTATCAACGTTGGTTCAGGTACTTATAGTGTTACCGCTTCTTATATTGGATATTCATCTAATACTAAATCCGTCATTGTAGGTGGTGCTAGTTCATCACTGAATTTTGCTTTGGCTTCTGATGCAGTTGAATTATCTGATATTGAAGTACTTGCTTCTCGT
>Ga0255761_10000507_pt1 | contig 35896 bp, 54 predicted proteins | sample 071ome_29_FD_179961 | JGI IMG/M metagenome (GOLD analysis project Ga0255761, IMG submission 179961) | Coastal salt marsh microbial communities from the Groves Creek Marsh, Skidaway Island, Georgia - 071407BT metaG (version 2) | ecosystem: Environmental > Aquatic > Marine > Intertidal zone >... | reverse complement strand
GTTTGACATAATATCAACGTAGATCATTTGTTCCTTGTGATCCACCTTGATGGGTATTCCAAGGCTTCGCATCCCGTCGAAATGAAATGGGTTCACTGGTACTTCAATCGTGGTTGTCTCCATGTTTATTTTACATTCTCACGTTAGTTTTAACCCTGTAGCCTTCGAACATCTTCTTGGCCTTCTTTACACATTCATCATGGAGATCCCCAATGAAGTATCTGGACATCGTGACGATCACCATCTTTTCATCATCGTCCACCTGGGCGTCGAAGTCTATAGTCCTGATACCCTCGAACTCCAAGGGCGAAACTTCCATGGCGATCGTCTCGTGTCTCATACTTAAAAATATAATGACTTTTATTTTTAAATATGCTCTACTACAGTTGCTTGTTCAGGAACGTGCCGCCGTACATGTTCAAGAAGCGCACCGAACTGAAAAGACCCACCAAACGGATGATCGAAAATCCACACAAATACGTCCATGACTGGATGGAACATGAAGAGCTTTATTCTCGTCTTCACGATCAAAGGGTTCGTGAACAAGAGAACAAACTGGATGCCATGGAGATGTTCTGTAAGGAAGAACCCCATGCTCTAGAATGTAGGGTATATGACGTTTAGTGCTGAGCCAGTGAAAGAGCGAACGGATTACTGTCCAACTGCTTGACGGCGAGGCCTAGGTTGTTTGTCCTGAAATCTGCATTTCCCTTGTAGGCATTATTATTCTGCTTCCAAGTGATATCGTAATTCTGGTTGAGATACTGGTTTCCGGCACCGCCCTCGATAACGGTCGACGCGCTATCGCGAGTGTGTGTGGTGGCACCCTGAGCCTGGGTGGCATTCCCGCGGACATTCATGCGACCACCCGGAGGCGTGTACCCCCTGTTGCCACGGTCGGCGGGGCGCAGAAGGATGGTATTCTGTGTGTTCTGATAGGCCCCCTCGAATGAGTGGATGCCCGGAGCCGCCACGTCATTGATGCGCGCCTGGAAGTTCGCCTTGTTACGCGTCGGTGTATCCTGGCTCGTCGAGGCGGGAATGAAGCGCTTTGCCGTACCGAACTCGAGACCGTCCATCCGGGTCGATGTCTCCGAACGAACCGTGGGACGCTGGGTCTTCACGTACATCTCGCGTTCACGCTGACCGGTGAGCATGCCACCCTGTCCCTGCGCGCGACCCCGTTCCAAGGGACGTTTCCCTTCGGCACCCAAAAGTTGATAGGTTTTCTCGGGACGATTCTGAGTGACCGTGAGACGCTCCGAACCCCTCGATACAAAGTCCTTGGCGGGACCCGAGCGACCAGGAAGTGTCGTCAAGCGGTACGCGCCGACGTTGTTGGGCATCACCCGGAACTGCTGCTGGAACCCACCATAGGCAGGCACGTTAGCCGGGACGCCAAGACCGGGACCGACGAACCTTCGCTCGGCGGACGACAGATTGTTCATGCGACTCGAGACATTCTGACGGTCATACAAGTTATATACAGGCTGACCAAACGGGAACTGAACATTGGGAGAAGTGTCCTGAAGGGTCGCCACGACCTCCTTCTTCGGGTTGATGAGACCGCCCTGTGGGTTTTTGGGGTCGTAGGTACCCGTGAACAGATCTGTCACGGCAGTCAATTCCTGGGTTGGAGTATTCACATTGTTACCAAAAAACGGCATTTGTTGCGTCTCTCGGTTCGGAACAGGTGCTGGAGTAAAACCTTCTTTGCGGTCACTGCTGGCAATTTGACGACCTGCCACAGCAATCCCTAACAAGGCCACAAGACTCAATGGGTCCATATTAAAACTACGGTAGATTTTAAAATCACTTGTAACGTCTCTCGAAGAGAACATTCTGGACATCGGCACGGCTGCTCGTCGGATCCCATGACCTGGTTCGGAGCGGCACCGAGCATGACATGTCCTTGGAGGGGAAGTCATAGGGGCGACCTGCATAGCCCTTCTTGAAGAACGTTGTGGACTGAGGGCGGAGCATGTCCTCGACCAGGATCAGAGGACCGGGAGCACCCTTGCCGGCCATGTAGGGAGCAGTGCCGTAGATGGGCGTGGAAGCACGACCCGAGCCGGCGTAGTTGAGGTTGCTGACCACCGGAGGCGCGATCACATGATCGTAGGCGCAATCCACGGGCAGACTCTCGGCATCCAAAAGGACCTTTGATGTGTTGAGCTGATAAGCCATATTACTATCACCGGAGATTTTAAGTGCTGCCGCCGAAAGTGCCTCTGAGTTGCTGAAGTTCGGGCATCCTGGACTGACCGAACATGGATGCATCGTTGGGATAGCATGCCTCGCCATCATCCCTGCAGACCTTGTTCACCAAGGGGGCATAGGCACCGCGAAGGAATGCACTCTGGTCGTTGGGAATGGTCGTGGACGGCATACTGTAAAAGGCACGGAACGCCTGGTTTCGGCTCGAATAGACATCAGCCTGATCGGTGGGAGTACCCTCGTTCAGAAACTTCTTCACCTTATCCTTGACGGTCGGATAGTAACACGCCGCCGGTCGCTTCGGGTTGTCGGTGTAGTCCGAGAGAAGCACATTGGCCATTGGATTCTCCTTGGTCGGTTGTTCGCATGCCTGTCCTGGGGTGGTCGCGTTAAAACGATCGCCTTCTGCTTCAAACGAAGCCGGACGAAGCGCTTCCTTGATGCCACCCGCCAAGAACATGGATGCCATCACCATAATAACTGTGAGACCCAGGTAAATGACCCTGATGTCACGGTTAATCACATAAAGGATCGCCATGGTGTAGAGGATGAACCGAGTGGCGGCGTTGAGCCTCTCCACGGGTGTTTGCTTAGCCAAAGGCCAAAAGATCAGCACCTTGTTCTTGGCAAACAAGTGCGATGGATTTCTAAACCACGGTTGTTCCATTCTTATTTATTGACTAGTTAATTTTTTCACTGAGGAGGCTGCTGAAGTATCTTGGTGAGGTTGCCCATCATAGGCCCAAGCGCCTGCATGATCTTGTTCTCGTCGAGACCACCCTGACCGTCACCGAACTCCTGTTCAACCTTGGATGTCATCTCTTCCATCATCTCGGGTTTCAACAGATTTCCCAAAAGTCCTGCCAGCGGATTCTCCTGTCCATCCGGTCCCTGGGGTGCAAACAACTGATTGATCTTCTCCGGCGAAAAGTCCATCTGAGTATGACGGGACGATTGAATCTCCTCCTCACTGACATTGTTTCCGAGGACGTAGAGACCCTGGACGTACTGCCAGATCGCCGACCGGCTGTTGTCCGAGAGTTCAGACTTCCACATCGACTCAAGATCGAGCGTCTTGAGAATTCCGTAACTTCGCGAAAGTTCCTCGAAGATACGCTCGTCCTGATTGCGAATGAGGTCCTCGTGGGGCTTCACATTCTTCATAAACGTTTCCAGGCATACACCAGGGTCCTTCTTGATCAACATGCCGACCGTGTTCCTGTAGGTCTTCACAATGGTGTTCTCTGGGAACGTGTGAGCCAACTCATCCACAAACTGCAAGAGAAGTTCGTTGAATGTATCTACGCTGGCCATTTCGTACTATTTAAAAGGAGTAAAATCTTTAATTACATACCGCGACTAACTTCCGGGAAGGGAGTCTCGTAGATCTCCTCGCGCTGGGAGATGCCAAGGTAGACGATCGTGCCCACGAGGATGGCATTCAGAATCGCCGGTTTGACCATGTCGGCATTCCTGGGAGGCGCCTCGCGATTGAGACGGGCCACCAACTGGACATACGCCATTGTGACGACTGCACCGACCAAAGCCGCGATCAAAGGATTTTTAAGCGAATCGCTGATCATTATTAAATAAAGCAGATTTTAGTATGTTTAACGATTCGCATTGGGATTTATGGAAAAGTCATCTTCTTCGTCCATCGGTGGAATGGGCGACCTCTTCATGATCTTGTCGTTGAACGTGAAACTCTTCGTCTCTTCCTGAGGCATTTCCGGAGCGGGCGCCTCGACCGGCTCTTCTGACATCGGCAACGAGGATTCTGCAGGCTCCTGTGGCATATCGGGTTCCCCGAAAGACCCTTCGGACTCTTCCTCAACGGGCAATTCGCCACTGCCCGGGAACATGTCAGGCTCTGGTTCCATCTCCGGCTCAGGCTCGGGCTCCACCGGATCGCCATTCATCACGTCCACGGCATTCTTGTTCAGGTAGGTCTTCAGGATCTGGTTGATAGGGAGCATCTCCTTGACCGTTTCCTCAACCACACCGTCCATTCGCTTGAGCAGATCCTTGCGCCTGTCATTCCTGCTGACCACCTCCTGATAGATGTAGGGATCCTCGTAGATTCGCTTGGCGACATTGGTGTAGACACCCAACACAAATACGTCGTTGGTGGGAATCTTGAGCGACACCTTCCTGGAGTCCTTAGAGAGCCTTACCGACGAAATGATCTTGACCGTGGCAACAAAGCACGCCGCCGTCATCTCGTCCAGGCATCCACCACACCTGTCCACACACTTACCGACCTCTGTGTCGATCTGATAGTTATTCCACTGAGGGATCTTGGCGAGTTTCTCCTGAAACGCCTTGAGCGTGTTGCGTCCCTGGGTCTCCACCTTGGATTCAGCGTAAAGCGAGTCCATGCAGTCCAGCGCGCTCGGAAGAATCGTGGACGAAAGTTGATTCAAAAGTTCCTTCTTGGCTTCCACAAGAACATTAAGGTTATTGTCCATAGTTACTGATAAAACGTATTTATTTCAGCGATATTTGTCCGCGGCCTTTTTAAGGTTTGCCAGTGATGCGAACTCGTTCTCCGGTTCCTTGGGTCTGGACTTGGTTTTCTTATTGGACGTCTTGGGATACCACGAAACAAATAACTGACCATTTTCATACAGTTGGGTGAAGAACCCACCGTTGATAAACTGTCTCTCGACATACTGGGCCGCCTTGTCGAGGTCGAATGAAGGAAATCCTATAAGGAATGAAGGCACCTGAACCCAAGTCTCGTGCAGTCCCAATTCGGCGACTTGCCTTACCTTGGCGCTGGCGCGTTCGTAAAGTTCCGTATAGAGTTTCTTTTTTAATTCACGCTTTCTGTGGTCGATCTGTTGTACCTCGTCCACACGAAGAGGCATTGTCTACTAATCTTTGAGTTTTTCCTATCGCAAATAAGGCGTAACCGGGGGATTGAACTGACCCACGTCTGCCACGGCGGTGGATTCATAGGTCTGGAAGTCCTCACCCCACTTGTCCTTGATAGCCTTCTCGGCAAGTGCCAGGGCGCTCTTGTTGGGCACGTTGGCGTTTGCGATGGTGTCATAGGGCATCCATTCACCCACCTGGAGTTTATCCTGGAAAGCCTTGATCTTCTCGCCATCCTTCAAGGGCTGACTGGTGATGCCCTGAATCTTTATGCCATCCTCGTCCCCGATGGCGATCACGTCCACCTCGGTTCCATAGAAGCGCTCGGTCTCGAGGAGCAGGAAGCGGCACCGGTAGGTCGCAGGGACATTGTCGGGAACCGTGTTGTAGTCCTGGTCACGTTTGAGTGCCTCGAGGTAATTTATCAGAGCGGTCCGAGCCAACTGTTCCTGTTCGGTGCCATCGCCGTTCCTGGTGAGCACGGCATCCTTGTCACGAGCCTGAAGAAACTTGACATAGGCCTCGTAAACATCGGGGCGCTTCTGTTTGAGTTCCTTAATCTTGTCAGGAGAGTCAAATACCTGGATGAAGATCGTCTCAATGGGGAACATCTTGAGACCCTTGGTCCTGAAAATCTCATCCACTGTGGCATCCACAATCTTCTTAATCATCAAAGCCTTGACCGCCACATCCTCTACTGGGTTTCCAGTAATCTCGAGGTCGCCCTCTGTAATTACACCGGTGACGGCAGGACGGAATCCGGCAAATCCACGATCCCACCTGAGCCCTTCACGGTTCATGACGAGGTAGCCTACAATCGCGACTGCCAGCACGATGAGAAATATAGTCTGCATACGCATCTTATATACTGGTGCGAAATTATATCCCCTGATAAATTCACCAACGCTTGTAAGAAAGCATGTTTGCCATCATGTTGTACAGTCCACGCTGCCAACACTGTCTTGAGATATTCAAACTGTTGGATCAGTGTCCCGTGAAGGACCAAATCAAATATCAAAATATCCACGAGGAACCCATTCCAGATGATTATCGCAAGGTGCTTACCCATGTGCCTGCCTTGATTACCAAGGACGGAAGACCTTTGATGGGACCGGAGGTCAAGCAGTGGGTCCTTTCAATGATGCCAAGTGAAATTGAATCCTTTGATCATTCGGCATTTGCTTCCTTTGATGGAAATCCCAATTCGGCACCTGGTCTTTTTGAACTGGAATCCTATGGCGCTCCATTGGCACCCCCGATGACCCCCGAGTTGGAAGCTAAGATAAACAAGAAAACCACTAACTAGAAAAACAGAAATGATCACAAATCCAGAAGAAGTTCCAAGATCACTAGGTAATGTATATTCCTATAAACAAGGCTATTCGTCGTGGAAGGAGTTCATCAAGGAACGCGGAGAAGAAGGATTCAAGCAATTCCTTGAAGACCTTTACTTAAACAAAACGCGCACTAAATCTAGTAAATGTTCTTGAAAACGATTCAAGCGTCCGCATTTAAAAACATCTTTGAGGTCTTGAAAGACATCCTCAACGATGTTAATGTATCTTTTAGCAAAAAGGGTATTCACATGCTAACCCTGGACAATGCTCGCACTGCCATGGTGGAACTCTTTCTGGATGCCACTCAGTTTGAAGAATATTCATGTGAACATGAAATTATTGTTGGTATCAACACTACCAATGTATTCAGAGTTTTGAAGTCGGTTACGACCAACGACGTACTGGTGATGAAAATTGAAGAGGACCACGTGCTCAATATTTCCATCGAGAACAGCAGCAAGAAGAGTCGGAGTCACTTTAATTTACGCCTTCTGGATATCAATGATGAAATGTTCGACGCTCCTGACTTGCCAGTGGTCAGCATCACAACCTTCCAGACCGTGGACTTTCAGAGATTGTGTAGGGATATTTCCCACATTGGTTCTGAACTGACCATCGAGCGTTCCTACAAAAAGGTTGGATTCAGGTGCACAGGAGACTTTGCCGAACAGTATACCGAATATGATATTGACTCGGATACAAATGATTTTGATTCTATGAAAGATACATTTTCTTTGAAGTATCTCAACTTGTTCACTAAGGCTACTTCAATGTGTTCCAATATGAAACTTCTCCACCACGGAGAGGAGATGCCTCTCGTCCTGGAGTACAAGGTTACTTCACTCGGTGAACTCAGGTTCTACCTGGCACCAAAGTCCGAGGAGTAAGTTCATCGTCCTTCTTGATGACAATCTTCTTACCAAACATGTAGACGTGCCACTCATCTGGCACCTCCTCGTTTGCATCAAATAGATCCCTCATACGGATGTCTTTGACGTTGTGAAAGTCCGACCTCGGTCCGGCGTAGCGAAGAAAGCGTGCCGTGTCCCACATGATTACCTCGCCATTCTCCATAATCGCTTCGACCTTTTGAATCATGATCGGTCCCTTCATCCTTGGCTCTTCCTCATCTTCGATGATATCATCGACCTTGCGCATGGGATCCCTGGTCACCATGGAATAGGGTGCGCCACGAAATGTATACTCTTGCTCATAGCGAATGTTCTCAATGCAATCGGGCTTCTTTCTACGAAGGACGTAAATAGCATCCCTGAAGTCAGGGTAGTAACATGTGGTGTAGATGTCACCAGACTTCATCAGTGGCCATCCATCCATGACCCTCTTCCAGTCGGGCGAGGGGAAAAGACAATCACGCTTGGTGTTGATATCGTATATCATCTTCAAAGGCATCGTGAGACGGTAATGGTCCTCGTTGTACCACCACCCAGCCAACTTGATGAGTAAATTATACATTTAAAGTTATAGTGACATTTTTCTTTAAATGAGTTTACTCGAGAGATATCATGCAAAATTAAAGGAGTATGAAAATGATCCCCCGACACTTCATGACTATATCACCATGGCAGCACCCTTCATACACAGATACCACGAGGAAAATTGCAGACGCGATATATTTTTGGAATACATGCGCGTCGTGGAAAAAGATATAACAACGGTGACTGACACCGATTTTATTGACAACAATGTTATTCAAATAGATAATTGTAAAAAATGTAATTCAACAAATGTTTATGAAAATGACATTGATGGAGAAATTGTGTGTCAGGACTGTGGTGCATGTGAAAATTACATTGCCACCAGATTGTCCTATCAGGATGAGCAGGACATTTCAAAGAATACTCAATATTCCTATAAAAGACAGAACCACTTCAATGAGTGGGTTCAACAATTTCAGGGTAAGGAGACGGCAAATATCCCAGATGATTTGATAGAACAATTGCGTTACGAACTCAAGAAGCAGAGGGTCGAACAGATTTCCAAGATCACTCACGCCAAGGTCAGAGGGCTGCTGAAAAAGTTGCGCCAGAACAAATACTATGAACACATTCCCTACATCACAAACATTCTTACCGGCGTGAGACCTCCTGAGATGCCAGCCGCCCTGGAGGAACGCCTCAGGCTCATGTTCAATGAAATACAGGAACCCTTTGACCAGGTATGTCCCAAGGATAGAAAGAACTTTCTGAGTTATCCCTATGTGCTGTACAAATTCTGCGAGTTACTGGGTGAAGATCAATACCTCCCCTATTTCCCTTTACTGAAGTCCAAGGAGAAACTCACTCAACAGGATGTCATCTGGAAGGACATGTGCAAGTTACTCAAGTGGGAATTTATTCAAACTGTATAATAAGCAAGGATGTCGTCCTACATGAGACTGAATGACGGGATTTCCCTCAATAAGATCAACCCGTACGCCGACCCTATGGAATTCACCCCTGGCGTCCCGCTGGGTGGAGCCTACAAGTCGGTCTACGAACCCTCCGAAGAACCCCAGGTGGCGCTCGTGAACGCGGTTCGTCCCACAGGAGATGCTCTCGGGGGACCTCTCGAGACCCAGATGGCAGAGCCGAGTCCGGGTTGCGAGAAGACCATCGCCGCGGGGTGGAGGACCCCCTACTACTGCACGCCTGGCTCCCAGGACTACCCTCTGAACCGGAAGCCGGTTCCAGAACGCATCTATTCGCTGCCTCCCTGGAACAATGTACCCAAAACCAATGACTCCATCCTGGTGAAAAAGGAGGGAATGTCGGGAAGCATGGATGCCGCCAACCTTGCGGGAAATACCGCCGCCGCTATCCTCATAGCCCTCAGTGTTATGACGCTCATCAAATTTTTGTAATTTTGTCACCCTCGATTTTAGGGTTTCGTTTTTCTATTGTATCCCTCTCGGACTGAATTTTATTCAGGATACCTGAACACTCGTGAAACTCCAGTTGGATACAAGAGGTACATAGAGACGTGTGATCACAGTGATCACATGGAATACAGATCATCTTCTTCTTCTTACAGTGACCACATCTCATATTAAAGAAGTGACGAGTCTTACTTTTAAATATGGAAGCCAGAAACTTTCGAACCTTTCTTGGGAACATCATCAAAGCGCGTGATGAAATTCAAGGATCCAAACCAACATTGCCCAGGGTGTCCACGATGACGGTCATGGGAGGCAGGGACGGCATCACGACTCCTCTCGCGACTTTCAAAGAGAAGTTCGTCGACGGGACCGGTGGATGGAACATGGGCACAACACACTTTAACAACTCGCTGACGCTGTCCAAGGATGTCGGCGAAACCAAAAAGCGATCGGTCAAGTTGTTTCCCAACGGGAAGATTCACGTGACAGGATCATCTACACCCATGGAAGGACTGGACATCATCCAGGAAATTCAAAAAATAGTAGATGAGGTCTTTCCCGAGACCACCAACAGTCCCGTGTCACCCATGGAAACACAGATGATCAATGCAACGTTCCGTCTTCCTCACGGCATCGATCAACTGGCTTTGCTGGATCTTTACAAGAAGCATCGCAAGCATGTGAAGAAGGTTTCTCTCAACCCAGAGACTTACTCAGCCGTGAAAGCCAAGATGTTCAACATGACGGTCAGCATCTTTAAAACTGGAAGCATCGTGATGTCGGGTGCCAAGAACTTCAAGGACCTGACCATGGCATACAAGTTCCTAATCAAGATCCTCTACAACCCCAAGGTTAAGGGCGATGCCATCGAGATCAAAATCAAGAATGAACTACTCGTACATCAGCGCGAACAATTTCACCAGAGGATCAGGGATTTTTATCTACTGAATAAGTAAAAGATGTCTCAGCGTCTTGGTATGGCCGATGGTCGCGCCTTCACGATTTACACCTCGAACCAGTTGATCAACGATAAGATCATGGCTGATAATGGTATTGCTTATCCTCTTAACTACCAGTACCGCCAGTTGATCGCCAAGATGGGCCCCGATCTGCTCAAGCCCGTCACCGACCTGCAGCGCGTGGGCCCGGTGCCAGCCAACAGCATCACCCGATGCTTCTCGGCGGATGTCCCGCTGCTCAAGGTCCCCAAGACCAACTAAGTTTAGTTAAAGAAGTAACACCTTGAAATTCCATTATGGACTACGTAAAGCAATTTCAAGATGCATGTGCCGCTATGAAGAAGGACGGAACGCTCACCCAGGAGAGGATGACCGTAGCCTGGCTCATGTTTATGCCAAAGGATCAGGCTGAAAAGGCGATGAAACTTAGTTCGCGTAAAGCAGGCCGCCCATCCCGTTCTGGACCCTGAGGATGTTATAGTTGACCGCATAGATGGCACTCTCTATTGCTGCATCGCTGATCAACCTGGCCGAGTCCATGCGCGAGAAGTTGCACGTACCCGTGGGCTGAAGCTTGGAAGCGTCCAGACAGAATGGCATCATAAGAGTTACGCTCTCGAAACCATCTTGCGCTGCGCTACTGCTTGCGCCATATTGAGTGTGATAATAAGAAGACACCTGCTTGAAATGAGGCACGGACTGTTTCTTTTCACCAACGTCCACGCCATTCAGCTGGAGAAGAACACGATTGGTGGCGGTAGAGAATACTGCTGCGTTAGATGCAATAAACTTGACCGGATGATTGAATGTGAGATCGGCAGTTTTTGAGCCGGGTGCCGGAATACGCTGAACCTGGTGGATCAGCATGTCCATGGGCTTCTCGGCCATCATGCGGCGCTCATCGGTATCGAGGTAGACATACCGGGCCCATGCCTCATATGTGTTGGCCAGAGTACCCGCCCAATAGATGCGAACCTCTACGTCGTGGTACTGGAGGGCGATCAAAGGAAGAGCCGACTGCCAGTTCTCACAGAACCAGAACTTGAAAGGGTAGAAAAACACCGTTTCGTCAGCAGCGCTGGGTCCAGAGCCATAAACACCCTTCGAGAAAGAGTTGGCCATGACCTCGGTGTGAACGTTTGTAGAATACTCATAATGTTGGGTGTCAATAAGCTGACCTCCGATGTACAATTCGACCTTATCGATAACTGTACTCCAGTCTTCGACAACAACCGCATCACTGCTGTTCACGTTGGTGAGGTAAATGTAAGAAAGGAGATCGCCCTTGCGCTCGAAGCGGATCGAAGAGAGACCGTTGGCCGCCGGAGTGTTCTGGATCACCTGGCGCTCAATCACACTGGAAAAATTAGTGTGACGTTTGTATGATGACTGGAAAAAGCTAACCTCCGGGTTGCCAACCAGATGCGTATCCTGGGCACCCACCGCGACAAGTTGCGTAATACCACCCGACATATTTCAGTTATTATTATTGGACAATAAAATATTAACGAATTATAAGACGTGTGACCATCCGAGATATGTGAATCATCGACTCGCCAAAACGGTCGTGGTCATTTTCCATAGAGAAACTGGAACCTACCCAGACTTTCTGTATGGAGAGCTTATGAAAAAACTTCAAGACTTCACTGTCCACCGAGGACCTCCTAGAGTTAGGTTCTACCATGAGGGGGTTCCTCATGTGTGGGTATGCGCTAGGTGTGGGGACCTGATCGAATACGGTTCAGAATCATCCTGGACTGACTGATTTCCCACCACACCTCAACCTGTTCGCCGACCTTGTAGTCCATGATGGGCTTGAGGTCGTCACATTGAATCTGGTACGGTCTTCCGTATCGCCATGGTATCTTCAATTGAATGTTGTCCACTTGAATATACCTCCTTCCTGACTCGGCTTCGTAGAGTGACTTTGTGATCTTTCCGGTGAGTGGATTAGAGTACATACCTTTGCTTACAAGCGCGGTAAATCTTTAAGGTCTTGCCGCTAAGTTTGCACTCCCTGGGAACCACCCGGATCACCGACCTGAGTCTCTTCTGACCATTCACACATCCATGCTGCTTCTCATTGTCCGCATGGGGTTGCGCCACGAACTGCTCGTACATCGCCTTGACCTGTGAAAAACTGGGACGATCCGTCTTGCCGATGCGCTGGTTCACCGCGTCGTGAATGTTGTAGAGCCACCGGGTCAGGGTCTTCCTGGAGGCAAAGTTGGCGTCGGTCAGCCCGAGGGGTCCCGTGGTCTTGCAGTACTTCGAGTAACTCGCCCGGCAGTACTTGCACGGCAAGATGGCACACAGCGACCCGAAGAACTTCATGAAGGTCCGCTTGGTCTTCTCGTCGGGCTCCTCTGGGTAGGCAAAGGTCAGGGTGTGCAAAAACATCCACGCGGGCGGTCCCCACACGGCTGTCTGAAATCCTCGGCGCTCAGCCATTCTATTAATTTGTGAGATATTATTAGAGAATGGCAACTGCTGTTAGACCTTCCGGAACTAATACCCAAACGCAAGTGATTACAAAAAAAAATTATCCCGAATCAATCACCATTAGCCGTTACGGACAGGGTAGAAAAAACAACAACAAAGTTATAAAATCAAAAAGTTTCTCTGGAATTGGAAGAAGATTAAATAATATTTCGAAACAGAGGATCAATAAAACAATTCTTAAACAAGAACTACTTAATACATACCTTACATTTACTTACGAAATGGGACCAGGAATGGAAAAGAAAATATTCTGGCGTTATGTTTTTCTTTTATTATATTCATACAATCAAATATACGGTAGTATTACGATTAAAAATAAATTGAATATGTTTTTTGAACAATATTATTCAAAAACAAATACAATGAATGGCGTGGTTTCAGAAGATCAACAGAAAAAATGGGCAAATGTTTTCATGAAATTATTGAACAAGATGGATAGTTCAGAAAGTCGCCAAATTTTCACGAGACTCCAAAAGAATATCTCCAATAATATCAAGTAGTTATGAATTTCAAAGAACTATGTAAGGTAAATCCACAATTTGTAATAGCCAGATATGACGAAAGTGGCTGGAGTTTAGACGATACAGTAGAATATGAAGGTCCATTTGCTTCACATGAATTATCACAAGCATCTGGTTACGAGCACCCATCACTTGAGGTTGAAAGCAAATGGGATCTTGATAAGAGTAAGTCTATTTCTGGAGTAATTACTGGTAAAAAAGGTAATCAAGTATTACGCGGAGGACCCACTACGTTAATAAAATTTACGAATGGTAAGTTTTATATTGTATCAGGTAAAAAGAATGCGTCAGCGGCATCTATAAGTGATATAAGTAAGATTTTAAGTAATTATTCTAAAAGACCTGGTAACATTCCTTATCGCGGAAGTCCTCTTGAATACAAGAGAATATTAGATTATCTCCAATTTTATGCTACTAAAAAGGTTGATGAAGATTCAAGTCTTTATTTTGCACGTCCGAACAATTTATCATTAATGGAAAAAATTAGAGATGACTCTAATAAAATAGAAAATATTTACAATGCTCTTATTGTGGATAAAAGTCCTAAGTTTTTTTCAAAGGCATATTTTGTGTCATTCGATAAAGTAGCTGCATTTGCTTCAGTTATTAGAAATGTACCTACGTTGTTCGTAAAAGCCATCGAACAGAGTGCGCCAAGAACTTTTGTGAAGATAGCAAAAAAGGGAAGTTACGAAGAAAATGCAAAAATTATTCGTAATTTGATTGAAAGGGATTTTCTAAATACAAACCTCACGAAGGGCGGTCCAGACATAATTCTTAATAATGGTACAAAACTTAAACGAATTATTTCTTATGGTAATATCCCAATAATTACACAAGGGCCTCTATTTGGATGGTTTTTAAATGTGGAAAATCTTTACAAAGTACGCGGTGATTTCATTCCTAAAGTGTCTTTAAAAACATTAATTTTATTTTATTGGATATTCTTTTATCCTAATATAAATGGAAATAATAAAGAACCGAATATGAAAATAATTGAATATTTTTTAACTATTGCTGACACTTTTCATGATTTTGGAAAACAATTAAAAAATTTTCCAGAAATTTGGTCTAATAATAAAAATTTTAATAATTCAAAAATTAAATCAGAAAATGGTATATCAATATCAAATAAACCAAACACATCAAAACAATTAAAATTTATTGTAAAATTACTTGGCGCGGATATTTATAGAGCAGTTGATCGTTACAATGAAAATGTTATGAACACACTTTCAACAACAAACAAAAGAACCTCAAATCTTTCTGGTGTATCCTTAACACCTGGCTTAAAAGTTGCCCATTTTCTTTACTTGATAGCAAATATTTTTGGTCATCTTAAATCTGGATTTGTTAAAGAAACGGAAGAATATGGAAAACAACTAATGATTAGAATGGGTAAAGGTTATACCAACGAAAATTTACCTGAGTTATGTTCAGAACTAAATACCGAACGTGCATGTATTGTGGTAGATGCTATACAAGGAAGTTTACCAAGATGTATGAAAGAATTGTCTGTATATCACAATGTAGGTGTATTTGATACCGCATCAAAGGGGATTTTATCATGGGGAAATTTAAATACTCCAAATGGTTGTCCTAAGACTGCCAAACGCAAGCCTTCCACAGCAAGACCTAAGACTGCCAAACCCTCACTTGGTGTGAAATCAATCGGCGTCACAAAACCAACAACCGCTGCTGCCCAACGCCGCGCTGAAGAGAAAGCCGCCAAAGAGAAAGCCGCACGTCGCGCTGCCACAGCCAGACGCCGCGCCGAAGAGAAAGCCGCTGAAGAGAAAGCCGCTCGCAACGCCGCCAACGCTGCTGCCAGACAGACAGCTGCACGCTCCGCTCGAGCCACTAAGAGAGTACGCAACAACAATCCCTCAACAACAATTAAAAAACCAAAAATAAAATTTACTAATATAGAATATATCCGTGCAGCGAGAATAGCGTGGCGTAAAGAAATATTAAATAATATGTCTGCAGTAAACAATTTTGAAAATCAGACTTATGAGATGCAAATTCTAATAAATACCATGGTTGAATTTTTCTCCCAGTTTAGTAACAGAACTAATCTGCCAATTCCAGAATACGGGAAAGCATTTGCGATTGCTAGAACAAATATTTTTAATTCAAATAAAACAAGTATAAGTACCCTTATGGTCGCAGAAGGTATAAAGAAAGCTATGGGAGAATTTGAGAACAACTAAAAATTATTCAGGGAGCCTGAACGATTCTCAATGGGCACCTGAAACCGACACGATGTTCGTGGGACGCCTCATCAAGCCTTACCAGGATGAAGGGGTCCGATGGATGACCGCCCGGGACAAAGAGGGTGGTGGATTCCTTTGCGATGAGATGGGCCTCGGCAAGACCGCCCAAACCATCGCGATGATGTGCAACAATCCGGGACGCACGCTAGTGGTCGCGCCCAAATCCGTAACGGCTCAGTGGAACAAGGAACTGACCCGTTTCGCACCAACCCTCAAGGGCGTCACCATCACGTCCTACACAGCCCTCCTCAGCAAAAAGTCACAAGGGCTTTGCTTGACGCAGTGGGATCGCGTGGTACTGGACGAAGCCCACCACGTGCGCAACCCGAAGTCCAAGAGTTTTGTGGAGGTCATGCGGCTGCGCTCCAAATCCACGTGGCTCATCACCGGTACGCCAGTTGTCAACAGCCTCAAGGACTTCGCCACGCTCTACGGGCTCATCCATCGGGGCAACCTGGTGAACCGCGACAAGACCAAGGAGTTCCTCAACGACCTCAAGCTGTCCGTGCAGCAAGAGCTGGAGAAAATCCGCGACAAGTACGTCCTTCGACGCACCAAGGAACAGGTGGCACAGCACTGCGAACGCCTGCGACTGCCGTCATGCCACTCGGGCTGCATGGAGGTGCCGATGACCCTGGAAGAGGAGCAGACCTACTTTGAAGTCTACAACAAGTTCAAGGACTCGATCAAGGACGCCCAGCGCCGTGGGGCTTCGCAGCGAGAAAAGAACATGAAGATTCTCGAGGGCATGCTGCGAGCCAGACAGACCATGACCAACCGCGACCTCGTCCACGAGATAATGGAGGGCAATTTTGAAACGGGTCATCTTCCGAGCAAGGTCGTCCAGCTGCTCAAGGATCTCGCCACACACCCCAATGAAAAGGCAATCATCTTCTGTCAGTTCCACGGGGAGATGGACGCTATCAACCAAGCCCTTGGCAACCGGTGCTACCGACTTGACGGGACCTTGGACGCCGAAACGAGGAACTTCATCCTGAACCGTTTCAGAAATGACCCCAACCCGGGCGCCATCCTCATCTCACAGATCGTGGTGGGTGGCGTGGGGCTCAACCTGCAAGAGGCGACCCGAGTCTACCTCATGAGCCCTCAGTGGAACCCGGCTGCCGAGATGCAAGCCATCGGGCGCGTGCACCGGACCGGGCAGACCAAGGAGGTGGTCACCAAGCGCTACGTCGCGACCGTCAGCGACCCCGACCTGCCGAGCATCGACCTCGCCATGGTCTCGCTGCAGGAGAAGAAGGCCGAGGACTACGGGGTCATCACGGACAAGTGCTTCGTGCCCGCGACCCGCACCGAGCGCGAACTTTCCAAAACTTTCTTTCGCCGCTAAGTATTAGTTAATATAATGGAACAATTGATTGGATTTAATATGAAAAAGGCTTACTTCGATTTGGTCGAAGAGAAACTTACCACCGAGCCCTTGGACTACGCGTGGGTCGTGCAACTCTACGACGAAATCAAATTCAAACTCATCGGGATTTTGAAACCCGATTCGGAACTCCGGAATGACATCGATGAACGTATGGACACCGAGTTGTTCGAACAGATGATCCGTCACAAGGCGTTTGATTACCGAGATCTCCGGCAACTTGTGAACTACGTCTTTGATAAGATACTTCGGCTCTGCGCCCCGGTCAGGGACCCAGACGTCAAGGCGATGCTGGACGAACTCAACGAGATGATGGACAACGAAATGACCATCCCCAAGGTCTTGACCAAGTACATCGAGCATGCGAATGACAGTTTGGACATGATCTACGATGACTTAGGAGTAGTGCTCAATGGTTTACAAAATGAGAATCCTAATCTTTGGAGCGACGGGATGGATCGGTAGTCAGATGGCAGATCTTTTTGATGAAGAGTCTGTGGTCACTACGAACACGCGGATGGAAAGTCCCATGGCCGAGGAGGTGATCCGTGAGGTCAATCCCACCCACGTGGTGTGCTGCGCGGGTCTGACGGGGCGACCCAATGTGGACTGGTGCGAAACACACAAGCAGGATGTCATTCGAACCAACGTGATCGGCGTACTCAACCTCGCGGACATATGTCACCGAAGGGACATTCACTTCACCTACTTTGGTACCGGGTGCATCTATGAGGGCGAAGGTCCATTCAAGGAGACTGACCCACCCAACTTTCAAGGTTCCTACTACTCAAAGACCAAGGTGATGGTTCAGAACTTGTTGAAGGACTACAAGAATTGTTTGGTTCTGCGACTGAGAATGCCCATCACCGGTGACCTCGAGCATCCCAGAAACTTTATCACCAAAATAATGAATTACGAGCGAATCGTTTCCGTTCACAACTCGATGACCGTGCTGCCCACACTGCTTCCAGTGGCTGCCGACATGGTAAAAAAGTCCGTCACCGGGACTTTCAATTTCACCAACCCAGGTTCCATCTGCCACGATGATGTCATGAATATGGTGAAATTTTATAGAAAGCGTGACCTCACATGGACTCTGATGACCTTGGAGGAGCAATCCAGGATTCTCAAGGCGGGTCGAAGCAACTGCGTTTTGGACGCGAGTAAGTTGACGGAACTCTACCCGGACATACCAGACATTCATATGGCGTTAAAGAGTGTGCTCGAGGAATGAACAAATGGACGTCCATGATTTTCTGAAAAAGCGTTACGATGCCTTCTACGAACTGCTTGAAAGGGATTGTAGAGAGAAAGGTTGGGAAATTTCATTTGACGCGACTAAACTTTTTCACGACATCCATCAGATAAATGGTCATGATGGAATAGGTATTTCTCAGTACCCAAAAGTATCTGGCGAAGAAATCGAGATGGATGAAGGGTGGCGACTGGTATTCGATCACGGATACGTAGATAGCAAAACCACTCCAGTGAGTGACGAAGGCGACGAGACGATTGAATTGAATTACAAAGGAACATTCTACAATCCCAATCAGGTCGAATATCCATTCACATACAAGGCGATGTATTTCTGGAACAACGCTCCGGCAGAAATGGATACAGAAGAAGAAGATTTTGATTACCCTAAGGGTGTTCCGGAAGAAGTCATAGAACATTTCATGGAGATCATGCGCGATAAGGCACGGTGGGGAAATTAATTGTAAATATTAGTAATGAACACCTTGTTCAATGTGTGGGTGATTCCTGTGAAGCACAAAATTATTTCAAAAAAACTGAATATCATAAATCCACCCTATGTCCCCATAGCCACTAACGTGGAAGAGAAGTTGCTTCCCAGATACCGCGACATGTTTGACGCGCAGACCATGATAACCGATATAGGACCTTCCGTCAAATTCATGCTTACCCAAGATGGTGAACGCAGACTCGCCAGGGACTGCAGGGTTTTTGGGGATATGGATGGATCGCTGGTCTTGCACGAAGTTCAGCAAGATTTGGATATGGAAGATTTTTTGATGATGTTTCCGGAGACCGCCAAGATGTCAGTGGTTCAGGAAGACCTTGAAGGCATGTTGTGTTTTTCAAGGCGAAGTATTGAATATCCATTTCCCTACGAGTTGTTCGTCCCTGGGGACTATAATTTTTTATGAACTTAAGTCAGGGAGAATGCGAAAATTATTGTCGTCGAGTGGTGACGAACTTGTCAACGATGAATCGGGATATACACTATTATCCCTGTTCGGTGTGAATTTGGCTACAACAGTTGGATATATCTTTAGACCAAAAGATTGGATAATACCAAAACCTGCCGTTGTAACCAATGTCTTGTTTTGTCTTTTTCTTTTCTTGAACGCGCTAGGGCTGATGGGATCGGGGTTCAAGATGCTGGGAAAGGACAGTTCCGAAAAGTTATTTGACGTTTCGGACAATCCGGTCAGTGATTTAATGATCGGTATTCTGGCCACCGTACTGGTTCAGTCTTCATCCACGACCACCTCAATCATTGTGGGCATGGTGGGTGCCAATGAGTTGTCTGTGACCAACGCCATCTACATGATCATGGGCGCCAACATAGGGACTTCAGTCACCAACACAATTGTTTCGTTGGCTCATATGACCGATGGAGATGAGTACGAACGCGCATTTTCTGCCGCGACTATTCACGACCTATTCAATTACCTCTCGGTGTTGGTCCTCTTTCCCCTCGAGTGGGCTGCTCATCCCCTTCAGTTGATGACCGGAGAGATGGTCAAGGATGTCGCGGAGTGCACGGGTGACTGTGAAGAATGGGAAGGTCCCGTCAAGAAATACATCACGCCATTCTCGAAGGGTCTCATGGGCGTATTTGAAGATGACTGGGGAATGAATGAGAATGCCGTCGGATGGTTGAGCATAGGTCTCTCATTGATTATGACTTTAAATGTCCTTTTTATGATTTCCAAGAGCATGTCCTATGTGATGGAAGGGAAGCCGACGGAACTTCTTCAGAAATCTTTGGATTTCAACAACTACCTGACAATCCTCATGGGTCTTGGTTTCACCATCTTGGTTCAGTCGTCTTCGATCACCACTTCAGTACTCACTCCTTTGTGCGCCACGGGCATGGTGAAATTGGAACAGATGTTTCCATTGACCGTGGGTGCCAATCTGGGGACGACCGTAACGGGTCTGCTTGCCTCCACCACGGCAGCCTCGAACGCCAAGTCGGCGCTGCAGGTCGCACTTTGTCATACATTCTTCAACGTGTTCGGAACGATCATCTGGTATGTTCCTCCACCGTTGCGCGAGGCACCGATCTGGGGCGCCAAGAAGTTGGGTGAATTCGCCAAGGAATACAAATATTTCCCGATCGCCTACATCGGCACGGCATTTGTCGGTCTCCCATTGGCTGTCTACGGAATCAGCACGGCTATCTAAAAAAGTGCTGCGATTCACGACTTAAAGAAAAATATCTAAAAATATCTAGATGGAAACGCACCAATTTCTCAAAGTTCATTACGATGCTTTTCACCTGTCCCTCAAACAGGAGTGTGAAAAACATGGTATCGAAATAAAGTTTCGCGAAGACTTTTCGGGGGACATAGAACATGTGAATCAGATCGAGGGGTGGTGCCCTGATTTTCACGGTAAGATCTTTGAGAGTGGGCGTTTCCGTCTCGTCGTAGAATATGGATGGCGAAAACAAGATTTCCCTATGGAAGCGGAAATCAAGGGGGTGATCCGAGCGGGTTATCAGTCGTGGACCTTTATGTATAAATACGCAGACTATCTGGAACCTTTATTTGAAACGAATGCCCCTTTGATGGATGATGTAAAAAGTGCCTTTGTGCTCTTTTTAAACAAATTGGTCTACGAATAATAAATGTCTGGAACCTTGTTCAATCTGTGGGTGGTCCCGACCCGGCACAAAGAACTTTCAAAGCGATACAACACCACGATGCCGATGCACGTCCCTATTTCGAGAGCAATCACGGAGGATAAGGTGGTGATGTTAACAGAAATGATTCCAAAAAAGACCATCATCAAAAACTGTGGCAAGAGTGTGAAATTGATGATGAACACAGACTATGAATATGCGTTGGGCTACGACTGCAAGGTATTTGACTATCAATCTGTATTGGTTATGTATGAAATTATGGGAGAAGTGGCGCCTGCCGACATACCCACGATGTTTCCTGAATTGTCACCCGTCGAGGAAGAGTTGGAAGCCACATTGTGTTTGTCTATGAGGTCACTTGAATACCCCTTTGGATGGGAGCTGCTGGAGCTTTGAACCTTTTTGTAGATTTTCAATTGCAGGTAAGAACTGAAGATTTGTGTAATGAAAACATTCTTTCTGTTGTTCTGGATCTGTTAAATCAAAAGAAGCGCATGGTTTTATATGATCTATGTGAGCATTAGTGTAATCTTTTCCGGGAACCTTTGTATTTTCTAAATGATTAACCAGTTCCTGCCACGAACAACCAATGAGATCCTGCGTTTTATTGGTTTTTGGTATATTTTTTAGGGCTCGTCGTATTCGCGTTCTACATCTTAGTGCTATACGCCATTGAGGAATCTTTAATCTTTCCCTCATATACTCGAGTTTTTTATCTTTGTTTTCATCACGCCACTTTTTATAGTGTTCTTTATTATCCTCTCTGTATTTTATATAATAGTCTATTCTCTTATAATATAAATTCCGTTCTTGTTCTCTTACCTTTTCAATATTATTTTTCCTGTAGTTTTTCTTTCGCTCATTTATTTTTTCAATGTTGTTTTCTCTCCATTTTTTAAATCTTTCGCTATTTTTTTCTTTATTTTTTTCATAATCTATTTTATCACACGATCTACAATTTGAAGCATATCCATCTTTTCTCGACCTATTTTTCTTGAAATTATCATAATCTTTTATTTCTTTACATCTACAACAAGTTTTCATTAAATCAATTATCTTATATTATTTAATTAGAAAATTATAAAAGTGAATGATATGTTCCGTCAATGTAGTAGACATTTGCACGACCATATGACATTATCATCTCTGCACCTTTTCTTGATCTTTGTCCACTGTTACAATACGTTAATATACCACCATTTGATAATTTCGCAACCTTCTCTTTTGTTATAGTACCCAATGGCATGTGAACCGCTCCGGGATAGTGTCCAAAGTCCCACTCGAACTTGCTTCTGACATCCACGACGTGCTTGATTTCACCCGACTTGATCATCTTCTTTGCTCTGGCTGCACTGACGAGTTGTGTGCCAGACAACGAATAGTACCGAAGTGCCGCGAAACCAGTATAGACAGCGCCTGCAATGCCAGTCCACAAGTAGAACGTCGCGTCATTCATCTTTTATTTTATAGGTCATTTTAATTATAGACAATGTGGAAGTATGCTAGAAGTTCACTCGGCTATATAGCTTCTGGGATCGCCAGTGGGACCGCGGCAGCCGTGTTTCTCTCGTGGGTTCCTTCGATTCAGGCTAAATTGATTCATTCGCTCATCCAGGAACCTTCGTTTCCTATGGAGGTCCTTACTTCATTTCTCGTCTACAAGGTCGTCGGAAATGTGTTCACCGGAATTCGCGTGGGTTTGGTTTCCTACGCCATCGCACTCACCACGCAAGAAGCCAAGTCGACCGCGATCATGAAAACATACCTGATGCCATATGATTATTTTATCAAAAATTCATTTCACGACACAATTGAATTGGTGAACAACGATGTAGAGACAGTGGCTGAAAGTTTCACGGCACTGACCAACTATGTCATTCGCGCCTCACTTCAATTCATGGTGACTGTATATCTATTATGGCAAAAATCTCCAGAACTTACACTAATTTGTGTCGGTTGTGCATTGGGTCACGTGGGTATTCAGCAGGGGTTCGCAAATATGTTCTACGTTCCTAGCATCAAACCGATTCAAGAACACAAGCAAAGGCAAAACGAGTTGATACGTGACTACTATGAGAAGATGGAGATTTATCGGACGAATCACAGGGAAGATTGGGTCGTCAGTGAATGGGCACATCATCAAGAGGAAATTATGAAACATCGAAAGAAAGAATCATACACATTCGGAACCATGGTGGCGCTTAATTTCACCACGGCTTCATTGATGATGGGACTATTGATGATTTACCAAGACGGTGACCGAGAAGAGATTCATGAATTTGCCGTTTATGCACTATTTATATTTCAATTGCTCGAGCAGTCCGTGGATGTTCTCAAGGATGTCAAGAGCAAGGAAGCGAAACGCGAGAAGGTCTATGATTTTCTCGACACTCCTGTCAGAGACGATTGGGGATTTTTAATCAATGAAAAGCCAGACATCTACATCAAAAATGTCTCGTTCGGATATCACGAGGACACCAAGGTCATATCCGACTTCAACATGAAAATACCCTATGGAAAGCATATCGGATTTCATGGAATGTCTGGATCTGGAAAGAGCACGCTCCTAAAATTGCTTATGGGTTTGTATAAACCATGGGAGGGTGAAATCAAGTGGCACGACGTCAGTATCAGGGATCACGATCGTGAGTGGTTTTACAAGTACGGAATCGCCTACGTTCCACAGGAGCCAATGCTTTTCATTGACGAACCTATCGTGGATCACTACATCACCACGGACATTCCAAGGTCTGGACCCATGTCGGGTGGTCAGAAGCAGAGGGCGGCACTGGCCTACGCTATATCAAATGATCCGTTGGTGCTGTTCTTGGACGAACCCACGTGCCACCAAGATCAAGAAAATACCGACAAGATCGTAGACATGTTAAAGAACTTTAGGGGAACGATCATCGCCATAAGTCACGATCGTATCTTCTTAAACAGATTCTGCGATATTACAAAACAGATAAGACGATGAACATTTTGATTACAGGCGGTGCCGGATTTATTGGCAGTCATGTCACTAGACATCTTGTGAAGACCTATCCAGACTACAACTTTGTGGTACTGGACAAGTTGGACTACTGCGCGAGTATGCACAATCTCGTGGAAGTCATGGAATGCCGCAACTTCAAGTTTTTGATGGGAGACATCACCAACGTCGACTTTGTGAACTACATCATGGAAAATGACAATATCAATGTGGTGATGCACTTTGCCGCACAGACCCACGTGGACAATAGTTTCGGCAACAGTTTCGCCTTCACTCACAACAACATCTATGGAACCCACGTCCTTCTGGAGAGCGCCAAGAATAATCCGAACTTGAAACGGTTCATCCACGTGAGCACGGATGAGGTCTATGGTGAGACGCCAAAGGACGCTGAGAATGGCTACACCGAGGGTCAGATCCTGAATCCCACCAATCCCTACAGTGCCACCAAGGCTGCTGCTGAGATGTTGGTGACGGCTTATGCTCACAGTTACAAGTTGCCGGTCATCATCACCCGTGGCAACAATGTCTATGGTCCTGGTCAGTTTCCGGAAAAGTTGATTCCCAAGTTTTGCATGCGAGCCATGAGGGGTGAAAAGTTACCCGTCCACGGTGAGGGCAAGGCAGTGAGATCCTACCTCTACATCGACGACGTAGTGGAAGCCTTCGACATAATCTTGCATATGGGCAAGGCGGGCGAGACTTACAACATCGGAACCAAAAAGGAGCGGTCGGTGATGGACGTCGCAGAGGAAATCTGCAATGTCTTTGAGTTAAATAAAGAAGAGACCATCCAGTTCGTGGAGGATCGTCCCTTCAATGATTGTCGTTACTTTATCGAGGATGCCAAGTTGGCTGCTCTCGGTTGGACCGAAAAAACTACTTGGACGGAGGGGATCAAGAAGACCCTTGCATTCTACCGCGATGCTGCTAGTATCTGGTGGAAGAAGTCTTTGGTCAATACCGCATTAGACCTTTAAAAGTCCGGCCTCAACTGCAAGCAGACGATCGGGTCCACGAGACGTCGGTCCGCCCATCAGGAACGAGTGAACCCTGGCGTAGCCCCACTGCTGAGGTGTGGCTCCCGGGCGATGTCCCGTCCTCCAGGCAGCCAGACCTTTATCATAGACCTGCTTGATGATGTCCAATGGAACTCCGGTGACCTTGGCTTTGTTTTCCAGTGAGTAGGCACCAGGGTAAGCCTTGTAGAACTTCTTTGTCCACGTGGACGTTTTGGTCTCCATGCCGATGTCCGTCTTGAATGGCGCGTAGGTCTTCTTTTCAATCTTCTTGAAACGGGTCACAACATCTTCCTTGGTCTTTAACCCACGGAAGTACTTGAGGGGTGTGTAGATCTTCTTGTCACCCTTGACCTCCTTTAATACTTTGGTGATCTCCTTGTCGGATAACATCCCTACTATACGTTGCGATTTTATCCAGCAAATGTTTTACTTCTTAGTTGTTAGTAACTCGTGATGAGTGAGTGTGGTGCACTGACCCGGGCAGGAACACCTTGCCGACGAAAAAAGGCACAGGGGCGAGAACACTGCCCACTGCACGCTGGCATGTCCGAATGTGCCATATGTCTGAATAACATAACTACGAGGAGCGAGCGAAGTGCACGAACTCTGCCATGCAATCACAAATTTCACACGGCGTGCATCAATCGCTGGAAGCGCCAAGGAAACTACACATGCCCGGTGTGTCGACAGGACTTTGACATTCCCGAATACAACATTACGATTATCATTGAGGCTCGACGGACCAGAGACAGGATGATCACGACCAATCTTCAGAGCAGTCAGTTGGTGGGACGACAGATTGCCGAGACCTTCGATCTCCCCAGGGACAATGAAATTGAGTACATGACCGAAATTGTACTCGACGCCGAAAATATGGAAGAACTTAGAACTGCGCTGAGGGACGACCTTGGAATTGACATCAATGAAATAAATATGGATGTAAATAGTAGTAATGGGCCCGAAACTTCTCCCTAGGTCTGGCTACGAGCCCAAATATAGAGGCGAGGAGTGGTCCAGGGACGCTATGGTTCAAGCCACACACAATTGTTATTCCTACTTTCTGGACGACCTTCGTGTGTATCCCCGTGCAGGCAAGCCACAGCCTGGTCTGTATGCGATGGGAGCAGGGTACAACAATGCAGTGACCTGCGAGTCCGTGAAGAGGCGCGTGTTGGCGGATAACCCAAGGCACGTTATCACATGGTCTCTGGAAAAGGCCAAGGACAAGTGTCCCAAAGGCCACTACAAGGGATTTCTGGCGGTGAACAGTTGGGGTCAGGACTATCACTTCTACCGCCAAGATTCCGACGGAACTTGGTCGCACAAACCTGGTGGAACAGCGGTGTCCAGAACGGACGCGAGTAGGAAGCGCATCTACAACCCAGTGACCGCGGATCGCATGTATGGAAAGAGAGGCGGCATCGACTATGACAAGCCGTGCACCTTTTTCTGTGTGAGAAAGTCACTCAAGACCGTAAGTTCAGGTAACTTCATCACTCCAATGTCGGTCCTCAAGAATCCAAGAAAAAACCTCAACAAGTAATAGTATGATTAACTTGACCCCATTGAATGGCGTTGATCAGGACCCCATCCCGTCCGCGGACGTGCGAACGAGTATGATCACTTCCATGCACAAGACCACGACTCCTTTGAACGCCGCTTTCTTTCAGCAGGCCAACTTGGAACGAATCCAGGCGATGCTCCGGAAGCAGTTCAAGGACGAGACGGGTCTTTCCATCGACCGACAGAACCCGAGGGATGTGATGACCTTCATGCGCTACGTCTACATCAACAACGCGATGAACCCCTATGGCAACGTCGCCGCCCAGATTGCTCGCATGAACCAGCAGGTGGTCGATAAGATGCTCCCCCAGGTTCGCGATGGCGTGTCGGCTTACATCATGTATATTCGTGATGCGTCCACCAACTACGTGCCGAATCCTCTGCCCAAGAACACCACCTTGGCCGGGAAAAGTCTTCCGATCAACAACCGCATCGGAATGGGCGGCCCCTATTAAATATTTGTCACCAAAGACTACTTAGTATGATCATAGGATGGAAAAGACACTTCCTACAAAAAGATCTTCAAGAAAGACGTTGTGTAATCTTTCTTGATGAACTTCCCGAAAAGAAAGAAATACAAAAGTGTACCAACCGAAAAGTATGCAAGGCCATATGTCTGGATGGTAAACCATGCAAACACAAGCCACAGACAGGTCTCGAGTTCTGCAAAAGACATTTAAAGATTTATGACCCATAAATCATAAACTATGTTTGTAGACGTACAACTTGGCGACGGTGTCATTCTAGCCGAAATGATCGATGAGAAAGAAAATTCGGCGTTGGTCAGATGCCTGGAAGAGACTGATAATCAAGGTCACTACTCATTCAGAAATCCAGTCTGGATAAGCAAAGAACACATCATCAATTCATATTCGGCTGTCAGAGACATGGATTCTTTAGGATATGAAGAGGTAAGTGACAACCTTTTCATATCAAATGACGCTTCGGATGAAGATTTTGTTCCATCTGAAGATGAAGACGATGACAATGACGACGACACTTCACTTTGTTCCGATGATTCTTTAAACTAACTGGCCTACGTTGTTATGGTATTACAAAAAATGGGTGGAGGTGCACGAGAAATGGCAACTGCAACTCGAACATGTTGGGACTCCCAGTTGTGTTTTGTCGCTCGCACAACAAAATGAGGACCTTGAAATTTTTCATGCCATGGTTGATAAGAGGTTACGTTCATACGCACTATGAACGTGATGTATTTCTGTGGTATAGGGTAAAATTGTTCGTTCGCATCATGTTTCTTGAACTCCAGCCAGCCATAGCAAACGTAGGCGAAGTCGTAAAAACATTTTTTGATAGGATAAGATTTCCAAAAAAGAAAAAGAAGATGTGTGTGGTGTGCTACGAAAATAAGAGACCTGTGAAGATAAATTGCAAGCACAACGTCTGTGTCTCTTGTTTGAATAACATCGTGTATTTAAGTAGTAACTACGCATTTAAGTGTCCGATGTGTTCGGTAAATATACTAGGCGAATCACGAGAGCAATCGCAATGAAAACAACAAGTATTAAATACATCCTACTAGTAATTGATAAAATGTTCTATACCAAACTTTGGTCGAACCGAACTTTTCACTTTGTCTTTCACACCACCGAGGTCCCACACATGGACTGGGTGGCTTTCAAAGAAGACGTGAGAAGTTGCTTCAATAAGGAGCAGTTCAATTTTCTATTTGACTTTTCAGATGTCAAGGTGGTCCAAGTCGCAACCATCCCGAAGTTGATATGGGAGTTCAGTTCCTTGATGCGAGAGTTGAAACCAAAGACCGAAAGACAGGTCATCCGGTCGGCGATAGTGACCAACCCGACGTTCTTCACATTCAAGTTCATCGAGAGCATCATATGGATGTACAGGAATGTGAGACCGATCAGCGTCGTCAGGACGTTGCCAGAAGCGTATGATTTTCTCGGGTAATACTAATATGGATCTTCGCACAGACTCCGAAGTTCACTATCTTTACATTGAAGGAACATCAAACGTTTCCACGAGGCAATTCCAAGAGATTTACCGGAATGTCTACCAGGTGGATCTGGTTTATGCCGAGGCGACGGTTTTCACCGGAAGCAACTCGATCGTCTATGACATCGAGGAACTCCGATCGCCTTTCACTGACAGTGCAGTAACAGCAGGCGCGGACGGTTCAAAGATCCGTGGATACTTTGCCACCATTCCTCCCAATGGCGTGGCGGCGGGTTCGGTTAGGTACTTCCAAGAGAATGCCGATTTCAAGTACAGTGTTCAGTACAAGAACCCAGTGAGTTTCGATAAACTCACCATTCGTGTATTGGACAGTGCCGGATCTACTGGTACAGCAGCAGGTCACAAGATTCTGTTGAGAGTCCACATAGGGAATCCTAACATGAGGCCCCAGATGCCAGTGGACTGGCGTGATGAAAATGAACAACTCTTCGTGCCAGACTCCTTAGGTCTGCTTGGGAACTAAAACAATTGGTCTCGGTTTGGCGGCCTTCTGACGAAGGTTAGGTGCCACGTCGTCCTTGCGGAACTTGCTCGTCACCTTGAGCATGAATGAATTCTCGTTCAGTCCCTGGAAATTGATGGGCGTTCCGTCCGTCTTCCTCCATCTCACAGTTACTCTGGACAACTGCGAAATAGGAGGATAATAGTCAACCGCATAGATGTAGTCACTCGTCTCAGAAAAGTGCTTGATGGCACCCGAACTAACGTCCAAGACGATGGGACCAAAATTGTTCTGTGAAGCCGATGTACTGAATGAGTTGGTCTCAATCTTTTGTGCCTGTTGCATGCGACTCGTGTTTAGTTCGGCGACATCCAAAAAGACGTAGTTGTCTGCCGTGAGATTCACCAACTGGTCGGACTTTAGGAATGTCGTGTTCTGATAACGGTCGTTGTTGGCATAGAGCGCAAATGTTGTCGGTGGAGTATCGTTTGCCACTGAAGCCGAAGTCCCGGCAGACGTACTCGTGAATCCCATCAGGGTCGCCAACGTCGATGACAAGGTCAAGGTGAAGTTTCCATTCGGATCCGTCGTGGGTCGCGAAAGTAGATATTTGCCTTCATTAGACAAGTAGGTCACCGACACGTTCGTCACCGGCTCTATGGCGTTCTGCACCTCGGCCGCCAGACCGTTGGCCGAATAGAAACCATTCGGAAGCGAGAAGGTACTCCCGTCCAGCGATATCACGTTGGCTCCATCTGGAAGGTTTTGTATGACGTTCGGCACGGAAGCCTGGACCAATTCCACTCGCGTGACATCATGAATGGGATTGGTTAGATGCATGGTGTAAGAATTACCAGAGGGATACAAAGTCGTGTCCCTGAGATTCGAGTTGACCACGAGGTAATGCGTCTCCATGTTATTACTATTCAACTAGATTTTACTTGACCTTAAAAAGCGTGTCCCAACCATAAGGAAGTGCTACTGGAACGTGGGTTAGGATCCAAATGATAAAGTAAACAACCCACATAGCCTGAACCATTGAATTAATAGCACCTTCACTTGATTTTGCATATACGTCTGAACTCAACCCAGTTTTCTTCACAACTTCTTTTACTTCTTTCGTGGACAAATTATATTTTTTACCGATGCTTGTTAATACATCATCAGAACTTGGCAAAACCAGCGCCACTGCAGTTCCAACCATGATACCTATGTAGGCCGACTGTCCTATCATCCATGGTTCCTTTTTGTTTTTGTTGTCTCGAACCAACCCTGCATATACGAAACTTGACACGATGAATGAAACAAGCATGTTAATTCCTACATTTCTTCCAATCATTCGCGCCGGAATTATGGATATCAACAGAGTCACTAGACCTCCGGTCGGCGTCCACCACCCAAGCACTGTACCATAATTGATGAAGAATGACAGACATACGGCAGTCATGATTACGCCGAGACCGAGACCGGCTATGATACCACCTCCCGCTGCGACCGACATTTCTCCAAATCCTGAAAACCCTTCAGATTGATTTAAACCTATAGCAAGTAAAACCCATGCTACCACATAACTCACCACCACTCCAACTACCAGACAGCCTATGAACGCAGCCCTTCTCTGAGTGACATCACGTCTGCCCTTTTCGTTCACAGATTCTCTAACTTCCTTGTTTATGTTAGAGAAACCAAAAAAGATAACGGCAAATATCACCCCTACGATGGGAGGAATACCACCAAGTGGAGCCACGAGCACCGAAAATGCCATGGTCATCATTATCAGATTCTTCCATGTCAAAAGTTGCCAAGGCAACTCCATGATTACTAATATCAGGCACTAAAATATTTTCATATAGTAGAAATGATCGTCACATTGATCTCAATTTTACTTTCACTTTTGTATATCGTCATACGCCTCCTTGCTGGAAAGGTGGTTGATGCTGCGCTCGTGCCGGTCGTTTATTGGTCTGCTGCTCTGTCCATATTGGAACTATTTGCACTATCGGCGGTAGTTTTCCCAGGACCTCTAATAATACTATTGTTTCTTGGTCTGGCATGGATCATGTCCCAGTGGATTGGTCTTGTGGCTTTGGCGACAGGTAACGAAAAGATGAAGGAGGACTACGACAAATTTATCAAAAAGTTCTACCCCATGGCCATACTTGAAAAGTTATCAAAACCAATTTATGATGCTTTTGTTTACACGATCGATAAAATAAAACAGGCATGGTTTTCATTAACTGACTTATTTAAGATGATATGGAATCAAATCATAACAGTCCTCGGTCTCGTGGTGACTCTTGGAGGAGCCGTGGACGAAGATTTGGCACCGCCTCTCCCAGGGAAATTCCTCACCAGCCAGATGATCAAGGACGGGCAGTTCTGGAAATATAAAGGCAAAGAAACGATTTATTGGTCGGAGGACAAAGATACACTATCCAAAAACAAAATATTCAATAATAAGACAAAATATAATAAGTTTAGAGAAAGTTATGGTCTTAGCAAGGATACTACTCTAAAAGATGTCAAAATAATTCAAACTTTGGCATCATTAATTAAATTTTCATTCTAATTAATAGAATGTCCAACACACTTTACTATGCAATTTCAGGATTTTTCACTCTTCTGATCGGGATACCATTTAGGCTTAATCCTGTTATATTGATTTTGTTTTATTACCTGATCACCAAACTGGTATTCAAAGTTTTCAACAAAAACCCCAAAGAACTTGACAATATCCAAGAGAAGATCATAGAAGTGCTGAATCTGAATTATTTCTTCACAGTAATCGCCAATGTCATCAAAGCAGTGACCGACTTTTTTTACAATTTGTTCGACATGTTTTGGCTGAAACCACTCAAAGCCATACTTAATTACAGCAACGAATGGATAGACTGGATATCCAGTGGGAAGGCCGGGGACTACGTCATCGAATTGGTCATGGACACAATCAATTTTTTGATATTTCAGATTCAAGAACTTATCAATTCCGCTTTCAAGTGGGCCAACAAAGAAACTGAAGGTTTTATTCCAGAAGAATCCATAAAACTTGTTGACCTTCCAGAAGAAGCATACGTTCTCGATGATATTTTTAATGTAAAGTAATTTTAGATGGAAGTCACAAAACAAATATTATCAATCAGAGAGCGTTTCATAGAAATCTTAACATTCCCAATAAGGGCTCTTGCTAACTGGATTATTAGTGTTGGCAATGTGTTTGACAACATTAACAAAACTTTATCGGGAATACCCGAAAAAATATCAAATTTTTTTGATTCACTAATCAATTGGATAAATACAAAGGCCATTGAGTTTTTCACGGGCATTGTGGAACCCATACTGTTGATTTTTCTCGATATGATTATAAAACTTTTTTCGGAAGGTATTTTGGCTCTTGTGAGTGTTCCTGGAAGTGTTGTGAAAAATGCAGTGGATTCAGCTTTTGGTGATTATAGAGCTGTAATAAATGCGGCTACATTCGGTGGTTTTAATGCTGCAGTGAATGCGACTGTAAAACTTGTAAATTCACCATTCAATGTTGTAAAAGCCGGACTGGACGAAATTCCCGATCTCGTCTAAGGCTTCCACGCGAGGAACCACGGCAGGATCAACACCCCCAATGCCAAGATCACGAGGTCGATTTTAAGCACCTTGTTCTTGATATCGGGACACCAGTTCTTGTACTTCTGGATCTGCTCGCTGTCCTTGGGCTTGGCCCACCAGTAGAACAAAGCCAGATAGGTCGGTCCGAGGTTCCGCTGACACTGATACCAGTGGTCATACCACGCAAGCACGATATAGGGGAAATAAAGCAAACTCAAAAGCACCCACTTGTTCTTAGGTGGAAGATACCAGTATCCACCTGCCAGGGCTAAGGTGAACCAGATACACTTCCAGTTCGCCACCGGCTGCGTCTTGTCACATGTCTCGTGATCGTGCTCTGCCATTTATAATACGACCATATAATAATATGCTCATTCAAGGCAAAATACCAGAGTCCCATGAAATGACAGTCCTTAGAAACCACTATAAGAGCAACGGGAAAACGATGGCTGATCACACATGGACAGAGGAAATCAAGCAACCTGTCATAAAAAATGCCATAGATACACTGAGAAATTCGTCCATCATTCGCGACACCCTTTTAGAAAACTACCCAGATTCGACCATCCGATCGGTGCCTTCCATCGACGAGGTGTTTGTCAGCGTGTCTCCACTGGACGCCAAGGCGAGCGACCGTGTGCTTGTGGATTGTCACTATGACGCTCCCTACAAGTTCATAGAAGGACCTAGCAAATTGGTGAGAATCATTCTGGCACTGAATGACAACTCGACCGTTTTCACACAGGTCGGTGACAAGACCAGCAAATTGTCCACCGGTGACTTCAATGGAATCGAATACAACAGGGACTACCACTGTGTCCGCGGAACCATCCCGAGTGGCAAGACTCGTCTCATGCTCAAATTACATTACCTCGTCATACCCGACGGGACTCCTGAAATTTTCAGTCAATGGTCTATATTCATAAACTGGATGTGGACCAAGGTGACCCGCTTTCTCATGCGAAACTCGGCGAATCCAACAAATCCTCTTCAATATCTTTTGGCTTACATCATTCAATTCGCCAGATTTTTCTATAATCAAATATGGTATTTCATAACTCTATTCGTTATTGCGTGGTATTTAAAGAAAAGAATCTATAGATGAATACCAAAAACATGAATACCTTAGTTGTTCAGAAGATGCATTCTGATGCTATGTTACCGACCCGGGGCACAGAACTTTCTGCGGGCTATGATCTGTATGCCTGCTCGGACTGCGTGGTCCACGAAGGCAAGAGGTTCGTGGTTCCCACGGGGATCCGAGTCAAGATTCCTGGGGGATGCTATGCCCGCATCGCCAGTCGCTCGGGACTGACCGTCAAACATGGCATCGAGGTGGGTGCCGGTGTCATCGACCGCGATTATGAGGGTGAACTCAGGGTTGTTCTTTTCAATCATGGAAACAGACCGTTTCATATCAAGCAGGGTTATCGTATCGCCCAGTTGATTCTGGAGCGTTACGAGCATTGTGACCTTGTTGAGGACCCGGAACTGTATCCACAAATTCCCATTCAGGATCCTCCGGTGGCTCCCGATCCGTCAGAATTACCAGATCCTCAGTTGACCGCCAGGGGCGTGGCAGGTTTTGGTTCCACTGGGGTTTAAACAAAAAACACTATATTAGTTAAATGACGTTCTTTCCTGCACTTTATGGCAAAGATGCCAATGGAAAGACTCGCATTTGGCAAGTTGAGGTCGTCAACGGAATGATTAGACGAACCACAGGTCTTATCGATGGTAAAAGATCCGTGACGGAACGCCCTCCAGATGCCAAACGCAAGACTCCCATCGAGGAGCAAGCCGCTCAGATGTGGCGAAAACAGGTCAAGTTGGGGTACATGGACAATATTCAACTGAGGTCCGAAGTTGTCCTCAGACCCATGCTGCTCTACTCGTTTAGTTCGAGGTCCTATGGAATTGATGGTGACATTCGCTTTCAGCCCAAGTTGGACGGTGTCAGGATGCTCGCTGGATTTTCGGGTGGTGGACTATTGCTTCAATCCAGGAATGAACAGAGGATCGAACATTTGACTCACTTGGAAAAGGCTTTGGAGGGAAAGTTGGAGGAAGGTGAGTTCTTGGACGGTGAACTCTTCTGCAAGGACTTGGATTTCGAACAGATCACCAGTGCTGCTAGGGGTTCAGAAAGTCCCTACGCACCCAAACTGGAATTTCACTGCTTTGACTACTTTCGCCTAAGTAAGTTGGAGATGCCCTTCATGGAACGCTATGAGAGGCTCAAGGAAATTATCAAGTCAATCAATCATCCGATGATCAAGATTGTTCCAGCCTATCAAGGGACCGCCAAGGATGCTGACAAATATCACGACAAGTTTGTGGCAGAGGGTCACGAGGGTGTGGTGGTGCGCGTGGCCGAAAGTCCCTACTTGCTCAATAAGCGGTCATCCCAGTGCATCAAGTACAAGAAGATGATGACCGAGGAGTTTGAAATCGTGGGCGCCGAGGAGGCAGAAGGCAAAGACCGTGGGACGCCCATTTGGATCTGCGAGACCAAGGACGGTGACACATTCAAGGCCCGACCCAAGGGAACCATGGAAAGTCGAAGGGAGTTGTGGAAAAACCGAGGCAAGTTGATGGGCGAGATGCTCACCGTTCAATTTCAGGGACTCACCCAAGACGGCGTCCCTCGCTTCCCCGTGGCACTCGCCGTAAGAAATTATGAGTAATATTAATATAATGGTTTCACCAGAACAATTACATAGTCTCAGATTGTCGCGACCAAATCTCATGCTAATTCATGTAGGTTCACAGAAGCATTTTCAGAATTGTAGACTTCCGAATTCGATCAACTTTCCCATGGCGGAGTTTGATCGCATCAATGCCATCCTTGCCGGTGAAAATGACCCCAAGCGGATCGAAAAGAGGTCCTACGAGGAAAAGGTGCTTCGGGAGCGCTCCGATCGCCTGTTGCTGGCGCGGGGCAGGGTGATCACTGCAACCGACGATGCCAACAATGCTCGAATAGAAGAGAATAGCGCAAGAATTGCTTTTGAACAAGTGAGACCGTTGAAGAATATCGAGCCCCTGGAATTTGCCGAGAAGTCCAAGAAATTTGAAGACGCAACCAAACTGAAGATCAATAAAGAGACCGAATTGGAGAGGGCCTTTCGCATGTATGATGTTGAAGTCGCCAGACAGAATGAACCCATCGTGATGCCGACGACGAAGTCTGAGACGCCAAGTGAACCACCTCAAAAAACTGAAAAGGTAACTTACTTGGATGTGGAAAAGCGAGGGGAAGGACTTTTCTCCGGAACCGGTCGAACATTTCCTGGATTCGACCAAGCCATAGTACTTTACGGAAACAACAAACAGTCACTGGTTGCCAAGATGGCCAAGGTTCACATGAACGAATATGGGTTCACTAACATATTTGTCCTTGAAGATGGTCTGGAAGGGTGGAGGGACA
>Ga0255761_10000502_pt1 | contig 36135 bp, 30 predicted proteins | sample 071ome_29_FD_179961 | JGI IMG/M metagenome (GOLD analysis project Ga0255761, IMG submission 179961) | Coastal salt marsh microbial communities from the Groves Creek Marsh, Skidaway Island, Georgia - 071407BT metaG (version 2) | ecosystem: Environmental > Aquatic > Marine > Intertidal zone >... | reverse complement strand
CAATAGTAATTGTATCTGTAGTGCTATCTGATGTTATTGTTACATTACTACCTGCAACTAAAGTTACTGTATCTGTAGAACTGTCTGCAACAATATTATTACCACCAGCAGCAATAGTTTTAAAAGCATTTGCAGCACCCCCACCAGTTGCACTAATTGTTATACTGTCGTCATTACCACTTGAAGTAATACTTATACCAGAACCAGCTATAAGGCTGAGTGTATCTCCAACTACATCAGCTTGTATAGTATCTTCTCCTGATATAACTATATTTCCAAAAGCTTGTTGTTGATTAGGTAAATCAGTCCAGCTTAAATTACCATATCCATCTGATTTAATTACTTGATTAGCAGCACCCGTATTTCCATTTAATTTTAATTTAGCTGTTAATAAATCTAAGTAGCCATCAGTAGTAAATTTAGCGTGTATTGTACTATCTGTAGCAAAATACAATTCTTTTGAAGCAATTGTACCAATTACTAACGAACCGTCAGTAATCATTGTTTGTGCGTCTAAGTAAAGATTATAACCAATTTCATCACCATTACTATCAGTAGTGGTGTCGTCAATATGAACTATTGCATTTGATACTTGATAACCATAAGGGTCTCCATTTGAATCAAGACTAAAAATATGGTCGTTATAGTCAGTAGAACCAGCTATTCGTTGGGAAGCGTCATGAGTAGTGTCAATAGCCATTATTCAATTTCTGGAAATTCGCTACCTAATGTTCCTCCAAATCTTTTATATAAGAATTTTAAACGCTCTAACTCGTTTTTTAATTCTACTACAGCCTCTCTCCATTGTTCAAACTCTGAGTGTCCTTCATCTAATTTATCGACCATCATTTCAAAATGTAGTCTTTCTACTTCAAATATTCTTTGTAAAATATAATCTCTCTTGTTTTCATGTGAAAAAAAGTTATATTCTGTATCCCACTCGTTTTTAGACATTATTCCTCTAATTCTGACAATTTATTTTTTAAGGCAGTAATTGAATCAGTAACTTCAGTAATTTCCTGCTGTATAGCAGAATTTTCTTGGTCAGCCATTTCTAATTCAAAAAGCCTTTCTTCTTTCATTTCTATTTGTTGCTGCAATAAACTAATGCGTTTATCAACAGATAGGTATTCATATTCGTATGGCATGATTTACACTCCTCGTGTAAATAATACTATGTGTTTTTAAAAGTTGAGGTAATTGAACGATAAGCGTTTTTAAATTTTGTAGAAAGCATATTTTTATGTGAAATATCTTGATATTTCTGTTCTTCACTCATTTGACCTACGTCTAAATTAAAATCTTCTCTTTTAAAAGGTATTACCTGTATAAATGGTGTACCTCTATCAATAATTAAATCTTTTGTTGTATGAATTATTGAAGGAAAATTAACATGATGATATTTATCAGTTTCTACAATTCCAGGTAGTACGGTAAATCTATGTTCAAATTGATAATAAGGTGCAATAAACATAACTGAATATCCTGGTGGTGTATATATTCTCCAAGGATTTATAAATTTAACTCCTTCGGGAAAATCAGCTTTTTTTAAATTCCAATTTTCTATTTGTTGATGTGGATGAAATTCAATTCCATAAGGAAAATTTTTATTATCCCACTCTAATTCAAGTTTATCTCTTTGTAATATAAAATCACACCACATAGGAATAACAAATCCCTCTGTTATTAAATCTATTATTGCTGGGCAACGTTTTACGGTTCCTGAACTCCACTTTTTTGAAGTTTCACCTTGTTTGCCAAATTTCTGTGGTGCACGTCCTAAAGGATTTTTAGGTACAGGTATATGGTCAGACATATCTTTAAACCATTGTGGCGTATAATAACTAGATTTTCTGACAGGTACAATATCTTCAAGACCAGCAATATCGGTCTTAAATTCTATTGTTTGATTGCCCCCTATTTTAAATTTCAACTAAAAAGTACCACCTAAAGATTCATATTCAGAAATTTTTTCTGCTATTTCTGATTCAAGGTTGCTTATAACATCTTCTGGTGTATTTTCATCTTGTGATATCATATAGTGATGATATTCATGTGCTTTAATCTCATGAAAAAGTCTCTCTATTTTTTGAGCATCAGTCTCTAAATCTGTATCAGCATTAAATATTCTATATTCGTGTGTCATTATACTCCTTCAAGTTCATCTATTCTAGCTTCTAGTAATTCTATCATACCAGATAATTCTTGTACAGCTTTAACTAATGGACCAATAAATTGGTTCATATCTAGGTTTAATATGTTTTCTAATGAATCGACATCCCTAGCTTCTCTAATATGAACTCCACCAAAAGCATTGTATGATGCATGGTTTTCAAAAGATGCAGCTTGAACTTCTTGTGCTATAAATCCGTGTTTTTGTTTTACAAATTCTGTTTTGTAGTGACTATCTTTTTTACCCATAAATTCATCTGCAATACTTTGTTTAAAGTTATAATCTACAGGTCTTAAACTTTTTATATACTCTAATCCAAAAGTAGTATCAACAATATTGGTTTTTAATCTTTCATCAGAACCACCGTGATATAAATCTAAGTGTGCATAAAAATTAGATGAAAGAGTGTTAACAGCACCATTGTTTGCTTTGCCACTAATTCCATGAGCATTGTTATTAGCGGCAACATGGGAGTTAAAGGTACTTATATGACTTAAATAATCGTTATAGTAAACATATTGACCATGAGCACTAGCACTTCCTGTATGGCTATTAAAAGTATTACTAGCTACGTAACCATTGTGGCTATGATGACTTCCATCTACATCTGCATTTGTAAAATAGTTATGATTGTTATGTAGTTGAGAGTTATTAGCCTTATTGCTAAGTGCTGAGTTTATTGTGTTATATAAGTTAAATGCACCAGCAGCAGAAAAAGCTACATCATAAGCAGTAACATTATTGTTATAGTTAGAAGTAATTGAATTAATATTGTTAGTACCATGAGAGTGAGTAGCATTTGTTAATACATTTGTATTACCTAAAGTAGTTACATCAGCTAATGTAAGTCCGTGTGCATTTCCTGAATTACCAACACTTGCTGCTATGTGATTAACAAATCCTGTAAATGCAGTGTTTGTATTTAAAACAACATTTGTACTATGTGCGTGAGTAGTAGTAGATAATAATTCACCAGAGTTAGGGAAGTTATATCCACTGTGACTATGACCTGATGTTGATTGCCAAGCTGCACCTGAATTAGTTCTAGTTAATACTTGACCAACACTACCTGTACCAGCATTACCAATTGAAATATTAAAATTGTTAGGTATGTTTAATACAGGTTCACTATTTGCAGAACCTTGAAGGTATATATTTTCACCAATAAGCCATATATCACCTTCTGCAGTTGTACCACCAGCTTGGACACGAATATCATAACTGTTTGTATATCCTCTTAATTCTAAATAACTTGTACCAGCTTGTAAATATCCAACCGTTCCAGAATTGTAAATAAAATCTATAGAAGCACCAGTACCAGCACCAAATTGAAGTCTATTAGTACTGTTACTAGATTTAATAATACCACTTCCTGAAGCACTAAATGTAGTGTCTACACTTCCACTAATTGTTCCTCTAGCTACTACGTTATTAAATACTGCATTGCCATTAGAAGCTATTGAAAAACCTGCATTTGAACTGTAGTTTGTTGATTGAATAGCACTGCTATTTATAGCTATACCGCCAATTTTACCTGTACCACTACCTGTTATATAGAAGTCAGGTTCATCTGCTGTACCAATTAAATCAGAAAGTAAGTCATCTTCGGCACCATCTCCTAGCCAAATATTTCCGCCTGTATCTACATGAAATCCCATATTAATTACCTATATGCAACTGTCCACCTGTAATAGTAACAGATGTTGCTACCAAATCTCCACTTGAAGAAACTGAAAATGGTGCATTACCCATGTTGTAGTGACCTAAGTAAAGATTTCCATCTGAGTCTACCACAAATATATCTGTGTCTGTTGTGTTGTTGTATTTGTTTGAACTTCCGATTGTTAAAGTTCCACCAACAATATCACCTCTAAAAGTACCATTGTTAAACTCTACAGAACCATCTGCATTTAATTTAAATCCTGAACTACCAGCTGTATAGTTTCCTGATATATAAGCATTACCACCATCAATAGTTATAGTATTGTTTCCACTAGATGCTGTAAGAGCATTATTAGAAATATCCCAACCACCAATATTTCCTGTAGTAGCAGTTATATTACCTCTAATTAATGCATCATTTATTTCTATAAAACCATCAGGGTATGTAGCATTTGATTTTTGTATAGTCCAACCTGAACTACCAGCTGAATAATTATCAGATTCAATTAAGTTTCCTATTTTTGCATTAACAATTGCAGCATCGGCTATTTTTGCAGTGCCTACAGATAAGTTTTGTATTTTTGCAGAAGTAATAGCAGCATCATCTATATTTGCAGTTTTAATTAAGTCTGCATTACCTTGTTGTTCATCTGAAGGGTCAGACTCATTACCAGCATTATCAACTGCTGTAAATCTAAAATACATTGTAGTTGCACTATCTAAAGACTCTCCTTTAAGTGTCGCTACTGCTGGAATACTTAATCTAAGGTATGAAGCATCGCAAGGTATATTTCCTAATTTAGTTGCTTCTTCAACAGTAAAACCTGAAGTTGTTGAACCATAAACATTTAAATAAGATAAGTCAGAAGGTAATGTAAAGTTTGTTACGCTAGCAACTGGTTGTCCTGCGTCATCTGTAGCCCTACCTAAATGATGTATTATTTGTACTGCACCTGCTATGGTTGCAATAGTTGTAGCTTGTGCTGGTTTATTAGGTTTTGCAGTATCAATTGCTGAAGTTATATTTTCGTAAACAAATCCAGAAGCAGCACCTGTAGTAATTGCTTGAACTCCAACTTTATAATCAGTAGCTAATTGTATTCCCTCAATAGTAAACGATTCATTTCCCCAATTCACAAAATAATGTTCTGGTCCACCCAATGCAGGATTTACTGGTTCTATTGTTATTTCATACTGTAAACCATTCTGTATAGGTGTTCCATCTAAATTTCTTGGAGTTTTCCATTCTGTAAATATTATTGCTTTCTGAGTACCAAGTGCATCAGTATAGAAACCAGAAGTTAATCGTATTCCTTCTTGTGTTAAATCATCAGGGTCTAATACTTTTCCAGGTATATAAGCTCTTTGTCCAGTTACCGCACCAGATATACTTGCTGAAAATCTTAAATCATCACCAATTTGTTTATTTAAATCACCTATTTCTAATGAAGTATTGCCACTTTCAAATTGAACATAATCTGTTAAGTCTATATATTTTACTTTATAGGGACTTACTGATACTACTTTTCTTAAATATACTCCAAAACCTTCTTCAATAGGAAATGTTATACCAACAATACGAATTTTTTCTGGATTAATTATTTGGCCTTGCCAAATAGCTTCGTATGGTTTTGTTCTTCCGTCAGCTATTGCTTTTGTTAGAGTATCTACAAATCCAACTTCAGGGTCATAAACCCATATATTGTCTCCAACTTCAAAATCACCTTTTATGTCGTAATACTCTAAAGATAAAGATAATTGTTTTTTAATTCTTGTAAATTCATCTAAAAATGCTTCGGCTCTTTTACCAGCCATACTAGAGTTCATCTCTGTTTCTGTAACGTAAGTAACTCTTTCTAAAGGATTTCCAAACAAATCATAATAAGGTATGTCTGTTAAAAATCTTTCAACGCTATCTATTTTTTTACCATCTACTCCTGCGTCTGTTAGATATTCAACACCAGCAACCCAATCTTCAGCTTCAAATGATGTTGTTAATGCGTCAGGATTTAAACCAATAATCGCTGGGTCTTCTCCAGAACTATCTCTAACAATAATTGCAGTAGGGTCATTATCTCCATGTCCTACAAATATATCTTCTCTTGGTCCAGCGTCTAGAGTTCCGTTATAGTTAACTCTAAATTCAGTATCTAAATTAGACATAACTTTTTTAATTGCTGAATAAACAGACTCAACATTATGTACACCTTTGTAATTATTTTCAGTATCTTGAACTGCTAGTGGTGTAGTTGAAGGTGTAAAATCTGCATCATACAATGCTTCACCTTTTGTAAATCTTAAACTATCTATATATCCTTTGAAATAGTCTGCTTGTTGACTTCTACCTATTGATAAGTTCATCGATGCTCTTGCTAATTGTCCACCTGTTTTAGCATCTAAAGTATTTCTTTTAATAGTTTTGTCAGAAGTCCATTCTGATACTTTTTGACCATCTTCCCAAGTTGTAAAAGTATTGCCTTTTCTAGTAACAGCTCTATGAACCCAAGTATTTAATTGTTTATCACCTAATTTTTTAGCATCAGCAATATCCCATATAGTTGTGTCAATTTCAGTTACTTCATCAATGTTAGATTCAGCATAAGTTGAGGTCATATAAACTTCTAACTCATCTTCATCATTAACTAAACCTAATATAAAACCAGGTGTTGAACCATCAGGTATTGCTGCAACGGCAGGTCCATTATTAGTTTGTGGTCTTATGCTTTGATATGTTTGAGCACCTTTATACCATCTATTATGAATTTGCCACAATGCAGAGTAGTTTTTAGCATAAGTTGCATCTTCTTCATAAAAGGTTTCTGAACCTTCTTCAGTTGAATATATTGATACGTCACCTGTGTAATATAAAGGTATTTGGTCTGTATTGTTTCTTAATAAATCTAACATGGTATTACTAAAGCTACCACTAGGTAATGTAGATACAGCAATATCAATCCATTCTGGTGCATTAGGTCTTGCCATAAAGAAATCTTCAGGTATTGGAGGACCTTGATACCATTGTGAATTTAATCTAGGGTCTAGATTACTTCTAATCCATTGTGCTTGTTGCTGGTCATAATACCATTGAATACTATTATTTTCACCAAGTAATTGTTCTATATCATTTTGTCTTTGTTCTATTAACGCATCATCCCAAATAAACTTTGTTTCCCAAGTTACTTTTATACCATTTATTACAATTGGGTCATAAACGTAGCTTAAATTATTAGGGTCTTGTCCAGATGGGTAATCTGCTGGTTTAGCTTTACCACCTAGGAACATTAAAGCATAAGCTGCATCTTCATAAGCTGTTAAGTCTGCTTCTTCAGTAATTGTAGTACCGTCTACCTGCTTATATAAATGAACAAAAAGAGTATTTGCAAAAGCTTGTAATCCTACTTGAAAACATAATCCAACCATTGTGTCGAAATGTCTTTGAGCTAATGTTTCATCATAAGGAAATGAATCTTCATATCCATCAAATACATCTCTAACTTTATTTCTATAAACAACTAAATCTTCTGATAACAATGAGCTAGCTAAAGATTCTGAAAACCTCATATTTGTATTTGAAGAGTCATCACCATTATATTTGACTCTTATTCCAAGTGTTTGCACATCACCATTAGAGTCTAGCCAATAACCACCATCGTCAGTTGTTGCAAAAGTATCATCTATTTGTGCTGGAAATGTGTAATCAGTACTATTGATTGAAAATCCTGGTTTATTATAAAATTGATAGAACAAGGCATCAGAACCTCTCCATTGAGCACCTTCATTTCTATAGGTGTGTCCATATCCAACTGCTAAATTAGCTCTTACACCATCATGTAAATCAGGGTCAAAAGGAACTCTACCACCAACTGAGTTATCCCAATGTGTTTGGTTATTAGGTTTAGGGTCATTATCAATATAATTACCTTGTACTGGATATCCTGTATCGTAAACAAAAGGTACAAAACCAACTCTGTTTTTAATATAAGTTAATCCGTCTGTGCTTACTAATGCATTTGCTAAATCAAATTGAGCCATACCACACTAACCAGTCCTATATTCCCACCACTCGATAGTAAAATCTCCATCTTCAGGTTGAAAGTAATATGAATAATCTACTTCAAGGTAACTTCTATTTCCATCTAAATATAAACTTGTATTACCAAACTTTGCTTGGTCATCGCTTATAACTGCATTTCCTTTAAAAATAACATCATGTTTTTTATCTGTTGCATCAGTAGTTTCTTTATCTCCATCTTGTCCTTCAAAATTTAAAAGTAAGTCAGTTTGTTCCTTACTAGGATTAGTAATAGTCCCTGGTTTAATAGCTCTTAACGCACCTGACTTACCATCTCGCAAAAGACCATAAGGTATTCCAGAGTTTCCATTTAATACTTCATTTAAACTAACATTCTGATAACTTCTGACAAAAGATACACCTCCCTGTTCTGAAACAGGCATTCCTCTTGAATCGCTATCTCCTAAATAAGCACTTAAACCAACTCCTGCTATTTCTACTGCTTCTTCTGCTAATCCTAAAGATTGTATTATTCCTACGTATTCTGCTGAATTTAACATAGCTGAATCGCTTAGCTCTTGTTCTTCTACTCTTGAAGGAGTTATTACTATTTGGTCCCAAGCATCAACACTGTTTAAAACAAAGTTAGGCAATTTGTCATAAGATAAAGAAACATTAAATGTTCCTTGAGCCATTAATTTCTCTGTAACTGACATTATGCTTTTATCAACTTTTGGTATTCGTATACATTGTCAAGATATTGGTCTCTAACAGCAGTTGCAGTATCAGCAGTATTAATACTGTCGTCTTCTTGTGCTAGTTCATATCCTAAAAATACTTTCATTTGTGCTCCAGTTTTATAAATCATTTCCCTAGTCAAATCATAGTCTAGTGAGCTTGCTGCAGATTCAGCACTTCCTAGTATCCATTTATTACCATCTTCTGGAGATGCTGTGTCATCAATAATATAACCAGTTCCTGATGATGCATCAGTTCCAGAATATGTAGATAAAGATAAATTAAATCTACTTGATGTATATGAATTTGCAACAATTGAAACGTGATGTGCACCCCTTCTTAAAGTAAAATCAACAACTAATCTTCCATCTTTAGAGTCAGCATTTAAATAAGTTGTCATTCTTACAGTACAACATTCGGGATGATTTTTTAATATCTGCATTGTTCTCCAACCTAACCAATCATCTCCTAAATGGTCATTTCCATTTGGTTGTCCTTTACTAAATGCCCATGTTTTACCTGATTGATAATCAGATACATCAAATATATAAGTATCAAATAAAGCTTGGGTTGTAGAAGAATCAAAAACTATTTTCATAAGTCCATTTTCAAGTGTTAATGATGTAGGTTTGTTACTAGAAAATAAACCATTTCTTATTTCTTCATTTGTTGATACACCTGTTGAGTATGTTCCTGTTTTTATTAAACAAGCACCTTTGTAATAATCTGCAGGTTCTACGTGATATGTAGCATTTTCGTCTCTTAAATTGTTATCTGTTTTTAATCTTAAAGTAGTAGTTGCACCTACAGATGTCGAAGTATTATCTTTAGCTAATCTAGTTCCGTCTGTAGGTTCTGATGGATGATAGTAATTGTAATGATTCCCAGGTGCTGCGTGAAATTGATTAGTAGTACTTGTGACACCAATGTCATTGTCTATTAAAGCACCTGTAAACCTAGATTCGAATTGTATTTCACCACTTCTACCCATATACTCAAATTCAACTGTATAAGTAAAACCTCCCATGGTATATCTTGTTGTATTTACCGAACTGCTTTTAACCTTTACATATCCATCATAACTATCATCACCATCATATCTAAAAGGTACTGTAAGGCCATAAGAAGCTAAAGATACTAATTCATCTCTAATATATTTAACATGTTCTAATGTATTTTCTACACCACCAATTTTACCATTAATACTTAATCCTCTTCCACCATCTTCAGATGTAAAAGATAAAGTTCCTGGTGATGTAATACTTAATCTACCTATGTGTACTTGATTGGCCATTATCTTCTCGACAATCCTGTTCCGTAATTACCTTCTTTTTCTAATTTCTTTAATGCACTTTGTATTTGTACAGCAGCTTTTCTAGCTTGTATTGGGTCAGTAGGTACTCCTGTTACATTTACATTTAAGTTTGCAACATTAATACTACCACCTCTTTCAGAACCTTGAGGTGTTACTCTTAATCCACCCCCAGGCATTGCTGTTACAAATTCTGGTCCATACTCTCCAACAAGTGCTCTTTGAAATGGTTTAACATTACCACCGTATTTTCTTTTTAATACAACTGAATATTTATCCATTTCTCCTTTGTTATGTAATTTATCAATTTCTCCACCAATTTTATTTAGTAAGAATCCATAGAACTCATTTTCTCCTCTACCCCAACCACTTTGATACTTAGGATAAACACTTTCAATTGGCATATTATTATATTCATTACCAACTACTTTCTTTAGTTTTTCAATTAAAGTTGATTCATTTCTACCAATATTTCTTAATATTGTTTCTAATTCAGTTGGATTTGATAAACTATATGACCTTGCATAAGGTAATGTAGAACTCTTGTAATCGTGCAATGGCCCACTTTCGCCTTCCATTGTTCTAGCTAAATCTCCACTATCACTCATGTAATCACCACTAGAATTTACAACAGTAGTTTTTGTATTTGTCATTGTGCCATATTCATCAACTTGTGTCATATCACCAACGAAATCTTCATAGCTAGTATTTGTTGCAGAACCCAATGTAGAATTTTTGTCCTCGAGTTTACTCTTTAACTGTCCTGAATTTATTATAAGTTTTCCACTTTCATCAATACTTGTATTGATACCATAAGCGTATTGTAAAAAGTTTGCTAAATCTCTAGTATTACCTTTACCGCTTTTTATATTTTTAAACCCTCTAACGGATGCTAAGTAATCTTCACTGCTAGAAAATAAACTTCTATCTGCAGATAATCCTTTATTTTTATCTAGTTCAAACCTAGTACTTGGGTCAGCTATTTGTTTTTTAATAATGTCAGCTAATTCACTATCTCCAAGTCCAGCTTTAGTTAATAATTCATCAACACTACCTCTGGCATTTATTGCTTTTCTTACTGTTTCGGAACCACTATAATCTTCCCTAGTTGTATTGCCTAATGAATCATATGCTGAATCATCACCAATAATTGCTTGAGATATCATATATTCAGTAACAAATTCTCTAACTGCTGTTATAGCTCTACCCATTGATGTTTCTACATTGTCTGCTAAGTTCTTAGTTTTTTGAATAGTTCCATCAATAGCACTACCAACACCACCGTATTCATCAACAAGTATTTGAAATAATTCTGGAGAACTTTCAGCAAAATCTCTAAATTCTTTTCTAGCTTCTTCATATTTAAGGTCAGTTAAATATGTATTTTCTACTGCAGCCTCTAAGTCGTCGTAAGCTTTTGTCATTTCGTGAGTCATATTTGCTTCTTCATCTAATAATTGAATACGTTCTTCTCTAGCAGCAATTAATGCTTCATCGACTTCTTTAGCTTTTTTCTTAGTTTCTTCTAAATCTTTTTCAGCTTCAGTTACTTCTAAAATTGCAATTGTTTGCTCATCTAATGTTTTATTAGTACCTTTAAGTTCTGCTAATTTTTCTTCTGCTACTTCAACGTCTAATGATGTAGCTATACCAGCTTGTGCTGCTAATCTAACTCGCTCTAGTTCTTCTTCTGCTTGAACTATTTGTTTTCTCTTAGAAGCACTAAACTCACCTTTCAATTCTTTCTTCATTTGTTCTAAACGAACTTTCTTTTGAAGAATGCTCAATTGTTCAGTTGTAGTAATGTTATTTTTTCTACCTTCTAGTTCAAGTTTTTGTAATTCAATTTGATTCTTTAATTTTCTTTCATAAAACGTAGCTTGTTTTCTTCTTTCAGCTGCTAATGCTTGTTCTGCTTTTTGTACTGCATAAGTTGCTGCGTGTATGTCTCTCAAACCACCTGTAACAGCAAACATTTTATTTAAGGCTTCACCTAAACTTGAAGCAGCATTTTTCCAAGTTTCCAACATTAGTTTACCCATTTCACCAGCTGTTTCTTCAACTACTGCTAATACTGCTGATTGCTCATCTTCTAAACCTTCTGAGAATTGTTTATAGTATTCACCACCGTCAAAATATCCTGTTTCATTTATAAAATCTGTAATACTGTTTGAAACTTCTTTTACTTCTTGTACAATCCAATCTCCTGGGTCTTCTCCAAGAATATCTAAACTTGGTATATTGTTAGTAGGTTCATCATGGACAATATCTGGGTCTATAATAACTGTTTCATTTTCTACTTTTTCTTTAGCTTTATTTAAAGCATTATCAACAGCATTGATTATTTCATCTTCAAAATAACCTTCATTATCTGTTACACCCTCAGTGATACCTTCCATAATTGAAGTACCAACTTGGTCTCTCCATAATTTAGAAGGTGAATTTTGTTCGTTAAATGCTTTAACAGCTTCTAACGCACCATCCATAGCTGATACTAATACTGTCTGTAATTCAGCTTTTCTGTTTTGTATTCCGATAATAATACCTTCCGCAGTACTATCACCAATAATCAAACCGCTTTCTTGTGCTTTAGCAATTTCTTCTTCAGTAAGACCTAAATCAGCTGCATCTTTTACTCTTGCTCTATTTAAACTTGCTTCTACAGCTGCAGTTGCTGCTGGGTCCATTAAGAAGTCTTCTAACATTCCTCTAGCTGCTATTCCTTGGTCAGCTATTTCTTTTGCTAACATAGGTGCTACTTGAGCAAGTCTTCGTACTTGAGTATCAAAATGCTTCATCTGAGCTTCTTTTATAGTCATTTCTTCTACAATACTTCTAATACTTTTTCTTATTTGACCAGGAAGGTCAGAGAATACACTTACAGCACCTGTTGCTGCTTTTCCTAATGATTCATTTAAAGCTCTTTCAAATTGACTTAATTGATATTCCATTATTCCTAGAGCTTCAACAGATTGTTTAGCTTCTTCCATTTGTTTATCTCTTAATACAGCTTCAGCATTGGTGACAGTTTGTATTATGTCTTTTCTTGACATTGTTGTAAAGTTTATATCTTGTTGTAAAGCATTTTGCATTTTTAAGAAACGTATTCTTGAAAGTAATACTTCGTTTTGTGCTTTACCAAAAGTTGTTATTTGATTGTTAGCTTTTATATCAGCAGTAATAGTTTTATTTGTATTACCTCTTAATTGATTTAATACTGTAGAACCTGTAACTAATGTAGCTACAAATGCTTCTTGATTTCTTACAATTTCTTTTGAACCTAATTGGTTTCCTGATGCATCCATAGTAAACATATTGATGTAACTTTGCATATCCATTTCTGCAAGTTTTTTGTATTCTCCGACCATTGTCATGTTTCCGTTTACCATTTTCAAACTTTCACCAGTCTTTTGTACAATATCCATGTATCCATTTGCATTTTCCTGGAAAATAATTCCAGCTGCTTTTAAGAATCCTCCAGAACCAAAACCACCAAAGAATTCTTCAACTTGGTCTATTTGTTTTTCTCCAGTTTCTATTTCACTTACAATTGCTCCAATCTTATTGTCTAAAAGACCAAAATCTACATTTTGTTCAAATCCAAATAAAAATCCTTCTAACGATTTACCTTGATTTTGAGCTATTTGTCTGACTTGGTTAAACATGCCTTCACTGAACATGTTTGTTTTATCCATTACTACTTCATTTACTTGTTCAAAAACATTATCAAGTATTTCTGTTTCACTTTCAATATTAAAATCAGATAAAGATAAGCCTATTCCTTCAAATAAAGCATCTTTAAAGTCTTCTCTTTGTAAACCACCTAATCCTAAAAAGTCCATAAGTTTTTCAATTCTTTCTTCAGGATTTTGCCCTTGTGCAGTAGTTTCAAACAAAGCAGTTTCACCAATGCTTTGTAATTGCTCAGCTATTTCTGTTTCAACTTGATTTTTTGCTTTTTCGTAATTCTTTATTTCTTGCTCTAATACTTTAATAATTTCTTGATTAGGTCTTTTCATATTTTTTTGTTTTTCTAATTCTTCATAGAGTAAATCTCCTCTTATTTCAGAAAAATCTAATTCTCTTTGAGTATCATTGAGAGCATCAATTTCATCTCTAATAGTTTTGATTGCAGCAGCAGTCTTTTTAGCTTCTTCTGATATTTTGAAAAAGAAACTAAATATTGCAGTCATTGCGAACATTTGTATAAACATTGTTATAAGACCCATAACGGCAGTTTTTAATCCGTTAACTACAGCTGTTAACCCAGCAACTGCAAGTTTAAATGATTTACTTCTCATAGAAGCTTCTTGTATTGCTCTATTCATTCTTAACAAAGTTTTTCTTTTCATAAAGAATGCTTTTATCAAAGAAGTAGTAACGTTAAATACAAATTTAAAAGCTTTGCCAAGCATACTGGTTGCAAAAGCAAATATTTTTGTAACCATTGTATTTTCTTGCTTACCTCTTTTATCTAATTTAAGTGTCTTATGCAATCTTTTACTTGCAGCATCTACTTGTTTGATAGCTTTTTCTGTAATTTTTAAGCTAGAAAACCATTCTAGAGTTTTGACTTTTGCTGAATTTAAACTATCTCCAGCTCTCATTTTAAGATTTGTAGCCCAACCTGTAATTACTCCAGTTGCTGCACCTAGTCTGGTAGTAGTCCATTTACCAACATTATCCATGACATCTTTAACAGTTTTTTTGATAGCTTTCATATTATCGTTAAAGCCTTTTACAAAATCAGAGTTTTTTACACCTTCTGTAAAACCCTTCCAAGAGTTTTTCATCATTATTGATGATATTTTAAATCTGTTTTTTAAATCATCTATTTGAGATGTAATACCTTTAACAAATCTAGAATTTTTAATTTGCTGAAATACTTTATTAACTACATTTCCCAAATCTTTAAATATTTGCTTTGTTTCTTTTACAAACTCTCCAAATATTTCTTTATTAATTTGAAATGATGTTTTTATTCTTTTAACAATTGCGTTAATATAAGGCATCACTGCATTTTTAACTTGCTGAAATGCCTTTATAATGGCACCTTTCATTTGGTTATAAGCTTGTTTAGTTTCTTCAACTAGCTCTAAAAATAATTGTTTATTAATTTCAAGTGATTGTTTAACTCTGGTAACAATTTTCATTACTTCCGTTACAACAGTTTGTCTAGCTCTTGCATAAGCGTCTTTAATTATTTTAGATAATTGTGCAAATGCAGCTTTAGTTTCATCTACAAATTCTTTAAATATTTGTTTATTAATTTGAAATGATTGTTTAATTCTCTGCATAGCATTTGTTGCAAATTGTGTTACAGCTTCTTTAGCTTTATTAAAACTTTTTATTATTACGTCAGTCAATGGTTTAAAGAATTTTCGTACTGCATTAACCATATCTAAAAATACATCTTTAGCTGCTATAGCCCATTTAGCTATTACAGCACCCATTCTCTTAAATACATTTATTAAGTAATTGCCTAATTTCATCAGTATTGCCATAGATTTTTGCCCTAACCATTTTATTCCATCAAGTGTTTTCCAAAATAGTTTTTCCATTTTTTGACCAAACCACATTACAAATTTACCTATAACATTAAATAATTTCATAACCATATTTGTAAGTTTTTCAAAAAAGAAGTCTAAAAGTTTGAATAATGGCTTAACTAACTTGATTACTAAATCACCTAATTTAGTTAAGAAATTTCCAATTTTAGTCATCATCTTGTCAATAAATCCTGTAAATCTATCGAAATCTACACCAAATAAAGCCATCCAAGCTTGAGTTAAGCTATTTGTTTTATTTTTATAATTAGCTGTTTGTTTAGCAGCTTCTTCCATTACAGCTTTTTGTTCTTTTAAAGCCTTTTTCTGTCGTTGTAAATCTTCAATATTTTGTGAATAATTTAAATCTTGCAATGCCATTTCAGTTTTATTAAGTTCTTTAATTTGTTGAGCAGTAGGGTTTTTTAATTGTTTAAGAGCTTTTATTTTATTCTGAAGCCTTAAATACTCACCATCTAATGCTCTTATATGCTTATTAACTTCAACAATAGACGCTTGTGTTGTTGCTATATCTTCTTTGGTTAAATTAATTGCTAATTCTTTTTGTAAATTATAAGTTGAGGTTATAGCAGTAACTTCTCGTAGTTCTTTTTTGTTGTCATTAATTTTTTTATTTAATTTATCAATACTGTTTCCTTTTTCGTCAACAGTTCCAGTAGTTCGTCCTATTTGTTGTTCTAATTTATCAGATGTTTCTTCTAACTCTTTAATGTCAATTCCTAATGCAGCTACATTTAATCCTGCATTTTCTAGTTTTCTTAAATTCTCAATACTTTTATCAAGATTTTGTCTATAACTATTCATACTTGATGCAGAATTTTTATAAGTTTCATCAGATTTTTCTTGAGCTTGTGTAAGTCTATCTAATTCCAGTCTCTTTTCTTTTAAAGCATTTTTAGTTTTTTCTGTGTTTTCTTTTAATTTTTTTGCTTCTGCATCAGACATAAGGGGTTCTTTAAGAAATAGCTCTCTGGAACTGCCAGTTTTTGTTTCCCCTTTTTTCTTTTCGTCTTCACGGTCTTTTGTTTCTTTAAAACCTTTAAGTTTTTTTTCAAGTCTTTCTACCTCTGAAGCTGCATCAAAAACAGCTTTATTAGTAACCATTGTATCCTCAGTAATACCAGCAAATACCTCTGACTCAGCATCTATTTTTTTAAGATTTTCAGCAAAATTATTAACTTCTAAACTTGCAGCTTCTACAGCACCAGTAACTGCTTGTATATCAAAATTATCATCATCAAAGTGACCAACTGTAATTCCCATCGAATCAGCTTGTTCTCCAAGTTGTTTCATATCTACAATATCATTTAGATATGATTGGACTCCTTCATCTTCAATAAATGGACTTGTTCCTACAGATGCTGCTCCAATATCATCTAATGCAGTATTAATTCTTTGTTTAGTGTATTTTGAATGGTCGTCAGAAAATAAAGTACTTTCAACTAAAGTATCCTTGATATCACTAGAAAGAGACTCTCTATCCATTTCTGTAAGTTTGTTAATATCTTTAGCACCTGCTATAAGAGCATTTCTTTTTGCTTCTAAATCAACTATGTTTTTTAAAATTTGTTCTTGTCTTTGTAAAGTAGCATTTTGCTCATCTGTAAGAGTTGTTACTAATCCTTGTGCTTCCAACTCTTGTTTAATTGCAGCTATTATTTTAAATCTAGTTTGTTCAACATCATTTAACTTATCTACATTGTCAACACCACCCTTTTCAGATTGTAATTTTTTCATCATATCTGCGTTTGCTTTAGTATCAAATATTTGATTCTTTCCTAACAATGCATCTGCTTCTGTTAATATATTTTGTAAACCTTCAGTTCTGACACCTTCACCAGCTGCTAATGATAAAAAGTTTTTTCTATTCATTGTTTCGTAAACTTTATCTTGTTTTCTAAAAGCTCTCATTTCAGAAGCTCTTTGACGTGTGCTCTTGAACATGTCGCCAAATATTCTTACTCTTCCATCAACACCTGTACCTGGAACTCCTATTTTTTGCATTTCTTCTAAAGTAGCTTGAGTTCTTTTGAATCCATTAAAGATTGCATTTGCCGCAAATGCTGCAAGTGCTGCTCGTTTACCAAATTCTGTTATTTCACCTGTTTTTAAACCAGCAGTAATTGTTGTAAAACCACCAACAACTTTATTTAGTAAAGGTAGTAAATCATTTCCTAAATCAATAGCTAATGCATTAACATTATTTCTTAAAATACCAATTTGTGATGTTATTGTTTCGTATCTTTTTTCTGCTTCAGTCTGTAAAGCATTATTTAATGTAAATTCTTCATTTGCAGAATTTAATGCATCTTTAACATCATCAGAAGCAAGTGCCATAGAACGTAAAGCTCTTAAAGTTCTTTGCTGGCCTAATCCTAATTCTTCAAGTAACCTAACAGTGTCGCCACCAGCAGCACCAACGCCTCTTAAACCAGTTAGGAAACCAACAAAAGCTTGTGCAGGAGATATTTCTGCTAACTGTCTGAACTCTTCAGAGGTCATACCAGCTACTTTTGCAAATATAGATAACTCTCTACCACCTTGAATTACAGCAGTGGACATTTTATCTAAAGCTCTAGCTACTGCAGTAGAACCCGCTTGTGTCTGTTGACCTACTTGTTTTAAAGCAGCAGCTAATGCTAATGAGTCTGCTGCAGCATTAGAAGTAGGAGATTCTAATAGCTCCATAGCAGCAGCAATTTTTTGAGCTGCACCTACAATCTCTGATTCAGTAGCAGCAAATTCGTTACCTAATCTAACAACAACAGAAGCTAAGTTTTCTATTTGTTGTTCTGGAACTCTTGTGATAGCAGCTAATCTTGATAAAGCAAAGGCACCTTCTTCAGCACCCATGTTTGTAGCTACTGTTAATTTAGCAATTGTTTCTGTAAATTTTGCAATGTTAACTGCTTCAATACCTAACTGACCACCAATTTCAGCAATCTTAGATAGTTCAGTTGCAGCGACTGGTATTTTTCCAGACATGTCAACAAGAGATTTAGCTAATGCTTTAAAGTTTGCTTCTTGATTTCTACCAGCAGCACCAGCAAAGTCTAATGTCTTCTTAACACCAGCAAATGAATCTTGAAATTGTATAGCTGCTCTTGAAGCAAAGTTAAAAGCAGAAAAAGCTGCACCACCAACAGCAGCGAAAGCAGGAACAAAAGATGTCATTTTGTTTGCTGCTAATGCAGACTTTCTTTGTAATTGTGTTAACTGATTTCCAACTTGTTTTGAAGCTTGTGATAAAGACTGATTGTCTGCCTGAAAGGCAAGCATCACGTTTATTGTTGATTTTTTACCCGAAGGCTTCACTGTAACTCCTACTTATTAGTTCCCTGTCCTTTTACCTCCCCTAAAAATTGGTCTAATCCTACAGTGTTTCTTGGCCTATTACCTCTACCTCTTAACCTATCTAATTCTTTTTTAGCCCAACCTTTTGGAGCTTTATTTGAGTATTCAGAAACATATTCTTCACCCTCAGAAGCTGCATTATAGTATGGAGCATAGAAACTAGATGAATCTACTGGTAAGTTAACCAAGAGTAGCATAAACCGTCTCCAGGTTATACTAGCAGGCTCTTCTATGAGATAGTGTCTTTGAAAATCCGCCTCAACTTGAGACCATCGATATATGATATCCATGACCTCAAATTTTATTTTGGGGTATCGTCGTCTCCATCTTCAGGCTCAACTTCTACTTCGTCTTCAGTATCTGAGATATTGTATTCACTAAGTAGGAATTCTAATAATCCTTCAAGTTGTTGCCATGTAGCACCACCATCTAAAATGTCATCCATAACTTCATCACCAACAATTGATGATAACCATTCTGGGATTGCTGCTGTAGGCATTGCACCTGATTCATCCATCCAACGCATTTGAGCTAAAACAGTTCTAGCTGGTAATGCTGGTGGAAAGGTGTAAGTATTTCCATTTAATTTAATTTTAATTTCTTCGGCTGCTTGCTCTTTAGCAGCAGCATCGAAGTCTTTATATCTTTTGTCAGCCACGCCGACCTCCTATATTATCCATAATTAGTTTTTTTATTAGTTAATGTCGAATAAATCCGAATCTGCGGTGTTATCGACTACTCTAAACAAATCAGTGAATTGAGCATTAGTTTTAGGTTTAAGAACCTTAAACTCAACTGCAATAACCACTTTTTGTGGAGCTTTTTGGTGAGCCATTGAGAAAGCACCAACGTTAATAGCACGTGGGATTTCAACATGTCTGTCATCACCAGAAGGACCGTCAACAATTAACAATAATGATTTCTCATTAAAGCTATCTGTTGATGGAGGTATTAAAGCGGTATATCCTGTTTGATATCCGTTATTACCGTCACCAACTGTTGTGGTACCACCACCAACTGCAAGAGCTATGTTAGCTAGTGAAGCTTGTGCAAGTTCACCAGTTAATCTAACTTCTTGAGCTGTTTTGATTGTTTTGATAGGGTCGATTTCTTCCGCAACCATAATGTCTTCGAAGGTTTTGTCCATTTCTAGAGTCCAACCGTCTTCAGAATATCCTACGTCAACCCAGTCAGAAGCTGGGTCAGCCCAACTACCTGAGCTATCTGTAGGGAATGCAATATAGTCACCAGAAGCGTCACCTTGGTTAGAAATTGCTGCAGTGTATAAAACACCTGTACCAATAACTACTTCGGAAATAGAACCATTTGTATTTGGCATAATTTACTCCTAATTACTCTTCTTCTACTTCAGTATCTTGCAAGACACTGCCATTAAAGGCATCGTCCTCAATATCGGAATCATCCACATAGTCATCTGAAGCGTCATTGTCTTGTTCTTCAGCGACTTCCTCATTCAAAACAAGTAAAGAATGATTTTCACCATTTAAGGTAAAATTATTCTCTTTTAACCTGTCCCAAACTTTGGACTCAATTTCCACCCATGCGTCTTTTGTAAAAATTTTACCAGTTACTGTGTCACGTACTTGTGCACGTCCAAATAATTGGTTAACTTTTACCTTGACAACTTTATTCTCTTGTTCTTTATTACCAAACATAATTCTCCTAATAAGCTGCTCTGTACATCATACTCAGTGTTATTGAGTATCTACCAAGTCCAGTAGCAACTTCTTCAATTCGTGATGGTAACTGTACTATTTGAAAGCCGTATATTTTAGCTTTAAGTGGTACATCGTCATCACTTACTATATACCCATTACTATAGTTGAAAGCTGCTTGAACTATGGTATTAGCAACGGTATATGCAGTGCCATAATCAGGGGTTGAGGTATCAGAAGAGCCACCCCATTTACCTGCATAACAGTCAATAGGTATTAAAGCTGATTGTATATGAGCTTCACTAAAAGGATTTAATAATGAGCCACCTGCTCTAAATAATGTAACAAAAGGTAATTCTGCATCTCTAGGTAATCTTGTTGCAATTCTAGTACTTACTAAATCTGTTATTGATGATTGTCCCAACATCCATTTACGTATAATAATTTCAGCATCTGGCGGTGCGACTTGATTTGGGTCTAATGTATTAGGCATATGATAACTTTATCATAAGATTATTAACCACCTAGTATTGCTCTTCTTATAACTTCGAGAGGATTTACATTACCTCCCATCATTGAAACATCAAAATCCCAACTAACAGCTGTATTTTGATTTGGTGGAAGCATTCTCATTTTATAATAGTTTATAGTCTGTTCATTAGCTCTTTTTTGTCCCTGCAATCTTCTATTCTTACCTTTTGAAGTTGCACTTTGTCCAGTAGTTTTATAATTAAAATTAATTTCTGGATTCATTGTGTATTTAACATAAGCTACAATTGAAGGGTCTGGTTCTAGTGCTAGTAGAAACATTAAAGCATTATAATTTGCAGCACTGTTGTTAGCATTTTCCATTAATCTTGTTAGTGATTTTTTCATTGTAGGATTTAATCCACCACCAACTTGATTTCCATCATAAACTTTGTCCATGTTTTGACCTCCACCATTTCTAACTTGACCTCTTACAGTTCTATAATCTTTTATAATTTGCCTTGTTTCTCTATCGTCAATATCAAATTTATATTCAGCAGGTGCATCTTTCATGTCTAATATTTTTGCTGCATAATAAGCTGTACCTTTTCTTAAAATACTTCCTTGTTCATGTGCAGCTTTATGATGATTAAAACTTCTAATTGGAGAACTTTTAGCATTAGCTCGTCTGTCACTAACTACTTTTTCTTCAGTTGGACTACCGAATACGTTAGTTTTAGATTTACTAATTGTTCCACCAGTTCCAGGTATATCTTTCAATCCACTTAATGCTTTTACTCTACCTGTATTAATTAATTGTCTAAGATTTTGTATATCTCTTGTCATAGTTTCTACAGCACTTAGCCTTCTTTTACCTGTACTAATTTTTTTACCGTTTCTAGTAACATATGTTTCTACTGTATCAGGGCTATCTTCGGGTATAGATATTTTGTTGGATTCTACAACTTGACCGTGATAACCTCTTGCAGTAGTAGTTGGAGGTCTAAATCCACCAGCTACTATTACTTGTGAAATATCTTCAGTTACTACTATGTCATAACCAGTTTGCTTTATTACGTCAGTTATATCAGTAACACCAGCTGCTCTTAAATTTTCTAATTCTATTAATACAGCATCTTTTAAATCTCCTGCAATAACAGGGTCAAATACTTTATTAAAACCTTTTTGTCCTTTTTCAATTCTATCTTTAAATTTGCTTTTTGCAGTACTACCATATCGCATGTAGTCACCATATTCTTTTATTATCATGGTTGACCTCTGCATTTGTCTAGTAGTTAAATTTCTTCTACCACTTCTAGCCATTTCTCCAGTCATTCTGTTTAATACTTTTTCAAAGTAAAGATTTACATTTATAGGTTCTACTTTTACTCCTAAAACTTCAAAACCAGTACTTAGTGCTCCCATGTCAACAGGATTCATTAATTGTTGTGTAAGTAATTCAGTTTGCTTATTTGCCCATATAGCTGCTTGTTCTTTTGCTTTGTTTTCTGCTAACAATCTTATGTCATTTTTAGTGTTCTGTATTAAATCTTTTTTATTTCCAGTAAGTTCTCTTGTATATTTAGTAGTTAACTTAGTTACCATTGCTGTTTCTTCTGCACTAATCTTTGTTAATGCTTCTAAATAGTAAGGTTGTAAATCTTCAATTATCATTTCTTGAACAGCACCGTATATGTCATCTGTAGTTCTTATACCTCCATTAAAAAATTTTTGATTTTGAAATATTCTAGGGTCTAAAGCTCTTCTGTTGTTAAACATATTTCTAGATTTCATTCCATTTAAAGCTGCTAATTCATCACTTATTAATATTCCAGAGCCTCCAGGGTCACCAACCGCTTTGTTAACTTTTAATATTATTTCTTCTATTCCTTTACCTGTATTACCCATTTTTGTTATATTTACATTTCTAAAAAACTCTTTAGTTAATTTATCTAATCCAGATTCAAATTTTTTCGTAAAGTCATAATCTCCCATAACTTTATCTCCAAATTTATAATTTATTCTTTCTCCTGTGACATGGTCTGTATATGTGACTCCTGATAACCTTTGCCTAGTCATTAATCTAGTGTGTGTTCTCATTGCATTATTCAATGGAGTATCTTGTATTTGTTGAGTTGGGAGTGATGAATAACTATTAGTATTTTTATTATATTTAAGATTTCTTGAAGCTATAGCTTGTTGTTTTAAGTTTTCTCTGACACTTGAGTCAAAAATAAGTTTAAAAGATGATTGTTCTTTTTTTACAGCATTATTTTCCATGTCCTTACTAAATTTATCAGCCTTTTTTTTGGCTTCTTGTACTACTCCGAATTTAGCTTTACTAAATTCAATTTTACCTTCAATTCCTAATTGATTTGCTGCTGCTTCAGCCGACCTATGCATAAACATTGATGCAGGATATACGAATCTGTCACTTCTATATTTAGTAGTTCCATACCTATCTGTAGCAGGTCCACCAAATTCTATTTGTTGAGCATCTCTTAATTTTTTTCCAAACTCAACACCAAAAACTAAAAATCCAGCTGAATTAGTTTTTTTAGATAATCTATCTAATTGAGCTTTGTCCATTTCATATATATCTTTTGCTATCAAACTTTGTGATGGAATAAAGTTATCAGTTGATTTTTGGTCTTCCCAGTTACTAGACACAATTTGTGTCATTCTTTTTCCTTTTTTATATGTACCATCAGGTAAATTTTGCTCCATAAATTCATAATATTCACTTAAGTCTTTAAAATTTGGGTCTCTAGGTCTTAAATTGACTCTTGTGTTTCCATATTTATCTACATACGTACCCATTTCTAATCCAGGTCTAGTTGTAGTTGGGTCTTCTCCTGTAGCAGCTGCATCTTTTTGTTCTACAGAAGCTTTTTTAGCTGCTATTCTGTCTCTGTTTTCCATAATTTTTTGACGTTTTTTGTGATATTCTTTTGGATTTTCGTACCTTAACCTTCTCATTAATGGACTGTTTAATGAACGAGCTGCATCTTTTTTAATTTTGTCATACATTAATTGTTGTTCTTCTATCTTTGATAATCGTCTTGCTAAATCTGCAAAAGTTAATCCAGAATTACCTCCAGGTAAATTCATACCTAACTCATCAACAAATCTATCTAAATCTTTACCAACCATTGGCAACCAATTTGTTCCCATGTCAACTAATTTATTAGTACTTCCACCTGCTAACGCTTCAGGTAATTTATTTCCAAATGTTTTTAAACTGTCTAGTGGAGTGTTAGATAAATTTTGTTCTTCAGCAATTCTTTGTAATAAAGTAATTTCAGATGCATTAAATCCAGCAGCATTTAATTTTTGTACAAATTGAGAATTTCTAGATATGCTACCTTTTTTTTGTAATCCTAAGGTTTCTTCTATTTCTTTATCACTTTGAACACCACCAAATCCACCAGTTCTAAAGTCAGGTGCAGCCTGCATTGCTTTAACCATAGTTAGTGTTTGCCATTTTTGTCCGAGTCCAGAAGCACTAGATAATTCAGCTGCTACGTTTCTTTTTATTTGTGGTATATCTTTAATATCAAAAGTTGTTTCTATGAAAAATTTCATAGCTTTACCTAATATATTTCTAGATACTTGACCACCTTTTACACGCAAAAACCTTCCAAACGGACCTCCACCTTGTGGTAATAATCTACCTTGTGCTTTACCTAATAATCTACCACCAACTTGCCAAGCATAACGAGCTGCAATAGAACGTGCTAAACTACCTGTAGATAAAAATGCTTGAAAAGTGTTTAAGCTTTGTAGGATACTATATGTACTATCAGATAAACTATCTAAAGCCGCAGTTCTAGCACCTACTGATTTTGACCAGTTATATTGCCTAAGAGTTTTAAACATCCTAGCTTCAGTTCTTCTGCTAATAAATACGTCAGGACGCATTTCACCAACATAAGTAACTTTTGATGTTACAGTTCTTTCGCCTAAATTAGACGTTATTGACTGTTTAGATATATCAACCATTATTCAAAATAAAGTAGTGACAACCTCTTCATAAAAGTACGACCTACTCTATTTTTAGAAACAGCAACTGAATCTATTTCGAAATACTTTCCAGTAGATGGTTCATATAATCTGTCAGATGCTTTGATGTCTACATCACCACTAAGATATGCTACCCATGACTGTGTTATGGTATTTCTACCATCTCTATTTTCACTTTCACCCACTAAATTTAATCTACATGGATTATCAGTGCTTAAATCAGACCACTGAGTAGACTTTAGTCCTCTGCTATCTACTGTAGAACCAGATATTCTTTGAACATTTACTCTATCTATTAATAATCTTTTTGGATATTGACCTGCCATACTTTTAATATAGTAGGTAATAGTTAGATTTTAGGGATTATCTATTTTCGATTGGATAAGACGTTTCTTACGTCTTTGCTTACTTTGACAATTTTTACAGAAACTAGAATAACCATCAGCAATATTCCTGTTAGCATTAAAAGAACCAACAGATAAAGTATTTTGACAAAGTAAACAAACCTTAGTTTTAACTTCTTCATGAGTATTTCCAATCTCATCAATACATACTTTACAATAACGATTGTATCCATCTTTATACTTCTGAGATTTTTCATACTCTGATATTTTTTTTGTTTCTAAACACTTGTAACATTTTTTTTCTGATTTTTCGCTACTTAAATAATAATCTCTTGCGAGATTAACTTTTTCTTGTATTTCTTTATTTTGTAAACACCAAGTTCTAAATCTATCATATCCAATAGGTAAATCTTTATACATATCCCTATTAGTCATTGTGTATCCTTCATACTTTATTCTGTTAATAATTACATCTACTAACTCATTATTAACATTTTTAAATGAATGAAATCCACATTCTTCTTTAATTTGACGTACTCTTTCTATAGATACACCCCATTCTTTAGCCCATTCTTTTAACATTCTGTTAGGGTTTTGTTCAATTAAAAATTTAGCTTCTTCTAACGAAGGTGCTATTTTATTAGGCATTATACAAAGTATGTTTTTTTATAAGGTGCCAATATATTCATATCAGATTGTGTTAATGGTGCAATTGATAATGCATCTAAACCTACTGAATATACCGCTGAATAATCTCCTATTGATTCTGATGATTGCATATTGAAGTTACCAGCAGTTGAGGCACCTTGTGCGGATATTTCACCTGGTTCTTGTTGAGATGAAAATGCAATTATTGCTTCAAGCATACGTGCTGCTGCTCTTGATGAAACCATTTTAATTTGAATTGGTAAATCGGTATCTAATCCTCCACCAAATGCTGTATAACCTGAAACATAAGTAACTACAATGTTTTGTTCTTTAGCATAAGACCATCTCTTCCCAAGTCTTCTTATTCTTCCACTATTATAAAATACAAAATCAGCAGAATTACCTTCTGTTAATGTTATATCATCTTCAACTACTGATGTAACTGAATGTACTGGAAGATGTCTTAAAAATATTTCTTTTGTTTGGTCACCTGTAAATGTTTCAGTTTTTGTACCATGATTAAGGTCATAACCAACATATTGTTCAATTGATGCGTCAACAAAAGGAATTATATTATTAGTTAAATGAGTCTCTAAATCTGAATCAAAGTCTATTTGTGTATAAGACTCTACATCAGATGCCGTTGAGAAAGCCATTTAGACCTCCTTACTTGTCTTCGACTTCTACTTTAACTGCTTTATCTTCTACTTCTGATTTTTTAACTGCTTTAGTAACTGGTTTTTTAGCTGCTTTTTTCTTAGCAGGCTTATCTTTTTTACCCCAACCTTGCTCTTTGAGCCAATCAGTTGGATATTCTTTACCAGCTTTAGCAATTAGGTCTGCTTGAGAAGTTGGCACATCTACTGGGTCACCCTCCCATAGCTTTCCATCAGGTAGCTTATAAATATTTTTTTCTGGAATTGTATACATAATCATTAATCCTAACTTATAAAATAAAATTACTTGGTATTAGAAAAGCCCTCCGAAGAGGGCTCTTCTCACTATCGTCTAAATCAAACCTAGAAGTTTGTTATAGAACAGAAAGCTGTTGGTCTGTAAACGACAAATCCCATTCTCATTGTCAATCTAATAGCCAATTGATTCTTAGCGAAGAAGTCACTATGGCTGTCAGATACAGCAAGGTCAATACCTTGTCTCATGACAATTTGAGCAGCATCGCCACCACCGAACTTACCAACTAAGGCAGTTCCTGATGCGATTGCTGTTGAAGGAACAACTTTTAGACCCCATAGTCTTGCTGCAACATCGCCGCCGAAGCCGCCTGCTGCTACAACTAATGGATTCTTAGCAGCATAACCTGCTGAATCTGTTCCTGCAAAGTCAGTTACAGCTGTAACAATTTGATACCAGTCTTCTGGGTGCATTACGACTGAATCAGGTTCAACGAAAGCGTCTTTTCTGATTTCAGTAATAGCTTGGTAAATTTGTCCAAGTCTATTTAATTCACCGCTGTAGCTTGAATAGTCAAATGTGTTAATACCAGACTTGTTTAAAACACCAGTCAAGTTTGGAGCAGTTCCATTACCGTTAAGTAATTGATTGTCCATTCTCAATCTCATCATTGTTGTGAGTCTTGAGTTAACATATCCTTGAATAGCACTAACATCTGCTAACAACTCATCTGTCACTGGTAAGAAAGTAGCAATCTTACGAATGCTTTCTGTTCTTTCAGTGAAAGCCAATGCTGATTCGTTTGCAGAGGAGATGTCTCCTGATTCTGCGATTTCACCTGCATTGTTTGTGAAAGTTGTCTCTTCAAGATATACATATGCGTTTTGAGTTGTTGATATTTGGTCAAACAATCCAATAACAGCATTTGGGTCTCTTAAAGCTGTTTGTAATATTCCAGGTGCTCTTAATGACTCTGGTGGATAACCTGTGGTATTTAAAGTAGTTTTAAATTCTGCTGAAGAGTCAACGCCTTTAACGCCATTATTAACATATTGGTTATAAGCGTCAGTCTCAACGAACTGTTCACCGATTGTTTTTACGCCTGCTGATTGCTCAACTTGTGGAATTTCGTTAGCAACTTCGTTGTTAACTTCCATAGCTTTTTCATTAGCAGCTTTAGATTCTTCAATCTTTAGCTCATCTAATGAAGCAGCAAGTTCATCATTTAACCCTTTGATTTTATTCTTTTGGTCAGATGTGTACTTACCATCTTCTGCAGGAGCATCAAATACGGATTTAAGTTCTTCACGAGATTTAGCAATTTGCTCTTTAAGCTCTTGTACTTTACTCATACTGTATTTATCTCCTAATATTATTACTTATACTTCGTCGTCAGTAATCTCAACATCAACAGCTTCAGCCATTAATCTTTGAGACTCTGCCCACACTTCGTCTTCAAGGTCTTCTTCGTCAACTGATTCAGTGTTATCTACAGGTACTTCAGTAACTTCTTCTACTTCTTCAGATTCAGCAGGATTCTCTACTTCTTCCTCTGGTTCGACAGCTACTTCTTCAGTATCGACTGAATCTGTTGGTTCTTCTACAACATCTTCAATCTCTGCTTGTTCTTCGTCTAAGTCTTCTAACTCTAAAGCACCTTCGGTTCCGACTGTATCGATAAATTGGTCTATTTCAACCCATGCATCTTGTAAGTCATCTTGAACAGCCCTTAATGCTTCAGTAGCCTTGACTCCTAATTTCCTTCCATCTTTTGCACGTAACATCGCAATGGCGTTAGTTCGTGTCATTAAGTCATGCAACGCAGCAAGCACGTCTTTGACTTCTTCAGAAAAAGACTTATCTTTTTCAGAAACTTCAATGTCAGCAGATTTTTCCATATCTTTTGCACATTTACCTGTTTTGTCATAGTCACAGGAACCATATCCCTTGCTACAACAATCACAGTGTTCTGCATTTGCATCATGTGCAACTACTTCTTCTGCTGGTTTATCTTCAGCTGGTTTTTCCTCGCTAAAAGATTCTGAGCTTAATAAACTTTTCTCTCTAGCCATTTCCTCTAATAGCTCAGTATTAGACTTTATAGCCATTGTGTAGGTTTCTTGATTTGCACCTACTAGAACAGGAGATACTTCATAGACTGATAAATCTTTTAAGTATCTTGCGTCAACATCCTTATCACCGCTCTTGAATTTACCTCTTTCTGAATCGTTAACTCTATATCCAAAAGACCATTGTTGCAGGTCTCCCATAGCCTTAACTAAGTTATAAGCTTCTTTTCCAGATTCTGTATCCATAAAAAACTCACCTTCAAATGTGGCTTTATCTTTATCTTGTTTTATTGAACCTTTACCAATTGGCATATCCCATTTATGAGCCCATACCATTGGAACTGAACCTGATTTAAATCCTGATTTGATAGCATCTTCAACGACAACATCGCCATCGCTATCTAATGTATTGAAAACCGAGAATACAGCAGAAACTTTTCCTTCTTCTTCTGCTTTAAATTCTAGGTCGATATTTTTAATTTCACTCACGAGTGCATCTCCTATATAAACTGTTAACAGATTTATTTAGGTGCATATATTAAAAGATTAACAAAAGTCTTTAAAATGCGTGGTATTTATCTTAAGGTGTGTTTGGGTTCTCTACTTTATTATTTAATTCATCAGCACTTTTTTTTGATGACAGTGGGTGTGATGAAGGTAGCAAGTCTTGGTCATAAGGCTTTCTCTTAAATCGTCCAGTACGCAAAGCGTGTAAGAACCCATTTACTCTAGCAACACCCCATTGGTCTGCAGAAGTAACATTACTTCTAACTGAACTAGGGTTTGTGCTGTAAGCACCTACACCTCTATTAAATACAGAAACTAAAGTTCTTAGATTAGTTCTGTACTTCGGATTTTTAGAATTATGTTCTTCAACTTTATTATTTAAAGTTTTCTTAATCTGCTCCGAAACAGCTTTTGAAGCTATATCATCAGCCATTCTATTTGCTAATTCTGAAGCTTCTTTTCTTCTATCTCTGACCACTTTTTTCTGGTCATTAATAATTTTTTTCATAGCAGAAACTCCTATGTTAGAAACACCACCCCACTTAATATTGGCAATAGTGCCATTAAGTCTGTTATTGTTTTGATGTCTACCCATAAAACGTTCTCTTCTACGAACCCAGTTAAGAACTGATTCACTTCTATCACCAGACTTGTATTTAGTCCAATTAGCGAAGGCATCATTTCCTGTAAATGATGTAGGAGGATTACCTCCGTTACCAGCTCTTCTCCAAATCTCAGGCCAATTTTCTTTTAGGTCTTTAGCATATCCATATGGAAATTGCTTATATTTTGAATTTGAAAGTGATACTTGTTTATCATCACCTGGACTTGGAAAATTTGTTCTATCTTTTTTAGGTTTTTTAGCTTTTATATTTTCAGCTTCTATTTCAAATTGTGATTCCATAATTGCTTCTGCTTCTTCTATAGATACTTTTAACTCTTCCACCATACCATCGATATAAGACTTTTTAGTTCTTTCAAATGATTCATGCGATGAACAAGGCATATAATAAGTCATATCTTCAATAGTATGTTCATGATATCCTTCACAACCAATTTCTTTAGCTCTTCTTAAAGCAGCTTCAGCAGTTGTAAACATCCACATATTTCTTGATGGTGTAAATGTTACAGCTTGTCTAGTTGTTTCAGGAACAGCGTCACCTGTATTCATTTTTGCATCAAATAATTCTCTTAACATTTTTGCTTCATAACTAGCTTGATTATCACTAGCAGCTCTAAGTTCTTCCATAGGAACAACAGAACCACCATCTGGGTCATTATTTCTAGTATTTTCTTGTTCTGCTGTAGGAGCTTCTGGTTCTGAACCATCAGCAGGAACTTGTAACATATTCATAGGTCTTAAATAAACATTATGTCTTTCATCAACATCTAGTCCTACAACTTTTCTGGCTTCACCAATTGTTATCCAACCACCATTAACACCCATGTTTACTCTTTTATAAAGTTCGTCCATGTCTGTTTGTAAAGCTCTTACATTTTGAATATCATAATCGCACATCATTCCGTTATCACCAAAATCAGGTATTAGTAATTGATGTGTTAATTCATTTGATACTGTTTTCCATAAAGGTACTAATTTTTGTTCTGTAAAAAACTCTCTAAGTTCAGCAGTATTGTTGTAGGTGGCCGCGTCCAATCCAGCCCCGAGGCCTGCCAATATAGCTGGGACTCCTAAAACAGCAGAAACTCTCTCTTCAGGCAATCTTCTTAATTCATTAAGCCTCATTTGGTCTGGAGTAAATGAAACTACTTCAACTGACATAGCACCAGAAAGTACCATTGGTTGACCTCTGTTAGCACCACCAAATTTTTGTTTATAAGATTCTGCTATAGCTTCAGCTTCTTCTCTTGTTGGCCCACCCATTTGGTCATTTCTTGGAGATAGAACTACACCAGGTACTGCTAAATTAGTTAGTAATGCAGTAGCATATTGTCCTGCAGCTTCGTCGCCAACTAATTCTCTTAAAATAGATTTAAGTGGTGCATGACCTCTTCTATGGTCATTTGGGTCTATACCTTGTCTTATATGAATAACATCTTTAGGGTCTAATTTTACAGGTTCACCAGATGTAGCATTTTTTGCTGTAGCATAGTAATTGTAATGAGTGATAAGTTTATTAGTATTACCTCTTACTTCTACTAAGTTTGGCATTAATGGAACTAGCTGAATAACTTTACCGTTTTGATTTCTATTCTTATAAATAAAAGCGTCACCATGTGCATTTAAAGAAATAATTATATAATGAGACAAAAGACTTGATGACATAAATTCATTAGGCCTTCTATATAGTTCACTAACTGGGTGTTTGTAATCTACTTCTCTGTCACCAAATACTTGGTCTCTTTTTACAACTTGCAATGCTGGTTCAGCGAAAGAGGTAGCAAGAACATTCATACATGCGACCACTGCAGAGTTTGCTGTACCATCACCAATTTCTTTTAGTGATTCTGTTTCCCAAAATCCTGCTGTTGAGTTATAACCAAATATTGATGTATCTCTACTTGAATGTAGTGATTGATTGTAACTAGCCATCTTACGAAGTTGTGCTTCGCTAGGTTTATTTAAATAATCTGATACTCTTCTTAAAAAACTTTTATCTTGTGCCATTAATATGCCTGCCAGCTTCTCCTCTGAACTAATGTTTGAACCGCTAAGCCTAATGCGTCTACAATATCATCATGACGACCTACAGGAAATGTCATTAATTCTCTCTCTAACTCTTCTAACCACGATGCATTACGACGAAACAATACATCGCCTCCCTCCATCCTAGCCGATAAAGGCATAGCCTGTGTTATTTTATCTTTGCTAGCATCCATTTCTCTAACCCTCATTCCAACTCTTTGAGCCATTTGAATAAAGTTTTTTGAAAATCCTTGTTTTTCAATACAAACATAATTCCATCTGTACTTATTGTACATTTGCTGTATTGTAGGCACAATATCTGGTCCTTCTATTTTAACTCTAACCATATCCTCTACATATAATTTCATATCAGGTGAAATAGCACACGAAAGTATAACCGTATAATCTGATTCATTTTTAGTAGTTACTGCTAAATCAGCTGAACCAAAATGAACTAATTCTCCTGGATTCCACTGTGTTCCTCCACCTATGTACATTCTTTCTCTTATATCAAAATAAGTCATCCACTCTGGTTTTAATAATCCTTGGCCTGCATCAACAAATTCTGCTAAATATTCTTGAGCAAAAACAATAGAACCTACTTCTTCTTTAGCTGAATCTATTTCTTCGTCATCAATCATTGGGTTGTCGTAAGTAGAAAACCTAAACCTTTCCCAATTTGAACCCTTTTCTGCAGTTTCCCATAAATCAAAAAACCAATTATCCATTCCCATTGGAGTACTAATAAATAATGCAGAACCTTTTCTTTCTGTAAGAGTAGGACGTAATACTTCTTGCCATACATCTGGTTTAATAAATGCAGCTTCGTCCATAACTAAAAAGTCCAAACCTTCACCTCTTAGTCTTTGAGGATTATCAGCAGATTTACAAGATATTGAACCACCATTAGGAAAAATAACTTCCATGTTTGCTAATGAAACTTTTGGTCTTATTTCTTCAGGAAAAGAATAAGCAGCGTTTTCTAGTGCTCTCCAACCAACTCTAGCAATTGCAAATGTAGGTGCTACCCACCAGGCTCTACCACCATTAAGAGCAACTTCCATACACATATGAATACCAAGTCTTGTTTTACCAAATCGTCTACCAGCACATAATATTTTCCATCTACTTTTAGATTGAGCAACAGTTTTTTGATTTTCGTGTAAACCTGGGAGTTCAGGAACATATATAGGCATTACTTCCTTTTTTGGTCTAAGTATGCTTTAACTAACTTACCAAAAGCCATTTTTCTACCAGCAATGTTTTTACCATTGTATATAGAATCATGAGTTTCACAAAACATTGCACAGTTATCTAAATCATATCTAGCTATAGAATCGTATCCTTGATAACCTATAGTTTGTAATAATGTAAGTTTTAAATATTCTGATTGCTTACATTCAGCCCATTCACATCTATATTTAGCTCTTTTCAAAGCCATTCTTCTAACATCACTTAAATTTTTTGGTTTATCTACCATCTAAATTTCCTCTTCTTTGCTTCAGCAAATTGTTTATGAGCTTTAGCACTTAAATTACTTGGGTCTTTTTCCCATTCTACATCTATCGGTGTCTCGAATGATACATTTTTAGATATTAATCTTTTTGTATTAGATTGACATTTAGGACATTTTATTAAAGGGTCTTCTGTTATTTTATGAGTTATTTCAAATTCAAAATTACATTTATGTAATATACATTGATAATCATATCTCGGCATCTCTTCTTAAATATCCTCTCAATAAAGTCTGGTATTCTATATGAGAACCAGCTTGTTGTCTACCATCAAATATATCATGATGTCTCTTACATAATATCGCAACATTCCATAATTCGTTGGATATATTTCTATTTTTTCCACCCATACCTATAGCTTTAATATGGGCCATTTCTAACCATTGTCTTTCAGTACATTCATGCCATTCACATTGATAACCTGCTCTTTTTAATGCTTCATCTCTTAAAGCAGATTTATTTATTTTTCCAGTACCTTCTCTTTTTTTTTGACCCATGCCAGAAATACCAGATTGACGACTGCGTCTTTTTTTATACTCAGCCCAAGTTTCGTTTTCAGCGTCCCACATTTTGAAACCATTCAGTAGGAATGTAATTGTTATGAAGTGATGGTTGCATAAACTTTGCTTTAATCCATTCTTCGTATTTATCTATAGTATCTTTTAACAAGGGGTCGTTATAGTATCTTATTACATTTTCTTTTTCTTTTTGAAGTAAAGCGGCTTGTTCATCTGGACTAATAAAATTCTGATAAAACGCTCTTGTTCCTGCACCATTATTTGCATGATTTATAATTTCAGTAAGATACAAATGACCAATAATAGGTTCTTCAGTATTAGGGAAAACAAGTTCCCAACCTTGATTTAATAATTTCCAAGTTTTTAATATATCTTCTTCCATTATTACAACCTCAGTGTCTTCACCTCTTAAAAACATTCTGTCACTAAAAGCAAAATTATATGCAAATTTAGGACAAGGCAAAAATTTAGGCATACCTTCTTTCATATTTTTTACCATCCATGGTAAAGATGCTTCCCATACAGGTCTATCTAAAAATGGATATAAATCTAAATTCCAGTCTTCTTCCCAACCCATGTAAGGAAAAAGGTGATTTGATAAAAATTTTCTTTCACCATCTATGTATTTATATCTTGCACCATAAGCAGTTAAAATAGTTTTATCATTTTGAGTTTCTTCTTTAGATTCTCGAAGTAGTTGTTTTAATTTAAAATCCCAATTGTCTGTAAACAAAGTATGTGAATCAATACTTAAAATAAATCTTTCTCCACCATACATAGTAGATACAGCTTTCCTTGCATGTCCAGTACCAATTTTTTCTAATCTATTATCTTTGGTTATTAAATCTGCGAAGCCTCTTATCTTTCTCCCATATCGACCTTGTAAAGTTTTAAAAGCTTGAATGTCTTCTTCATTTGAAGTTAAGTATCTTATACCAAATACAAGTTGTTCAGGTTTTTGTGCTTTTAATAAAGCATTCAGAATTGTCGGTTCTAATTCTGTGTCATGCATTGTAGGCATTGCTATAAAAATCATAATTAATTATATCATTAATTAGTTTTAGATACAGCTCTTCCTTAGAAGAGCCGATGATGGGAGGAGGTCGGTGTGGATGCCGACAATCTCACATTAGCTCTTTATTTTAAAACCTGTGGTATTTCGTAAACTAGGGTAGCTTGCTAATACAATAAGAGAAATCATTTCTATCTGTTCTTTATAATTTAAATCTGCATGAATTTTAAAAGTATCAACAATTTGTTTTTGCTTTATCATCTCAACAGTAATTTTTCCATTTTTTTCTGTTTCAGGTTTTGTTTTAAATCTTATTCCGCCGAGTATGATATCCATAGATTATTAATCTATCACAAAAAAAATTTTTAACATGGATTTAACATTAAATACATACATTATCTAAGTTTGTGATAATATTCACAAGATGATAGACATAAAAGATTATATGACAATGATGGCAGTTGGATTAACTGACAGAAAAACATTGGAAGAAGCTCGCTGGGGAAAAGTAAAAAAGACAGCAACAAAAGCCTTTGACAGACTTTTTATTGATTATACGCTAACTGAGGACGATTTACCTTAAAATATTAGGTTGTCGTCATCATCGTCGTCAACTATAGGTTGCATTTTACGTTCTTTACGTATTGCTCTGCGTTCTCGTTCAGACTTACCACCCCATATTCCAAAACGCTCTCCTCGTTCTAGAGCTTGTTCTAGGCATGGTTCCTTTACTGGACATTTATTACATATCTCTTTTGCTTTTTTAGTAGAACTTCCTCGTTCTGGAAACCATTCGTCTGCGTTCAAATCAGGATTCAATACTGTATTACAAGCTGCGTCTGAGTACCACTTAGGTATACCCAATACATCAGCTAATAAGCTTACCTTATCCATACAAGAACTCTAATTAATTTATTAAACATTAAAAGATTTATTAAGGGAAACTAATGCTCATTACCATTATTAGAACAAATGTTCG
>Ga0255761_10000488_pt1 | contig 36571 bp, 32 predicted proteins | sample 071ome_29_FD_179961 | JGI IMG/M metagenome (GOLD analysis project Ga0255761, IMG submission 179961) | Coastal salt marsh microbial communities from the Groves Creek Marsh, Skidaway Island, Georgia - 071407BT metaG (version 2) | ecosystem: Environmental > Aquatic > Marine > Intertidal zone >... | reverse complement strand
ATCCTCCGCAAGTTTTTTCTGAGCCGTCCGTTCGGTGTCGTCGCCCCGTCGACGAGCGCGCCGAGGGTAAGCGCGATACCGATGAGCGCGCCTGTCGCGCACGCGCGCACGTCCGATACGCGATTCGCGTCCAAACCCAACGCCCACGTCAGCGTCAATCTCGTCGCTCCCGCGTCGGCGTCGCCGACGGCAGACGTAGACATCAACAACGCCGTCGGTATCCACGCCACCGCGCACGTCACCGTGAGCGCCGCGAACCGTCGTCGCATCGTCTCGACGTTGTCTCTTCTGCACCCACTCGCGAGTCGAACCGCCGCGACGTACGCGCACGCCACGCCCGTTGCCCCGACGCGTCCGAGCGTCAGACGCGCCGCCGCCGTCGACGACACGATCGATGACTCCGTCGCCATGCCGACCGACGACTCGGTCGCTTCCGACGCGCGCACGAGGGTCGACCGACGACGAGTGAAGGAGTGAAGACTGTTCGTTGGTTTTTTGTTTTCAAACAAAAACAAGATGCGATCGAAGGTTCGAGGTCGGGTCGTCACATCTCGGCGGACATGACGACGGAGGACGAAACAGACGCGAGACGACGGCGACGGGGCGCGAACGGGGACACGTGGACGTACGCGCTCGATGCGTCGTTCGCGCACGCGAAGAATTTAACGGCTGCGTTGAGCGCTGTGAAACTGTCAAAGAGACAACGCGCGAGAGTGCGAGCGGATGCGCGAGGGGTGACGTTCACGGCGATGGATGAGTCCAAGTGTTGCGTGGCGAGCGCGAATTTCAGGGCGGAGACGTTTGCGGCGTACGCGTGCGATGAGACGGGGGCGATGGCGGGGATGCGAGGCGGGGACTCGACAAGCGTGGCGTTTGATGTGAATTTGGGGGCGTTGATTGATGTTTTGGGGGCGTTCGCATCGAGAGATGGAGAGGCGGAGGTGCGGATGCGATGGCCGAATCGTGAGGGGTTGTTGACGCTCGAGCTCGAGAGTTCTCGGGCCGGTGTGGATCGGGATTTGAGGCAGTGCGTGTACGCAGCAATTTCGCCCGAGGCGGTACCAGAGGGTGAGGAACGCTCGGACGAGTCTAGTTTTAGGGGGGAAACGAACGCGTTCATGCTCCCGACGTCAACTTTGAAGGAGATTGTGGATGATTTAGAGTGGCCGTGCGCGGATGTGGTCATTGACGTCGAAGCGGATGCGCTTCGATTTAGCGCGAGCGGACCAGAGATCGGCGATTTAACCGTAGACGTGGACACGAGTGAGGGTAAACTGACAGAGTTTACGTGTAGAGAACCCGCGGCGTTCGCGTACAAGTATCGATTCTTGAAGAGCGCGACGGCGGTCGGGGGTAATTTTCTCGGCGGCGGCGGCGGCGGCGGTGGGGGTGGGGACGAGGCGGTCACCATGACGAGAGTCGCCGTGTCGGATACGGGATTTCTAAAAATTGTACATCTCTTACATCTCAGCAAAAGCCAAGTCGCGTTCGGATCGGGCGGTTTGAACGCATTCATGGTACCCGTGACGTTTATCGTCAACCCGGTGGAGGCTGAGGAGGCGAGCGAAGACGAACAAGAATGACCGACGTTCTCTCTCGTGCGTGCAAAACCAAAGATTACTCGTCAATTTAGCGAACCAGACAGTAGCACCCATGGAATTTGTAGTAGAATACACGATACGAGCACGAGCACTGATCGCATGTACTGGCGGCGCAGCACGCGTGTGACGAGAACGTCTGCGTTTTCTGTAACTTGAATCTCACCGAATGACCGCTCGTATTTTACGAGTGCGACGACGTCATCGACACCATCGTTCAACGCCATGATACGACCGAGGGCGATGATGAACGGCTCCCGTGCATAGTTGAGCGACGTGTAGGCGAAACAAATGAGCATCAATCGATAGAGCCAATTGTACGCAAAACGCTCGGAGGTGCACGCCGCAACGACGGCGTGCGCTCGGAGAATATCATCAATCGGTCCGATGCACGATTTCACCGTGGAGCAATTCACCGGAACGCACTCTTCCATCAACGTCGCATTGAGCTCAATAGGCTCCGTGGGATAACAGATTGATCTCGCTTCGTCGTACGCGCCGCGTAGATTGGCATCGTCTATGCGCACGCACACCTCGGTCGCTCGGACGATTCTGCTCGATTCGCTCAGCGCGCTCTCCGCTTCGTGTCGCCTCGATTCAGCCTCGTTGTACGCGTCGACGTAGGATAGCCTTTCGCTTTCGCACGCCATCAGTTCGTCGCGGACGACTTGAGAGTCATAAATCATAGATTGCGCACGGTGCGCCGTGTTCACGTATCCACGCATGGCGTTGTACGCGTAATCGGCGATGAAGGTTCCATTTCTACTTTGGACGCACCCAGCGACGTGCGTTCGTCTCGCTGCGGCGTACACCCTGAATACGGCAGCGGCGACAGACATGAGAATGGCGAAACGCACGGACGCCAAGACGATTGGATCTGCAAATAACCGCGCGGCGTGTTCTAAGGCGCTCACTTTCTTTCCCTTGGTGTCTGTCGATCGTTCCTCGATCAACTTGACTGGATCAAGTTCCAAATTGCCGTACCGCACGTGTTTCGACACGACGGTGATGCACCTGATGGCGCGATAAGTCCAGTCAATGTTCACGAGCCCCAAAAACGCGACATCGATAAGGTTGATGAGAGATGTGAAATCGTACGCCTGGATACTCAAGCCTAAAATGTTGAAATCAGGTAGAGCTTCGGAGACGCCGGGCGGCGTCATGTTTGCGGCAAGCACGTTTGCGCGCGGCGCACCATCAAACGCCACGCTTCCAGTCAGTTGATCGGTCTCCGTGAACGACTTTATCGCGTCGTGAAATTTGACCGTGCTATTTTCCAAATTTTCGAGCAATGCGTCTGGAGGATCGTAATCGTCAAACAACGGTAATGCGCCACCAATCACGGCCGTGATGTCCGGAACGAACGCCCCATCGATGGTGAGCGAGACGTTGTCAATTGAATTTGACAAAGATTGCGTAACGCGTCGGAAAGACTCTCGAATACTAGCGCTCAAGCTGGACGCGTCCATCGCGGTGAGCTCGACGGCGCGCCGCAAATCTGGTAAATCGGGCGCTGTGGGAAACTCAAAGTCTGGCGCTTCCGGGAGAGCCAATGCATTCGCCTCATTTTGAAGCGAGTTATAGGCGTTTCGGAATGAAACATCGACTTCGTCGACCCACGTCAAGAGCGACGCCGAAGACTGCTGTACTTCATCTGCGTAGCCGCGAATGCGATCCGCGCTCTCTTCGGCGTACGCAACCAGTCGCGCCGCAGAGATATTTTCAATCCCTAAATCGAACGACGTCAATCCATCGATATCCATCGTCATACTCTTGTTAAGCTGCCGCAACGCTTCAGCGCTCGTTTCACGCGCGCGAACAAAACCGTCGTCGACGACGGCTTGCGCTCTCGCCGCCGCGTCTTGCATCTTCTCGTCCATATACGCCTTGTCGTACTCCCCTCTCGCCCGCAAATTATCGCGCACGACGCGCGCGTACTCTCTCGCAATCTCCCCCGAGTACACCTCACTCGCCGTTCGCACTCGCGCCTCAATCTCTTCACCCGCCGTTTCGTTCAACGCGCGCAAAATCGTCGCCTTTGGCGCGCGCGCCCCATCCGCCCCCGCGCACCCCTCTGTCCAAAACTCCACCCCCCCAAGACGTCGCACCTCTCGCATCTTTGTGGTCAACCGCATCACCGCCATCGTACACCGCCTCTCCGCCCGTCTCACCCGCTCGATCCGCGCCTCATTCCGCATCCGAATCCCTTCCGCGTCTCTCGCGCGCGACCGCGTCTCCCGTCTCGCCCTCGCTCGGCACCCATCCTTCACTCGCGTCACGCACGCACCGAATCCATCTCTCTGCGTCCGCGCCTCATCGATCCCCGCGCGCACCGCGCGTAAAACATCATCGCGTCGCGTCGTCCGTCCATTCGTCCGCGCGCCGCCGACGACGTCGACGCACGTTTTCGCACACGTCAGCGAACACGCCCAAATGGACACGAAAGCCGCGACCGCCACGCGCGCGCGTCTCCATCGTCCGCGCGTTTCCGAGGTCGTCGCCCGCGCGTCGTCGTCCTCGCCGTCGTCGTCGTCGCCCCGTTTAACCATCATCCGTCCGTCCGTCGCGCGCGATGTGTCGTCGTCGTCGTCGGTATCGCGTCAAAAATAGCAAAAAAATATCAACCGTCACATGTGAAAGTGACGGTTCATAAACCAAGAACAACACACCGACAGTGACTGCAGACGCACTCGAGACGAACCACTTCAAACGCTGACGCGACGACGACGCGATACGACACGGTAACGATGCCGAACCCGCGCGTGGGCGTCGGGGTGGTCGTCCGCCGCGCCTCCGACGGCGCTTTTCTCGTCGGCCGGCGCAAAGGGTCCCACGGCGCGGGCGAGATCGCCCTCCCCGGGGGCGCGTTGGAGTGGAGAGAGCCCATCGCGACGTGCGCATCCAGGGAAACGCTCGAAGAGACGGGTCTGGTGATCGACGAATCGTCCTGGCGCGCCCCTTTCGCCGTCGCCGAGGCCGTGATCGACGAAAACAATCACTGGATCACCGTGTTCGCCGCGTGCGAGGTCGCGGACGACGCCGCGGTGGAGAACAGAGAGCCGCATAAGTGCGAGGGGTGGTTCTTCGCGAGCAAGGATGGGTTGCTCGAGCGCGAAGCGAGCGGCGAGCGCTTGTTTTTGCCGTTGAGATTGTTGCTGCGCGACGATCGCGTCGAGTGGTGAGGGGTGTAATATTACTGTCGCTATAGAAGCCGCGTGTTGTTTAGAATCGACGCGAGTCGGGTGGCACTCGATTCGCAGTTCGATTCGCGCTCTGTCTTTTCAAATAGTCTCGTCGAGATCGAGCGAACGAACGAACGAACGAACGAAGGACCACTTCACTCGTCGACGCGAGAGCGACCGAAGCGGTGAGACACGTAAAGAAGAAGGAAAGGCCACGGACGCAGAGACCGAACGCACCCGTGACCCGCGACGACGTGAACGATGGCCAAGGAGAAGAAGGTGCTCGGACAAAAAGCGCTGACGGCTGAAGAGAAGAAGCGCAAGGAGGAAAAGGAGAAGCGCGAAAAGGAAAAGGAGCGGAAAGAGCGCAAGGCGCGGGAAGCGTCGGATCGAACGTTTGGGTTGAAGAATAAAAATGTTTCGGCCAAGGTGGCGGCGCGGGTGGAGGAGTTGAAGAGGGACGCGCCGACGAAGGAGGCGGCGCGGGCGAGAGCAGAGGCGAAGGCGCGGGAAAAGAAGAAACAAAAGGAAGCCGAGGAAGAGGCGAAGAGAGAGATGGAGATTCTCAGGGGTGTGCGGTCGTCCGTGGTGAGGAAGAAGAAGCCGGATGGGGCGGATGGGGAGGAGTTGGCGGAGGAGTTGGAGGCGATGGGGGTCACCGCCGAGCCAAAGAATTTCGTGAGGAAAAAGGTTGAGTACGAAGACGAAGAGGAGGAGCACAAGCGCGAGCTGACGGAGGAGGAACGACGGGAAATTCTCACGAAGATTGAGTTGGAAAAGGCTCACGCAAAGGAGGCTGAGCTCAAGGCGGCGGCGAACGTGAACCCGTTTCACGTAGAAGACGAGGGTTGGTTCGAGGAGGGCGAAGACCCGTACGAGCTCTTGAAGATGGTCGCGGGTAACAAGCGCGCCATCATCATGCCCAAAGACCACGTTCAGCCGATGGAGTCTTAGTTGATTAGTCTCGTTGCCTCATTGATCGCGAACGGGGACCCTAACAAACACATTAGCCTACTACGTATTGAAAACACAACTCGACGACGTCTCGACGACTATGAGCGCGGCACATTCATCGAACTTTTTTGTCCTGCGTCTCTCTCTCTTCGCGGAATAAGAGCGCCAATCGCCCTGGTTCGTATCCTTGAGGCGTCTCCTGGCCGTGCATCAGCGCTCGCAGCGACTCGTCGCTTGCCGGCTCAAAGCCGACGAATCCATCGCACGAGTGGAAGACTCTGTCGCCCCGAAACAAGATGGCGTCGCCGTCGTTGATGACGATATCCAATGCGTTCTCCCCTCCTTGCCCTGGAAACGCTTTGTGTCTCGCGTACGACTCGTACATATCGCCCTGTTTTGGTTCTCGCCCGATGGAAAACCGAACCGGCCGACCGACGCTCACTGAAAGCGTCCATCCCACCGGTCGATCCAGATGCGGCGCCATCCTCGACTTCCCACCATTACCGTTGCCGTACACGAGCGCCCAAAAATGCGACGGCTCGTATGGTTCACCGCTCTTTACGAACATTTCCTCCAACACGCCGCCGGCGCGTCTCGCCGTCGCCTCGACGACGGCGCTTGCCAACTCGAAACAAAACGGAGGATCCTCCGTCAGCGCCCCCACCTCTCGTCCGCAGTGTCCGTAGCATCGACGCAATCCACACGCCCGTACGCACGACGTCGGTCGCTCGTTCGCCCCGCGGGCTCTGCTAGCGATGATTGTTGGGTGCTGCAGCGCGCTCGCTCTATCCACCCAGGCAAACTCTGAAGAGACTTTACCGACCGTCGACGCCACGCGAAGCCGATCCGAGGGCGACAGCGCCCCGCGGAGGACGTAGACTTCAAAGGGAAGCGTCTCAAGCGTCGCCCCGGGATCAATCTCGATCGTCCTCATTTGTGTTTGCCGCGTCGGCGAGTGAGGCTCTGAGACTTGTCTTCACAGAGCGACGCTTACGCGATGCGAGACCGGATGGACGCACCGCGCGATGACCCGCGAGGAAACGCCGGTGGGGGCGTCGGCAGCGTTGCCGTCGACGCGAGCGCGAGCGCGAGTCGAAACACGCGGGTCGGGGAGTACGCCCGGGCGGTCACATACAGCGCGCTCTGGGCGTGCACGAGCTCTGGACTCATCTTTTTGAACAACTTTCTCATGCGTGACTACGGGTTCTCGTACCCGATGACGCTGTGCTCCATGGGCGTGGCGAGCTCATGGCTTATTTCGCTCGCGCTGGTGACGAGTGGAAAGGTACAGCTCAAGCATTCAAAGCTTGTGACGAGGAGGTGGTATGTGAAACACATCTTGCCGATCGGACTCCTAGGAGCGGTGTCGCTCGGGTTTGGAAACTACGTCTACCTGTACCTGAGCGTGAGCTTTATACAGATGCTGAAGAGTGCGGTGCCGGCGGTGACGCTAGCGGTGATGTTTACGGCTGGGTTGGAGAAGCTGCACGGGACGACGCTGGCGGGCGTCGGGGTGGTGACGTTTGGAACGTTCCTCGCAGCGTACGGGGAGGTGAAATTCAGCGCGCTGGGAGTCTTCATGATGCTCACCAGTGAGTTTGCGGAAGCGATTAGGATGGCGTTTTACCAGTACGTGTTAGGTAACCTCAAGTTTGATTTGATTGAGGGCTTGTTTATCATGGCGCCGGCGTCGTTGTTGTTTCTCGCTATCGGCATAGCGCTTTTTGAACTTCGAGATTTCGTCGACAACGGAACGGTGTACATCTTGCTCGATTCACCACATTATTTCATCGCTGCCGCGCTCATGGGCTTTGCCGTGAACTTGTTGACGCTCGGGGTGATCAAGTGCACGAGCGGATTGACGTTCAAGGTGATGGGCCAGGCGAAGAACGCCGCCGTCGTCCTCTTAGCGGTCGTGTTCGTCGGTAATCCGGTCACTTTCATCCAAGTAATTGGTTATGCATTGTCTATATTTGGGTTTTTAGTCTATCAGCGCGGCAAGATGGAGCAGCAGGCGATCGCAGCGGCGAGATGCGGGTAGCGCCAAGGCTTAAATTATAAGTCTGCGCGGCGTCTGTCGTCAGCTCGCTTTATCTCCCCCTGCAGTGTTACTAGTAGTTCATGTTTAGAAATTCTTTCGAATGCGCGTGTTCTTGTTAAAACAAGCTCCTAATATCTAATTGACTGGCGAAAATGATCGCGTTTGAAAAGTGGTATTCGACGCGACGACAAAACTTACTTCCTGACAGTACCCTTGTCCGCGTGGCTGAGTCTTTCATTCGGTTGCTCCGAGCCCGGCATTGGGACACCAGCAGCTTCGTATTGAGCTTGCTGTTGAGCCAAGAGCCGCTCGTAATCTTGAGTCTCCATAACGTTCAAGCCCTTGGTGATCACCTTATCGATGAGACCGTATTCGATGGCTTGGTTCGGCGTGAAATAGCGAGTACGATCGAGATCCTTGCGAACTTCCTCGATATCCTTGCCAGAGAACTCAGACATGAATTCCATATACGTGTCCTCGTACAGAGCGCACTCGTTGGCCCGGATTTGCACGTTTTGAGTCGAGTCAAACGTACGGTTGAGCTTGGGCGGGTGCGTGGAGATTTGCACGTGCGGCAAGGCGTGTCTGCAGCCCTTGTCTCCCCCAGCCAAGATGAGCGTGGCGTTACCGTGGCACTTACCCACTGCTACGGTGTGAATCTTCGGTCGAATGTATCGCATGGTATCCAAAATGGCGTACGCCTCGTTGTCCATACCCACAACCTCGCCCTTTTCATTCACAGACCCCCCAGAGTTGATGTACACATAGCACGGCTTTTCGGCTTGCTCGTAGCCGAGGTAAAGCAGCTCAGCCACAACAAGTTCCGTCACCGCCGGCACGAGCGACATGCCGATGTAGCAGATGCGCGCGTTGAGCAAAAGAGATGGAAGATCCGGGGGCGCCACGGCGCCCGCGGGCGCCATGCCCCCGTGGGTCATGGTCGCTCCGCTCATCACCGTTCTGTAGCGCGCCGGCTCGTTCCCATCGCTTGGAACTTCACGCGCGTACGCCGCGCGCGCGCCGAGATCCAACGCGTTGACGCTAAACCGTTGGTTTGCATCCTCGCCGGCGAGGCCCAACGCCTCGATTTGGCTCCTAGTCAACCCCTTTCCGGTACCCTTGACGTCCGGATACACCACGTCGCGCTCGATCCCCACCACATTGAAGAAGTCCTCGTGTCCAAAGTTCATCTGCGCCCGCGGAGAAACCGCACCGCGACCACGCACAACCGCGACGCGCGGTCGAGACGCGAGTTCGCACACCGCTCTCCCCCTTAGGGTTACCCGCGCGCTCGCCGCGCGCGCCGTCGTGCTCGTCGCCATGTCGCCTGCCGTCGCTTTTTATCGGTTAAGCGCACGTGACTAATACGCGTGCGTGTTTTCGTCGCCTCCAACTGCGGTCGGGGACGTCGCGCGCGGGCGTTTGGAGCCGTAAGGCACCCCGCTCGTTGGTTGATTCTTCCTCGGGCGCTCGAAAAATATATCTATTGACATGCGTCTCGGTGGCATATGGGTATACAGTATTTCTGTGTACATACCGCGCGAGGCGCGAGGCGCTTCTCACCGAGACATCGCCGAAGGGTACCGGGAATTCAAGAATGTGGGATTACATCGGCGGTGTGTTTGTGTCTCTGTCTAATCAATCTTTCTCGAACGGGTGCGACGCGTGCTGGGGGCGCGTGTCGTGGCGGGCTTGGACGCGGCGCCGGATTTGGAAGCCACGATGGGCTTGGAGTACGCCTTGAGGTAAAAGTTACCGAAAAGCACGAGCATGTTGGCCATGACGAACATCTGGGCCCAAGGAAGGGCGGTCGGGCACTTGTCTTGCTTGAGGACGAAGACGGCGTGGGCGAAGACGATGACAAATTGGAGCATTTGCGCCTGCGTGATGTATCGCTTCCACGGGCATCGAATGCCAAGCGCCGCCATCAAATAATAAGAGTACATCACGATGTGGATGAACGAGTTGCAGGCGGCACCGAAGTAAATGTCGATGCAGTCGTTCGTCGCCATGAGATGGCAGACGAACCACCACGCCCAGATGAGGAGGGCGTGATGGTAAATGTGCAAAAAGCTGAGTTGCTTAGTCTTTTTGCGCAAAACCATAAACACGGTGTCCAGGAGCTCCAAATACTTGTTGTTGTAGTGCAACCACACTCCAAGAAGAATGTTGAACGACTTCCTATCGCTCCACGGCATCTCAGCGCCCCAGGCTGGAAGTTTCAGCTTGGTCATCTCAACGATGAACATGCCGAGCACGGCAATGTTGAACAACGTCTGGTACGCGTTGTACGCCAACATGAGCCCTTTCGGGTCGAACGCTTCTCTGCGCGCCATCACCTTGGGCCCGATGAAACAGAACAACAAGTAACCACTCGTCGTAGCCGCCGGAAGCTTGGTCGACAGCGCGCTGATCCACGCCTTGGCGTTCACATCGGCGATGGTTTTACCTTCACCGTGTGACCAGTCGACCGCGTACGCGTACGTCGCGTAGCCATACGCCGCGAAGAGTAAGAGCGAGACGACGGGGAACGAAGCCATGACTCGTTTCCCGATCGGTCGTTCGTTCGCTCGCCGAGGAACGCTTCGACGCGTCGTCGAGTGTCGTGCGGCGCGCGGTCGGCGGTCGTTCGGTATATCCCCTGTGAGAATTAAACCATACTGTTTGTCTATACGAAGTGGATTTTCGGGTTTGCGTCATCCTTGAGGTTGTCTCTCGTCACAACCCGCTCGCGCGCGCGATCGCCGACGCGATCGATCGATCTCACGCCGCCCGCGAATCATGCGTGGTGTCTCGTTCGCGCCGATCTCCGCGCGGCGCGCATCCTCTCCGTCCGTTCGCGTCGTCGTCGGACGCGGTCGAGTGCTGACGGTTTCGTCCTCCTCGCGCTCCTCGACGACGCGCGTCGGTCCTCGCAGCGCCGTCGTCGTCGCGCCGACGCCGATGGCGCCGACGCGCCGGACGCGTGATTCACATCGCGTGTCTCGGATGAGCGCGATCGATCCCGGGACAGATGCGTCTGCGTCGCCGGAGGAGGCGTTCAAAGAGGAAGATTTGGATAACATCGTCTTCGCCGACCTGAGCGAAGAGGCCGCGATTTCCAATAAGTCTGGCGCCGGTGCCACGATGGCTGCGCCGGATTGGATGACGCAGCTCAACAGACTTTGGGGCGGGGCGTCGGAGATTCCGGTGGCGGATGCCAAGCTGGAGGATATCACCGGGCTTCTCGGCGGCGGGTTGTTCCAGCCTCTGTTCAAGTGGATGAACGAAAGCGGTCCGGTTTATTTGCTTCCGACGGGACCCATCACGTCGTACGTCGTGGTAAGCGACCCGGAATGCATCAAACAAGTTTTGTTCAACTACGGGAGCAAGTACATCAAGGGTACGATCGCAGAGGCGGGTGAGTTTTTGTTTGGATTGGGCGTCGCGTTGCAAGAGTTGGAGCCGTGGAAGATTAGACGTAAGGCTGTCGCGCCGTCGCTCCACCGTCGTTACGTCGAGGCCATGGTTGACCGATGCTTTGGACCGTGCGCGGATCGCATGGTGCGCATGCTCGAGAGCGAGTGCGGCTCTGGCGGAGTGAATGGTATCAACATGGAGAGCAGATTTAGCAAGACGGCGCTCGACATCATCGGCATTTCCGTCTTCAACTATGATTTCGAAGCTCTCACCACGGCTGCTCCTGTCATCCAGGCGACGTACACCGCGCTTAAGGAAGTTGAGACCCGTTCCATGGATCTTTTGCCGACCTGGCGCCTGCCAGAGAAGTTTCTGCGCGTCGTGAGCCCGCGTCAAAAGGAGGCGCAAGACGCGGTGACCATCATTCGCGACGTCACGCAACGGCTTGTCGATGATTGCAAGCGCATGGTCGAAGAGGAAGAGAAGGTTGGAGGAGCTGAAGAGTGGGCGCGTGACTATTTGAACGAGTCTAACCCGTCCGTATTGAGATACCTCATCGCTGCGCGCGAAGAAGTCTCTTCGACGCAGCTGCGCGACGACTTGCTGTCCCTCCTCGTCGCGGGCCACGAAACCACCGCGTCTGTTCTCACGTGGGGTACCTACGAGCTCCTCAAGCCGGAGAACGCGGAACAGCTCCGACTTCTCCGTGCGGAACTTGATGAGGTTCTCGGTACACGCGCGTACCCGACCTTTGCGGATCTGCCGAAGATGCCCTACCTCGAGCGTTGCTTCCACGAGTCGATGCGACTCTACCCGCAGCCGCCGGTGTACACGCGTCGAGCTGTCGTTGAAGACGTTTTGCCAAACGGGATGACGGTGCCGAAGAACCAAGATTTGTTGGTCTCGATTTACAATCTTCATCGATCGCCGAAGAACTGGGGACCGTCTTCTCAGCAGTTTGAGCCGATGCGCTTCGGCCCGCTGTCCGCCGGTCAACCCAACGAGCTCAACACGGACTACAGATATGTCCCGTTCAGTGCCGGTCCCCGGCGATGCCCGGGCGATAAGTTTGCAGTGTACGAAGGTATCGTCATCTGGGCGACCATGTTCCGAAGATTAGATTTAGAATTGAAGGCGGGTCACGATGTCATTATGACGTCTGGCGCGACTATTCACACCAAGAGTGGGCTATTAGCGAGCGTCAAGCCGAGAAAGATGCGCGAAATCCCGGAAAGCGAGCGAGTGGACTGGGCGAACCTCATGCCCGCAAAGGAGTTAGGTGAAGAATGGATGGTGCCGTTCAAGGAGGGCGCCGCCGCTAAGCCGTCGTCCGGCAAATGCCCCATGGGCCACTAGATGCACACCGTTGTGTAATAAGCAAGCGCGAATTTCAACAAGCCACAGTCGAGGATATCGAACGCGTGATTGACAGGATGACGAAGACTGAATTAACTTGTGCCTCATGGACTCATTACATTCTAAGCTTATGACCTGGCACCCCCCAACAAACCGAACTCGACTTCTCACTCATCGAATTATTCATCATCCTCTTCTTCTTCATCGCCTCCCGCTGCGTTGGCCATGCGCTTGCGCTTGACGCGGCCCGGGCGGCCACCACCGAGCGGAGAGTTGAGCGCAAAGTCAATGTGCTTTTGGCTATCCGTGCGGACCAAGAAAGACGGCACGTTCACGATTTGCTTGCCAACACGGATGTGGCGTTGGCGGATGAGCACACGCGCATGGTGGACAGACTTGGCGAGGCCGAGCTTGAACACGAGAGTTTGCAAGCGGCGCTCCAAGAATTGTTCCGGGCCGAGGGCAAGCACGTAATCGAGCTTGTCTTGGGTTTCATCCTGTGTTTTGAATCGCGCGAAGTCAAATCGTCAGTCACGTGCTCTTTGCGAAAGTGTCTCTGCGCGTGCCCTTGTTCTGGGCAAAAAGACCTAGGGTCTGTCCCAACGTGTGACCGCGTGCATCGCTTCTCGTACGTACCAAGAGACCGTAGGTGCGCATGCGGCGCAAGATGGCTTCACCTTCGAAGATACGCTTCGGGTCCTTCTCATCGAGCGTCAAAAGAACACGCGCCGCGTTGCGGAGCTTGTTCAACGCAAATTGCACGCGCCAGAGCTCGCGCTTGTTGCGAAGGCCGAACTCGCCAACGATCTTGAGTTCGGAGTCGAGACGTTCCTTCTCGAACGGACGTCTCGGCTTCTTGAAGGTCTTACCGTCTGCGTTTGGTGAAAACGTAATTTAAATCGTCAGTCCATCTCGTTCATCACGGCTTCACGTCGCGCGCGACACCCAGTCGACGCGCCGATCGATCATCACACCCAAAGCCTGGTGCGCACGCAGACGGCCCGGGGTCGAGACACATCCGTCGACATCGACACGCCCTTTCCTCCGAGTCGACGCCGCGCCGATCGCAACCGAACGCGCTAATCTATCAAAACATTCGACATCGACACGATCGATGTCGACTATCGACAATCGCTCGCGCGCATCGCGCGGCGTTCGCGCAGAGGCTCCCCGCCGGCGTCCCTCGCCCAGCCGAAAACCCCAAAAACACGCAACGCGCATCCTTCCCCGCGGTCTCGGTCGATGACAACGCGCGCGCATCGACGACGCCGATCGAGTGACGAGAATAGTCGCATCGCATCACACGTACAGTTACGGTAAAAGGTTGAGGACGGCATCGCGGGTTGCCTTGCTGCGTCAACGAAAGGAGGATCGCGTCCGAATCGCGCCCAAGAAAAGCACGGGACTGGGTTTCCCTCGCGTCCTAGCGGGACGATTGTCGCGATCTCGTTTACAATATCGTAACATGAACAGACATATTATCTCTTTAGTACGACCTAACGGTCCGGCTTTTCTTTCTAAGAGTTTATCTCATGTGCCCTTAGTTTTTTTCTAGTCTTATGGAACTCGAAAAGCGTGGCGCCCAAATGTCCGAATTTCCCCACCAGTAAGTACAAAAGGCGGGTAACTGTACCGAGGCGCCGGCAGACAAACGTAGGCGCGTCGACGACGGCGTCAACGGCCACGACGGGATAGCGAGACCATGTCCGCGGCATCGAGCGCGGGCGCGTGCGGCGTCGTGAATCCTCGTCACGTGCGCAAGACGGTGCTCAGCCGCGAACAGAGCGAGGGACGAGGCGCTCGAGTTCGTCGGTCCATCGGCAACTCGACATTTCCAAATTTTGACCCGTTTCTCATGCTCGACGAGTTCAACGCGGGGCTTCCCGCGGCGTTCGTCGATCACCCGCACCGCGGTATGATTACGGTCACGTACGTGCTGCCGGACTCGCGCGGATGCATGGATCACGAGGACAGCATGGGGAACAGCGGGCGCCTCGCCGCAGGCGACTTGCAATACATGAAAGCCGCGAGAGGCATTCTGCACGCCGAGGTACCGAAGGATTCCACCCCGTGTCATGGATTACAACTTTGGGTTAATCTTCCCGCTAAGCATAAGATGGATGAGCCGGAGTATCAAGAGTTGCGCGCAGACGAGCTCAAGCACGCTTCGCAAAACGGCGTCGAAGCCATCATCATCGCGGGTGAGGCGTTCGGGGTGTCCTCGCAAGTCAGAACGAAGGAGTGCCCTGTGTATTATATTCATTTCAAGATGGCGCCGCATAGCGAACTGCGCCAGAACATTCCTGCGGGCTGGAATGCGTTTGCGTACACGCTCGCTGGAAAGGCCGATTTCGGCTCGGGCAGCCAAGTTGAAGCCCATCACACAGTCGCATTCTCGAACGGTTCTGGTGAAGACGGCGTCGTGGTTCGATCCCACGGTGAACACGCCGAATTTGTGCTGATTTCTGGTACGCCTAGCAACGAACCGATCGTTCAACACGGTCCTTTCGTGATGAATACTCGCGAGCAAATCATGGAAGCCTTCAGCGACTTTCAGGGCGCGAAGAACGGCTTTGAGAGCGCCAGAGGCTGGAGAAGTGAAATCCAGTACCGTGCTCGGTGATTTTGCAGATAGTCTGTGCAATTTTAATCGTCAAATAGTCGCCTGTATACAATCGATGGTCGCTTTTGTATGCGTGGTGGGTCACACTTGCCTCATTTCACAGCGACTCTCCCCATGCGTGTCAGACTCGCGCGTCGACTCGCGAGCGTCGCGATTCAGGGATTCAGTGGATCGATAAAAGAGACGCGCCCGCCGCTGTCGCGAAATCTTCGTGGGTTCACGACTGTCGCAGACTCGTGCTGGAACTGCGAGGCATCGACCGCTTCGTCAACGAACAGCGCTGATTTCGACTTCTTTTGCTCCTCGTGCGGCGTGATACTCGCGCCCGCGAGTGCAAACTATTTCCAACTGCTCGGAGTGTGAGTCATCCATCGTTTGACGTCCGATTTGAGACTGACTCGCCGCCTGCGTCGCGTTTCACGCAGTGAACAAAAGTATGCTCTCGACGTGAGCGAGCTTGAGGAGGCTATGAAGGCGCGGCAAAAGCTTTTGCATCCCGATAAATTTAGCACGAAGAGCCAAGCCGAAAGACAGCATAGCGCGGATCAAGCGTCAGCAGTCAACGAGGCGTACGGTGTTTTGCGAGATCCACTGAGGAGGGCAAAGTATATTTTGGAGCAACGCGGGTGGGGCGTTACTGAAAGGGATGGCCGCGATACTCCAGTCGATCCAGAGCTCTTAATGGAGGTGATGGAAGCCCGAGAGTCGATCGAAGAGGCTAGAGGAAACTCGGATAAACTAAATGCTTTATTAGAAGAACACACCGCCCGCGTAAAGTCGTGCGAAGAGCAGACAAGAGCGTCGTTGGACGCTGTCCCGATGAACGGCGAAAGCGCAAAGGACGCGGTTGTTCGTCTGACTTACTTTGTGCGCATCGTAGAAGAAATCAAGTCCCTTTTGTAGATTAAATACAATAGAACTAGCGACACCGATTCTAGAGAGTTGTTGATACATGTTTACTAGATCAGAAAGATATGAGGTCACCGTCGGCTGATGTTTCGTCTGATTCGACGCTATTATCGCCGCGCATCTTCCGTGAAATACGTTTGATGTGCTCCTCAACGATTGAAATGGCTGCCTGCAGCTCGGGATGCGTGACGTACTTTCTACCATAATCTGCGGAATGCCCGTCGCGCGGCACGTGCATCTCGGCATTCTGGATGCCGAGTTTTTGGAAATCACGCAGCGTAGACGCTTCCATTTTTGTGACGCGCTCGTCGACATATTTGCGCATCTCGGTGAGTCGCTGTTTTGTCTTGTTCCTCTCAACCTTTTCCCAATCAGAGACCTCTTGGATCATGTCGACTCGCTTAGAAACTTGATCAAACATCTCACGTACCGAGGACGTAGAAGGTCTATCCCTCACCGTCCTCTCCATGCTCTCGTGCATGCTTCGGATGATCATGCCTTGCTCGTCTTGTTTCCTGGACAAGGCAGCCAGTCTCGCGGTCATCGAACCACCATTCGAGTGCGACGAGCCGACGTAGACGTCGAGATGAGTAGACTTTCTCGGAGTACTCGACGGAGACACAGCCGGCGACGAATCGTACTCGTGGTGAGCGGCGCCGAATACGGCGTCGTGAACAGGCATGATTTCTTTCCGCATGTTCAGGTGCAGCCTCTCAGACGTATGTTTGATCTCCTCCCGCAAGTCACGCTCCATCGCAGAAACACTAGCCTGGACGCTCTTTTCGACGGCAGCTATCGCGAGTGCCTGCGCTTCCGCATTCGGTTTAGACGCTGCCTTTTCGAGTTTCATCGAAACCTCGCAGGACTCGACTCGTAACTCACTAGCGGCGACTCGGGCCTCAAATTTCTCGAAACGTTCGTCTAAACGATCGATACGAGTTTTAAAGCCTGCGTCCGTGATCCCTCTCGATGCCTCGGCTTCACCGAGCACGCGCTTCATCGACCGCAAATGTTCCTCCGCCACCTTGGACAGCATTTCCACCGAGGTCTTTTCGCTACCCCTCAACGCGGCTATGCTATCCTCGCGAATCTCAGCGAATGAGGTGAATTGTTTGTTGATCCATTGCTTCAATTCATCAGCGCGTTCAGACGCAGCCTTCATTTGGGTTATACTCGAGAGCACGCTTTCCTTGAAGGCGTTATTCTCGTCGTCGGCTTTGCGCATCGCCTCTTCCGCCAGTTTCACGCACTTTCGCGTCTCTTGCGCCGCACGCTCGGCGTTCTGCGCCGCCGCACTGTCTGTCGACGATTCGATCTCACGCAGTCGCTCTTTCATGACCTCTGTGACGGTGGATTCAGCCTTTTCGGAGACTCGCTCGACAACCTTTGCGCCCCAATCCTTGAGCTGCGAGGCCAGAAGTTCTCCTTGCTCTTGAACTAGGTGCGCGTGCTGCTCAGACGTGGACGCAATTTCGTTCCCTAGGTCTGAAATGCGCTGGACGTCGCGCTCGATGCGGTCCAACGTCGCTTGACCGCGAGCTTCGATTCGCTCGATGTACTCTCCCACGACGTTATCCATAGCGCCCGCCTTTTCCATCGTCGTCTTCAGGGCGTCGTACTTGGTATCCACGTCACCGGCGTGTTCTCTGACACGTTTAACGTCCTCGTTGCACTCTTCACTCAGCTTCTCGACGTTCTCAGCGAGCTGTCGCACCTCGACCAAGGCTTCGTTGACAAAGTTTGCGTCTTGCGAAGCGCGAGCCGCTCGAGCTTTAATAATCTCCATCTCACTCGCGATCGACGGCAAGTCCGCAGTGGCGAGCGACAGCGCGGTTTGGTTGGCTTTCATTCTAGTTTCCTGAACCTCAACCTCGAGCTCTCGAACGAGCGATGAAACGTCAGAAACTTCGCTCGACATGGCTTCTAACCGAGCGTCCACAGCTTTGGCCGCCGCCTCGGCGCCCTCCGTCGCCTTGACACCAATCTGTGTCTCCAACTCGAAGATATCCACCGAAATTTTACTCGCCGTTGACGCTTGCAATGTCTCAAGCGCAGATATCCGATCTAACGTCGCCGCGTGTATCGCCCGTGACGAATGCAATTCGTCTCTCAACTGCCTCACCGTATCCTCCAACGCTTCCACGCGTCGCTCCGCAGCGTCGTGTCTCGCCTCCGCCAGCTCCAACTTCAAAACGTCCAGTTCTCTCCCCGCAGACATTTTACTCACCGAGGGCGAACTCACCGTCACCACCGCTCCACGACTCGCCTCCACCTCTTCCACTCGTCGTCTCGCTTCGTTCGCGTCTCGCCTCGCGCTCTCCACGCCTCGATCGTGTCTTCGCAACACGTACGCCATCCCCTCGATCGCCTTTCGCACGCACGGCCGCACGTCCCTCCACTCCCGCTCACCCTTGGCGATGTCTTCAACGCGCATAAAATCGTCCACGCGGAAGCTCCGAATCGTCGTCGACGTCGCGTCGTCCGTTCGTTTCTTCATCGGCGTTCCTGCGGCAGTCGAACGGTCGGTTCGTTGCCGCGAGTCAACAACGTCGTCATCGTCCACGACGTCGTCGTCGTCACCGACATCCCCTCTGACGTACCGCGAACCGACCTCAACGGGCGAAGTCCACGTCGGCGTTCCGGGCGTTCGAGGCGTTCCGGGCGTCGGCGACGTCGGCGGCGTCGACGCGCGCATTCCCAATCGAGTCAATCTTGTGTGCGTCGCGGAGTGATGTTTCGTATGGGTATTCAGTGATGATTGGGATGCTTTCTTGTTTCGACGCACGACACACGACCGTCGCACGACACACGAACGCGCGCGACGACCGTCGACCGAAGACGACGAGCACGCGAACGGAGAGAAACGAACCGGGGCGACGATTGGAATGAGCTGCTGCGCGGCGCAGACGACGACGGCGACGACCGTGCGCTCAACGACGCCGGTACCGAGTCGAAGAGGGCAGCGAAGCGCGAGTCGTCGTGGCGGCCGACGCGGTTTCGCCGGTGCGGAGACGGCGGGGACTCGAGGACGGGGGATGGCAGGAAAGGACGCGCGAGGGACGATGCTTGTGATGTCCGCGGCGGCGAGCGGGGACGGCGAACCGGTACCGAGGGACCCGAAGGAGTATAAGATCGCGACCAAGCTCGCGCACCCAAAGACGAGCGTGAGAGACGAGTACGGGGCGTCTGCGCCACCGTTGTACCAGACGGCGACGTTCGCGCAGCCGAGCGCGACGGAGAATGGCCCGTATGATTACACGAGAAGCGGGAATCCGACGCGGACGATGTTGGAGGAGCAGATGGCTGTGTTGGAGAACGCGGATAGGGCGTTTGCTTTTTCGTCGGGCATGTCGGCGTTGATGTGCGTGACGAGACTCGTCAACGCTGGAGAGCGAATCGTGACTGGAGACGACATTTATGGTGGAACGTCTCGTTTGCTCGCGCAGGTGGTGCCCAAAGTTGGGATTGAGGTTGTGAATGTGGATATGAAGGATCACGAGGCGGTGCGCGCCGCCATCGAGGGCGGGAACACCACCATGGTGATGATGGAGTCTCCGACGAACCCGCGCTTGCAGGTGATCGACATCGAGTCGATCGCAAAGATGGCGCATGATAAGGGTGCGCTCGTGTGTGTCGATAACTCGATAATGTGCCCAACTTTCCAGTCGCCTTTGGCGTTGGGCGCCGACATCTCCATGACATCCGCCACCAAGTTTATCGCTGGTCACTCTGACGTCACGGGTGGTTTGCTCGCTTGCAAGGGAGAGGAGCTCGGAAACAGAATTTATTTTCACCAAAACGCGGAAGGTTTACACCTCGGTCCGTTTGACTGCTGGCTCGCGCTTCGCGGCTTGAAGACGATGCAGCTTCGCATGGAGCGCCAGCAACAAAATGCCATGAAGCTCGCACAGTGGTTGGAATCTCATCCGCGCGTGCAAAAGGTCAACTACCCCGGTTTGAAAGCGAACGTCGGACACGACTTGCACTTTAAGCAAGCGTCCGGTGCGGGATCCATCTTCTCCTTCACCACCGGAGACGTCGAGTTTTCCAAAATTGTCGTCGAGGAGACCAAGCTCCACAAGATTACCGTCTCCTTCGGCGGCACCACCTCCCTCATCTCGCTCCCGTGTTTCATGTCGCACGCGAGTATCCCGTCCGAAGTTCGCGCCGCTCGTGGTCTTCCGGATGATCTTGTTCGAATCAGCTGCGGCATCGAAGACGCCGACGATTTGCTCGCCGATTTGCAGTACGCGTTCGCCGTCGCGGAGAAGCGTCTCGGCTAAAAGAGATGTCTGCACACCTCGGGGATGCGAGTCTAGATGACGTGCGGTTACTTTCGAAGTTCTTCTCGATTCAGCATCGTTCGCGATGCCCAAAGTCTTTTTTATTCCTTTTGTATTCCAACCATCAAAACTTTTTCATCACACAGTTCCCATATTGGTCGATTCATATTCCTCGGACGACGCCTCGCGAGCGCAACTCGTACGCTCCGCATACATCTGCGCGCGCGACAGTTGGCGGTAAACACTCGAAAATTCTTCACGGCCTGATGCGCACGATGCTTCCGACGTGGCGCGTTCCCACGCGCGTCGTCGACGCCGATTCGCAGTGTTGGTTTTCTCAATCCTCAAAGTTCGGCAACATAACGCACAGTCTTCGCTGGAAACGACAGACGAGGAGCTTCCTGGGCGCGAAAGGACGAATGACGACGACCGCATCGCGTCGTGTCGTCATCATATCGGCTCGATCGACGTGGAACGAGCGCTCGACGCTGAGTCCGGAGAGTGCGATCGAGAGCGACGTACGAAGCAGATGGTCAAATTTGTGGACAGATTTGAGCATCGACGAAGCGGAAGCGGAGATGATGCGGGAGGGTCGCGTGAGTCGCGCGATCGAAACTCCTTGGTGGCGCATCATGCTCTTATCCGATGGTTCAATGACCAGGCACATTAAACTCGCCACTGGTCTCGGAGATGTGCGCACGGACATCTTGTGGCAAGGCAAAGTGTCTTTGGACGACTTGCCGCGCGGATCTGTGCCCGACGAAGTCAGGGATGAACTTCTCCCTGTCGGCGCTTCGGACGTGCTCTTCCAACGAGAAGTCGATTTGTGCGACTCGAACGGCGACCCTCTCGTCTACGCGTGCAGCTGGTGGCCCGAATCCGCCGCCGAACGCTTCATCGTCGACAGCGCCGCGTCGGCAAACTTTTCCGCCAGAGAAGAGCCAGTCGGCGCGCGATTCGCCCGCACCCAAATCGAACTCCATCGACGAATCTGTCGAGTCTACCGCGGTGAGTCATCCACGCTTTCGTCCGAGTGGGGCGTCCCAGGTCCTTTTTGGGCTCGCCACTACGTCTTCCGGCGAGACGGTCGACCGCTCTGCGTCATTTACGAGGTCCTCTCCCCCGATCTCCAACGCCGTCTCGAATCGCCGCCGTGACGCACGAATTCCTCTTCACACACGAGTAGAGCGCGAGGCGTCAGACGACGCGACCTGAGACCTTCTTTCAATCGAAACCAAGCGCCGACGCGGTTCGCCAAACGTGCCAACAAACAACACGACACACACATTCGTCACCTTTTTCCCGCCACCTTTTCTTCGCTTTTTCCGCACCCAGTCCCTACCGACCCAATCGAAGGGTCACGAATCGCCGAATCGACGATTTGGATGAAATCGGATACGCGCGCCCCTTGCACTCGAAATCGACCGTTCGCGACTCATCGAAAAGGATATGGAAATCGGATACGATCGACGTCATCCAGGTCGTCGTTCCCGCGCGCGCGCCACTTACCCGCACGAAAAGACTCGAGTAATCTGTCCCACGTTCACCATGAGCTCCTCCATGTGCGTCGTCGAGACGTCCTCCGCCGGTCGCGAATACAAGGTTCGCGACATGGCCCAAGCTGACTTTGGGTGCGTATTTCATACATTTTTTCATTCGCTCGTTCGCTCGTTCGCGCGCGCGACTTTCGCAGAGCCGATCGGGTGGACGCGCGCACGCGGACGCGCGCGTCCGGCGGCGTGCGAGATTAGATTAGCGCTTCGGGGGTGGGGTGATCGGGTGACGACCGCGCGTGGACGCGACGGCGATGGCGAGACGCGAACGGTGCGATAAGACGCGGTGGAATATTTCTGCATCACACGTCGCGTCGATCCCGATCGACGGCGACGACGACGCCGGCGGGCGTCGGTCGGGGTCGATCTGTCCGCGCGCCGCTTATCCGACATTTTTTCGAAACTCGTTCCGAATGATGAGTTTTGAAGGGCATACTATGCGCAAACTGTGTGTAGCACCGGCGGCTCGGGATATTCCTTTTTCCCCGCTCGAGGGGAACTGACTGGGTGGTGTGGACTTTTTATCGAACGCGCGGTTTCTCGCGTCAAAGTTGAAGAAGACGTTGGAATGGGAGACTGACAAAGATTTTGAATGTGAATCGTTTCCGCTCATCGCAGTCGCATGGAAATTGAACTCGCGCAAGTTGAAATGCCGGGTTTGATGTCCTGCATCGCCGAGTTTGGCCCGGCGCAACCGCTCAAGGGCGCCAACATTTCTGGTTCCCTCCACATGACCATCCAAACCGCGGTGCTCATTGAAACCCTCGTTGCGCTCGGTGCCAACGTGCGCTGGTGCTCGTGCAACATCTTCTCCACGCAAGACCACGCCGCCGCGGCTGTCGCTCGCGACTCTGCGGCTGTCTTCGCCTGGAAGGGTGAGACGCTCGAAGAGTACTGGTGGTGCACCGACCAAATGCTCAACTGGGGCGACAAGCCGCTCGACATCATCGTCGATGATGGTGGAGATGCCACCCTCCTCATCCACGAGGGTTACAAGGCTGAAATCGAGTTCGAAAAGAACGGTACCGTTCCGGACCCGGCTTCCACTAACAACGCCGAAATGAAGTGCGTGTTGAAGATCATCGCCGACAACTTGAAGACCAACCCGAAGCGCTGGCACAAGATTGTCGAGACCTGCGTCGGTGTCTCCGAAGAGACCACCACTGGTGTCAAGCGTCTCTATGAAATGCAAAAGGCTGGCGAACTCTTGTTCCCGGCTATCAACGTCAATGACTCCGTCACCAAGTGCAAGTTCGACAACCTCTACGGTTGCCGCCACTCTCTCCCGGATGGTATCATGCGCGCCACTGACGTCATGATTGCGTCCAAGACGTGCTGGGTTGCCGGCTACGGTGACGTCGGTAAGGGTTCCGCCGCCGCGCTCAAGGCGGCCGGTGCTCGCGTGATTGTGTCCGAAATTGACCCGATTTGCGCCCTCCAAGCTGCCATGGAAGGTTACCAAGTTGCCCCGATTGAAGACGTCGTCGACCAGTGCGACATCTTCATCACCACCACCGGTAACAAGGACATTATCATGGTTGAACACATGGCCAAGATGAAGAACAACGCCATTGTTGGTAACATCGGTCACTTCGACAACGAAATTGACATGGCTGGCCTCGAAAACTACCCGGGCATCAAGCGCCAAAACATCAAGCCGCAATGCGACCGCTTCGAGTTCCCGGATGGCCATGGTGTCATCATGCTCGCCGAAGGCCGCCTCCTCAACCTTGGCTGCGCCACCGGTCACCCGTCCTTCGTCATGTCTTGCTCCTTCACTAACCAAGCCATCGCTCAGCTTGAGCTCTGGAACGAACGCAAGTCTGGCAAGTATGAAAAGAAGGTGTACGTGCTCCCGAAGCACTTGGACGAAAAGGTTGCCATGCTCCACCTCGGCAAGATTGGTGCCAAGCTCACCAAGCTCAGCGAAGAGCAAGCCAAGTACATCAACGTTCCGGTCGAGGGCCCGTACAAGCCGGCGGCTTACCGCTACTAGATTTTGTGACCTTGAAGTCACCGACGTCGACTGTCGCCGCTTGAAGAGACGCCGACGTCACTCACGCCCGTCGCATTTCACCGTCGGGACTTGCGTGTGTAACTAGGTGAAACCGGTTTGCGAATTTTTAGTAGTTTGATAGGGCATTGTTGGAATATGAAATCATAAGAATGGCCATAACACACGCGCGCGCTGATCCCATTCAGTCCCTCCTAGTTCGCTCTTTTGTTCGCCTGCCTGTGCGCCCGCCACTGGATAGCCCTCCAAACACCCTGCAAACGCCGCCACACTCGAACGCGCGCTCCGTGAACGCCACCGCACGCTCGCCCGTGGCTCACACTGAACATGTCCCCGATCGTCACCGCCATGACGGCTGCCTTCGGCGCGTCGACGTCGTCCGCGAAGGACGCGACGCCGCCGCCGATCGAAAAGTTTACCTCTGACGCCGCCGGATTAGCCGCGCTCGACGCGCACCTCGCGACTCGCGCCACGGTCAGCGGCTACGCGCTCGACGCAAACGACGCTACCGTATACATCACCGTCGTCGCCGCGCTCAAGGCGTCAACGGAAGCGCTCACGCACGCGCGTCGTTGGGCAGCCTTCGTGAGTGCAAGAGGCGCCACGGCCGCGTCGGGAGCCGAGACGTTTGACTTGGCGACCACGCCGGTGCCGGTTTTCGAGAGACCGGCGCCGAAGGAGAACAAGGGCGGTGACAAGGAAAAGGCAAGCACCTCTGGCAAGAAGGAGAAGAAGGAAAAGAAGGAAAAGAAGGAGGGTGGTGATAAGGGGCCGACTCCACCGAAGGAGGTTCGTAAGGACGTCTCCGTCTTGGACATTCGCGTCGGCGTAATTGAAAAGGCGTGGGAGCATCCGGGGGCGGAAAAGCTCTGGTGTGAAAACATCAACCTCGGCGAGAAGGGTGTTCGCCAGATTTGCAGTGGTTTGCGCGCGTTTAAGACGAAGGAGCAAATGGAAGGCGCGCGCGTTTGCGTCATTGTCAACGTCAAGCCAGGTAAGCTTCGCGATGTCACCTCGGATGGTTTGGTGCTCTGCACGTCCAACGCGGACCACACCGAGGTTGATTTCGTTATCCCGCCGGAGGGCGCTGCCGTCGGCGAGCGCGTCATGTTTGCCGGCTTTGAAGGCGAGCCGGAAGCCGTGTTGAACCCAAAGAAGAAGCAACTCGACGCTGTGTCTCCAGATCTCAAGACGAACGCCGAAGGTGTCGCGTGCTACAAGGACGTGCCGTTTATGACTACCGCGGGTCCGTGCACGAGCCCGTTGAAGGAGTGCCTCATCAAGTAGGAATTGTTTCCCAGCCGTATACATTGTCGCAATGAAAAGTTCACATTCATTCATTTAAATAATTTTCTTCCTACAGCCTTCCTAGTGCCTACAGCGAGCAGTTTTACGTTTATATTCGTGACTTTCGTTGATCTATACACAAATTATTGACCGAACATGATCTCGATGTTGTCAAGGAGCCTGACTTGGCCGAACTTCGCGGCAATGGCCATGACGCACGGAGAAACGACGACGCCAGTGTACGGTTTCAGCGTCTCTGGATGCACGGCTTCGACGTAATCAACGACACCTCCTCCGCTATTAATCGCCTCCGTCACCATGCCGACGAGCCGCTCGCTCTCAACGTTCTTTTCGGTCTCGGCGAGTTCCTTGGCTTTACGCAAACTCTGATTGATGACGGCAGCCTCGGCTCGTTTCTCAGGCGTCAACAACAAGTTGCGCGAGCTCATGGCGAGACCATCCGATTCTCTCACTATTTCCACACCCACAATATCGATATCAAAGTCTAAATCTCGTACCAATCGTCGAATCACCCGCCATTGCTGATAGTCCTTTTTGCCGAACACCGCGACATCTGGCTCGACAACGTTGAACAATTTCGTCACCACGGTCGCCACACCCCTAAAGAAATGCGGTCGCGAGATGGCACACAACCCTTTACCCATCTCGCTCACTTCGACATTCGTTTCATGCGGCGGAACGTCTCCTTCCGACGCGTTCACGTACATTTCCTTTGGCGCGAAGACGCACGTCGCGCCTCTCGCCCGCGCTGCCGCCAAGTCACCCTCCATCACCCTCGGATACGCATCAAAGTCCTCCCCGGGGGCAAACTGCTTTGGATTGACGTATATTGACATCACCACGACGTCCCCACGCGTCTTAGCGACGTCTAACAGCGCCAAATGTCCCTCGTGCAGCGCACCCATAGTCGGCACGAAGGCTACTTTTTTTCCCTCGGCGCGTCTCGCGCGGCTCCACTCGCGCATCTCCTTGGCGCTCTCAATCACCACGGTGTCCGACATGACGAAGCTACAAGACGAGACGGACGCGGGTGGATCGTTCGTTCGTTCGCGTCGGTCGGTCGGTTCGCGTTGTCGACCTCGGCGGCGTTGTCTGCGGACGTTTCGTTCGCGTCGGCACCGAGGTCGACACGAATTGTCGTATTGGAGCCATTTTTGTGGTATCCAACGGTTACGATGGGACGGCGCGGTCCGAAAGAAATCCATCCAAACTTTCATCTTTCGCGACAAAGACCGCCGGGGTGACGGCAGAGCGCGGACGCGACGTGCGGGTGAAGGCATCGACCGATCGCGATGGACTTCGCCGAGCTCGAGTCGCGCGAGGGCGTCCGGCTTAGCTGGAATGCGTGGCCGTGCTCGAGGATCGAAGCGACTAGAGTGGTGTTGCCGTTCGGAGCGCTAGTGACCCCGGGAAAAGATCTCGGTGCGGCGTGCCCGACGCTGCCGTACGAACCGGTGGTGTGCGAACAGTGTCAGGGAGTGTTGAATCCGTACTGCGCGGTGGATTACTACTCGAAGAATTGGAGGTGCGCGCTGTGCGATGGGTTGAACAAGTTGCCGAGGAATTACGAGCAAATTAGCGAGAATAATCTGCCGGCAGAGTTGTTCCCGTCATACACGTCTGTGGAGTATCAGATGCCGTCCAAGTCGACGAGTCCGCCGGCGTTCATCATCGTGCTCGATACCGCGTGCTCGAGCGAGGAGGAACTGCGAGATGCGAAGGATAGCGTGTTGCAGATGGTGAGTCTGTTGCCAGAGGACGCATTCATCGGTTTGGTTACGTTTGGATCAACGGTTCGCGTGCACGAGCTCATAGAACCATCAGAGAACTCTTACGCTGGGATGCGAAGGTCGTACGTGTTCAGAGGGACGAAGGATTGCGAGCAGGAGGATTTGAAGCGAATGTTGGGATTGGATTTCAATCGACAGCGGGTGGTGCAAAATGGTGCGAGGCCGGCACAACATACAAACGGCTTTGCAGAAGTGAAACCGACTCGACGCTTCGTCGCGCCGGTGGGTGAATGCGAATTTGCGCTCCAGAGTGCGCTTGATGATGTGACGATCGATGACGCCACCTCGGAACGCGGTCGGCGACCGCTCAGAGCGATGGGTGCGGCGATGAGTATCGCTACGGGGTTGTTGGCTGAGTCTCACCCATCTCAACCTGGCCGAGTGTTGATGTTCACGTCCGGACCGTGTACTTCGGGACCCGGTACCGTCGTAGGGACCGACATGGCTGAAAACCTGCGCTCGCACCAAGACTTGGATAAGAACGCGGGGAAGTATTACAAGGAAGCGTGCAAGTTTTACAACGCTCTGGGAATTCGACTAGCGACGCATTCGCACACGTTGGATGTCTTCGCGTGCTCGCTGGATCAAGTTGGTTTGGCTGAAATGAAAATCGCTGTAGACCAAACGGGAGGGTACATGATTCTTGCGGAACAGTTTCGGGCTGAGACTTTCAGGCAATCACTCGCAAAGATGTTTGCGCGCGATCCAAATACTGGAGCTCTTGAGATGAAGTTCAACGGGACTTTTAGCGTTTTCTGCACACCTCAGATCATGGTGTGCGGCGCCATCGGACCCATCAGTGCGCTTGCGGTGAAATCAAAGCGCATCAGTGAAAACGAAATCGGATTGGGTCAGACGACTTCTTGGAGGCTGTGTACATTCTCGCCAACTTCAACAATTGCGGTCTACTACGAGGTTGTGAACCAGCATAGCAACCCGATTCCAAACGGCCAGCCGTTTTTCTTGCAATTTTGTACGCGATATAAAACGAGTCTCGGAGAAATTCGCTTGCGCGTGACGACGGTTGCTCGACGTTGGGCTGAGAGTAGCTCCACCCCGGAGATTTTGGCAGGCTTTGATCAAGAGGCGTCGGCGGTGCTCATGGCGAGAATTGCCACCTTTAGAACCGAAAACGAAGAGTCTTTTGATTTGTTGAGATGGTTGGATCGGACATTAATCCGCGTAGGAGCCAAGTTTGGCGAATATCAGCGTGACGCTCCCGACAGCTTCCGAATGCCGCCAAATCTGTCCATTTATCCTCAATTCATGTTTCACTTGCGGCGTTCGCAGTTCTTGCAGACCGCAAACAACTCGCCCGATGAAACAGCATTCTATCGTATCATGTTGTCCCGCGAGACAGTGAGCAACTCTCTCGTGATGATACAACCGACTCTGTTGAGTTACTCATTTAATGGGCCTCCTCAACCAGTCTTGCTGGACGTCAACGCCATCACGCCAGATACCATTTTGCTTCTGGATTCGTACTTTTTGATTGTATCGCACCGAGGAAGCACCGTCGCGGCGTGGTATAAAGCGGGTTACCAGGATCAGCCGGAACACGAGGCGTTCAGGACACTCCTCGCCGCGCCGGTCCATGATGCGCGATCTCTCGCCGCCGAACGCTGCCCCACGCCGAGGTTAGTTGAGTGCAATCAAGGTGGATCTCAGGCGCGTTTCTTGTTGGCGAAATTGAACCCCTCCGCGACGCACAACAACAGTAATGGTTACAGTCAGAGCGGTGGCGAGATCATATTCACAGACGACATTAGTATGAGCGTCTTCCTAGAACACCTGGCAAAGCTTGCAGTCTCGTCGTGAGAGAAAAATTTGTAACTTAGAAATCTTAGCGCAAGCAGTCTCATCGCAGTATTTTACAAATCACTAATCTTTATCTATCGTGAGCGGCTTCGGCTCTTGTTCGCCATCCGGGCTACGCGGTGTCAGAAAAAGTTCTGGAACGCTCGCGGAACGCTTATGCCTGGAAGGCGTTTCAAATGCGTTCACATCTTTCGCGTCCGGTATTGTCCTGACTGGAGGTTCCTCCTCCATGTTGATGCCTCGCTGTCGCCATTCTAATCCAGGCACCACTCGTTTTGCATCTGTCGGTTGTCGGCGCGGAGAAAGCAATCCTTGCGTGTCTTTTGTGGACACTTTGTTGCCGCCTTCGTCTGGCTTTTTTATGGTGAACGCCCGCATAGTAGATCGAGCACCAGAGCGGACCCTCTTCGCGAACCCAGCCCCTTTCGTTCGTTTACCAGTGGCTTCGGTCAAAGCGGGAGCCATCGTCGACGTCGAGCTCGACTTGTTCAACTTTGAGCGCTGGGGACTCATCATGGGCGAACTTGGAGCGACGACGAGCGGCGAGTTCGCGCTTTCGACATAAGTTGGCACCGGAGTGGAACGAGTCTGTTTGTTCATAGGACTACCTAAAGTGGTCTGACTGTCCGTCTTCGATGAACTACTCTTCTTGCGCGAGAACATCCGACTCATCATACTTCCTTTCTTTTCGAGTTTTTGCTGCCTCTCCTCCACCTCGACTTCCTGCGCGGTGACGTCTTGCTTCACCTCAGGATGCAAGAGCACAGACAAGAATTCAAATTCGAACGTCAACGACCCAGATGGGGTATTCGTAAGTTCAAAGACCTCTTCGACTGGTGTACCGATGAGCGTGCACCGAGAAAGAACCGCGCGAGTGTCCAGTTCAAGGCGACCGAGTGATGTTTTCACACCAAAAGCGTCTCGATCCCACACTTCGAGCAAAATGTTGCTCGAGTTCGCGAGTTCTTGTTCACCCACTATGAATTCAAACTCCTCCTCCCACACCGGCTGGCGCGTGTTCAATTTCGTACTCGATTTACGTTTCTGCCTGTTCATTCGAAGTTTGACGAACGGGTCTGGCGACTCGCCTACGCTCGCGAGGTTTTCACCCCGCAATAAGCGTACGTACAACACTCCTGAAAATTGTTCCATCATCTTGTGCACATTTATCGGCGCTTCAGTCTTGGTCGATCCCGACGTGGATGGCTCGCGCGGGGCATCTTCTCGCACCTTCTTATTGAACGGATGGTACGAGACGGATATGCTCACAGTGGGGCCGTCCGGGGCATTGAAACCTCGAGGACCAGAGGCGCGCGGCGACGATCCAGCCGTGAGCGTGACGGCTCGCTTTGCCAAGTTTGCAGTGTAAATTATCGGCGCCGCGGCTAAACTGAGTGCCGTCATACTACCGCTAGGTTTAGTAAGCGGCACTTGCATGTGTACGCTGGACGACGGAGTGTCGTGGCAGAGCGAAATGTCGCACACCGCCTGACCCAAACTTGGTTTATTCCGCACGTCTTCCCCGTCATATTTGGAACTCATTCCGCGAACGCTTCCTCTATTCAACAATGCACTTGGCACTCTGAGCGTGCTAGAGACGACGGATTGCGTCGTGATTCGCGTTTCGATAACATTTAATCGAAGCTTTGCGATATGAATGTCTGCCACAGTAAACTCAAAGGTTTCTTCCCACACCGGATCGGAACCGCGTTTCGACGTCGTCACCCGCTTCACGTCGGCTCGCTGCGTCAGGCTTACTTCGACGGCTGGCTTCGACGCCAACTTTGACGGCAAGTTGCTCGCGCTCCTCACCGTGACTCTCAAAAGACCGCTGTTGTGCGCCACCTCGTCGGGCTGCCAATCCGTGGCTGCGCACCACAGCCGAGATGGCCAAACCATCAAATCGACCAGTTGGTTTTTGATGAGGTCGCGAAGCATGTTCGCCACGACGGGAACGGCGGTGATGTCGCCTCCAATCAACTTGAGAGAGAAATCAATCTCGGGCTTATCGACAAATGCGAGCTTGAGCGCGCTAAACGAGGGCCACCATGGAACGAGCGGACCGAAAACAATTCTAAATGTGCCGTACGCCTCGACGTCGCGAAGCTCAATCGGAAGTTTAATCCCCAGCGTAGATACGTCTAAAATGACACTGGACTCTTTCGCCGCCCACTTAAACTCAATGTCCAAGATAACCTCCGCTTCGCTCTCCGTACTCACTTTAACACTAGCGAAAATCGGTGGCTCCACCCCGCACGTAAACTTTTTAAAATTCAAACTCAACCCCGTCGTCTTGGCGAGATCGTTGAGCGTCGGCTCGAGCGATTCGATGACCGACGTCGCGATGGCTTTATCCAACGACGGCCACATTTGTCGAGCCGCTTTATTCAACCAGGGCACCCGGTCTACGTCTGAGTACTTGATCCACTTCGGCAAGTGCCCAATCAACTTGCGCAAAACCGTTCCATCCTTCAGCACCGACCCATCCGCGGTCTCGTCGCTCAACTGCCGAATAACCGTTGTCCAATCCTTTGCGCGCTTACGCCCGTACCTCGCCCCGACGCTCGCCCCGAGCGCAAACGCGGTGACGAGCGCGGCGGCAAGAATCACGCACGTCCAAAACCCGACGATGACGAGCGCGGCGGACCCACGCGTCCACGCGAACGCCGACGACAACGACGACAACGACCCAGCATCCGTAACGGCGTCACCCAATCCAGGCGTCATGCCGAACCCGCGACGGCCCGACCCGACGTCGAACGCCGCCGGCGTTGACAACGATACCCTTCGTGTGCCTCTTCACCCCCGCGAACGCGTTCGACGCGTCGACGCGTCGACGCGGTCGCGGCGTCCACGTTATGAGGTGATGTCAGCCAGTCAGCGGCAACTGTCTCCAGTGCGAGTCGCGCGCGGTTCACAATCATCGAATGACCTCGTCTTCTTCCGTCATTGCCCGCACGACGCCGTTCGTCTGCGCGCGCGCCCGACGCCCGCGCCCGACGCGTCTTCGACGCTCGTCGTCGCGCGTCGACGCAGGTAAACTCGTCGGTGAATCGTGGGTTGAGCTCTCAGACGCTTCCTACGCGATCGAAACCGGACGCGAACTCTTCGCGTCTGGGGACGCCCGAGCGGCGCTGGAGGAGTTTGAGCGCGCGCTGACGCTCCCGGGGAACGGGACGAAGCGAGACCGGGCAAAGCCGGCGGAGCTGTCGAACGGGGAACGACAGGCGGCATTGTATAACATCGCGAGCGCGAGGTGCGCGTTGGATGATAAGGCTGGCGCGCTCGTCGCGTTGGATGGGTGTTTCAAGGCTGGATACGCCAATCCGAGAACGTACGGCGCGGCAAGAGGAATGCGCGATTTGGATGCGATGTGGGCGGATGAAGATTTGAAGCTCGCGACGCGGACGGATGCGTTTAGAGACATGGTTAAAAAGTACAAGGTGACGCCGAACGCGCTCGCGTTGCAGTTTGATTTTTCGAACTCCATCATCGGAGGCGCGGTAGAGGCGGTGAACGAGAAACTCACGCCGAAAAAGTGAGCGCATGGAGCGCATGGTTCGTGTTATCAAACGTGTTTTGTAATCATCCAAAGTTTGTAATCATCCAAAGTGGCGCGGCCTGCACGCGAATTTCACGCCAAACAAAAGTAAAACTCAGTTCTTGCCTCACTCGCCGACGCTCCCGTCACATGTTCAGCCGCGCGCTGCGCCAAACGGCGCACTTCGCGAGAATTGTCGGAAGTCGCCACGCCTCGTCGACGACCGACTCGATCGTCATGCGCGACATGTCCTTTTTCGCTCGACACGGTGCGCTCGCCCCTGAGCGACAGCTCGGACAAAAGTTCCTCGTCAACGTCGAACTCTCCGTCGATCTTCGCCCCGCGGGAGCGAGCGATGATCTCAAAGATACGGTGGATTACGCCCGCGCGTGGTCAATTGTTCGCGACGTCATCGAACGCGGTGAGACGATGATTACGATCGAAGCCGTGGCGGAGAGGTCCGCAGCGGCGTTGTTGCAAGAGTTTCGCGCTGTCCAACGATGCGTCGTGAGCGTCGATAAACCCCACGTCGCGATCGAGGGTGAGCTCGGGAGTTTAGGTGTGCGTATTATTCGCGAACGGGCGTGAGCGCGTTCGTCAAGTGTAACAATAATTAATTGGAGTCGGTAGCACGCGAGCGCCCAAGAATCTGTTTCTCCACTAGACGCACTGAGTGCGACTTCAGAAGCAGACTCTTCTTCGTCCGTCTAACATCGGTGTCGTCAAACGCGTGTACGATGTCGACCGACGCGGTGCGAGCGATGGAACGCGCGACATCGAGCGCGAACGCGTCGTCCGCGTCGAGCACGATGCCTCGAGAGGTTGACTGGAACACTCTGGATAAACGAAAGTTTTTCGTCACCGGCGTCGGCGTCTTTAGCGGCGTCACGGCGGCGTTGTACCCGTTGTCTGTGATTAAAACGCGGCAAATGGTGAGCAGTCACGCGACGCAGGCGAGGGCGGTGGATATCGTCAAGGAGATTTTAAAAGAACGCGGCGCGCGCGGGTTGTATAGAGGTTTCGGAACGATTGTCGTCGGGGCGATACCGATACGCGTGGTATATCTGAGCACGCTGGAGGCGGTGAAAGCGCAAACGAATAGTATATTTGACGCGTGGGAGGTGCCAAACGCGTACAGAGGGGCGGCGGATGCGGCGGGTGGAGCGACGGCGAGTTTGGTTTCGCAGGCGTTGGCTGTACCGGTGGATATTATTTCGACAAGGCAGATGGTGCAAGGCATGCGGAGCGGAGGAGGCGTGGCTGATGAGGCTGTGTTCGTCGGATACAGAAATGGATTCGACGCCGTTCGGCAGATTGTGAACAAGGAGGGTATTCGAGGGTTGTACAGAGGATTCGGCGTGAGCGTCGCCACACTCGTGCCAGGAAGCGCATTATGGTGGGGTTTCTACGGCACTTACAAGCGCGCGCTGTGGGACGTCGCTCCAGAGGCGTGGAAGGATGAAAAGCAAACCACGGATGCGCAGGTGATGGCGATACAAGCGGCGAGCGGCGTGTGCGCGGGCATGTCGAGTGGGTTCCTCACGACGCCGCTTGACATTTTGAAGACTCGTCTGCAAGTATTGAGCGGGCAGCCAGGCGGCGAAGCGCACACGTTATCGAGCACGATGCAGACGCTTTACAAGGAACACGGCGCATTAGGATTCTTTCGAGGCGTCAGACCCCGCATGATAAGCGTTTCTGTATGGGGGACGACAATGGTCACGGTGTATGAATACACAAAGCGTCTCGCCAGAGTCAACACAGACTAGTCAGTCAGCGCTAGACCGAATACATTTTAAATTTAGATTTACGAGGCTGTGATTTTATCTCAGCTCTAGCCATTGGATCGGGTGAAAACTACACAACGAGTAACTATCTATGATAACCAGAAACTTCACGCGCTGTGAACCTCGTGCAATTGAGAAATGTACCGTTTGGCTTCATCAACACGTTGCTCGAGCGCATCCAGGGCTTCAAAGTAATTTTCGAGCTCACACGTCTCTTCTTCGACCGCGAGCACATCCTCTTCCACCATCTGTAAGACTTCATCAATCTTGACCACGAGAGAGTGAACGAGTTCGCGAATCTCTTTGACTTTCCGATACGCTCCGTGAACATCATTCCGAATGCTCTCCACGAGTTCGGTGTGACCTGGCTGTTCTTGAAACCGCGCGAGGAGATTATCAACCGCGCGTGCGAATTTTGGCGTCCATTCCGCTAGTTCACCGTTACGAGCGCTCGCATCTTCGACCCGTGTCTCCTTGTATACAGCATCCTCGTTGTTCTCGCGGATATTCGCCGTCTCGCTCGAGACGCGCTTGGCGTTCGTCATCCCGGTAGTGGTGGCTCGGCGAGGTTCATCTTCTACTTGCTTGCGAATATTTTTGTCATTCGCTCCTCGTTGACGTTTAACTTGACGGGGCATCGCGGTGTGAGGGGACGGACTCCAACTCGTTTTTGTAAATTACACATGTTGTCAACGTCGGCGCCACTCCTTGATTTCAATCTGGCTCGATCTATCCGTGTCGAAAACGCGAAACAACAAATCGTACACTTCCTCCTCGGTTGGTCTGGTGGCACCGATAACCTTACTGTTTTCGCTTTGCATAGCTTCGCTCAGAGCTTGCCTGGTGACCAACGGGGCATCCATCGATTGTTCTCGGTTCTTCGCGTTGAACGCGTTATCGAGAGAGTCCATGTTACCCAATATGTACTGAAGCGAAAGCAATTCGCTCGCGCGAGCCGCCGTAAGCTCTCCCGCTCTTCTAAATTTGCGCATGTACGTAAACCAGACCGCCGTGGAACCTCCGATGATGGTTGCGGCGAAGGCCCAGAACGTTTCCACCGGCGCCGACTCCAAACCGTGCGGAATGTTCATCCCGCCGAGCGACGCGGGCACCGCGGCCAGAGCCGCACTCATCGCGATGACGCTGGCTCTAAAGTTCATCTGTACCGTTCTGTTTCGATCGCCGTCGAGTTGGAGCTCCCAAAGCTCTCTGGCGCCATCAAGATCCGCCGTCAATTCTTGCACCAAACCGCCGACGGCGGCCATTCTCCGCGAGTGAGACGCCAATAAATCCGCCAAGGCTTCGTTTCTCTCTTCTACCGCCTGCGTGTCGACCTTAGAAATACCGCTCGGCATTGGTAAAAACGAATCCGACGCCGCGTGCGTCTCCATCGCCGCGTTCACCGCATCGAGCGCCTCTTTGACGTCGTGTTCCAACTCTTTAACCGCCCGACGAATCGGCGGCAACTTTTGAAACTGCGACGCCGTGTAATCCAAAGACCCGTACCGCTCCGCTCTCAGCTCGCGAGAGATATCCTCGACGCAGTACCTCGCCAATCGACGCAACCTGAACAATTTCTCCTCGTAATACCGACTCGACTCCTCCAACGCGCACTCCAACGCCGTAAACGGAAAATCCCGCCTTCGCCCGTCGGCGTCCGTCTGCCCCTCACCACTCAACCTTTCCATCGCCTCCGCCGTGTTCTGCGCCACGACCGACCGCGCATCACACACGTACGCGCACTCCGATCCGATCACCGTCGTACACGGTCCGATCCTCGCCACTAAAATCCCCTCCTTCGGTCCTCGATTTTTCCGCACAAACGCCGCCGGCGCCGACGCGAACGACAACCTCGCCGACTCGTGTTCCAACAGCGCCCAATCTCTCCGTCGCAGCGCGCTCAGCACGCTTCCCGGTTTCACGTCGTCCGCGATCGAGCTCACACCGAGCCTTCTTCCCCCCTTCACGCCGGCTCTATCCCGTTCGTCATCCCGTTCGTCACCGTTAAAGTTCAACTCGACGACGCGTCGTTGTTTAGAATCACCGTCGTCGCCGTCGTCGCCGCCGTCGTTCGTCCACCGTCGTCCATCCTCGACGCGTATCGCGCGCACGCTCCCCGTCGCCCGCGTCACCATCGTTCTCATCGCTCGCAGCGTCGTCGCCATCGCCTCTATCGTCGTCGCGCACTGAGGCGCTCGTGGGTGCGCGTCACTCGAGTCACCGACGCCCCGACCGTGATGTCGTCGTCGGCGTCCGCACCCGATCGTCTCGGTCTCGGTCCCGGTCGTCGTCGTCGTCTCGTTCGCCGTCTCGTTCGTCGTCGGGGCGTCGGCGCGCGCGCGAACGGCGACGCGCCGACGACGACACCGCAGACACCGACGTCGGGAGAAGGTCGAAAAGTGCGTTGGAACGTCG
>Ga0255761_10000486_pt1 | contig 36600 bp, 40 predicted proteins | sample 071ome_29_FD_179961 | JGI IMG/M metagenome (GOLD analysis project Ga0255761, IMG submission 179961) | Coastal salt marsh microbial communities from the Groves Creek Marsh, Skidaway Island, Georgia - 071407BT metaG (version 2) | ecosystem: Environmental > Aquatic > Marine > Intertidal zone >... | reverse complement strand
GAGGTACTAGTCGAAGTACTGGTCGAGGTCGAAGTGCTCGTAGAAGTCGAGGTGCTGGTAGAAGTACTCGTAGAGGTACTAGTCGAAGTACTGGTCGAGGTCGAAGTGCTCGTAGAAGTCGAGGTGCTCGTAGAAGTGCTCGTAGAAGTCGAGGTGCTCGTAGAGGTACTGGTAGAGGTAGAGGTTGTTGTTGGAGGCGGATCAATATGTCCTCTCAAAAAGACTCCTTTCTCTGTACTACCAAAAGAATCAAGAGAAGTACTAAAAGTCAAATCTACAGTTTTACTCGAGTCGAAAACAGAACTCATCCCTTGAGAATCAAGGACTGCCTTCCTGAACTCGTAAATCATACTCGTGCCTTGTTTACATTTATTTTTAAGGGTAATTGTGATATCACGAGTTTTTTCAGGATTGCATATTATATCGTTTAATGCGCCAGAACTGATATCTGCAACGTTCGCATTAATTGAAAGCGTTGCGGTAATTGGGAAGTCAAGAGTTCTTGTCTTTGGGTGAAAATTAGTCAAGCAAAGCATTGGCGTCCTAGACAAAGGCAGATCAAGTGAAAAACTTTGAATACATGCTTTGCCATCTCTATTTAAAGAGTTTGGATCATTATAATTCATGCCTTCCAAAAGGACGCCTCCTTGATCAAGAGTTTCTTGACCAAAATCTATCACAATATCTCCCGGTCTTAATGCTGCAGCGCTCAAGTTTCCTGTGGTAGAAACTGGAATAGTGATATTGTTATTAATAAAGGAACCATCTTCAGTATTTATCGCTGGATTTTGTACGGAATTACTACCAGTATCAAATCTTAAATTAGCAGCTTCTATCGAAACATTAGCAATGGGGATTTCTCCAACAGAAGCTTCAACTGAATAGCTCGTAATAAAACCGTTTCCTATGCCCATTAAGCCATTGCCTGCCCCGTAAGAGGATGATCCATCACTTGCGTCATGGCCTTCAGGAACAGTTAATAGGTAATAATTTTTTTCTTCGTTTTCGTGATCAGATAAAAATCCAGAAATTATACTTACTCTATTTTCCGAAGTGTTTGGCACAGAGAAACCAATCTTACTTTCGTTGTACCCGTCAAGTACATAATAAGAAAAGTCAAGAGATGCAACGGGAGCCTCAACAATTTCACGCGAAAGCCTAGAAAGCTTACCCATTTCGTTAATGTCAACATATTGAACATCAATACTATGGGAAGCGCTTTGTACTCTATGGAGTTGATTTGGAGAAGATTCTCCAGTAGAACCTACGTACAAAGCTTCTGTTTGGTATATTACCCTTTTTCTTGCCATGGCTTATTAATTATACACGTAATTTAACCATAACCCGGTTCGCCTCCGTAGCCGCCGCCATCGCCTCCGTAGCCGCCGCCATCGCCTCCGTACATAGAGTCTGTAGTAGTGCTAGTACTAGAGGTTGAAGTACTTGTAGAGGTTGAAGTAGTAGTAGTAGTGGTGGTAGTGGTAGTCGTGGTAGTCGTGTTAGTACCGCAAGGGTTGTCTGAGCACTGGTCACCTACATGAAAAGAGCTGGCAGGCGACTGGCTTTCTGAATGATATTTACTATCGCTAGCTATATGATCAAGGTATTCTTTTCTTGTAACTGTGCCAAAACCTCCATCATAACATTCATATCCAACCGGATCTGACCCTCCTCCAGCAGGTTCACTATTCCAAACGCACCCCACTCCTTCCTGACAAAGCTGGGCGATAGTATAATTATAATAAGGTGCGCTACCACCACCCGGTTGATCAGTACAATTAGTTCCAACGCCCCAAAAATATCCTCCGCAATCACCTTCAGATTTAACAGAACAGCTTCCATTTTCACAACAAGCACCTTCTGGATCTACACAACATCCGCTAATGTAAGTAGTATCATCTTCTGGGCATTTGTAAAGCATTTCAAAATAGCACATTGTGAGATCTGAAAAACCAGTAGGCATTTCATCTCCAGTAGGCATTAGAACCCTAAACCCAGTTTCAATATAACCTAAGCATGTAAGCATTTCGTTTTTGCTAATTCCATAAGTTATGGTATTAGTTTCTGTATTTTTTGATACATTAATGCATCCAGAAGACGCGAAATTTGGCGCAGAAATAGTCAGTGAATCACTTTGTATTCTGGTTTTTATATTTGTTCCGCCATTAATATTAAATAAATCGCAACCATTTGCTTGATAAGCTCCCGAATCTCCAGAAAATCCAGTAAATGTTTCACGACATCCAGTATCGGCTATAGTTAGGATATTGCCTGTTATAGAGGTATGTATTCCAGACACTCCCCTAAAACGAAAAGAGTCGCAACCGCTTGCTTTATATTTTCCAAAATTTGCGTAAAAACCAGTGAATGTTTCACGACAGCCAGTATCGGCTATAGTTAGGACATTGCCCGTTATAAAAGTGTGTATTCCTGATTTTCCAGTAAATTGAAAAGAATCGCAACCGCTTGCTTTGTATTTACCGGAATTTGCATAGAATCCAGTGAAGCTTTCGCATCCAGCACCAGAACCAGTATAGCATACTGTAATTTGATTACCGCTTATTTGCGTAAGTATTCCGCTACAACCAGAAAAGATAAAGCTATCGCAACCAGAAGATTGATAACCAGTTAGCCCTAAACCTTCATAAGAATCATAAGTTTGTCCAGAAATGATTGAAAACGCGTTTTTACAACCACCGCCAAAAATTTCTATTTCATCCCATTCTTTTTCATACGCAAAACTTGCGTATTGGACATTTTCATCCCTAGGGTTATATATTGTTCCTGAAGGGTCGCCATAGCAATCTCCGTTTGATATAGTGGTTACATCCACTGGATTAGAGCAAGCAAAAACTGCAGAATAAGCTCTTTCGCTACCGCTAATATTCCCTTTTATTGGATCAGCATTACGACCCCTAAAAAATACTCGCCTAAACTGAACTGGAGCGCCTACAATAGGAGCTGGATTACTATATACGCCTCCCGCTTTTTCTGCAGATGGGCAATATTCTGTTCCACCATAATAACCTTCGCAAGAGGCTCCGTATGTATATGAATTTTTAGTTCCGTTTGATGGAGCATATAATTGATTAGAATCTATATTTAATATAGTATTACTGCTTAGGCAATTTGAATGAGGAGAAACGTTTACTAAAAATCTTTTAACGCCATTATCTACAGGGTCTTTTCCATCTGATTTTTTATCTAGACCATTTTCATCGTCAAATATATCAACGCCTCTTATTGCGAAATATGGATGTTGTGAGGGTTCGCCTTCGCCCTCTGGTTCAGAGATGTTTGAATAATTTGTACCAACAATATTGCCCATTTTCCGTAACCTTATAGTATAAGGTTACACTTAATTTATCAACTAATTTTCTTTAATTAGTTTAATTAATATGCGAGCTTCTTTTATAGGTATATCGTCAAAGCTTTTCCAGTTGGTAATATCTTTATTTTTGTAGATATTTTTTGCCCAAAGTTTTCGTAAGTCAGAAATGAAATCATCGAAATTTCCATCAAATGCAGTGTCTAGCATAGATTGAGGAGAAAGGCTAGGTTTTGAATTCGATTTCTTGAAAGAAGATTTTTTATTAGACTTGTCTATTTCGTCTGCTCCGACAATATGTATGTTAAGAAAATTTCTAACAGCGCGAACGAAAGATCTATTACAAGCCATGGTCTCCAAAAAGCTTTGTCCAAAATCATGAGTATTATCAAGCGTTGCGTTCGCCATATCTTGAAAAGAGATTGATTCATTAGAGGTCTCGTAGTTCCCTATAAAATTAATAGTGCAAACAACCGCTACATGATCTAATTCACACTTTACAACTTCATAAGCAATATCAGAAAACCCCCTGAGTCTGGCAAGTTCTTTAATTCCAGCTAGCTTAATTAATAATTTATGGTCTGGTATTCCTTCAATTGAATTTGGTGGATTGCCATTAAATGCTTGAGCATTTGGGAAAAGATGCTCGTCGTTAACCATTTTTCTCCAATTAATTGATCCATCATCATTAAATACATATTGTATATTCTTGAGTAAACCATGCTCATCTCTTTGGAAACTTTCTGGACCAATTGAATTATCTATCTTGCTTTTAGCCATCTTTTTTTAGGTTGTATAATTTAAAGTAGTCAGAGTCTTCCCAAAACTCATCTTCGTCAATGATGATTTGATCTTCGTGAATTTTAATTTTTTTATCAAATGATGATTTTGAGGAGAATTGACCATCTTTACTGAATATGTTTTTTGAACTTTTATATCGTGTAGTATCGCATATTTTAGATGAATTGTCAAGATCTTTTTTTGTTTTATTTTCTTCTTCGTGGATTTCCCAATCAAAAAATTTTAGCCTAGTTAACTCAATATCACATTTCTTTTTAAGAATAAGAGTGACCCCAATGCCTTTTCTTTTTAAATCAAGGGCGTATTTTTCATTGGAGTTTTCATCTATTTTATAGTAAACTTGTTCTATGGCAGGTTTGATATGAAGTAATATATTTATATTAATTTCTTTTTCTGTTACTATAGATATCTTTCTATTGTTAGCCAAATGAGGGAGGGCCGATTCATTAAAATGATAATCCATCCTTATATTTATAAGAGAACGAGGAAAGAAATTAGGCTCAGGAATAAAGTCCGGCACGACTTCTATTAGAGTTTGGTGAAAATAAGATCCTATTGAAAATATTTCGTATTTTTTAAAATCATTTTCTATATTTAAAGCGTTTAGCGTTTTTTGAACCACTTCTTCAGCGGCTATATTATTAATGGTTTTTATTTGCTCGTGCCCCAAAAAAGAAGGCTTGTTAGATTTTAAATCAGCTTCGATTAAAATTTGATTTTTTCTATCTGACCAAATTGGCGCTGAGTATTCGGGGTTAGTATTTGAGAAGAAAGCGATAAATGGTATGTCATGAAAAGAAGCTAATTGAGAAATAAAATTCTCCGGACCTATATGAAGCAAAGACCTTCTTATTATATACGACCAATGATTGGGCCTAGTAGCTCCTTTTAAGCTTATATTTGAAGAATTTAAATTAACTTCATTATCCCCAATTTCAACAACGCTTATTCCGTTTTTTTTCAGTATGGGCGTTATTATATTTAAGTATTCTTGAAAGTGGTCCCACTGTTTGCTTTGATGATTTTCAGTGCAAAAAGTAATATACTTTTCGGGAACAACGGGAAAAAAAGATTCTTCTATAAAAGGTCTTGAATGCTTTAGTCCTGCGCAAAGAGATAGTGATTCAACGAAATTCATAATGTTTTTTAGCGCTTATATTTTTTAAATGAGAATTATTGAGATTTATATAATAATCAACATAACCTTTATGTGAACCCCTGCCTATCATTAGGAATTCGTCTTCCATTTCTGGTTGGTATTGAAGAACCTTTTTAACATGCGGGTTTCCATTTAAAATATCTTTAAATTGCGGGTGGCATGCAAAATACAAATCAGTATTTTTATAAACTTCATGAAAAGATTCGAATAAAGAAGTTGCCGAAAAAACCAATGCGGCATCAGCAGAGGATATCATTAAGGCTTTCTTTTTTTTGTTTTGCTCGAACAGGTCTTCAAAATTGATTTTTATATTTTCTCGGTTTTCTTTTAATGCTACTGACTTAAAATATTCCAGAACTTGCTGTCTATTCATATCAGTTTTGAGCCTATGCATCCAATGCTGATGACCTTCATCTCTTTCGTCAACGTCTTGAATCAAAATGTTTTTATATAAATCAATAATCCAATCGCTATCGCTTTCGATATTTGGTGGGTTATAATTAGGATCTCTTTCTTTGAAGGAAAAATCGAAATCCCAATTTAAATCTGGCATTTCATCTATAATTGATTCAAGTTTTTTTCCGATGACTGAGGTGTCATAGTTATCAAGAACATACTGCCTTGCTTTTTTTCCTTGTTGAGCGCGTTTGTCTGGTTTCATTTTGTAAACCTTTTTAAGGTTTTTGGAAATGCTTGACGGGTATGTGCTAGCTTTTATAAATTGAGTTCCGGGCTCTCGGTATTCAGCCCATTCTAATGGAATGCCGCCGCTTTGAGGTGTGCAACTATCAGTTCCGCAACTGTAATCAGTTACGAGGGTAATGAGTTCGGTTAGCTTCGCTTCTTGTATTGGAATTTCTTGTCCACCAGAGGTGAATGGATGACAATAAACATCCATTAGATTATATACTTCATTGAGCTGCTGCTCATTAACTCCGTGAGTAGTATTAGTGGTATTAAGCTTTTTCTCTCCACAAACCTTGCATTGTTGTTCTTGTCCGCTAAAAGGTCTTACTTCATAAGAGTTGCAATTATGACAAAAGTAAGTGGTTAGTATTAAATTAGGGTCAATCCCCTTTTCTTGTATCATTCTCATTATATCCCAACCTTCTGACCAATGAGTATGAAGAAGTAATCGCGCATTAGAATTTGGTTCTTGATGAATAAACATCTTGAACCCTTCTAAGATATTAGGGACACTTTTCCTTAATTGATTTCTAAATACAAAACCTATCACATAGGAATTAGGATGAATATTATGATATAATCTTAATTGAGTTTTGTTTTCTTTATCGAGCTTATAGAAAGTCGAACAATCTATAGATCCGTGAAGAGTTTTTACGTGTTTATGGCCAAGTTCGTGCATCCGCTTTTCTGCAAAAGAAGCCCATACATAGTAATTCTTAATTTCTGGAGCTTTATTTACTGCGTCTGGTAGAAGCGGTAGGCTATCAAGGGTGGTCCAAATCATACAATTCGTTTTGTTCCACCAATCTTTATCCGTATATCCGTTGAAAGCCCATATGTCCTCTGCTCCAATATACAAATCAGGCTTTTCTTGCTCTATGATTTTATCGATCATATTAGCTCCATAACCAGCAGCTCTACCTAGCTGTGGATCTCTATTTAGTTTTTCAATTAATGCAGGATCGTCAGGCAAGGAACCGTATGCTTTCCAAGGCATGTGCTTCATTTTTGGATGGCTCCACTGGAAACCGTTAGCGAATTCTACAATATCATACTTCCCCGTCTTATGAAGATGCAGTAGAATGTTTTTGGCGTTTTTACCAAATCCAGTAAAAGCTTTTGAGTGATTACTATGGAATACTATTTTTTTCTTACGCATTTCCTCGTCGTTCTTTTGCTTTCTTGATGTCTAAAATTTGCTTGTCAAATCTATGAGAAAAAAGAGTTTTAAGGTAAAAGCGTAAAAATTCAATGACAGTTTCAGTCTCTCCGGGTTCCAATCCAATTACGAAGTTTTGATTACCGTTTCTGACAAAAGAAATACTAAACGCTGGAACTTCAACCCAATGATCTTTCCATTCACCATCTTCTGTCTTCATTGACTTCTTGGCTTTTTTATCCCAAGGCATGAACTTAATATTAGTCCTATCGCTTTCGTAAGAATGATAAGTAGTATATGTACATCTCGTTCTCATTGCGTGAATAATATGACCAACTTCATATTCGGAGAACTTAACTGTAATATTTTTTTCAGGGTTATCAAGATTCTCTTTAAAGGATCCTTGTTTTTTATTTGAATCCCAGTTGGCTTGCAATATTGATTTGACAAAAAGTGCTGGCTCTTGATTTTTTGATATGCCGATTTGAAAAGAGAACCCAGACCCTGAGTTCTTGGAATTTGGTTTATATATAGAAATACTCATTTTCGGATAATAGTATATATTGAAGATATTTTCAATGAAAAAAGTGTATATTTTATTTAAGGAATAAAGGATATGGGGATAAAATTTAAACAAATAGATAATCTAGAGGAAACATTTGATAATTTATCTGGTGATTTACAGGGTCAAATTACTGAAGTGACAGGAAATGTGAATTCGCTTGCCAGTGGATCATTTAATTTAAGTGGATGGAAATACTTTGCGGGCAACGCCGATTTCTCTGGTGCGCAGGGAATTTTAGTTGACCCAAGCAACATTTATACTCCAAATAATGTTTTTGCTAGTGCTGTAAAAATAGGTTATCCAATAAGCGCTCCAAGAAACTCTACTGCCGCACCAGTGGGTGCTCTTCAAGTAAGTGGCGGACAAATAAATCTTGAAGACCAAGTTAACGTAAAAAATAATAGTAATCTAATTGTAGAAAACGGAACAATTTCTGGGGGAACTGGGAATTTTTATTTTGTTACTGGGGAGAACTTAGCTTTTGGAAGCGGTAGTTTTACTGGAGGACTAACTGTAAATGGAAGCGGAGTTAAATTAGAGACTCTGACCGGAGATTTTGATGCAATTGATTTTACTGTTGGTGTTGGCGCTAATCAAGCCCATAAAGAAGGAAGACTTTTTTATGATGATACCAATAAATCATTAGCAATGTATAACGACGAAGCTGATATCACTTTACAAATTGGTCAAGAAGAATATGTAAGAGCTAAAAATACTATTGGTAGCACTATAAATAATGGACAAGCAGTAAGAATAAATGGAGCGATTGGACTAGAGGGACCAACAATTACTTTAGCTTCTGCTGATTCAGAAGATAATTCTCAGGTTATAGGATTAGCAACTCATGATATAGCCAATAATGACTTTGGATATATAACTACTTATGGGATTGTGAGGGGTTTGGATACGGCAACTTTTTCTGCTGGAGATGAAGTTTTTCTCGCTATAGAATCTGGGGCTGTTACTGGAGTCAAACCAACTTCACCAAACTATCAAGTTTCAGTTGGCCATGTAATTAGAAATCATAGTAATCAAGGTACTATTTTAGTACAGCCCGGAAATCCTAAATTAGGTGGTGGGGATGTAAAGAACAATAAAACAGTTAATGTTAGCGGAATAACACTTTTTGAAGAAGCGGTTGGTTCTGCCGGGATAATTTGCTCTAAAAATAGTTTTGTTTATGATACTGGAAATGATAGATTGGGTATTGGAACTTCTGCCCCAGAAGGGATATTAGATTTATCTACAACGGTCAGTGCTCCAATTATGCCTAGAATGACAACCGCTCAAATGAATGCGATTTCTAGCCCAGTAGAGGGCATGTTGATTTACAATACTGATTCTGGAAAATTTGCAGGATATACAGGAATCTGGTCCTTGCTACATTAATTATCCAAATGGTGCTTAGCGCCTTTTCTTTTACTTGAGTAGTCCTTAAAATACTGCTTTTTGTAAGGATCTACCCCTCCGCATTGAGCGGCTCTTTTGGCACTCATTTCTTTGCTTCTGTCCCAGAGATCTCCCATTGTCCCTGCATTACTAGTTTTGTCTATAAAACTTTGCTTGTCAAAAGGATTTGCGTCAAGATCTATAGCCGCATTTGGAGCAATAAAAACCCTTTTCCACTCCAGACCTGATTCATCAACATATTTATGTTCGTCATTCATTCCTTGGAATACTTCTATATATTCTTCGGTGTTTGGATTTTGATATACGTAAATGGGCATTATTCTTTTTCTATTTTTTTATCCATTAATATTTCTATTGTCTGTAAGTTTGTTATTATGCAATCAGCAAACCAGCAAACACAAGAAGATACTAGAGGAAGAAGAAAGTAGATATCATTCCATTTGAAATGATATAAAAATACTGAATGAGCTAAGCCAGACCAAAAGCCTAAGCATAGCGAACATTTAAAAAGGTCATTAAAGAATTTTACTTTACATAAAAAAGAGCGAATCCAATTAAGTATAGATCCGTACTTTAGTATGAAAGTAAAACCTACGCATGACAACAACAGCAGGGCTGTTGTCACTTTTTCTTGTTAATCTCTTTAATTGCTTGATTAATGAGATTAGCTTGGTCTTCTCTAATGGTAATCTTTCCGCCAAAATCGTCTTGGATTTCGATCATTCCATCTTCATTTTTATGAAGCATGGGGCACTTTTTACTACCACAGCAGAGAATAGCCTTGCCGTCTTCGAATTTAATATCTTTTTTCATTTCAATATAATATAATTAAATTAATTATTTTCAATATTTTTTATTACACAATCTAGCATATTTGAGTAAGAAAATTTTTCTTGTAATTTAATGCCTTCTACATTTTCTTTTTTACATTTTGATTCCGCTTCTTCCATTTTTGAAACAACTTCTTCATCATTGAAAGTGTGTATATTTCCTTGATTGAAGGGGGCTCCTTCTTGAAAGAATATGCCATCATAGGCTGGCGTCTTACCAGATGGCTCAACTAATATCGAGTTTTTTTCATTTGCCCAATCTTTATGGGATGTGGCGTTTAGAACGATACTCCATTTACCCAATGCTGTAGCATTAAAAGCAGGAAGATTCCAGCCTTCTGCACCACTTAAGCCAGTTAAATCAATATCTATAGCATTCATGAACTCATTGACTTCTGAATTAGTTTTTAGAAAAGGTAAGAAATTAATATTTCCGTATTGCTTTCCTTCTAGTGCTTGGTGAATAAATTGATTTAGTTGTTCAGGTTTAATAAATCCGTTATTGATACAGCAAGATAATTGATAATTATAATTATTACCATATTTCTCTGCCCAGAGCCTTAATATTTTTCCTGTATGTTTTCGCTTCTCAAATTTACCCATCAATCCAAAATGAACTTTGTCTTGAAGATATTCTTTTCCTGTTTTATGGAAATCGGGATCAAATCCAATTGGGATGTGAGAAACGTTTTTGCATCCTATTGATTTAAATGCTTTTGCTGAATACTCACTGCTAAACATAACGCTGTCATGTATATCAACGATATTTTTTTCTGTATCAGTTGGTTCGTCAAGCTCGTAAAAGGTTATTAAGTGATGTTTAGGAGTAATCCTGTTTTCACTTCCGTTAATGTGCCATAACTGAAGAGTAGGAAGATCCTTCTTTAATAACTTAAATCTATTATTAATGGAATTTTGAAGCCATTCTTTTAAGTCATTTGGGAGCTTATCGTAAACAGATGCATCGACATTCCCTATGGGAAAATGTGCGACAACCATATCTCTGTTAAACATTTCCCTTAAAAGATTAAGGGAAACGTTACCAAAAGAGACAGAGTTAACTGGGCATTTAAATATTAGAGTATCCATTAAAATGGGACTTCTTCAAGCTCTTCTTCAGAAACCTCTTCTACCTTGACTGGCGCAGGCTCTTTATCCACTTTCTCAACGCTCTTTTTGGGAGGTTGACTTTGTTGTTCTTGTGGTTTTTGAACAAACTCTATATCTGATGCAAGAATATAAAATTCTTTTCTTTGTTGACCCTCTTTATTTTTCCAAGAATTCTCTCTGAGTGCTCCGCAAACATTTACAAGACTTCCCTTCTTGGTGAATTTGGCGCAACTTCTTGCCCTGCCATCCCAAGCTTTGACTTTAACATACATCGTGTCTTCTTTTTTATAGCCGTTAATCGCAATGGTAAAATCGCAAACAGCCTTTCCTTCGTCGAACTCTTTGCATTCTGGGTCTTTAGTCAATCTTCCTGATACTACTATATGATTCATAATAACTCTTTCTTTAATAATTTATTTTTTAGATCTATGATAACATTGTCATGGATGTTTATACATCCTTGAATGCTTAATTTTACTTCGGGTGCAATTTTCTTCCATGGCAAAAGTTTGTAATTGTGTCCGTCATTGTATCTCATTTTGAATATTTTTGATACTCGAGGATCTGGGTGTTTTTGTATGATAAAGTAGATTTCATTTACTAAATTCTTATCAATATTATCATTATTTTCCATTTTGTCAAGAAAATCTAATTCTTCTGGCGTTTTTGTTTCAAAATGTTTTCTTTTAGCCTTGTTGTAAGAATTTAAACAAAGCCATTTAGTCTCATTACCTAAGAAGGTTGAGAACTTAGTACCTTTGCTTGGATTGAATTTTAGCGCAGTGTTGTAAATATGCAGGTCTCTATCTTCGAATAAATCGTGCTTACAGCAAAACTCTGAATTCTGGGGAACATATTTATTTATGATATCATAAAATATTCCGCTATGTCTGTTTACAAGTTCTTTCAGTGAGGCTTCTATGTTAACCTCTTTTTGAATGTTTCCAACGAGTTCATAATCTCTCAAGTACATTTTATTTTTGTTCTAAATATCTTGTTCACTATTTTCCTAGAGAACCTCTCGCCTTCATCTAGGTTATCCTCTCCGAATGTTGGCCACATCATTCTGTAGTCAGCCATTTTTTTCAAGATAGGATTGTTTTTCTTTTCTTCGGAGTTCGCGGGGCCTATTCCTTTTCTAGTTATATATACAACAACTCCATTGTGTTTTTTTTGTATCCATTCCATTTCATTCGGATACCTTACGTCGGTGACAATTGGTATAATATTCATATACTGATGAACACCGAGAGTCTTTTCAAGCCTATTAATCCACCAATTCTCATCCATTTTTCTTATGACCTCCGTACCGTATGTAACAAGTAATGGTCGAATTATTTCTTTCTCTTTTGAGTCTTGTGTAAATGCACTGATTCCTATCTTATGCCTACACAAATCATCCAAGTCTTTCTTGAGTTCATCTGCGAACGCTGCTCTTGCAGCGCCAATCTTCTTTTTCGACAGGATTGATTTAGCGTGTTCGCAAAAAGTATCTTTTCCACTTCTTGCATGCCCACAAACCCCTATAATAAAATTAGTGTTCATTTACTTCCTCCAATATTGTTTCTACTAAAAAAGCATCTTTATCATCTTGCGAATTTTCTACTGACTTACCGCAATCAACGCATAGCATGACTTTTGAAAATCTAGCTTTTTCTTTAAAAAGCTCCAAAGCTTGAGAAGCAACTTGAACACAAGCCTCCCTTGGACTTTTCGCTGCCGTAATTCCGTCCCAGTCTCCGCATTGAATATAAAAAAACTTTTTCTTATTTGACTTTTTCCTGACCATGAGATGGATAATATCACACAATACAAAAAAAGTCAACCTAAATTTTTCATAAAAAGTTGTACTGTATTACTAACGTAATAATAATTATTAAATTATATATATAGTATATTATATTATAATATATGAAATATAAAAAACTATATGATCATATTATACTATATATTTCATATATGTCAATAATAAAATAAAAATCGCGCGAAATTTTTATTGACTTAATGCTCTAAACGTGATAATATGATTCATGGCACAAGAGAAAGTCTCAATGATTACGTCCATGTTTAACTGCTCGGATTTCATCGAGGGATTCATGGATAACATGATATCTCAGACTATATTCTCGGATTCTGAGTTGGTTATTATTGATGCTAATGAAGAGAACGAGAAGCGCTTTGTCCAAGAATACTTAGATAAATATTCAAACATAAAATATTTTCATTTTTCTGATTTTGGTTTATCTTCCGACCCCGGAGTTTATGGATGCTGGAATTTAGGTATCAAGAACTCAACGGGTACTTTTATAACAAACGCAAATCTAGATGATAGAAGATCTAAACAGGCAATAGAAATACAACGAGACAACCTTTTATCAAACCCAGATATCGATTTAGTATACTACAGAACCCTTGAGACAGATAAGCCCAACGAAAGTTTTGAGGATAATTCAGCCACAATGGAGTTTCCATGTATGGATTTTTGCTTCGAATCTCTTATCTCAGTAAACTCTCCCCACTGCCAACCTATGTGGAGAAAAAGCTTGCATGAAAAGTTTGGTTTTTTCAATGAATCCCTCATGTCCGCAGCGGATTACGAGATGTGGCTTAGAGCTGCCAAGGGTGGATCTAAAATGAAAAAAATAGATCAAGTCCTCGGCTTGTATTATAGAAATCCAGAAGGCGTTTCTTCTGGATCAAAAACATTACAAAAAGCCATTCGCGAAGTCAATCAAGTAAGAAATCAATATATACCATCTTACATATGAAAAAAATTATATCATTCTCAGTTTGGGGCGACAATCCAAAATATTGCGTTGGGGCAATTAAGAATTCAGAATTAAGAGAAAAATACTACCCTGACTGGGTCTGCAGGTTCCATGTTCATAAAGACGTTCCAAGCGAATACATTAAATCTCTTCAATCCACCGATGGTACTGAAGTTGTCATTGAAGATCGCGCGGCTAATTGGACTGGAATGTTTTGGAGGTTTGAGTCTATTTCAGAAGAAGATGTCTCTGTAATGCTTTCTAGAGATTGTGATAGTCGCTTAAACCAAAGAGAAGCTGACGCTGTTTATGAATTTATGAATAGTGAAAAACTTTTTCATATCATGCGTGATCACCCACATCACGGATTTAATGTTCTTGGCGGAATGTTTGGCGTCAAGAAAGGTATCCTAGATAATATGAAAGATTTATGCGCTCGCTTTTCTCAAACCGATAATTACGGAACTGATTACAGATTTTTTGATGCGATAATTGGACAAGTCCCTCTTGAGTATATAATGGTTCACGATCCCTTTTTTACTGGTATTGACTTCCCGAATCCAAGAGAAGAGAATCAATTTGTAGGTCAAGTTTTTGATGAGAATGACGTCTACGATCAATCCCACCTTGATGCATTAAATTCTCATTTAAATACCAATTCTTAGAATTTTGATGAGTGGTATAATTTTTCATTCACACCTTGGGCTGGGGGATCAAATAGGTTGCAATGGATTAGTTCATTATCTCCATGAAACTTATAGTGTGCCTATCCATGTAGCCACAAAAGATAGAAACTTTAATAATATCTCTTTTCTCTACAAAGACTACCCTGAGATAAACCCTATTAAAGTTAGCAATAATCCCAGTAGCGAGAAGATGGAAGTAGAACATCTTTCATCATCGCTTAATTTAAGCCTAGTACGCACTTCAATAAATAACCCTCTTGCTTCTCACTGGGATGAAGATCATTATACTAATCTATATTTGAATTATGATATAAAATTTGATTTTTGTAAACTTCCAGTTATATCAAATTCCATGGACATACTAAAGGATCATACGCCTTTTCCCGAACCTTATGCTTTTAGTCATATAAACAATGATGGGCCAAAACCAAGTAGTATGCTACCTATCATTAAAAACATTGAATCTTTGAATGTTTTTGAACTTATACCTATACTTGAAAATGCCAAGGAATTGCATTTAATGGGTAGCAGTATTTTGTGCCTTGCAGAAATAATGAACTTACCCCGCTCTAATCAACTAGCTTATCATTACACTTTTCGATCAGAAAGAGATTTTGGATCCCCTATTAAAATTAGGAATAATGATAAATGGAAAGCTATTAATTCAAAATAATTATTTACTATGATACCCATATATGAACCATACCTACCAAAGCATATTCTTAAATATGCCCACAACGCTTTGGATTCTAAATGGGTATCTTCTCATGGAGCTTATATCCAAAAAACCGAAGAGCTTCTTCAGGAGACCAACCAATCAAAGTTTGTTATTTTAACTAACAACGGAACTTCAGCAACCCATCTTGTCTCTATAGGTTTAAAATATAAATACCCTAATCTTAAAAGTCTCATTGTTCCCAATAGCGTCTACGTTGCCGCTTGGAACAGTTTCAGAATGTCAGAGAATTTTGATTTCAAACTTTGTTCAGTAAATCCAGACACATGGAATGGAGAGTATGAGCGAGCCATTAGAGAATCGGCGCCCCAACCATGTCATGATAGCGAAATAGGTGTTTTAGTCGTTCATAATATAGGGAATATAGTAAATGTTCCTTCCCTCAAGAGTCGCATTGATAATGATAGCGTAATTTTCGTAGAAGATAATTGCGAAGGCTTTTTGGGTTCTTATGATGGCTCTCCATCCGGAAGCGCCTCGCTCTTTTCTTCGGTTTCTTTTTTTGGTAACAAAACTCTTACTAGTGGAGAAGGTGGCGCCTTATTTACGGATGATGAAGACTCATATCATTATTTAAACTCAGTAAGAAATCAAGGTCATTCTTCACAAAATTATGTTTTCAGTAAATTAGGTTACAACTATAGAATGACTAACATTCAAGCCGCTCTTCTTTATGGTCAATTATTGAATATTAATGAAATTTTAGAGAAAAAACAGGAAATATTCAATCTTTACAAAGACGAACTTCAGTCGATAGATGAGATCTGTTTTCAACAGATTGAGAAAAATACTACTCACTCTAACTGGATGTTCGCTATTAAGGGCAAATCAAAAATCTCAGATTTACAACTCCATTTATACCAAAATCAAATAGACTCAAGGATTATGTTCCCCCCCATAAATTATCATAATCATTATAAAAGTTTCGAACCCGATGAAGCTGCAGCTGATTTATATGAAAAAGTTATCATGCTTCCTAGCTTTCCCAGTTTAACACGAGGACAGGTTTGCTTTATATGCGACCAAATTAAATCTTTTTATTTTAACCAGAAAAAAAGTTAATAGGAATATTTAAATGGTTATTGAGGAAAACATATCTTTTGATAGGGTGAAAAAAATAGTTAATAAAAATCCCAATTTAAAATTTCATTTTCGCTATTTTGACTCTAGAGACGAAAGTTGTTTTGATAATCATTTTTATCATTTTATTTTGAACGATCCAGATCCTGTTGGGTATGGACATTTAGACTACGAAGATGATAAAATGTGGCTAGGTATGTGCGTTTTTGATTCTTGCATTGGCAAAGGTCATGGAAAAATAATTCTCAAATCTCTTTTGGATAAAAGGGGGAAGCACGAAATTCACTTAACGGTAGACAAAGACAATTTCAAAGCTATAAATCTTTATTTATCTCATGGCTTTAAAATCTACAAGCAAACTAATAATATCTTTTATTGTTATTTTAAAAACACTTAACAGGGAGATTACTAAAGATGGCTGATACGCTTGGATCCTTAATTGATAAACTTACTACCGCTGATTTAAAAATGTGGAACAATCAAGAGCTTCTGTATGAAATTCGCAAGATGACTTTTGATGAGTACAAGGAAAAATATTTCAATTGCGAGGATGGCGCCAAAAACCTTTGGGATTGCCTAAAGAAATGTTGCGATCTTAATGTTCAAAGAAATCAACTCATAGACGAGATTGACGAAAAAGTTATAGAGATTTTAAAACAAGGTCTCTCTGGTAAAGATTTGGACGACGGTAAAAATATACAACGAAAATACAAAACATATTAGAAGGTAACTATATAGAAAAATCGAAATTTTGAAAAAATGCCACTTCAGTATTTTGTATAATGAACTTCCCTTCTTAAAGCAGAAGTTACCTTTTCTTTACGAAAGGTTCGAGCAACTTATATTTTTCGATTTAAACGTTGGAACTTATAACCCTCATTTCTCAACTGATGGCTCTCACGAGTTTATTCAGGACTATCCGGATCCCGCTAATAAGATAACTTTAATTAATGAAACTGACATTAGTGGCATTGAGGACTATTGCGGTAGTGGGTCTATAGCAAAGCAAAAAATGTTTGCATTAGGGTCTCGTTATGTTAATGATGATATAGATATATTTTGGTGCACTGATTTAGACGAATTTTTTCACGAGACTTTTATCGATGAGGTAGAGGACTGTTTTCATAGATTCCCGGAAGTTAATTCGATTGATTTAGAACATTATATTTTCTGGAAGAATTTTGAGTATATATTATGTTCCCTAGATAAAGATACGCTCCCTTTGTATGCACGGGTGTGTCGCCACAAGAAAGGGAATATTTATAGTCATTGCGGTATTCAAAACCAATTTCCTAAAACTCTATTTTTAGAAAATCAAAAATACTATCATTTTGCTTGGTTGGGTAGTAGTAGGGTAAAGAATAAACTAAACCATTACTCTCGACCTCCTACTGGAAACCCTCAGTACGCCACCTTTTATGAGAAATACTGGAAAGATGTTTGGGTTCCTTTTGATGAATCTATAGATTTACAACCGCACGATATTTTAGGTTACCCCAATATGCACCCAAACCCCAATCTATCTATGGGCATTAAAAAATTTTCAGGAAACTTGCCTTCGTATGTAAACTACTCTCAACTAAAGTACGATCTAGAAAAATAAAACTTTAAATACTTGAGGGATTTAATAATATCTTATAAATCCAAACTTTAAAATATTCGTTCCTATGGCCCATTCTCAACATAATATCGATGTGCAGCTTGTAGAGCTTTTTAAGGAAATCGAAAACGGTTTCTTTATAGAAGCTGGATCTACGGACGGAATTTCACAAAACAACACATTATTACTTGAAAAATCGCTAGTATGCAAAGTTCGTTTCTTATTTAAAAAAGAATTGTAAATTAAAGATGATATCTCCAGAACAAGTTAATTCTGAAATAATAAATTGTATTGAAAATAAAACCCCTTCAATTTTTGGCAAAATAGGCGGGATCGAATCATCACATTTAGCTTATTACCTTACGCATAACAGGCCTGCACTCGTAAGAGGTAATACTCTTTTTGTCAACGCTGGAATTTACGTAGAAACAGAAGAACAGCTAAAACTTTGGTGTGATTCTTATTTAAACGCTGTAAAAAATACCGACTATATGCTTCAGTGGTGCCCAGAACAAGGTGATGAACTAGTAATCAATAACGTATGGCAAGGTAAATTTCTTTTTAATGAATTCAAAGGTCTTGAGCCTTTTTTCATGGATGAAGGTTGGCATAAAAAATTAGAGGATAAAACATTACTTTCTGTTGGCCCTTTTAAGGATACAGTTCTATCTCAATCAGAGAAATACAAAGATATATGGAATTGCGAAATAGGCAATACTAAAGCTGTTAGAACTCCTTACCCGGAAGCCTTGACCGGAGAACCTCCTGTCTTATGGAGCGAAAAGTTAGACTATATTTTTGAAGAGTTATCCTCAATAGGAGAGTTTGATGTAGCCACTGTTGGCGCTGGAGGTTTTTCTTTGCTTATTTGTGATTTTATTAAGAAAATGGGCAAGCCATGCATTCACTTAGGCGGCGGAAACCAACTTCTTTTTGGGATATCTGGAGGCAGGTGGGACAATTCAGAAAAGTTCATTAATTCTTCTTGGTACAATACTAAGTGTTGGACTAGACCTTTTAAGCATGAAACGCCTTCTGGTAAAAATTTAGTTGAGAATGGTTGCTATTGGTAATATAATTACTTAAAATTCTAATTATGAAAAAAGTTATCATTACTGGGGTCACAGGTCAAGACGGAAGCCATATGGCTGACTATTTATTAGCCAATACAAATCATAAAATTTATGGCGCGGTAAGAAGGCTAAGCGTAAAGAATCACGAAAACATTCTTCATTTGGATAATGAACCTAGATTTGAATTAATCAATATGGACCTTAACGATGCACACAGCATGCGTGATGTCATTATTGATATTCAGCCTGACTACTTTATTAACTTTGCCGCGCAATCTTTTGTTGCTGGTAGTTGGGACTATCCTATTCAAACTTGGGATACTGACGCTGACGCGGTTCTTCATATTTTAGAGTCCATTCGTCGATTTGCTCCTCACTGCAGGTTTTACAACGCGGGATCATCTGAAGAGTTTGGTGATGTTATTTGCACACCCCAAAACGAAGATCATCCACTTCGCCCTCAATCTCCATATGGGGCAGCAAAATGCGCAGCTCGCCATATAGTTAGAGTATATCGAGAGTCTTATGGGTTATTCGCCATTCAAGGTTGGCTATTCAATCATGAAGGCACCAGAAGAGGTCTTGATTTTGTTACTAGAAAAATCACCAACGGAGTAGCAAAAATTAAACATGCTCTAGAACAAGGTAAAGAGATTCCAATTTTACAACTAGGCAATCTTGATGCGCAAAGAGATTGGACTGATGCTGAAGATTTCATGGAGGGAGTTTGGCTCATGCTTAATCAAGACAGGCCAAAAGCTTATGTTTTGGCTAGCGGAGAAATGCATAGCGTAAGAGAGTTTCTCGATAAGTCTCTTGAATTTGCTGGTATAGAATTTATATCAAAAGGTTCGGAAGACGAAGAGAAGTACTTCACCAAAGATGGTCAATTGATTTTTGAAGTCAATCCTAAATTTTATCGCCCAGCAGAAGTTCATAAACTTTGCGGTGATTGCTCGCTTGCAGAACAAGAGATGGGGTGGGTTCGTAAAACTGGCTTCGAAGGTCTGGTCAAGAAAATGTACGAAAACGATTACGAGCTCTTATCTAAATGACCGATCAAAAAGTTTTCGTTGCTGGCCATCGAGGAATGGTCGGATCATCCGTAGTTAAAAAGTTAAAGTCTTTAGGTTATAACAATATAATAACTAGAACTAGATCTAGTTTAGATTTAACTGATAGCGCTAGGGTCTCTAGGTTTTTCGAAAAAAACTCCCCAGACGTAGTTATTTTATGCGCTGCCAAAGTCGGTGGTATTTTAGCCAACAATACTTATCGCGGTGATTTCATATATGATAACTTGATGATATCATCTAATATCATTAAATCGGCTCATGACTCTGGCGTAAAGAAATTAATTAATCTTGGATCTTCTTGTATTTACCCAAGGGATTCCAAAATTCCCATCAAAGAAGAATATCTACTTACTGGTGAGCTTGAATATACAAATGAGCCTTATGCAATCGCCAAGATTGCGGCTCTTAAAATGTGCGAGAGTTTCTACAAGCAATACGAAGATAATTTTTATTCTATCATGCCTTGTAATTTGTATGGACCAAGAGACAATTTCGATTTACAAACTTCTCATGTGCTTCCTGCATTAATTAATAAAATTCATTGCGCTAAAGAAAAAGGCTCTTCAAAAGTCGAAGTTTGGGGAAGCGGAAAACCTCTCAGGGAATTTCTTTTCGTCGAAGATCTTGCCGATGCAGTTATTCATTGTCTTAAAAATATTGAAGCAAAAGACATATATGATTTAAATATCTCTCATCTTAATTGTGGATCAAATGATGAAGTTTCTATTCAAGATCTCGCTTTGTTCATAAAATCTGTTGTTGAATATAGTGGAGATCTTTCTTTTGATTCATCTAAGCCAGACGGTACTTTTAGAAAGAAAATGGACAATTCAAGAATGTCTAATACTGGATTTGCCCCCAAAACCCCATTAAGGCTCGGAATTCAAAAAACTTATGATTGGTTCATAAAAAAAAGTAAAGATAATTGTTAATTAGTGTATAATAAATCATGTCCAAGAAAAAATGTTTAGTTACAGGTGGCGCTGGTTTTATTGGCGGCCATTTAGTTGAAAGACTTCTTAAAGCAGGTCGTGAAGTTGTCGTTGTTGATGATGAATCGTCCACAGCTAATGCCAATTTCATCTGGAGAAATGATACCGAAAATCATAAGGTTGATATTTGCGACTTCGATAAATTAGAGCCTTTATTCAAAGGTGTTGATCTAGTTTTTCATTTAGCAGCTCGTTCTAGAATCCAAATTTGCGTTCAAGATCCGGCTGATGCAGTTAAAAACAACTCTCTCGGAACGTGCAATGTTCTTCAAGCCGCTCGACTTAATAAATGCAAGCGCGTAATGTTTGCAGGAACTTCTTCTTGTTACGGGTTGAAAAATCCAATCCCGCTAAGGGAAGACATGCCAAACGATTGCCTTAATCCTTATTCAGTTAGTAAATCTAACTGCGAAGAGCTTTGCAAGATGTATACGAAGCTTTTCGGGCTTGAAACTGTATTGTTTAGATTTTTCAATGTTTATGGAGAGCGCCAGCCTATTGCTGGAGATTATGCGCCAGTAGTTGGGCTGTTTTTTAGACAAAAAGAAAACGGTGAAGATATGACTGTTGTCGGAGATGGTCTTCAAACTCGCGACTACACTCATGTTACTGATATCGTTGAAGCTATGTTTCTAGCTGGAGAATCTGAAAAGAAAGAAATTATTGGAGAGCTCTTTAATCTTGGCACGGGAACTAATCATTCGGTAATGGATATTGTAAAGTTGATTGGTGGTAGTCACGTTCATATACCAGAAAGGCCGGGTGAAGCTCGAGAGACGTTAGCCGACAACACCAAAGCAAAATCTTTACTTAACTGGAATCCAAAAGTTAAATTTGAAGACTGGATAGAGTCTAATAAACCCATACTTGACCGAAGGTTTGAATGAAAATCGGGGTAGTCGGCAATGGGTTCGTTGGCTCTGCCGTAGCTAACGGGTTTTCAAAATACGATGTCAAAATTTTTGACAAAAATCCAGAAACTTCAAAAAATTCTCTAGAAAATGTATTAGAACAAGATTTCGTTTTTGTATGCGTTCCTACCCCCATGAAAGACATTATGGGAGACGATTGCAACCTTTCAATTATCGAATCTTGCTTCAAGGAAATTGAAGCAATTGGATCAAATGCTATTTTTATAATAAAATCTACCGTTCCCATAGGAACAACCTCTAGGCTTCAAAAATGCCACCCATCTATAAATATAGTTCATTCCCCAGAATTCCTGACTGCTAAATTTGCTAAAGAGGACTTTTTAAATGCGGATAGACATATCGTTGGATACGTTAAAAAGAAAAGTATTGGCGAAAAAGCTTCAAACTTATTTAAGTCAGCCTTCCCTAATATTCCTTGCTTAATGATGAAAAGCGATGAGTCTGAATCTGTTAAATATATTGCGAATTGTTTTTTTGCTACAAAAGTTAGTTTTTTCAACGAGATATTTTTATTAATTGAAAAACTAGGACTAGACTGGAACTCTATCATTAATGGCGTTATGGGAGATAGAAGAATTGGGGATTCTCATTTTCAAGTTCCCGGCCACGATGGAGACAAAGGGTTCGGTGGTACTTGTTTCCCTAAAGACATTAACGCACTTATCAAGACATTCGAAAAAAATGGCATCGATCCAAAAATTTTAAAATCTGCATGGTCAGTCAACCTTGACGTCAGAAAAGATTTTGACTGGGGTCGATCAGAGTCTGCCGTCAATAAAGATAATTGTTAATAACTCTGCAAGATTATTCTTGCATTACACAATTTTTTGTGTTATTATAGAAACTTCGCAAAAAAGAAGTTTTTAGTAAAAATATATACTCCAATCGTGTAGAATAACTTCATGGATATTAAGGTTAAAAAAAGAAATGGTCGCTTAGAAAATTTTGAAGTAGATAAGATCAATGCAAGTGCTCAAAGAGCATGTGAAGAAATTGAAAATGTTTCCGCAAGTGAAATCGTATTAGATGCTCAACTTCAGTTGTTCGATAAGATCACTACAAAAGAAATTGACCAAGCTCTTATTTTATCTGCAAGAGAAAAAATTGAAAAAGAACCAAATTATTCTTATGCTGGCGCAAGGCTTCTACTAAACTGTCTTTATAAAGAGGTATTCAAGGAAGGCGTTGACTCAGATACTTTCGAGTTACAATATAGAAAGAGTTTTATTTTAAATATTAAGAAGCTAGTAAAAGATAATAGGCTAGATAAACGCTTGCTCAATTTTGATTTATCTAGACTTTCTGAAGCCTTAAGAATTAGAAGGGATAAAAAATTTAAATATCTAGGTATTCAAATTTTATTTGATAGATATCTTATCAGGCAAGATGGAAAAATAATGGAAACCCCACAATCTTTCTGGATGAGGGTCGCTATGGGCTTGTCTATAAATGAAGAGCATAAAACTGAAAAAGCCATTGAGTTTTATAATGTATTTAGCAAAATGCTTTACACCCCTTCCACCCCCACTTTATTTAATAGTGGAACAACCCATTCTCAATTAAGCTCTTGCTATTTAAATACTTTTGATGATTCTATTGATGGTATTTTTGACGGCGCTTGGCAAGAAGCAAGAAAGTCTAAGTTTGCTGGTGGCCTTGGCTTGGATGTTACTCCTTTTAGATCAACTGGATCTCACATTGTCGGAACTAATGGAGTTTCGAGCGGTTTAATTCCTTGGTTGAAAATATTCAATGATCTCTTGATAGCAGTAAATCAAGGAGGTAAGCGTCCCGGCGCGGGATGTGCTTATCTAGAACCTTGGCATTTAGATTTTGAAGATTTTCTTAATCTTCGTAGGAATACTGGCGACGATAGATTGAGATGTCATGATATGAATACCGCTTCTTGGGTTTGTGATGAATTCATGAGAAGAGTTCAAGCTGAACAAGATTGGTATTTCTTTGACCCTAAAGATGCCGACCTTCATGATTGCTTTGGGGAAGAGTTTGATTATAGATATAATTCATTAATTGATCTTGCCGAGAATGGTCATATTGATAACTGGAGGAAGACTCCAGCGAAAGATCTTTGGAAAAAAATGCTCAAAGTTCTTTTTGAAACTTCTCATCCTTGGAATACATTTAAAGATCCTTGCAATATTAGATATACAAATCAACATCAAGGCGTAGTTCATAGTAGCAATCTTTGTACTGAAATCACCTTGCACACAAAAGCTTCTTCTTATGAAAAAGGTGAAAAGACTGATATTGGAGAAACTGCTGTTTGTAATCTTGGATCGGTCAATTTACTAAACCATATGGATGGTAAAGAAGATCTTGATTATCAGTTATTAAAGTCAACCATACATACTGCAATTAGAATATTAGATAACGTTATTGATATTAATTTTTATCCTACTCTCGAAGCAAGTAAATCAAATTTAAGGCACCGCCCAATTGGGCTAGGAATGATGGGCTTGCATGATGTGCTTCATGTAAAAAATATTCAAATAGATAGCGACGAAGCGGTTGAGTTTAATGATAAGCTTTTCGAATTTTATTCTTTGCATGCTATATATGCAAGTTCTATTTTGGCTGAAGAGCGTGGTTCATATGAAACATATGAAGGATCTCTTTGGCACGGAGGGGTTTTTCCAATAGATTCTTATAATAACCTTATGGTTTATAGAGGCAAACAAAAAGTTCCAAAACAATCAGTTACAGGAAAACAATTGACGGGCAAAGGTCAAACTCTAGAAGAATGGGAAAAAGTCAGGATTCATGTAAATAAGCATGGCATGAGAAACTCAAATGTCATGGCTATTGCTCCAACAGCTACTATTGGTTATATTAATGGCGTAGAGCAAAGTATTGAACCTAATTTTTCTGTTCTATTTGTTTACGAAAATAAATCCGGAAACTTTTTTATTACTAATCAACATTTCGTAAAAGACATGAAAGATCTTGGTCTCTGGTCCTACGAAATGGCAAACATGATTAAGAGTGTTGACGGTGATCTATCTTTATTAAACGGATCTATACCTGAAGAAATCAAAGAGAAATACAAAACAGCTTTCGACAGAGATATGTTTAAGCTTATAGAAGCTAATGCTGTACGTCAAAAATGGATTGATCAAGCTGTAAGTTTCAACCTTTATAATAAGACTACCTCATTAAAATATCTTAATGATATTTACATGTCTTGCTGGGAAGCAGGTTTAAAAACCACTTATTACTTGCGCAATCGTGCAGCTACTAAAGTAGAAAAGTCTACTGCTCCAGATTCATCTCCAGAACCATCTGCCTGTAGCATTGAAGCTATGAAAAACGGCGGTACCTGCGAGAGCTGCCAGTAATTTATGTTAAAAACTAAAAAATAGTTCTCTTTTCATATAATATACATGTATATAACATGTATATAATAGAGTCTTTTGCATGAAAGGTAATAAAGAGAAAATTGAGTTTTGGTTGCACGAAAATCAGAAAAAAGCATTAAAAGCTATTTCTGACGAAACTGGTTATACTGTTTCCGAGCTCATGCGCAGGGGTGTTGAATATATCATTAGAGATTTAATGCCAGAATTTAACCCTATGAAACATCGCGATGTTCCATTTAGAAAGGATGCTGAAAATGTCGAAGATTAATCAAAGTAAAAATTGTTCTTCTATTTCTCAAAAGAAAACAGAATCGTCTGTATCAGATTCGTCTAAAAAAATTGAAGCATCTTATATAGAGAAAGGTTTTTATTCGCGAGATATTGTTCTGTTAATTAATGAAGCTAGCTCTTTAATAACTACGGAAAAGAATGAAGGTTTCTTACTAGAAATAGAAAGTGGAGATACCATTCAAGTATCTTCAACAATCTCCGAAAATAAATAAAATTAGATGCCAAATTTAAGACCAGATCAACTATCAGGAGTATCATCATTAGATGATAATGACATTCTCATTGCAGAAATTAATCCTAATTCTACATCTTCAAGAAAAGTAGTCAAGATTTCAGCTAGAGATTTTCTTTCTGGTGTTAGTGGGGATGATACTACTGCTACTAATATTGGAAGCGGAGTCGATCTGGTTAGTGGGGTTGTTGGTAGCGATATAAAAGTTAAGACAATTCAAGCTGGTGATAATATTAGCATAGTTTCTGGTCTTGAAAGTATAACTATCAATGCTTCTGGCGGTGGAGGCGGACCGTCCATACCATCTGCTTCTTTTGCGTTTTTCTCAAATGCCTTGAATAATCAAGGTATAATTCAAAAAACTTATTATACCACCCCTACTTCCGATACATATTTATCTGGAATAGATGTTGATTCCGCAAATGATATTACCTTGTATTTAAGATGGGATGGGCCTAATGATTCTTACATGGGGTCTGGATTTATTGACGGACAACAAATCGATACTGGAAATATCGTTGAATTAGGAGATTATACAAGAAGATTTGAAGGTTATATTTCTGGCTTAAATTTGGTTGGAAAAACTGAAGTTACTGGTGTTGCTAATGGATTTACTGGTACAATGTCTTTATCTGAAGCCGGTGCTGGCCCGAATCCTTTGCATGTAACTATTGATGATATTTCAAATGCTACTCCAAAACCGGGAGAAAACCTTGGTAATTCGGCATTAAAAGGAGATGATACAATTAATGTTTTTGCTACTTTTGATACTTCTGACGTTACAGGTATAAAAGTTTATGATTCTGGGATTTCAGATGGAATTGGTTATACATCTTATGCATTAACTGATACTGGAGATGGTAATTATACCGCCACAATTCCTGTTTCTATTGATTCTGTAAGGGTTGGTTCTCAGCCTGTAGCTATTGTAGCTAATAACAATTTTGGTACGGCTGGGAATGATGCCGTTTCTTCTAATAGCATAACTTTAGACCAAACTTATCCTTCTATTTCTGCATCTGACCCGGCTTTTTATAATGGAAGGTCTGACGGCTTAAGAGAAGGTGAATCAACTACTTTTGTCAATTCTATTTCTAATTGGTCTGCTGGTGCTGGTGACACGGTATTATATTCTGGTTTAAACAGTGATATAGTTATTTCTAGTAGTGGAGTTTTTCAAGACCCAAAAACAGTTAGTTATAACGACGGAATTTTCAGTAACTCAGATAATATCACGATTTCTGCAAGTCGTTTTAGTAACGGCGCTACTGATGATGAAAATGTTGCGGTTAAAATCGCCAATGGGCCCATTATCGAAGCTGCTACAATGGATAGCTCTGCTAGCTCTGCGGCAACTCCAAATGTTATTGGTTCTAGTGAAATAAAAGGCGGAGATACTATTAAATGCTATGTTTATGTTGACGGAAATGGAGTTGACATAAGCCAAATTGAATTATCTGTTGCCAATAATGGAATATCAGATGGAAGCCAAACTGCTTTTGCATATTATAACATCAATCAAGTTATGTCCGCTGGCACATATTCTGGAAAATATCAATACGAAGTTATCGTTAATGTAACAAGTTCTACGGCTAGAGATGGTGAAGATACTATTACGGTCACTGCCCGAAATAATTTTCTTACTGAAAGTGACTCCGTGATATCCACTACAAGCCACCCAGTTAACAACAGCGTCTTTCCATTGTTGAACATTTCTTCTGTTTCTTATCCCGGCAGCCAAGGAGCTTTGAAAAATACTGAATCTGCAACTGTTTCAAATTCTGCGTTAAATTATGATTCCATAGAGTATACTAGCCCAAATAGTCAGCTCACTATATCAAATCCATCTACTTTTGAAGCTTCGAAAAATTGTGACAGGTTAGCTGGTTCTTACAATATCAGTACCGATAACTTTACCGTTACAGCGACAAAAAACTCAAACGGTATGGTTAGATCCGCAAGCACAGTAGTAAAAATCGCTCATGATTCATTAACTTTTTCTGTTAGTAATTTGGCGTCTACACTATCTAGTTCTCCTGCTGGAGTTAGTGACGATTTTAATTTAATTTCCTCTCAACAGATGTTGGAAATTCCATCTTTAGAAACTAATCCATCTCAAACAGTCCCTTCTGATTTAGTTGCTACAGCATCAGGAACTAATACTAGTTCTAACAATTATAGAATTACAGTTGACGATGGAGACACAAAAGGAACCTTCGCTTGGGTTGTTAGTGGCCAAAATTTAGCGGGGATAGAAACCAATACTGTTTCAGTTAATCCAAATTATGTTTTAGCAGGTTTTTCCGCAAGGACTGTAGCTTCAAATCCATCCACAGCGCTAGGAAGAGGTCTTTTTCCTGTGGGTACCACTATATCAGATCCTAACGATGTGACTTTTGAGAATATTGCAGAGGGCGCGACTGGCCCGGGTTCTGGTCCAAATGGTGGAACTATTTATAGTTATAAATCTTTTGCTGACGGGACTCAGTTAGTAGACAGCATGGATTTCGATAATCAATTTGCAGTTTGTGATTCCGCTGGCGTTGTTTCTACTACTGGGGATTATTGTTATAATCTAGATAAAATTATCAGAGATGCAAATACTTCGGTATCTGTTCCAGCTACAGCAAGTATAAAGGAGGATTAAAATGGGTGCTTTTGAAGAATATGTAAACGCAAACTTGGGCATTCGTCGCCCAATGATTACTGATGCTGGTCATCCTAGTGGCAGCTCAAAAGCGGCTGGTATTATTGGCACAAATTACAGAGATTCTAACGACAATCAATTATATGAAAAAACTGGTGATTACGATAAATTGACTGATTGGATGCCTATTGGCAAACTTGGCCACTCTAGGTTTAGTGGTGAAAGCGGAATCTATTTAACTATGACTGGGCATAGTGGCTTTCTTGAAAACGAAGCTACTATTGGAACCGGCAATCTAACTACTTTTGTAGTTACAGATAGTGGAGATGTTGGGGTAAATATCTCTAACCCTCTTTATACATTTCACGTTAATGGTTCCTCTTGTTTGAGCGGAGCCCATGTAATACTAAATTACGATAGTCTTCCTAAGTCAAATCCTAATACAAGGGGTCGCGTTTGGATTGATAATGGCGCATTAATGATTAGCAGCGGATAGGCCTGACGCTTATTGTAATGAGTGTTATAGACCATGATAATCATAAGCCATGTCTCTTCTAATCAAAAAAGGTGCTAAATTATTGGTTAAGAAGTTGGCTTTGCTTATACATAAAAGGGCTCCTGCTCCCCCAACGTGATTAGTTTACTCGAAAATAGTAAAAAGTTTTTGTGTAATATAAAACAAGGTTATCAAAATAAAATTGATCGCCTACATAAAACTCTAGATAAAGAATTAGATTATCTAGATTCACAACTATATTATACCGAACAAAAAACTATAAACAAACTAACAATGGAGTATTCTGCTTATAAATTCGATAGCGAAATTCATAGCTTAAGCTCCCTTCCGGAGCAAGCTATAGAGGAAATAATAAGAATCAGCAAAGGTATTACTGATCATACTTGGGGAGTAATATTGGAATCAGAAAAAGTACAAGATATTAACGTATATATCGCGCAGATGAATAAAGTACAAATTAATGCTAGGCAAGCTAATTTTTTTGTAGTTACTGATTCTGAAGAAATATTATTGAAACTTCATAATACTTTTAACTGGATGAATAAAATTCATTATATTTGCCCCAATACATTTAACGCAAATATCGATGAAAAATATAGGTCAACAATTAATTTTCATTGTTTAAAGCATTTAGATAAACATGTATCTACTCCGGGTTCTATATATATGAATATGTTAAAATCTATAGGAGGAAAGCAGGTTACCGTCCCTAATCCAAGTAGAGTTTTTTGTTTTAATTGTAAAAGATTAGTACCAGAAGGATGAAAAGAATATCTTATATATGCGTTTCTCGTAACGACAATTACAATGGAGATTCTGTTGGGCGTTGCGTAAATACTGTTAATCACGCTTGTGAAATCATCGCCAAAAACAATGTTGAAGATCAATCTGAGGTTGTTCTAGTTGACTGGTGTTCAAAAAAAGAACCGCTTAAAGACGCCATTAAAAACCGTCTTGTTCCACAAACGAAAGGCGTCTTAAAGATTGTTACCGTACCACCCGATATAGCCAATAAGCATCAAGGCGATTCTCCTTTTTCTGAGGTTCATGCTATGAATGTCGGCTTTAGGAAAATGAGCGGAAAACATTTTGCCAGAATTGATCAAGACACTCTCGTAGGTCAAAGATTTATGGACTGGTTCTACCATGAGTTTGAAGTTAAAGATTACGGATGGCCTTGGCCTCGTGCAGCTTTTTGCAGTCGTAGAAATCTAGACGAATCCCAGTCTCATCATTCCGTTTTTCGTGATTTCGTATATGATCAAGAGCTTTCTAAAAAAGTTGAGATTTGCCATGAGCATAATCATTATACTAGATTAATGCCGAACAAGCAGATCTTTTCTTTTTATGGTGGCGCTGTTGGGGTAATGATGGTTGAAAGAGAATGCTATCTTGAGCATAAAGGGTTCAATGAGCAGCTTGTTTACATGAATAGTATGGATACCGAATTTCTTAATAGAATCGCCGCTAAAGAAGAGATTTATAATTTGTGCTTAGCTATTGACGCTGACTTTTACCATCAGTTTCATGGTAGAGATGACGGGGCAGCAAATGATACGACTCAACCACACGCTCAACAAGAAGGAGAAAGAAAAACTAATTCCCTTGATGTTAGAAATAAACTTATGGATAATCCAAATCCAGATAATTGGGGTTTACTTGACGAAGATTTGGAGGTAACTGAATTATGAGTAATGTTATATATGTCATTAATGATTTACCCAAGGATACCAATTTTGCAAATCCGGGGTATAAAGATGTTGCGTGGGTTCCGCACTGCCTTGGCTCCTTGGAAAAGTATGCTGATAAAATCGGCGTAGATCTTCAAATTATATCAATGAATGATTTTCCTGCTTATCAGGAAATACATAAGTATAGTTTTTCTCATTATCAAAAAAGTACATTCGTAAAAATCTTGTTTCTTCATGAATTTATGAAGTCTGATTATGATAAGTTTGCACTGCTTGATCTTGATATGGTTGTAAGCAAAACTGCTCCTGATATTTTTGAAGCTCACAAAGACGAAGACTTCATGATGCAGTACGGCTTCAACGAAGCTGTCGTAAAGAAAAACGAAATCTTTTTAAAGGACTACTTAAAAGTAATACCTCAAGATGAGGATGTATATTGGTTTAATGAAAAGACTCAGAGAAACATTCCTAAATACAACCTTAATTTGGGTTGTTATATCATGAGCAGAAAGATCGTCTCTGAAATGGTAAAAGTTTTACCTGATCAACATACGATAGTAGATTTCTTAAAAGAGCACGGATTGATCGACAATCCAGTTCTTGAAATCCTTGGTGAGCGCAAAGATTTTATTGATCAAGACATGTATGGATATGCATATGCAAAAACTAATGTGACCGATTACCATAAACCCCTTCAATGGGTATGGAATGCAAACTATCAAGCTTGCTTTCAAAAGGGCGATCAAAACAAAGAGTTTTACTTGTGTCATTTATGTGGAGAAGATGGAAAACAATTCCTTCTAGATAATCTTGACAACCCTGAAGTAATGGAGAAGATAGATGTATAGTCGCGATCATAAGTTCATATATGTCCATATCCCTAAATCTGCAGGAACATTCATAAAGCATTTTCTATTGTCAAACATAGAAGAAGGTTACGAAGAAAACCAAAACCAACAAGATTACGACGATAAATACAAGACTACTTGCGAACGAGCTTTAAGCGCTGTCGTACCAGAAGTTCCTGATTATAAAGATTATTTTAAGTTTACGATAGTTCGCAATCCTTTTGATAGGGTTGTTTCCATGTTCTCTTATTTGGGTGGTTGGAAGTTTGATTATTTTATTGAGAACAAAATCGATTCTCCAATGATGCCATACGTTCAAGAATTTAGGAAATATTACCTCGCAAATGATTTTGACGGCTTTATTGATTATGCCTATAAAGAAGGCAATATCAAAAAGTTTCATGCGGGCTATTATGAAAACAATCTTGACCGAGTATCGCTTTACGGAAAAGTAGCAATAGATAAGTTCTATAAAATGGAAGACATCAAATCTTGTACGTCAGATCTTTCTGAAAGGTTTAACTTTGAAAATAAATCAGGATTTAATGATTGGCGACAAAATAGCAGCTCTGAATATAAGAAGAAAAAAAGCTATAAAGATTATTATTCAGAATACTCTAAAGATTTTATAGAGAATCATTTTTCTGCTGATCTTAATTATTTTGGTTATGGATTCTAAGTTTGTAATATTCGGCCAAGAAAGAGCTGGCACCACTAGTCTTATCTCTGCCTTAAACAAGAACGACAGAATCGTTCACGAGCCTCTGTCGAGCCTTACGGGAGACCTAGAACACAACCCTCGCTATGCAGATATAATTGCAAAGCATAATATGGATCCATCTCTTCTTCCTAAATCAAAAAGCATTCCATACTTTAATAGATTTAACAATATATCAGAAGATAAAGATAAGCTTTTTTCTTTTTTAGATTCTCTTTTCGAAACGTTTGATGGTGTTAAACATGTATGGTGTACAGTTTCTGAAATAGGTAATGAAAATTTTTTAGATTATTGCGGGGAGCATGGCATAAAAATCATCTATCAGTATAGAGAAAGCGCTTTTTATCCTGCTATCTCTTGGCAGCTCGCAAACCAAGTTCAAGTTTGGCAGCTAGGAGAGAATAAGGAGCATAAATCAAAAGTTGATTCTTTTGAATATCAAGATCTTGAAGAGCCCCCGATTCAACGCCGGGTGCGATGGTACAAGAAATACCTACCTTACTACCATAATCTTCTACCCAAGAATAGTTTTGTTTCTAAGTATGAAGATTTATATAGCTTGGAAACTTATGAAGATCGAGTAAAGCAATTCAATAAAATCATAGAATATTTAGGCGTTGAAATTGACGAAAACAATGTATCTAATTTTTTAGGTACAGACAGAAGAGTCTTTGGCAAAAAAGCTTATGACAAAATATCAAACTATCAGAAAATGTTTGATAAATATGGCAGCGAGAAAGTCATCTTGTGAACTATGCTATTGTTAATCATTTATTTTTCAGGCCAAATGTCTTTCATTTTGAAGAGTGGTTAAAATATCACATTGATTTTGGCGTAGACCACTTTTATTTTTATGAAAGCTCTCATTCAGGCATACCTTGCCTTCAAAAAGATACTAAAAGACAAATAGATATTCCTCTGGTTGGAGATATTCCTTATAAGGATATTTATGAATATTACGATAAAATACGTGATAGATATAGTGATTATTGTACTTTTATAAAATGGTTACCAAAAGATAAAGACGGAAATTATTTGCCTCACCATCAAATACACGCCTACGAACAACAAACCGCATTAAAACATTTCTACGAAAATTACGCTAAGAAACATGATCGAGTCTCTACGATAGATTGTGATGAATTTCTATTTAGCAAAAAATTCAATAACATAAAGACCTTCTTAGACAAAAATAAAGGTGATATTTTATTATTAGGTTGTAAGTTTTTTGAATCTTTATTTATTAATGTTGGTGATTTAGTAACCCAAAAAACTAAATGCCTAGATAAGTTTTCCAGAGTTGGCCCTAAATACATATTTAACCCACAAAAAACTAACTTAAATTTTAAATCCTCGCCTCACTTTCCGCCTAGCAAAAATAAAACTAGTGTAAATATAGAGCAAGAAGATCTGTGTTTTTATCATTATAAACTTAATGAAAATGCAAAGACCTCAATTGAATTCCACGGAAAACAAAAAATGAAGTATGCTAAAGATAAGTCAATGGCTGAAAAAATTCGGTGTTTTAAAGGTTATGATTTTATAAAAAAACCACAAAGACAAGAAAGTTTCATTGATTTGGAAGAAGATATAGTAGGTTTAAACTTTTTTAATTGGGATGAAATACAACATTAAAATACCAAAAGTTATTCATCAAATTCATTTAGGCAGCAAACCACTATCTAATCAAGAATTAAAATGGCAAAAAACTTGGAAGGACCACAACCCAGATTGGGAATTTATTTTTTGGGACGATGAAGCGCTTAAAAGCATAGATATTATAAACAAAAAATATTTAGATGATTGTGATAATTATTCAATGAAGTCTGATATATTAAGGTTTGATATATTGTATCAGTTTGGCGGCCTTTATATTGACACGGATTTTGAATGCTTAAAATCTCTTGATTCTTTTTTTGATAATAGGGATTTTATAGTTTGTCGCCAGAACCCCAATGGGCCATCAATTTGTGGCGCATTCTTTGCGGCGACAAAACATCATTCTCTCGTCAAAAAACTGGTAGACGGGATTGCAAAAAGATCAAGCACACACAAAGGAAAACATTGCGTTGAAAAATATGGACCAACATATATAACAGATTTGATTGATAGGTCATATTCTTTAGACCCTAAATATGTGTACCCCTTTATGTGGGATAAGAAACATTCAAAGAATGAAAATTTAAAGGAAATATATCCAGAAGCTTTCGCGGTTCACTGGTGGAATACTAGTTGGGCAAATTAAAATATAAATATATTTTTATGTGTAAAAAAAGATATCAAAAAAATCCAAATGATAAGCGATAAACATAAATTTATTCATATTAGATGGTGAACAACTATTACTACTTTACCCGTGACACCGGCTGGGGTGATACTCTCTGGCATTTAACAAATGCTCTTTTGTATTGCGAGGACAACAAAAAAGATATGCTTATCGACTTTCGTGGCGCATGGATGAGCAAGGGAGAAAAAAATTTATTTAATGAATATTTTTCAGGGATAGATACTGATATAAATATCATCACTGATGAAACAGAAATTGATGCCAATAAAAAAGAAGCGGAAAGACACACCTCCAAAGTTTTAAAAATTAGAGATGCCTCAAAATCTATCGAAGATTTAAAGCGGTTTTATAAAAATTTCAAAAGAATTATCCCTAGCGAATCTGTCTCTATACCAATGGAGTCTTTTGCCTATTCTAATTTTTCTGGTAATTATATTGTTGGTGTTCATGCCCGTTGCTCTAATGGCGAAGTTTTGCCTCCCAAAACAGGAAACTCCAATCGTTTTCAAGGAGAAAGAAATCCTATTGAAACTATTTTCCACATTTTTAAAGAGAGGATAGATCATGTTCTTTTTGATTCACCACGTGCATTCTTAAAAGCTTGCGATAGTTATAAATTTTTCATCGCTTCTGACTCTCGGCAGTTTGTTGATTTATTTCAAAATGCCTATCCTCAATCTATAGTCTCCGATAGGTATTTTGCTCCACCGGGATGCGGCACTGGTCACGAAAAAGGCGAAAAGTCCACCTCAGATGTCCTTAAAAAAGAAGAAGATTATGGTAGGACCAAGATTGCCAAAGAAGCCTTAATTGATTTCTATCTCTTGCAGGAGACTAACTTTTTATTTAAAAATTTTAGCAGGTTTAATGAGTTCTGCCTTTATAAGGGTATACCAAATTTTCATATTAATTTCCAAGAGAAATGTTATTAAATGATTAATATCAATCCAAACACTAGGGCTATATGGGCCAACACTAATTGGCCTTGGGTAGTAGATAATTTAGTTGAGAGAATGCATGACAATCGATCAGATGTTCTTTTTTGTGGCGAAATAGATGATTTATTTTTCTTTAGCCAAAGAATTAATCAAACTCGCTGTATGTCAGCCTTTGACTCTTGCTCTTCATGGATTGGAGTCGCTCATCAGCACAAAATGTATTTAGATAAATTTGATTTTTCAGACCATATAATCAATCAATATATTGATAAATGTAAATGCTTAATTGTTTTAAGTGATTACATGAAAAAATATTGGGAATCAAAATTCCCAAATTTAAAAGTAGTTAAATTTTTTTATCCATGTCCAGACCGAGATAAAATATTCAATTTAGAAAATTTTTTATCAAATCCAAGTATTCGCAGTTTAGGTCTCTGGGGGAGGTCATACGATATATGGGATAATCTTGATTCACCATATCCAAAACAACCGTCCTCTAAGGAAAAATTCTTGTGCGCCAAAAAGTTTAATGAGACTTTTATAAATACAATTCAATTTATGGCTCTTCAAGATGCAAGTGCGAATACAGGTGTGGTTGAATGTGTTCGAAGAAATACTCCTTTATTAATCAGTAGGCATCCTGCAGTCATAGAATACTTGGGAGAAAATTATCCATTTTATTTCTCTAGTCTAAAAGAAGCAAACAGTAAAATTAATGACATAAGTTTGATAAAGAAGACGCATGATTATTTGAAAAATATGGATAAAAAATTTATTAGCATTAATTACTTCATTGAATCATTTGAAAATAAAATAAAATTATGAAAAACAATAATGAGTGTTAAAAATTTAGCTGTCGTTCATCTACAATATGATTATTCTAAATATCCTGACTCTTTTGCTTACATCGTTGGGCAACTAAATAAACTATCATGCAAAAAAAAATATTTCATTATAAATAACAAGCGAATAAAGAAAAAAAATGAAATATTTGACAATGTATATATACTGCCCGGGGACAATTCAAACTGGGAGTTTTCTGGCTGGCAAAAAGGCTTGGAC
>Ga0255761_10000485_pt1 | contig 36655 bp, 34 predicted proteins | sample 071ome_29_FD_179961 | JGI IMG/M metagenome (GOLD analysis project Ga0255761, IMG submission 179961) | Coastal salt marsh microbial communities from the Groves Creek Marsh, Skidaway Island, Georgia - 071407BT metaG (version 2) | ecosystem: Environmental > Aquatic > Marine > Intertidal zone >... | reverse complement strand
TCTGATGGGCTCGATGAGCGGAAGTGTGGTGACGAATGTGATGACCACCGGGCAACTGACGATTCCGACCATGCGCGGTCAAGGCTACGCACCCAAAACAGCTGCGGCGGTGGAGGCGTGCGCCTCTACGGGTGGCGTGCTTTTGCCACCGATCATGGGTTCAACCGCGTTCATCATGGCGACATTCCTTGAAATGCCTTACGGCCAGGTGGCGTTGGCCGCGCTCATACCCGCGCTTTTGTATTTTTTTGCCCTGTTCTTGCAGCTTGATGCGCATGCGGCTCGGCACGGGCTCGTTGGTCTCGCGCGTGAGAATGTCCCTCGAGTACGTGACGTCTTGAAATCAGGTTGGCCCTTTCTCTTGTCCTTCGGTCTGCTTGTTGTTTTCTTGCTGGTGTTGCAGCGAGAAACGCTCGCGCCTTGGCTTGCGAGCGCGGTCCTGCTCTTGATCAATCAATGTTTGCCCGAGCATCGGTTGAATTTGGCCGGCTGGGTTGATTGGCTGAGAGCCATCGGCCAACTTCTTATGGAATTGCTGACCATCTTGTGCGCGGTCGGGCTGATCGTTGGTGCGCTCTCGGTGACGGGCCTTTCGGGCACTTTGGTTAACGACCTCTTGTTTGTGGCGGGCTCGGACGTTTTGGTTTTGTTGATGATGGGCGCACTCACCAGTTTTGTTTTAGGTATCGGCCTCACGGTAACTGCGGCCTACGTGTTCCTCGCGATCGTGCTCGCACCGGCGTTGATCAGTGGCGGGCTCACGCCCTTGGCGGTTCATTTGTTTATTCTTTACTGGGGCATGCTGTCATTTATCACGCCCCCGGTCGCGCTCGGCGCCTTTTCAGCGGCTTCTATTGCGCAGGCTAGTCCTATCGCCACTGGATTTGAAGCCATGCGTCTGGGTGTCGCGATTTACCTGGTGCCGTTTCTATTTGCGCTCAATCCCAGCTTGATTGGGCACGCACCTGCGGGTCGGGTCGCGTTTGATCTTGCCCAGACGGCGCTTGGCGTGGCCTTGGTCGCCTATGCCAGTCAGCGAGTGCTGCCTGGGTTGGGCGTAGTGTCACACTTGAGTGCCGGTGTGGTGTTTGCCACCGGCCTCTGCATTATGATGCCTCAGGCTGTGTGGTTGCGCTTGGATGTGGACCTCATGCAGGCGCTAGCGTTCAGTGGCTGTCTGTTGGCAGGGGTATGCGTCGTAGAGTGGGCGAAGGGTCATTCGGCAGCGAGCGCGCGTTAGATAAACGCAACCAGCACAGGATCAAACTCGCTCAGCTAAAGGCAAGGGCCGGGATGGAAGTGCAATTCATGTGATGGACGCTCTCGGCAACTAAGCCAACGTCTCCTCATAGATAGACGCTAGCCCCTGATCTGTCAGACCCAGTCCGACTTTCTCAATGAGTGACGCAGTGTCGAGTTGACTCGAGTCACGAAACAATGCGCCTTGCAGCGCGAATTCGAGACGATCGAGTTGCTTGACGAACCGCGCTTCGGCCGAAATTTGGTCTTCGTATTCTTGCCAGTCCTTCTTCAGCTCAGTCGAGTCTGCGAAATGGGCCAAGATCGCATCAACAGCGATTTCCTCACGCGCCGTTTTCTCTGCCTTTGGAACCGCATCGTTGGGGGTTAAGTCACCCACATGGGCTTCACCTAGATCATGGACCAGTGCCAGTCTCAGCACTTTCTCGAGATTCAGCTCGGGTCGGTTGCGCCCGAGGAGAAGCGCGAGCATGGCGACGCCAAAACTATGCTCGGCGACGGATTCGCAGTGGGCTTCGCTCAGACCGCGCTCCAACCAGCCCTTTCGGTAGGTTTGTTTGAGATGCAGTACCTGGTACCAGCCCGCAAGCCAGGTCGAATCAGTGGTGCTTGACGCTTCGAGACGTTGAAATTTTTCGGTACGCATGGAGGCTCCGAGACAAAGTGCGAGGACTATGGAGCAAGAGAGGCCGTCGTTCAAGGTTGGGGGTAAGACACGACGCTGCGAAAGCGATGAGGCTTTCTTGCGGTGCGGCCAGCGAGGGCCCAGTTGAGCCAACGATGAGAGCATAGGCGACGTACAATCTATCATTCCGGTTAAAGCTGTCTTCAAGTGGATGAATTGAGATGTTTGAACACATTGAAAGGGTAAGCGCTGAGCCACTCAATCAAGCCATGACGCGTCGGCGTGGCGCTCGGCAAGGCGGGTGCGCAACCTGCAAGCAGGACCGTGCCCTAACTTTCCATCACCTCATTCCTAAAAAGCTGCACCGACGTCGTCACTTCAAGAGAACCTTCGATAAACGCGCCTTGGCCGAGGGCATCTACATTTGCAGGCCCTGCCACGATGGTATCCATCGGTTGTTCGACGAAATGACCATCGCGAAACAGTATGCATCGCTGCCCGCCCTCCTTGAGGAGCCGGCGCTGAGTCGGCATTTCTCGTGGGTCGCTAAGCAAAAGGTCCAGCTGCGCGGGGCTTAATCAATGTGTTTAATTGAGCCAAGCGAGGCGCCGGTGAGTTCGACCAGAAGCGACGGCGCAACGCCGATTTCGAGTCCTCGTTGACCACCGCTCACATACACAGTCTCAAGCTCTGAGATGGTGTCATCGATGTAAAAGGGGAACTCACGTTTTTGCCCAAACGGGCTGATGCCGCCAATAAGATAGCCCGTGAGTGATTCTGCTTTTCTGGCATCAAGCATCTCAGCCCGCTTGGCGCCCGCGAGCTTTGCAAGGGCTTTGGCGCTGATGTGACTATCGGCAGCCACCATAGCAACCACGACGGCTTGCGTGTTTAACTGCCAGAGGAGCGTCTTGTAGATTTGCTGCGCTTGGATCCCCAGGGCCAGCGATGCGACCACCCCGTAATCCTTACTGTTTGAAGGGTGATCGTATTCGAGAAGCTCAAAGGGATGTCCTAAGCGATTCAGTAATTCGATGGCCGGCGTCATGATTCCTGTGGTGACAAGTTGTCGCAGGTGATTGGCACAAGGATACGCAAATTTTTCATGCAATACTTGGCGCAGCCTTGGCTTGCGGGGCGTTTTTTGGTCGACTCGCGAAGCGATGCGAGGCGTTATTCGTGATCAAATGCGTGAAAGAGTGACAGAAGAAGTGACAGAAGGAGTGAGAGATGATCGTTCCGCTTAGATTCACAATCTTAAAGTCTTCAGTGATCCGCTCGGGTCAAGCCGTTCGACGAGCAATGTGGGCACTTGTTTTCTTCGCGAGTGGGTTCTGTGTTTCGTTAGCCTTTGCACATGGCGGCGAGGCAGCGCCCTCAGCTCTGTTGCATACAAACCTGACCCCAGGGGCGGCCGAAGTTGAATCACAGGTCGAATCTGAATCCTCTCCTGAGGAGGACAGTTGGCAGGTCGAGCGTCCAGATTATTCGGTTGCGGCAGGGACAATCCCGATTGATGTGCGGACCGGTACCTGGATGAATCTCGATGTGTCTCCGGCTGGAGACCAAATCGTGTTCGATCTGCTGGGGGACCTCTATTTGTTGCCGATTGGGGGTGGGGAAGCGACGCGGATCACTCAGGGGCATGCTTGGGATATGCAGCCTAAATTCAGTCCAGAAGGCAATCGAGTCGCGTTCACGTCTGATCGAAGTGGTGGCGACAATATTTGGGTGCTGTCCTTAGGTCAGGAAGAACCCAGGCAGATTACCAAAGAGTCCTTTCGGCTCATGAATAATCCGGCGTGGCATCCAGACGGCCAACGACTGGTGGCTAAAAAGCACTTTACGACGTCTCGCTCGCTGGGCACGGGCGAGATCTGGATGTTCGATTTGGCAAGTGAGGTCGCGAGCCAAGGCGTGCAATTAGTCGAGCGACAGAGTCCGAACTATCAAAAAGAGTTAGGCGAACCCGCGTTCTCTCCCGATGGGGCTCAGCTCTACTATACGCACAACACGTCCCCTGGGGGTTCCTTCGTATACCACGAAGACAGTCATAACGAACTCTTTGAAATCCGCGCCCTCTCGTTAACCGATGGGGAGACGGAGTCCGTCGCGGGTGGCTATGGTGGCGCCGTGCGTGCATCACCCTCACCCAGTGGTGATTTTCTGGCTTATGTGAAGCGTGTTCGAGCGACATCGCGGCTTTTTGTGAAAAATTTAGCGACCGACGCAGACGTGATGTTGGTAGAAGACCTAGATCCAGATATGCAGGAAACCTGGGGTGTTTACGGTCTTTATCCCAATTTCGCGTGGTTGCCAAAAGATGCTGGGCTGGTCTACTGGGCAAAGGGTCGGTTGTGGCAAGTGGCTTTCCCGTCGGGGGATATCCAAGAGATACCTTTTCATATCAAAGATGAGCGTGTGATCTATTCAGCGCCTAGGCCTGCCGTGGCTGTGGGCGCTGACACGTTTGACACTGCCATGGTCCGGTTTGCGCAAACGTCACCCGACGGCGAACACGTCGTCTTTGAATCACTGGGAAAACTCTGGACCCAATCGAGCGGGGGTACCCCCAAACCACTCACGGATCATCAAAACGCTCGCCACGAGTATTCCCCGGTGTGGGCGCCAGATGGACGTGAACTCTACTTCTTCTCTTGGACGGATCTTGAAGGCACGCAGCTGCATCGGATTTCTCGTAAAGGTCGCGCCGAGAAGTCATTGCCGCTCCCCCAAGGTCACTATGTCAATCTTTCTGTGAGTCCGTCAGGTGAGGCACTCCTTTTCAGGAAGTTATCTGGCGACGATTTGACCCATCCCGATTGGGGTAAGTCCCCCGGTCTTTATCGGCTCGATCTTGCCGACTCAAAAGCCGTGCGTTTAGTAGATGAAGGCGCGGCGCCGAGTGAAGGTCTCGATGGCCGAGTGTATTACACGCATCGAAGCTGGGGCGAAAAGGGCGCAGCGGCAACGGTTCTTAAGTCGGTCAGTCTGACTGGTGACGATGAGCGCACTCACTCGAAAAGTGAACTTGCGCGAAGTATGCATCTTTCACCTGATGGTCGGTATCTCGCTTTCGTCGAAAACTATCAGCTCTACCTGACGCGAGTTCCCGCGCTCGGCGTTGCGTTCGACGTTGGACCCAAGATGCAGGCGCTCCCTGCAGTTCAATTGAGCGAGAACGGCGCAGACTATGTGAGCTTCTCATCAGACAGCCGCCGTATTCATTGGTCGATGGGTGCTGAACATTTCTCCTATGCACTCGCGCACTTTCCGGAGAAAACTGCAGTGTCCTCAGTCTTCCTCAGTCAGACGATGACCGCTGATAAGCCGGTCCAGCAGCTGGCGCTAGTCGGGGGCCGTGCGATAACTATGGATGCGGCGCGGCAAGTGATCGAAAACGCAGTGATTTTGGTCCGTGATAATCGAATTGAAGCCATCGGTTCGGCGGCGGAATTGACTGTTCCGGAAGGGGCCCTTGAAGTCGATCTCAATGGCATGACGGTCGTGCCAGGATTTATTGATGCGCATGCGCACGGGCCATATGGACGCGATGAAATTATTCCTCAATCCAATTGGTCGCTGCTGGCGCATCTGGCGCTCGGTGTCACCACCGTGCACAACCCGTCCAGCCGAGCCAACCAAGTCTTTGCCGCGGCAGAATACCAACGCGCCGGTCGGATTCTGGGGCCGAGGATCTACTCCACTGGAGAAGTGGTCTACGGCGCTAAGAGTGTCGGATTCGCGGACATTAACTCCCTCGACGATGCTTTAAGCCATATCCGCCGACTCAAGGCCCAAGGTGCGATCAGTGCTAAAAACTACAACCAGCCACGACGAGAGCAGCGCCAACAAGTCATTGAGGCAGCACGTCAGGAGAACCTTTTGGTGGTCGCGGAGGGTGGCTCGCTCTACCACATGGATATGAATTTGGTGGCCGACGGGTCAAGCGGTATCGAGCACAATATCCCGACACTGGCGGTCTATGATGATGTGACCCAGTTCTGGCGCGCTTCGCAAGCCGCCTACACTCCAACTTTGGTGGTGACCTACGGGGGTCTGACCTCCGAGGACTATTACTATCAACAAACCGATGTATGGAAACATCCCCTTCTGGCGCAGTTCGTGCCGCCGGATCTGCTGCAGGCACGATCGGTCAGGCGGGTCATGGCGCCAGACAGTGATTTCAGAGATGACGACGCTGCGGCCGTGGCTAAGCAGCTCTTAGAAGAGGGGGTCATCGTGAATACAGGCGCCCACGGCCAGCGAGAAGGCCTTGCAACCCATTGGGAGATGTGGAGCTTTGCGCGAGGCGGTATGAGCCCGATGCAGGCGCTTTCAACAGCCACCATCAACCCAGCGCAACACCTAGGCATGGCGACGGATCTGGGCTCTCTTGAAGCAAACAAGCTCGCCGACTTGGTGGTTTTGAGGCGAAACCCGTTGGAAGATATTCATGCGACCGATGAGATCCACATGGTGATGATGAATGGGCGACTCTATGTCGCGCCGACGCTCGCGGAGCAAGTGACCGGCAATCGAACAGCTCCGCAACTTTGGTGGCATGGGAAGGCTCAGTTTGAGATTCGATAGAGCTATTGATCGCTGCTCGGGAGAGCGGCTCATGGCTCCACCAAGATGCTCGGGCCAACTCGAACGATGGTGGCCGTTGATCCCGCGGCTTTCGAGCATCGATGGCGGAAACTTGCGTTAGGCGATCAGCGCCCAGGCTTTGAGGACGCAAACACCCGCTGCGCCCTCTAAATGTCGAAAGGAAGGAGGTGAAAGTGAGTCATTTAAAGGATCGCGTGATGATGATCACGGGTGCTGGAGGAGGATTCGGCGCACTCCTAGCCGAAGGGGCGCTGGCCCGTGGTGCGAAAGTGGTTGCACTCGATTTGGATGACGAGGCCATGATGAGTCGATTGGGCGCTCGAGACGGGTTGCTGACGCGGCAAGTGGATGTTCGTTCGCTCTCCGAGATGAAGGCTGCGGCCGATGCAGCCGTCTCGGCATTCGGCGCTGTCGACATTCTGGTTAATAACGCAGGCACCATGCCGCTCGCATTCTATGCTGATCATGAAGCCGCAAGTGAAGCTTGGGACCGCTGTATCGATGTCAACGTTAAGGGTGTGTTACACGGCATCATCGCAGTCCACGATCAAATGATCGCTCAAGGTCGAGGCCATGTGGTCAACCTGTCCTCCATCTACGGCAATTCAGGGGTGGTGGGCAGCGGGGTCTATAGCGCGACGAAAGCCGCGGTTAACGAGCTGTCTAATGCGCTGAGGCTTGAGTCACAAGGAAAGATCAAAGTGACTGTCGTTCGCCCAACAGGGGTGCCGGGTACTGGGCTTGGTCAAGGTGTTGTAAATCCGCTCGCGATACGGGGTATTTTGGGTGAGCACTTTGAAGGGTACATGAACACGATGCAGGGAGCGGAGGCCGGTCAGTTGTCCCCAGAGGAGATGAGCGCGGCCTCCATTCAATATTGGGGACTTGCGCCTGAACACCTGGTTGAGCAAATCCTATATGCCATGGATCAACCCTGGGGCATCGTCATCAGCGATTTAACCGTTCGCGCAGCAAATGATCGGTACGTGCTGTAGGCTCGAAGCGAGCCTTGAGTCGCATTTTTAACCAAAGACTTGAATGGCTTAAGTATGCTGAACATCCACTGTGTGGGGACTTTTCGTTGTGAACAATGGATGGATGCAAAAGCTCGATTGAAGCTTAGGTTGCAATCGATTGAAGGCATCTGATCGCTTTCTAGCCAAAGGTGGAAAGGGTTCGGGTTTGAGTTTTTCAGGTTCGCAATAAAAGCCACGCGTTTGATTCGAGGTCTCAGTCCTCGGAGGCATCGGGCGCCAAGTAGCCCTCGGCGTGATCCACCTGCTCACCTTCAAAAAATCGGTCCCTCTGTTCCGTCAGGTACTTGCGAGCCGCTTTATCCATCATGTTGAGGTGCTTCTCATTAATCAACATCGTCTGGTGAGACTGCCATTCATCCCAGGCTGATTGGGAAACGTTCTCAAAGATCTCCTGGCCCTTTGAACCAGGGAAGGGGGGCGCAGCGAGTCCGGGCAGCGCTTTCTTAAGGCGTTTACAAAATACAGTTCGAGTCATAAGCGTAAGGCGCTGCGGAAAGAAACGATTATGCCATGCCTAGTCTGATGCGGCCGAGAGTTCGTTTCTAGCCTCGAAGACTTGGTTCAGTAAAAACACGGCCGGTTTACTCAGTCCCACGTCAATGGGCTGGTTCGGTTCAATCCAGACGCCGGATGCGTTGTGCAAATCTCGCTTCCAGTGATCGCTGATGGCGCGCAGTGGGTGAATGATCAACTCGTAATGTGTGAATCCATGTTTGAATGGCGTTAGTTCTGCTCGTCGGGCGCCCAGAGGAAGATCATTTTCGAGGGCCTCGAGTGATGAATACTCTGGGAAGCTATGAAGTCCACCCCAGATGCCCTTAAGTGGACGCTGCTCCAAAAAACAAGCGCCGCTCTGCGCTTGCGCAATGAGCATCCAGATATGCTTGATCGGCCTCGACCTCTTGGGTTTGGGTTTGGGTAACTGCGACACGAGGTCCTTGCTGAGTGCTTGGCAGTCTGAGCGGAGCGGGCAGTGGTCGCACTGAGGCCGCGTTCGGGTGCAAATAGTGGCGCCTAAATCCATCATCGCCTGGGTGTAATCACCCAAGCGTGCGTTAGGTAGCAGCGCCTCTGCTTGGCTCCAAAGACGATTTTGAACCGCTGCTGAGCCAGGCCAATCGGGCTCGGCCAGAAATCGGGCCAAGACGCGCTTCACATTGCCATCTAAGATTGCCGCGCGCTCACCAAAACAGATGGCGCTGATGGCCGAAGCGGTCGATCGACCAATGCCCGGCAATGCCGCCCAGTCTGCTTGGGTTTTTGGGAACCCGTCGTTCATTTGGCAGATGATTTGAGCCGCGCGATGAAGGTTTCGCGCCCTCGCGTAGTAGCCCAGCCCGGTCCAAGCGGCAAGCACCTGGTCGAGTGGTGCTTGAGCGAGCGCTTCAACCGTCGGAAAGCGTTCGACAAAATTTAGAAAGTAGGGAATCACCGTCTGAACTTGCGTTTGCTGAAGCATTATTTCAGACAGCCAGACTCGGTAAGGATTGTCCGGTGTCTGCCAGGGCAGATCGTGCCGGCCATATTGATCAAACCAAGCGAGCACTCGGTCAGAAAAGGGTTTCAAATCAGTGCTACCACTTCAATAAATTTTTGATTGAACTTTTGGTGTCGCCTTTGATCAATCCTTCCAAGAGTTGTCGGCCTTTGTCCTGAACTTTTGCCTTGAGAATTTCGCCAGCCAACTGTTTGGCTCGGTCCTGATCCGGCGCGCAGAGCTCAGTGATCTCGTCATCAAGGTCGCCGTCACACTTGATGGGCCAACTCACCTTCGTTATCGGCCCTGAAATGGGCAGCGGCGGTGTCGTGGTTTCATCGACTTTGAGATCGAGCAGCAGGTTCGCTTTGCCCTCTGGGAGATTGACTCCGCCCTTTCCAGAGAGATGAATGTTGGCGAGATCGACGTTGAAGGTTTGACCCGACGCGAGGCCCAAGGTCGCTTCATGGCGCCCAGTGGCTTGGTCGAATTGCGCGCGATCGGGCCAAGTTTCGGCGCCACTTTGCGTATTGATAAGCCCATCCAGAGTCGAAAGCGCAGATTTGATGGCCGTCATATCGAATTCGGCCTCACGCAATTCAAAGGCCGATTGCCCTTTCAGGGAACCTAAAAGTTGCCGCATGGTTGATCCTTTGAATTGGTACTCGCCTTCACCGCTGAAACGTCCGGGAGTAAGTGGCGTGAGCAACTGATTGAGGTCAATGCGGGTCGCCTGCCACCTAAAGGGGTTGGCCTCGGAGCTGTTTTTGTGTGCAACGCTGGCAGCCTTCAGTTCGCCGCCGAGAAGACGGCCTTCAAAGTTCACCGTTAATTCTTCTGCGCTGGTAGCAATCTTGATTGAGTTTTCGGTGATCGGAAGCTCGCTATAGATGATCTCACCAATGGAAAGAGTGGCCGAAAGTTGAAGCGCGTCAAAAATCTCATCGGACCACAGCGGCTCGTCCCAGTCCGTCGACGCTTGGTCGCTACCGGGTGCTTCCTCCCCAGCCAGCGCATCGAGGTCCAGCTTGGTCATCTCTGCATAGATCGTTACCCGCTGCAATGACTGATCCAGCGTGCCATTGGCGGACCATTTGATGCCATCGATCGTGCCGTTAGCAACGGTTGCCTGAAGGCGTCCATCAACCTGGTTAGCCACAAGGCTGGCGGTGAGGTCCGAAAAGGGAAGTGCCTCTAACCCAAGCGACTCAAGCAGCGCGCCTGTTTCGGGTTGCGTGTTGACTGAGATTTTGGCTGAGACATCGAAAGGTTGTTCGGCGATCGCCAAGGTGGCGTCAGGACTGAGGGTGCCTTGTACATCAAACGTGAGCCCCATGGATGCTAGATGCAGCTTCTTGATATTCAAAGTTTTTGTCTTGCCTCGCCATTCAGAGTCCAAATCAAGCGCAACAGGTTGTGCTCTGGCGCCAGTTGAATCGCTGACCTGCCCGTCCGCGCCAAGCGAAAACCTCAGTAGGGTGGGGTCGTCATCGGACAAAAGGAGGTCGAGCACAAGCTGGCCCTCGAAACGTCTGGTTTGATCCTCTTCCGTCCGACTCAGTCCGCCTTCACTCCTCATCTTGAGACCTGATGAATCGGTTGTCAGGTTGAACGCTTCAATATCGATGCGCTCGCGGCTCGCAGATGCCCCAATGATCAGCAAACGCTCGATGGAGAGTTCGTCGACTTGTAATTGCGTGAGGCCTTCTCGGATATCCTGCGCCACAGTTTCAAGATCATTAACCCAGGACATGTCGCCTGACGCCACATCAGTCTCACCGCCATCAACGTCCTCTTCGCGCTCGGCCGTCTCGTTCAGCGCGATCGTGGTTCCTATGAGTTGAATGGATTGAATACGGAGCGACTGGCTGGTCAGCATGGGCCATAGCGATAACTTGAGCTTGATCTCCTCTGACGTGAGTGTTTTCAGATCGCCTGAATCGGGCTGTACCTCGAGTTCGGCAATGGCCAGGGCAAAGTCAGGCTGCCATGCCCAACTGAGTCTTCCAAAACGTACTGGGAAACCGAGCTGGGTCTCTGCAAAACGCTCGATGTCTGGTCGAAATTGTTCTGGGTCATCGAGAAGGACAACCAGTCCACCAAAGACAAGTGAAATGAGAACCAGTATGGCTATGAGGAGTCGTTTGAGCACAAGCCCTCCAACGTCAGCGTGGGGTGAGTGGGCCTATTATAGCGGGGGGTTGGTCACTGCGTTGCTTCTTGTAAAAAAACACAGAGCACAGGGTCAATCGTCTGTTTTGGGGTCTATGATTCTGCTATGGTCTCCGGGCAAAACGTTTATCGAGGTGAGTTATGGCGGCAGTTGGTACCCCAGAAAATCCATTGCGAGTCGCGATCATTGGCTCGGGCCCATCGGGCTTTTATACCGTCAGCAACCTGCTCAAGCAGAGCGACTTATCGGTTGAAATGGATATGTTTGATCGTTTGCCGACGCCGTATGGATTGGTGCGTGCGGGGGTCGCGCCCGATCATCAAAAGGATAAGAGCGTCACGCGCGCCTATGAGAAAAGCGCTGCGCATCCTGGGTTTCGATTTTTCGGTAACGTCGAGTATGGCACTCACATCCATATGGATGACTTGAAGGCGCACTACCATCAGGTGATGTTTACAACGGGAAGTCCATTTGATCGCAATTTAGGTATCCCAGGAGAAGATTTAGAAGGCAGTCACTCCGCCACTGAATTTGTCGCGTGGTACAACGGTCACCCAGATTTTGCTGATCTTAAATTCGATCTGACGCAGGAAAGTGTTGCCGTTGTGGGCATGGGTAACGTCGCCATGGACGTGGCGCGCATTCTCTGCAAAACCACGGAGGAATTGGCGGTCACTGATATTGCCGAGCATGCGTTAGAGGCGTTAAAGGCAAGCCAAGTGAAGAATGTCTATATTCTTGGTCGTCGAGGTCCCGCGCAGGCGGCCTTCACACCACCAGAAATTAAAGAAATGGGTGAGTTTGAAGACGCCGATGTGGTGGTCATGGAAAGCGAGGCCGCGCTAGATGCTGCGAGCCAACAAGCGTTGGAAGCCAGTGGCGACAAGAACGCTCAGAAGAATGTGGATACGGTTCAGGAATACGCGAGCCGGTCGCTGACGGGCAAGAAAAGGCAACTCCATATTCGATTCTTGGTGTCACCCTCGGAGCTTGAAGGTGAGGGTGGACGCGTCACGGCCTGTAAATTGGTCAAGAATAAGCTTGTCGAAGAGAGTGGTTCCATCAAGGCTGTGGCGACCTCTGAAGAGGAAGTGATCCCAGCGGGTCTCGTGTTTCGGTCCGTCGGCTATCGCGGCAAGCCACTTCCTGACGTGCCCTTCAACGATAGCTGGGGCACGATTGCCAATGAAGGCGGTCGAGTGGTTGACGCATCGGGTGCGCAGGCCATTGGGCTATACACAGCGGGTTGGATTAAGCGGGGTCCGAGTGGCGTTATTGGAACGAATAAAACCTGCGCTCAGGAAACAGTGAATCTCATGATTGAGGATCTCGCGGCGGGTCGACACTTCGAGCCCACGCAGAGTCGAGACGCCTTGGCTGACCTTGTGTTGAGCCGCCAGCCTGATGCCATCACGTTTGCCGAGTGGAAAAAAATAGACGACGAAGAAGTCGCTAGAGGCGAGGCCAAAGGTAAACCTCGGGTGAAGTTTACTCAGGTAGCCGAAATGGTGGCCGTTGCCAGAAGCTAGCATTAAGGGGTTCGCGAGGCTCCCCGGCACAACCCAAGGCTGTGCCCAAGGGTGAACCAACTCCAAGGGCTTGGCGCTTCACGTTGATGCGGTTAATTCTCTGCTTTAGATGCCCCTGCCAAGCTTTCTAGGAGCATCGCGATATCCGGTGCCTCGGTCCAATCTTTGTGCGCTTGCAGGCGCCGGAATACGTGAGCCGCACTTTGGTGAAACCCGCCTTGGGCACCAGCTTGCGTAAAAGTCTCGCTGATTTCGTCCATCTCCCCGGCAAAGCGCCAAGCTTTGGCAGCGTTGGTGATGACTTGTTGATGCCGGGTTGCGGTGGCTTTTTCACCCCACAGCGTCTCAAGCTCAGAGCGCACGCCTAATTGCTCGGCCACGTGGAGGATTTCCGCGATGAGCGCCGTGCTCCCTTTTGTCAGTGCAGCAAAGACCATTTTCAATGACGAAGCGTCGCCGACCTGGTCCGAGACGACGCGAGCATCAAAACCGCTTGATGCGAAAAGCGACGCAAAGGCCTCTGCACCGTGTCCCGCGCACGCAATCGTCGAGATTGATGGTCCCTGGCCTGGCCATACGGGACCACCAATCACACTCGCGTCAAGACAGCGGATGCCTGCTGCGTGTAGGCGATGGGCCAACGCGATGCTGCGCATTGGAGAAATGGCGTTGGCCTCAACAAAGGTCCCTCGATACTCGAGATCCAAGACGAATTGGGTCACCGATTCAGCGGCATCCGGAGGACAAATACTCACGATGTAATCTGCAGATTGCCAGTCTTCTCGAACCGTGGAGGCTCTGAGGCCAGCTTGCTCGGCTCGTTTTGATGTTGCTTGACCTCGCCCTTGGGGCCACCAGAGCACTTCGTGATTCGTAGCGACAAGCTGCGCGCCAATAGAAGCGCCCATGGCGCCGGGGTTAAGCAAACCCACACGACTCATGGTAATAGCCCATAGGCATTGACCGCATTGGCCCCGAGAATCCTGGCTTTGAAGGACTCGGGTTGGTTTTGAAGCGTGGTGTCCAAGACATCCATGGTCTCGTCGTAGGTTAGCCGCTCTGTGAGGAGAGGCCATGTTGAACCCCAGAGCAGCCGGTCTGGGCCCCAATGCTCAAGACAATGAGCCACCCAGTTGACGGCGTCACTCGCATCGAGCCAATGATCGTCGGAATCTTCCCATGTTGAACCGCTGGATTCTGTGTGCGTGAGCGCATCGAGATGGTCGAGCTTGAGCCAAACGTTCTCGAGTTGGGTGGCATTAATATCACGGATGTGCTGGTGGAATTCGGATGTCACGAAGGGTGGCGTGGGATCGAGGGTCGGGCACAAAATCACTCGCCCCATAGGATGCTGGATCAAGCCAGATACAATCGCCTGCCAATGCTCGAAGCTAAAACCAATCTCGAGCGTGAGATCGAGTGTCTGGGTGGTCTCGCGGAGCACACTCAAAGCCTCGAAGCGCTCATCTCCGTCCGGCAACCACACGCGAACCCCCTTAAGCTTTTTGTAAGTTTGGGCCCATTGGCTGAGTTCGACGGGTGGCTCGTGGCTTGCAAAGAGCAGAGCGCCTAAGACTTCCGGGCTTGATTCCATCCAAGCGAGCCAAGCCACCTGATCAGAATTTCGCCTTGGATCTTGAGCAGCGATCACGCCATTTAACCCGTGTTCCATCATGATCACGCCAAGGTGCGCGGGGAGGTAATCCTGATCGAGGATCCCTCGGGTGCTGAGCTGACCCAAGTTGGTCGCCTTCCAGAATGAGGTTGCGGTATCGATGCGCATATAAGGCGGCCTCGCTCTTTTGTTTTGTTGAATTTAATGGCTGCGTCAAGACAACACGACAAACCGGTGGTCACTAACTCGACGTTACAGGGGCTGACGATGAACCGGGTGGCTGGGATTGGCGGTGCGATTCAGGCCCGCTCACGTTTGATGCCCGAGGGCGTTAACATAGCGATTTCTTCTGGGGGCGTCGAGGCTCTGTAGACCCAAATCTGGGTCATCGGAGGGGAGACGCCTCCAAGAAAAGTTAGTCACGCACGGGAGACGCTAGCGCGGGAGGCTTTGATCATCCCGTTGGGCGAGGGAGATCGGCCTGTGCAAGTAGGGAGAAGTCATATGTCGGATCGAATGCAATATGGGCTCGGCGCCGCAATTTCGCTCATCATGGTGCTCACTTATCTTGGTTTGACTGCCCCTGAACGAACTAACCCCGAGGCTGAGGGTACACCATCCACCGCCCCTCGAGGGGAGCAAGCGCTGACAGTGCGTGACAATCAGCCACCGCCATCCGCGCGTGACGTTGCTATACCTAATCAGCCTCACGTGCGTTGGGATGAGTTGGCAGGCGTTCGAGATGCACCTCTGGTGGAGACGCAAACCGTGGCCTCAGAGGGCGATCCTAATCAATCGGTAGCTAGTTTGGTTAAACCCGCGTCGACATCGAGGACAGTCGGTGAGACCGATACTCGACTCAAGTCGGCTGAGGGCGAGACGTCGCCCTAACCTCAATCTGCGCTGCGCAGAATGACACTACTAGAATAAAAGTAAAAGCAGCCTATGGCTTCGCCTTGAAAAAAGAAACGCCCACCAATCATTTGAATGGACCGGGTGAGCAGCAGTTTCACAAGTTCGCTCGGGATGCTCGCTAGCTTTGAATCATCCGTTCGCTGGCCAGTAACTTCCCTGCAAGAAGGCAGAGCCCAGCACTCGCGATGAACCCTGTAACGATGGACAAAAAGAGTCTCAACGCCGTGTAAGGCGAGCCTGCAAGGATATCCATCATGAGGACGCTCTGAGAGAAGATGGGAACGCTTGCCATCCACGTTTCGGTCACAAAGGGCATGAACTGGCGAATAATCACAGGGATCATTGGAAAGATAATCAATATCCCGATGTAAGACTGAGCGTCCTTGAAACTCTTCGCAAATAGCCCCAGGAGGAGTTGCATGCCCGCGGCAATGTAGGGAACTGGCAGGCAGATGATTAGGAGAGCAAGGGCCTGCTCAAAACCGATATTGAATGAAAGGCCAATTTGTTCGATGGGTAGCGAGTACATGGCAACAATGCACAACACCAGCGTGCCAAGCATGCCCAACAGCGCAAAGCTCCCGGACGCGAGCCATTTACCGAAAATGAAGTGGGTCTGAGGCACGGGGTTAATGAGCAAAGGTTCGATGCTTTTGCGCTCTCGCTCTCCGGCAGTCCCATCGATGGCGATACCAAGCCCTGCCACAAACGCGGCCATCAAAACGTAAAGAGGGATGAAGTTCATGAGGTTGGCTGTCCGTTTTTGATCGGATGCCACATCAATCGGCTGTGGCCTGGCGCCAACCGTGATTTTTGGTGATACCCCACGCGCGATGAGTCGTAGGCTGACGAGCTCCTGGTTGTAAGCCGCAAGCGTATCGCGAAGTCTTTTGACTTGTGCGCCGACATCGTTCCGAGACGAATCGAAGACCAGTAGCAAATCGGGCGGTTGGTAGCTTGCCATTTGACTCTCAAAGTCGGCTGGAATGATGAGCGCATAGTCGAGTGTCTGGTTCACTACCGCTGACTTTATAGCGGATAACGGTTCCGGCTGCCGATGACTCAACTTTATCCCACGCTCGACCAAGTGATTGACCAGGCCCGGCGCTGCGTTGGCGCCAAAAATTGGCACCTCCAACGAATCATCAACCTGGGCCATATTGATGACGGCGTTGAGCAAGAAATAAATGAACAGCGGCGCGCTCAAAGGAAAAAAGAACGCGGACAAGAGGGCTCTGCGATCGCGGATGCCGTCTCTGAATTCTTTCCGAGCGACGATGAAGATGCGATTCATAACGGGGCTTCCAGAAGATTCAGGAAGGCATCTTCGAGTTGGTCACTTTGCCCTTGAGCTCTAATCTCATCTGGTGTTCCCTCTGCGATCACGCGTCCCTCATTGATGATAACGATGTCATCACAGAGCCGTGCCACTTCATGCATGAGGTGGCTCGAAAAGAGGACAGTCAGACCTTCGTCTCTCAGAAGGTTAATCATCTCTCGGACCTTTCGTGTACTGGCTACATCGAGACCATTGGTGGGTTCGTCCAGCACAATGTTGCTGGGTGCATGAACAAGCGCTCTACCGAGACAAACCTTCATGCGCTCACCCTGGGAGAATCCTTCGACCCGTCGATCGGCAATGGACTGCATATCCAGTCGGTCAATCAGTGCTTGGGCCCTCGTTTCTCGGGTGTCTCGATCAAGACCGTGGAGTTCTCCGAAATACAACATGTGCTCTCTGGCAGTGAGTCTGGCATAGAGGCCATGACCGTCGGGTAGGACGCCGAGCAGTGATTTAGCTTCCAGAGGGGCATTGTGAATGTTTACGCCGTCGATGTTCACCTCACCTCGATCGGGTCTGAGGAGACCATAGATCATTCTCAGCGTCGTTGATTTGCCCGCGCCGTTGGGGCCGAGTAAGCCGGTGACCCGACCGTGTCTGGCGGTAAAACTCACATCAGCGACCGCTTGAATTGACCCGAAGCCTTTTTTGAGTGATTGCACTTCAATCATCTGACAGCCTGTAGGCACCCGCAGGTGATAGGAAAAAAGGTGCCACCTGAATGTCTCTCGTGCAGGCGACATCAAGGCCCCCTGGATCAGGCGTTTTGACGAACGATTCCACGACCTTGGGTACACAGCCGAGGCTTGAGACTCCATGGGCGCCGCCCGCGACCACGATGTGCTGCGACTGAGATAAATCAGATCGAATTGATTCGGCGTAGTGCGGTGGCGTGATGGGGTCAAACCGACCTGAGAGCAACAGCGTTGGAACGCTTGAAATCACGGGTGCAAACTCTGCGTCTAGCGCTATGTCGTGAGGCCAGAAGCTGCAGATCTCGGCCATGCTGTCTCGCAAGGGGTTGCGCTCTTCTGAGGCGTCGCCGGCTGCACTGAGGCGGGTCATGTCCTCGCTGCAGAGCACAGAGGCCATCATGCCAAGTGAAAGATCGTCGGGTGACTCTTGCGCCAACATTGCCGCAATGGCAACGAGCGGGCCGAAATCCCCCTCACTTCCTCGCTCCAATGCCAAAGGAAACAGCCTGATGAGTTCTCGGCTATAAAGCCCGGCGCGCAGAATATTGCTGAGCATATCCGGCCAGGTCGCGATGTTGATGATCTCTCCGGTCAAGGGGTCGGTTGTTGAGATCAGGCCGCTCACCCCTTCGAGTCGGGTGGTGGCAAGTGTCAGCTTCTCTTGAATGTTCGGAAAGCGTGCGCTACACGCGGCATCGAGCCGACAGGCTTCGAGCACCTGTTCAAGTGAGGCTCGGGCATCTTTGACAACTTGAGCAGGTATGACCATGGCGTGAGGCGCAACCGCATCAAGGATCATGGTGCGTACAAAGGCCTCATAATCTCGCAAAAAACTCAGTGCCATGCGCGTACCATACGAAACGCCAAACAGGTTGACTTGGTCGTAGCCGAGTTGCCCCAAAACGATAGCAAGATCAATGACCGCCGCTTTGGTGGTGAAGTGCCTCGGCGAGTAGGGGAGATTGGTTAAGCACTGGGCCAATGCATCTTTTTGCGCCTGGATGGCCGTTTCTTGTGTCATCCACCATTGGAGTTCTTTAGAAAAAAGTGCATCCAGATCTGATGCACAAGCCAGAGACGCCGAGCCGCCCGTCCCCCGTTGGTCGACAAAAACGAAGTCTCGATCGGTTCTGAGTGCTCGATGGGGGTTGAGGAAAAAAGGCGCGGTGCGCACCGCTGACTGTCCAGGCCCACCTGCGATGAACACCATCGGATCTGACTTCGGATTCCTCGAGGTTGCGGGCAGGGTGACAACACGCAGCTCGATGGTCCCTTGACTCGGGTCATTGTGATCGAGAGGCACAGGAATCAGAGAGCAAACAGTTTTTTCCTCGATGCGCAGCAGCGCCTCGACTTCTCGATCGACGCAAACCCTTTCACTGGATGCCGAAGCGCTTGAAACCAGCATCATGAGTTTCAAACTGAGTAGCAGGTAGCCGATACCGACCTTCAGTAAACGGTGGGGTGCCAACGTCCACGTGAGCCCCGCTAACTCTGAGCCCAAACAAAGTGCCTCCCTCAACGCGGCGAAGCGTGTGCTTACGCTACCAGTTTTGATATGCCTTCGCCCAAGACATTGCCTGACTTGTATCAATAGGGACCTCATGCGACTTGTGTTGTTTCGGCCGAGGCCGTGGGAAGCCAGATCTGAACGCTGGTGCCGACCTCCGGCGCAGACCGCACATCGATGTGTCCGCCCGACTGCAAAACGAACCCATGGACCATGCTGAGTCCTAAGCCGCGACTTCGATCGCCGCCCCGCGTGGTGAAGAAGGGTTCAAAAATTCGAGGCCGATTGTCCTCACTGATGCCCTCGCCAGAATCCATGACGCGAATCACGGCATAAGCCTTGCCAAGAAGAGAATTTGAAATCAGTTTTGTCATAGGCGTGACGCGGGCGTACTAAAACGAGCCCTGCAGTCCACGTGGGGTCAATGATTTGGGAAGCCATTGTACTGAGGCGACACCCCGATTCAAGGTTAGAAGTTTTGAATCAAGGCGGCTTCCTCTCTCACCCCCTCGGGTGAGCCCAACAGTTGGCGGTTGAACCCCACGCGCTTGAACCAGTAATGCAGACCAACGAGATCAGTGAAGCCCATGCCACCGTGAACTTCAGTGCTGGTTTTCGCAACAAATTGACCGACTTCAGCCAAATGCGCCTTGGCGTGACAGGCCGTCAAATCCGCTTCTTTTGCCGATTCGTCAAAGGCGTGACCCGCAAACCAGACAAAGGCGCGGCAGGGCTCAAGTTGTGAAGCCATTTCTGCACATAGGTGTTTCACTGCTTGAAAAGAGCCAATGGCCCGGTTGAACTGTTTTCGATCGAGCGAGTAGGCCACCGCCTGGTCGAGCATACATTGGGCCGCGCCTAGGGTGTCTGCTGCTTGAATGGCCCGGCCGAGATTGATCGTTCGCTTGAGAAGGGCCTCATCCTTGGAAATCAGTGTTGCTGGCGCGCCATCGAAATTTAGTTCGCACACCGTCCGAGTGCAATCGATAGTGGTCAGCGTTTGTCTCTTCAGCTCAGAGGCCTCGACGTAGAAAACGTTACCATCACTCAAAGCCACTAAATAGCCATCGGCATCCGCGTCAAGCGCAAAGAGGGCGGTCCCTGTGAGAGCGCCTTGGGAAGCCTCAACTTGGGTGTTGTCTCTTGCGCCCGTTGTCTCTGAAAAAGCGATGCCCACACGTGTTGTGCCGGCGGCAATGCCGGACAGTAAATCCGTAGCACCCGCTTCATTCAGGTAATGAGCAGCCATCACTGCAGAACTCAGAAACGGTCCCGGGCAGAGGGCGTAACCGAGTGCCTCGGCGACGACGACGGCGTCCAGCATGCCCAGCCCAACGCCGCCATGTGCCTCCGGGATAAGAAGTCCGGCGAGGCCCATTTGCGTGATCCCCTCCCAAGCGGTTTGATCAGTCAGCTCGCCTTTGGCGATGCCTCTGACAACGTCCAGCGGGACTTCAGCTGAGAGAAATTTCTTGACGCTGTCTTGGAGCAACAACTGGTCTTGAGATAATCCAAATTCCATTTAGGCCTCCGCAGCAGCAACTTTTGGTTCTTTGGGCATACCCAGTCCCCGCTCACTGATGATGTTCTTCTGAATCTGCGATGTGCCGCCGCCGATGATTAAGCCTAAGTAGAACATGTATTGGTGCTGCCATGAGCCGCCGCCGCGCAGGTGAGGATTGTCACCATAGCTGATGCCGATCTCCCCCATGACATCAATGCCAAGGCATTCAATCTCATGTCTAAGCTCAGTGCCCAACAATTTCACGATCATGCCTGCAAGCCGAACGTCTTGGTTCTTGTTGATCTGGGCGGAGAGCAGACGCATGTCGTTGTACTGCATAGCGAGAACTCTGCCCTGCAGTCTCATGAGCCGATCGCGAAACACTGGATTATCCATCACTCGCTGCCCAGAGATGGTCTCTTGTTGCATGAGCTTGATGACGCCATTCAATCTCGTCATCGCAGCGTCGGGTGGCGCAAGTGAGCCACGCTCGTGACCCAAAATGGCGTTCGCGACCTGCCAGCCTTGCCCTCGCTGACCCACCATTTGGTGCTTAGGCACTCTGACGTCCGTGAAAAAGACTTCGTTGAAGTTTGCGTTTCCGGTCATATCCACCAGTGGCCTGACTTCAATACCTGGCGTATCCATGCGGAACAGTAAGAAAGAGATGCCTTGATGTTTGGGGGCTTCAGGTTCGGTTCTCACTAGGCAGAAAATCCAGTCTGCAAGGTGGGCCGTGCTGGTCCAAATTTTTTGACCATTGATGACCCACTCATCACCGTCAAGCACAGCCTTTGTGGTTAAGCTTGCAAGATCGCTGCCCGCACCAGGTTCAGAATAGCCCTGGCACCAAATCATGTCGGCGTGGATGGTGGGCTTGATGAACGTCTGTTTTTGCTCCTCCGTGCCCATTTCAAGAAGTACCGGGGTCAGCATACTGATGCCCTGGCCACCAAAGCCGGTGTTCATTTGAGCCGCGCTAAATTCTTCGGCGATGATCCTTGATTTCAGTATGTCAGGTTCTGCGCCATAGCCTCCGTAAGCCTTGGGAATCGTGCGAGAGTGGTAGCCATTCTCTATAAGAATTTTTTGCCAATCGCGAATTTCTTGGCTCTTTGCCCCCGCACCCGGTTTCGGTTGGTGATCTTTGTACTGATCGATGAAGCTGCGAACATCTTCTCGAAACGTTTCATATTCTTGGCCGTAGGAAAGGTCCATAGCGTGCCCTCGTAAGATATCGATCGAGGCTATCACAGGGTATCCATGTGGCAAAGCAGCGCAACGGGGAGGTGCTCTTATTCGCCAGACGAAGTTTTGGGATCCTCTGGTTCCAGAGTTGTCCAGAATTCTGGTGTTGCGAGAAGCTCGAGTGCGCTCGCTCGATTGGTCTCGCGTGGATGTCCCACAGCCGTGACGACCAGATCGTGTGCGCCGGAAACGGCAAGGCAAACTTGGCCGTTTTCGGTTGCAATTAACAGGTCCTTCGGGGCTGAGGTGGGAACAGGGGTTTGACCCAGCGCCTCCAGAAGAGCGGGCAGATGATTCCACCAGAGCAGCCTAAAGTGCTTTTGAGTGGAAGCAGCAGGTTCGCGCATCGCCATGAGGTAGCTGCCATCGAAGAGTTCGCCCTTGAGCATGGCGATTCCCAGTTGGTGGATACTCTCTGCGCTGATGTTGAGTTGATAAGAGGGATGGGAATCGACGGGTTCGACAGAGCAGTCGTTCTCCGGCAGGCCCAGCGGGCGCGTTAGCCAATCGGAAACCAAGTGGGTGAGGGGTTGACCGGTCTGAGTTTCCAGGACTTCAGTCAATTTACTCAGGATCGAGGGCTCGAAACGAAACGAATGACCAATATCGCCCACCTTCGCAAATGCATGATCGATCCCGCCGGTCATATCCAGCAAGGTTTCGACCGATAGTTTGGCTTCGTCCCATTTGCTGAGTTGTGTCCATTCGGGTTCGACGATGTGATTGATCGCATCCCAACGTTCGACGAACAGATGTTTCTCACCTGCCGCAAATAGAAGGCTCAGAACGCCAGGGAATACGTCCGGATGGGCGCTTGGCTGGGTGTCTGCCAGTAGAATGGTTCGCCGATCGGAGAACCGAGAGATCAATAGACTCTCAACACCGGCTGAATGAGCTAGATCTCGGAGAATGCTTTCGTCCATCGTGCGCTCCAGAGTTTGGCAATATCTTAAACGCATCTCGTGAGGAAGATGCGTGTCCTGTTGATGGGATGATAGTGTCTGTCTCTTGCGTGCTTGATGGAATTTGCGTGGCTGATTGAAATGGGGGGGGTGGTAGCGGCAGCCGGCTTAGGTGCTTGATGGGTGTAGCGCTTAGGCCTCGAGCTCGTTGGGATCATAGAGCGCGCCTTAACGCGGGGTCTGAATTAGAATGAGTGAAACAACTGGGGCAGCATAGCGAAATGAGCTTTCAACGTGAGCAACAAGTGTTACGAATGCGGGTGCGGTTTTTGAATTTTCAAGATGCATTCGCCTTCATGTCAGATGTCGCAAAGCTTGCAGAGCACCACGACCACCATCCAGATTGGCGTAATGTCTATAACTTGGTCGATATCGCCCTAACGACCCATGATGCAGGCAACCAAGTGACTGAGAAAGATTTGAGACTTGCGTCCGACATTGAAGGATTAGCCAGCTTACAAAAGGCGGAGGTGTTGCCCCTTGAGACCTGATACCCGGACCAAGGGTTTTGACTGGCGAGCGCCAACCACGCGCCAACGGCTGACTCGCGAGGATCAGACGCAATATTTTGAGGAGGGCTATCTTCTACTAGAGGATGTGCTCCCTAAATCGCGCCTCGATGCATTGATCGAGGAAGCGGACCAGCTAGAGGCCGAGCGCGAAGCCGAACTCAGGTCGCGTTTCGGCGGTCATTTTCTGATCAATCGAGCCGATGAAATCACCTTCACGACGCACATTGTCAAGCGTTCGGATACCGCTCGTGCTTTCGCTTCAGATCCTTTATTTAAGGCGCTGTGTCACGATTTAATCGGCGAGGCCTCGTTGCTGTACTGGGACCAATTGGTCTACAAGAAGCCCGAAACGGATCAAGAATTTCCTTGGCATCAGGACAATGGCTATACGTTCGTCGAGCCGGAGGCCTATTTGACGTGTTGGGTGCCGTTGACACCCGCGACGAAGGCCAATGGTTGCCCTTGGGTGATCCCACGTGCTCACCGATTGGGAACACTAGAACATTGGGAGACGCCGCTAGGGTATCAGTGTGTTGGTGAAGATGATGACGTGCAAGCAGCCATCGCCATCGAGGCTAAACCTGGCGATGTGGTGCTTTTTTCTTCGCTCACCCCACATCGGACGGGTCCGAATCTAACCGAGTCGTGCCGCAAGGCTTATATTCTTCAGTATGCGCCTGAAGGCGCCGTCATGTATCCGCGAGGCATGGATCCCCTTGCGCTACCCTTCGATGAGGAGCGTCACTTGATCATGGACCTCTAGCTTTGATCGCGCGGCATTGACCCCGTGCTGACGAAAGTTTGACTTTTGTCGGAGAAAGCTCGCATTGAGCCAGTCCCTACCGGCCGCGCGCTGAATGTTCTGCCTCGGGATGATGTCACTCAAGAACCTTCCTTTACGATCTCTGTCTCTCTCGGAATCAGACCTTTGTCATGCTCGTATTGAATCGAAGCCCTCGAGAAAGAACGTTCGTCAATCGAACCTGAATCGCAGTCATCAGATAAGTCCAATATGCCAGGTAAAAAAGGTCAGTGCGGTGAGGCGGGAATCGCCGTGTCTCGATCCGTCGCTCAACCTCGGTGGGTGATGTGCAAAATCATGGCCCTGTGTTGGGTGTGTGCACATTAAGCTTGAACTTCCCGGGCGGTCATTGGAGACTAGCCTCTTCGTTTAGCCAGCATTGATGGAGATGATAATGGCCTTAGGTGTAGGAGATGCTTTGCCCAGCGTGGCAGTCAAGGTGATGGGCGAGAAGGGTCCGGAGGATTTGAATATTGGGGAATTTTCAGCCGGTAAAAAGGTGGTGATATTTGCAGTGCCAGGGGCGTTTACCCCAACCTGTAGCGCGGCCCATCTGCCAGGTTTCGTTGCCAACGCAGACAAAATTAAAGCGAAAGGCGTCGACGCGATTATTTGTTTGTCGGTGAATGATGCCTTCGTTATGAAGGCCTGGGGCGACGGGCAAAATGCAGAGGAATTGATCATGGCGGGTGATGGCAATGGCGATTTCACCGCAGCCATGGGTTTGACACTCGACGGGTCGGGCTTTGGTCTCGGGCAACGATCTTCACGTTATGCGCTCATCGCAGACAATGGCGTCATTACTCAGTTGAATGCGGAGAAGGGTGGCGCTTTTGAAGTGAGCTCAGCTGAAGCGATTATGGATGCGCTCTAAGCGAGACGTCTTATGATGGTTGTCGACTTGGTGAGGACTATCCAGTCCTTGCCTTGGCGACACGCTCACCTTTGTGCGCCCGTCTGCGCCGAGATGCCTCTCACGTTCGCTCGCTCAGTGTCGTTCTGTTAGGGCCACCCATGACACGCTCTCAACCCATGGTTCTAAGGGACGCACAATGACCGATTGGATTGCTTGGACGCTGCTCGCAGCCTCCATGCAGGCAGTGCGAACGGCTGGACAAAAGTATCTTCACGAATCTCTCTCGGCGCTGACTGCGACGCTGGCGAGGTACCTTTTTGGGTTACCGGTCGTCCTCGCGTATGTACTTTGGCTGGATCCTCCCTTTCATCAGGCATCGATGACGCCGGCTTACGGTCTATCGATTGCTCTCGCGGGCTGTCTGCAGGTCCTTGCAACCGTCTTGCTAGTGAGGCTGTTCAGTCTTAGAAACTTTGCGCTTGGCTCTACGTTCATCCGATTAGAAATCATGATGACGGCGGTTATCGGTAGTGTTTTTTTTCAGGATGCGTTATCGAGCTTGGCTTGGCTCGGCGTTATGGTCGCAAGTGTTGGCATCGTCTCATTGCAGTGGAATCCCGAAAAGCGACTCCATCTCACGCTCGATCGGTCTGTCTTTTATGGCCTCGCATCGGCGCTGGCGTTTTCGCTTACCTCGCTGCTCATTAGAGATGCGAGTTTGTCGCTCGGTCTCAATGATGCGGTGTCTGCGGCCGCAATGACGCTCGCCCTGATGGTCATTCTGCAAACAGGTCTTTGCTTAGGGCTCGTTTCCTTTAAAGAGAGAGGCGAAATCAAGCAGTTGTTTCAGAAATGGCGTCTTGGGCTGTTTATCGGTGTCACCGGGGTGTTGGGATCGATTGGCTGGTTTACGGCATTTACGCTAGAACGTGCCGCATACGTCAAAACGCTGGGACAAATTGAGTTTGTTTTCAGTCTTGGGATTAGTTATTTCCTTTTCAAGGAGCGTGCAAAACAGCACGAGTGGTTGGGGATGGGCTTGGTCTGCCTTGGTGCTGTGCTCATGATTTGGGCGGATTAGGTGAGGCGATTGACGAACTGCTGCTGTAGTGGATACCGCTGGCACTGAGGATCAGTTCGAATCATCGTTCGCTGGTATGAATCATCGTCTGCGAAAGCCGCGTTGGTCGTCTAGGCAGTTTTCTGGACGCGCAATTGCTGGCAAAATGATGTGATGCGGGTGTAGCTCAGTTGGTAGAGTCCCAGCTTCCCAAGCTGGTTGTCGCGAGTTCGAATCTCGTCGCCCGCTCCATTGAATCTTTCTTGCGACTCCGGTCGCGCAGTAACGGTGAAATCAACGTGAGTATTGGTGTTTGGAAGCCCGCGTCCTCGAGCGTCCTGGACGCTGCCACGATTCGTGTCTTGCTCGACGCGGTGGAAGTCGCATCGCCAGAGTCACTTGAGTGCCTGAACGCGCAAGACTTCTCCGATTTAGCGTGGACGGCAACGCAGGATAAGCGTGCTTGGTCGCAAGCCGAGTCGCTGGCTCCGGCAGAGCTTGAGCGCCTGATTCGGTTTTTCACCTTGGCAGAGCAGCAGTGGGTGGGCTGGGAAGCAGGGAAGCGCAGTTCCGTTATTGCGTTGGTTGCGATCTTAAAATCGCAATCTGCGTTTGAACCGGAATTAAGGCGTTGGATTAAGCAGCATTCGGACAACCGATATTTGCCTTACGGCGCCGCACTCTGAGTGGATTGGGAGGAGTCTTGAGAACCGCGACAGTAAGAAGAGAGACCCTAGAAACGCAGATCGAAGTTTCCGTCAACCTGGACGGGCGCGGCGAGCGTCAAATGCAAACCGGGCTTGCCTTTCTCGAGCACATGCTTGATCAGATCGCTCGGCATGGCCTCATCGATCTGACCATTAATGCGAAAGGCGATTTGGAGATCGATGCCCATCACACGGTGGAAGATTTAGGGATTACGCTTGGTCAAGCCGTGAATCAAGCGCTGGGCGACAAGAAAGGTATCGCGCGATATGGGCATGCGTATGTGCCGCTGGATGAGGCGTTGTCTCGCGTGGTGATCGATTTGTCCGGTCGACCCGGTCTTTGTTACAACGTGCCCTTTACTCGGGCAACGGTTGGCGACTTTGACGTGGATTTGTTCCACGAATTTTTTCAAGGGTTCACCAACCATGCGCTGGTTACCTTGCACATCGATAACCTCCGGGGCGAGAACGCGCATCACCAGATTGAAACGGTGTTCAAAGCCTTTGGGCGTGCTTTGAGGATGGCAATCACACCCGATCCTCGAATGGGAGAGCAAATGCCCTCAACGAAAGGGTCGCTCTAGGTGTTTGAGGTGATCCCTGCCATCGATCTGAGGGATGGCAACGTGGTTAATTTGCGTCGCGGTCGATTTGATGAGAGCACGATTTACAGCGAGGATCCCGTTTTGTTTGCGAAAGCATGGGTCGATGCAGGTGCCAAACGCTTGCATATCGTTGATCTAGATGGCGCGCTCTCTGGCGTTGACAGTAGTGTCGAGACCGTCAGAGCCATCCGCGCTGCGTATCCTGCTCTGACCATCCAAGTCGGTGGTGGCATTCGCTCACTCGAGACGATTGAGCGCTATCTTGCGGTGGGGATTGATTACGTCATTCTGGGCACACGAGCCGTCGAGGCGCCGGATTTCGTTGATGAGGCATGTGCGAAGTTCAAGGGCCAAATTATCGTTGGACTCGATGCCGAGAAGGGGCGGGTGGCTATCCGCGGCTGGAAGGAAGTGACGGATCAGCGTGCGGAGGACTTGGCGTTAAGATTTGAGCAATCAGGTGTCGCCGGCATTGTATACACCGATATTGATCGCGACGGCATGATGGCCGGGACAAACGTGTTAGAAACCATGGCGCTGGCAGCGAAAGTTGATATCCCCATTATTGCCTCGGGCGGAATCCATACCCTTGAGGACGTGAAGCAACTGCTACCCGCGAGCAATACTGCGAGACCGCTGGCAGGTGTGATCACTGGACGCGCTATTTATGAAGGCACGTTGGATCTAGGCGAAGCACTTCGGTTGGCTGCAGCCTAAGCAACCGTTTCACTCTGTCAGGAATTTGATGTATAGGGCGCTTTCAAGCACCCCCGGCTTTGCCCCAACCTTTTGACCTTATTCGCTATCCCCTTGATCTCGTATGGTAACGGTCGCTGGCATTGCTGATGCAGCACTCAGAATGTTCAGACCCTTAAGCAAGTTGAGCGCTTCGGTGAGCTGAAAATCTTCATTCCAGCCAGTTAGATTATCTTGCGCCTTGGCATTCATTTCAGACTTCGACTGCTCGCTTGATTGGGTGCCTTCAGGGGCAGACAGATGGCCTGGCAGATCCTTTTCTTGAACCGCAAAAGGATTCGATCGAACACGGGTTACCGTGGAGCGCTCGACGCGCAAGTCGGGTTGGATACCTTCTGCCTGAATGGATCGGCCATTGGGTGTGAAATACAGTGCCGTCGTCAGCTTGATGGCCTTCTCATTGGTTAACGGCAGCACCGTCTGTACAGAGCCTTTACCGAAGGTGGCAGTGCCCAACAACAGCGCTCGACGATGGTCTTGCAAAGCGCCCGCAACGATCTCCGAAGCGGATGCGGAGCCTTCGTTAATCAACACGACCAGGGGAAGATCGGGCATCAGCGTTCGGCCCGTCGCCTCGTAAACCATGTTGGCTGGATCGAGGCGTCCCTCGGTGTAGACGATCGTGCCTTGGTTCAGAAACAAATCAGACACCGCGACGGCCGCCTGTAAGACGCCCCCTGGGTTGTTTCGAAGATCAAGCACGAGTCCTTTAAGCGGCGTCAAATCATGCATCTTTGTAATGGCTTCACCTGCTTCTGCTCCCGTATCAGCCTGGAACTGCGCGATTCGAAGATAACCAAAACCTGGCTCCAGCAGTCGGCTTCGTACGCTCGAGACATTGATGACTTCGCGAACCAAAGTCACTTCAATGGGTTGGGATTCTCCCTCCCTTAAAACCGTGAGTGTGACTTCACTGCCAGGCTCGCCTCGCATGACATCGACAGCCTGATTCACGCCCAGACTTCGAACAGTCTGACCATCAAGTTCGATGATAAGGTCGCCCGGAAGAATACCGGCTCGGGATGCGGGGGTATCGTCCATGGGGGTCACGACTTTGATAACGCCATCCTGGCGACCGATTTCAATGCCGAGACCGCCATAGTTGCCGGTGGTTGTTTCTTGTAGGTCGTTGAACGAATCCGCATCGAGAAATGCTGAGTGAGGATCTAGTTCGGAAAGAAGGCCTTTAATTGCCCTCTCTAACAACGCCTTGTCGTCGATCTCTTCAACGTAAGCACGACTGATTCGATCAAAGGCTTCGGCGAAAACCCTAAGTTCTTCGATCGGCAACCGTGCATCCTGCGCCGGTTGAGTGGTCGGCGAAGCGTCTTCGGCTGAACCCAGCAGAGGGCAGATGAGTGAAGTTAAAACCAGGGTTAACGAGAGGCATCGCTGAATGAAAGCCGTCATGGGTATCTGTCGCTCTTGAATGAGTCCGAAATCACTTTGTTTTTCGTCATTGGGTGACGTTTAGCCTTTTTGTCGACCTAAATTACTGGCCGCACACCATAGCATAGGATCAATGGGTTGACCGGCTGCGCGAAGTTCAAAATAGGTGGTTGGCAGCAGTTGGCCGCCACTGGTGCCAGTTTCACCGATGATCTGTCCGGGATGGACCCATTCACCAGGTTCAACCAGTAGGACTTGATTGTGTCCATAAAGGCTCATGTAACCTTGATCGTGACTGACGATCATCAATAAGCCGAATCCTCGCAACCAGTCAGCAAACACAACGCGACCGTAGTGAATGGCTTTCACGGGCGTGCCAAGGGGAGCTTCGATTAGCACGCCGGTCCACTTCACCCGACCTTCAGGCCTCAGATCTCCAAACCCAGTTACCAGTCTCCCGTCTAGCGGCAGCGGTAGATTGCCCTTGCGCGAGGCAAAAGGGACGACCTCAGAGGGTTTGGCAAAATCAAAGAATTGCCTTCTAAGGGAATCCAGCAAGGCCAAGAGATCGCGTTCACTGTCTTGGAGTTGCATGCGCTGGGCATCGATGCTGTTGTAACTCGCGCGGTACTGAGCAACCACGGCGCTCGCTTCGAGCCGTTTGGAATTCAGTCGGTCGCGTTCTTTGGTGGCAATCACCAGTTGATCGTTGAGTTCGTCGGTTTCGATCGCCAACTGTTGCTCGCTGATGGCCAGATCCTTCAGTGTTTGCTCGAGAACGTTAACCCGTTTCATCCGAGCCTCGGCAAAATATCCGAAGTACCTTGTGACGCGAGCGACGCTGTTAGGATCCTCCTGATTCAGCATCACTTTTAGCGGGCTGGTTGCACCCATTCTTGCGGCTGCTCTCAGATGGTGTTGGACGTCCACTAATTGGGCGTTACGTTGCTCGATGAGTTCGTTCTTGTGGCCGGTGAGCAGATCGATCTGCGTTTTCGTCTCCTGGGCCTTTCGTTCTGCTCGTCTAAGAGATTTGACCTGGGATGCCACCAAGCCATCAACACGCGCTAAGGCCGCCTCCTCGTCAGACAGTGCGGCGCTCGACGCTTTCCACTCGGTCTCAATCGACTGCAGTGCTTTTCTGAGTTGAGCGAGTTCTTGCTCAACCTCCTCTTCTTCAGAGGCAAGCGCGGTCAATGCCCAAATCAGCGCAGCACCTATGATGACGCGGTGGGCGAGCAACAAATGCTAGGACACCGCGTGTTGTTGGGACGTGCCGGCAGCGGACAAAAGGTTCTGGCCAGTCATCTCGTCGGGAACAGGAAGACCCATAAGGTGCAGCAATGTGGGTGCGATGTCGCTAAGAACACCACCTTCTCTAATTTCATACGTTCCCTCGCCGATGTGGAAAAGCGGCACGAGTTCAGAGGTGTGTGCAGTATGCGGTTGACCCGACTCATCATCGAGCATGGCTTCACAGTTACCATGATCGGCGGTGATGAGGGCTTGCCCCTGAATGTCCTGAATGGCAGCCACCACAGCACCGATGCACTCATCCAAGCATTCGACCGCTTCGATCGCGGCTGAAAGGTTACCCGTGTGCCCCACCATATCCCCGTTCGCGTAATTACAAACGATGAGGTCGTAGGTTTTTGAGTGGATAGCATCGACCAATTTTGTCGTGAGTTCTCTTGCGCTCATGGCCGGCAGCAAATCATAGGTTTTCACATCGGGCGACGGCACCAACATTCTCTCCTCGCCTGCGAAGGGCGCTTCCTCCCCACATGAGAAGAAAAACGTGACGTGCGCGTACTTCTCAGTCTCTGCAATTCTGAGCTGCCTTTTGTTCAGGCTAGCGAGATACTCCCCAAGACCATTCGCAAGCGGAATGGGCGGGAATGCAACTGGCAAGCGAAAGCGCTCGGCATATTCGGTTAGACAAACAAAGCTGACGAGCCGAGGCCGTTTGGCGCGCTCAAAGCCGTCAAATTCATCAAGTGCCAGGGCGCTTGTGAGTTCTCGGGCGCGGTCTGCCCTGAAATTTCCGAAGACGACCACATCGTCGTCTTCGATCAGATGCTCTTGCCAACGACCGATCAAGGTGGGTTCCACAAATTCGTCGGTTTCCCCTCTAGCATAGGCTGCATGGAGCGCGGCCAGGCCAGAGTCAGATTCGTACGCTGCCACGCCTCGGGTGAGCATATCGTAAGCCTTAGCCACTCGGTCCCACCGTTGGTCACGATCCATGGCAAAAAATCGGCCACACACGGTGCCCAGGCGGATATGCGAACGGTGACCAATGTGATCCTTTAGAGCCTGGATCGAGTGCGCCGCGGACTTTGGTGGAACATCACGACCATCCAAAAAAGCGTGGACCACGATGTGAGAGGCTTCGCACTGATCAGCGAGGTCAATCAACGCGAAGAGCTGGGCCTCGTGACTATGCACTCCGCCGGGTGACAGCATGCCGAGGATGTGAACCTTCCGTTTCGCCGCCCGGAACGCGGTGATGAGAGTCTCATTGTCCAGAAAGCTTTGATCTTCAATCGCTTGGTTGATTCGAGTGAAATCCTGCTGGACGACTCGACCCGCACCAAGATTCATATGGCCAACCTCTGAGTTGCCCATTTGCCCCGCGGGAAGGCCAACATCAAGCCCGGAACCCGAAATAAGACCCCATGTGCCCTCTTTAAGCCGATCAAAATGCGGTGTTTTAGCGAGCGCGACCGCATTGTTGGTTGGGTCTTCTCGGTGTCCGAACCCATCCAAAATAATCAGAGCGGTGGTGGATCTCTGGCTCATAGGTCATCTGATGCTGAAAACGCTATGTTAGCGCTTTATCACCAGGCGATAAATAAACGGTTGATTCGGTGATGCTGAGTGAACCAAGCAAGCGTGTATAATCACGCCTTTTTTCAGGGGTAGGCCCTTGGTGGATCAGTTAATTGAGTTTATCGGCAATCATCCGCTACTGGTTGGGGCGTTTGTTTTCTTTATCGTCGCCTTGATTGTGACCGAGGGTCGGAAGGGCGGGCGAGGCGTCACGGTTCAGGAACTGGTGCGGATGGTCAACCATGAGTCGGCTGTGGTGGTGGACCTGCGAGACCGTAAGGAGTTCTCGTCTGGGCATATCGCTGGCGCGATCAACGTGCCCTACGCCAGTCTCGCCAGTCGCAAGGACGAGCTCAAAAGTCATCAGGACAAGCCGGTGATTTTGGTATGTAAGATCGGCCAACACGCGAGCGCGGCAGGAAGTCAGCTGATCAAGGAAGGGTTTTCAGATGTTCGCCGGCTTTCAGGCGGGATGGCCGAATGGCTGAATGCCAACTTGCCGTTGGTGAAGAATTAAGGTCAGCGAAGGATCTGGGATTGAACGCGCTGAGGCTATCGAAGTAACTATGAGCCAAATCACGATCTACACCACACGATATTGCCCGTTTTGTATTCGTGCCAAGATGTTGCTCGAACACAAGGGACAACCTTTCGATGAGATCCCTGTCGATGCCGACCCTGCGCGTCGCGCTGAAATGCAAACACGATCTGGTCGACATACGGTGCCGCAGATCTGGATTAGTGGTCAACACGTGGGCGGTTGCGATGAACTCTTTGCTCTCGAAATGAGTGGGCGGTTGGACGCATTGCTAGAAGGAGACAACCATGAGTGAAGCAGGCGAGAGCCAACCTAAATTCGCGATTCAGCGAGTCTATGTAAAGGATATTTCTTTTGAATCTCCGGGTGCACCCGAGACTTTCAGGGTGCAGGGTAAGCCATCGGTGAATCTTGATCTCAACACAAAAAACCAGGCCTTGGGTGAGGGGCTTTGGGAAGTCAATTTAACTCTGACGCTAACCGCCAAGGCTGAAGACGAGAAAACCTTGTACCTCGCGGAGGTCCAGCAAGCAGGGATCTTTGAGATCAGCGGTTTGCAGCCAGAGATGATTGAACAAACGCTAGCCAGTCTTTGCCCGAGTATCCTTTTTCCCTACGCCAGGGAAAATATTGACGGCCTGATAGTGAAAGGGACTTTCCCGCCGCTCATGCTCGCGCCCGTGAATTTCGATGCATTGTATGAGCAGGCGAAGCTGGCGAAAGAGCGGCAAGAAGCGTCGGTGCAGTAGCCTGCCTGGCTAGCTCTGGCCGCTTCCCGGAAGCGCAAGCGGGCTAAAGTGTCGTCTCCAAATAGCATCTCTTAGTTTTAGCCCGCCTCAGGGCGCGGACGCACCTGGGCACCCGAGCTGGCGCCACGCCTCAAAAGCCACAATGGCGACCGCATTGGAAAGGTTGAGTGACCGGCTCCCTTGTTGCATTGGGATTTTGATGACCTCATCAAAGCGGTCTGAAAAGAGCAGTGGTTCAGGAATGCCGCGGGTTTCAGGGCCAAAAACCACAAGGTCATTCTGACCGAATTCGAAACGATCAAGCCTGGCTTGCCCTTTGGTTGAGATGCCCAGCACCCGATGCGGGGAGATCCGGTCGATGGCTTGATTCAAATCGGAGTGAATTTGGACCGCGGCATACTCTTGATAATCAAGCGCCGCTCGCCTCAATAATTTTTCATCCATAGAAAAGCCGAGCGGCTCTATAAGATGCAGTGGCAGCCCGAAGTTAGCGCAAAGACGGATGATGTTGCCAGTGTTAGGCGGAATCTCTGGCTCGTACAAAGCGATCGAGAACATAAGTAAAAGCCTAGGCCTGAAGAGCGGTAAGGTCGGTTAAGCTAAGCGTCGTCTGTGTCGCCCTGGTCCATGCCGAGCTCCTGCATTTTTCGAGTCAGAGTGTTTCGCCCCCAACCCAGCAAAACGGAAGCATCTCGCTTACGACCGGCTGTTTCATCAAGCGCGGCTTCGATCATCACTCGTTCGAATAGAGGCTGGGCTTCCGCAAGCAGGCCTTCGCTTGAGAAAGCTCTGGACTTGAGCTTTGACTGAGCCCACCTTTTGAGCTGACGATCCCAGGATTGTTCAGAACCCTGGGCGTGATTGGCGTCCGATTTGAGTTCGAGTGGAAGGTCTTCCAACAATACTTTCCGACCCGTGGCCATCACGGTAATCCAACGAGAGAAGTTCTCGAGTTGCCGAACGTTGCCTTGCCAAGGCAAGTCCGCCAGGTAGGCCATGGTTTCCTCCGGAATCACCTTCACCTCTTCTCCAAGCTCTCTTGCCGCCTGCGCGAGGAAGTGTTCCAACAGCAATGGGATGTCTTCACTGCGGTCGCAGAGGTTCGGCAGATGAATGCGAATGACATTCAAACGGTGGAAAAGGTCTTCGCGAAACCGGTTTTCGCTGACCAAGGTTTCCAAGTTCTGGTGCGTTGCAGCGATGATTCTGACATCTGCAGAAAGGGGCTCGTGCCCACCGACTCGGTAATATTTGCCATCAGATAAGACCCGCAACAAGCGAGTCTGAGCCTCGGCGGGCATGTCGCCAATCTCGTCGAGGAACAAGGTGCCACCCCGGGCTTGCTCGAAACGACCAACGCGCGCTTGATTGGCGCCAGTAAATGCGCCCTTTTCATGCCCGAACAATTCGGACTCGATCAGGTCTTGCGGGATTGCGGCCATATTGAGCGCGACAAAGGGGCCTTCGCGGCGGAGACTGTGTCGATGTAACGCGTGGGCGACGAGCTCTTTTCCGGTGCCTGATTGACCATTAATCAAAACGGTTACGTTTGACTTGGAGAGGCGGCCGATCGCTCGGAAAACCTCCTGCATGGCGGGCGCTTTACCGATAATCTCAGTCGGTGGTTGCTCGATCGGTGGTGCGGATGCCTCCTGGGACCGGCTGTGTTCGATGAGCGCGCGTTTGACGATAGAGACGGCTTCATCGACTTCAAAAGGTTTGGGAATATATTCGAAGGCGCCGCCTTGTATCGAAGCCACCGCGCTGTCGAGATCGGAGTGGGCGGTCATAATAATCACGGGCAGCTCAGGGTGGCTTTCTCGAAGCTGCGACAGCAGCTCGAGCCCATCGAGCCCGTCCATGCGAATATCGCTCACGATGACGTCCGGTTTGTCGCTGTGCATCCCGGTGAGCAACGCTTCTGCGGACTCGAAGCACGTGACGTCAATACCCTCCTTGGAGAGCGCCTTGTCTAAAACCCATCGGATCGATTTTTCATCGTCAGCGACCCAGACTCTGCTCATGGTGTTCATAGTTTGGGTAACTCCAAAGGAATGATGATGATGAACTCGGTGCGACCGGGTTCTGAGTTCAGTTCAATGATGCCGCGGTGTTGCCGAACAATGGTGTGCGCGAGGCTGAGGCCGAGTCCGGTACCCGAGGGGCGACCAGAAATCATCGGCAAAAAGAGATGGTCTTTGAGGCTGTCGGGAATCCCGGGGCCGTTATCCAGAAATTCAATTCGGAGTACGTTGCGATGGCGATGGGCCGCGATTGTGAACTGGCGCTCAGTTCGCGTCCGGATCGTCATTCTTGCATTCTCTCGTTGATCGAGAGCTTGCATGGCATTCCTAAGAATATTCAGCACGGCTTGGAAGATCAGATCGCTATCCATCAACAGCTCGGGGATGCTGGGATCGTAGTCGCGCGTGATGGCTAGCGGATAATCCGCTTCCAACTCAATGAGTTTTCGGGCCCGCTCTAAAATTTCATGGATGTTACCGGGCTTCATCTCGGTGGGTGCATTGGGCCCAAGCATCTTATCAACCAATGTTTTCAGTCGGTCGGTTTCTTCGATGATGATGCCGGTGTACTCAAGCAGCTCGGCATTGGGTAATTCGTCGGCGAGCAGTTGCGCAGAGCCGCGAATGCCCCCCAAAGGGTTTTTAATTTCGTGCGCTAATCCTCGCATGATTTGGTGAGTCGCTTCCTGGTGCTCTCGCGTGAGCGCGTCACGGTCGATGCGCATGTAGCGGTCCACAGGCATGAGTTCGAGTAACAATCTGGGCCACTCATTCTCTGAGATCGGCGTAATGGTGAAATCCACTGTCACGCCATGGGTAGACGCCAGTTGAATGTGTTTCTGTCGATGGGTGTAGGTTTGGCCAGTTTGTAATGATTCGTAAAGAAGCGATTCAATCCCTTTCCAGCCTGGAACTTTTGCGGGTAAGCGCTGCCCTTTGACTCGCTTTTCAGACAGTTCGAGCAAACTTTCGGCTGCCTGATTAATGAACATGACCTCGAGCTCGTGGTTCAAAAGCACGATGGCAGTATTCAGACTGTTGATGACCACGTCTTGCACGGTTTGGCTGCTCTGTAGATTCAGTGACTCGGGCGTGAATGCGGTTTGAAGATTCATGGTGGGAGCTGAGCAAAAAACGCACCAAGTTAAGACCCGCTGATGCCCCTCGAATACACGAAAAAATGGGTGATCGTCAGCTCAGCACAGATTCTAACGCACCATTTTGGTGCCTTCTAGCGTGACTGGTGGGGTGTTAATCGTCGAACGTCGAGGGTGATGGGGCGGGTAACCATCAGAGGCGAAGGGTTTTGCGCCCCATAG
>Ga0255761_10000479_pt1:35000-36742 | contig 36742 bp, 34 predicted proteins | sample 071ome_29_FD_179961 | JGI IMG/M metagenome (GOLD analysis project Ga0255761, IMG submission 179961) | Coastal salt marsh microbial communities from the Groves Creek Marsh, Skidaway Island, Georgia - 071407BT metaG (version 2) | ecosystem: Environmental > Aquatic > Marine >... | reverse complement strand
GATCTCGGCGTTATTTCATTATTCGGTTCAACTGATATTAGAACGTTACCACTGTATATTTATCAAAGCCTTGGCTCATATAGGATGGATAATGCTGCAGAGGGAATATTACTACTATTAATATTAACCACCTCAATTATATTTATAGCAGAACAGATATTTGGAGAAAAAAATGATTAAAGTTCAAAATCTTTCTGTTAAATTAGACGATTTTAAAACCAACTATTCCCTAAATGTAGATAATGGTGAATGGATTGGTATAATTGGTCAAAGTGGTTCCGGAAAATCAACATTATTAAATCTCATTGCAGGTTTTGTATATGCAGACTCAGGATCATTATGGATAAATTCTGTTGAAATGAATTCAACACATCCATCAGAAAGACCTGTATCATGCCTATTCCAAGAAAATAATCTTTTCCCTCATTTGAGCGTTTACGAAAATATTGCTATTGGAATTAGTCCTAGATTAAAATTAAATGCTAGTGAAAAAAAAGAAGTACAAGATATACTCGATTATTTAAATCTAAGTGATAAGCATAATTCTGATATAGGTATCCTCTCGGGAGGAGAAAGGCAGAGAGTTGCAATTGGTAGAATAGTTTTATCAAATAAAAAAATAATATTACTTGATGAACCATTCAGTCAACTGGACCCCATTCTTCGTATTGAAATGTTAAATCTACTAAGGAAAATTAAGGATGAAAAAAAACTAACAATAATAATGGTTTTACATACACCTATTGAAGCGGTTAGTTACGTCGACAGATTTATTCAAATTAAAAATGGAAGAATTGAAAGAAATATCAAACCAACAGAATACTCATTAGATATAACTTGATCACATATTTTTTCGAATATCATCTATATTTTTCTTATAATCATTAGAATTAAAAACAGATGACCCAGCGACAAGTATATTACATCCTGCCTGAACACAGCCAGTTGAGTTTTCAGCATTGACTCCTCCATCCACCTCAATATCAACTCTGCTATTATTTAAAATGCTCCTCAGTGTTTTGATCCTATCATATGTTGCCTCTATGAAGCTCTGCCCAGCAAAGCCTGGGTAAACAGACATTATTATTACCTGATCTATAATTTCTTTATATGGTAATATTTTATTGATAGCAGTATCAGGATTTATTGCCAATCCAGCTCTTTTCCCCTTTGATTTAATCTGGTTGATAGTATTCGAAATATTTTCTTGTAACTCAATATGAACTGTAATGGTATCTGCTCCAGCTGCAATAAAATGATCAATATATTTATCTGCTGGGTTAATCATCAAATGAACGTCAAAGGGTAAAGAAGATTTGTTTCTGATAGATTTAATTAGAGCTGGTCCAAATGTAATATTATTTACAAAGTGACCATCCATGACATCAATATGTAAAATATCGGCTCCAGCTTCTTCAACCTTTTTAATATCAGTGGCTAGATTTGAAAAATCTGCAGATAAAATTGAAGGTGCAATTTTAATTTTATTCATAAATTTTTGTATTTTGGTTAGCTGAATTATTTTCTTGAAATTAATGGAACAAAAATTGCTAATATACTGATCTTGAATAACTCACCATAAATAAATGGCAGCAAACCCAAACTTATTGTTTCAGAAATAGATTTTCCCAATAAAAAGCCCAACTGAGTCAATCCAATAAAAAATATTACAAATGATCCTATTAGCAGTGACATAAACGTAAGAAGATAACTTTTATTCCAACCTAAATCTGCTATGTAGC
>Ga0255761_10000479_pt1:0-27500 | contig 36742 bp, 34 predicted proteins | sample 071ome_29_FD_179961 | JGI IMG/M metagenome (GOLD analysis project Ga0255761, IMG submission 179961) | Coastal salt marsh microbial communities from the Groves Creek Marsh, Skidaway Island, Georgia - 071407BT metaG (version 2) | ecosystem: Environmental > Aquatic > Marine > Intertidal... | reverse complement strand
TCGACTGCATTAGATTTTATCACCTGCAAGTTTCTGAGCTTTATCCTCTGCAGCAAGTGCGTCAATTATCTCCTGCAAACCTTCTGACTCAATTACAGCAGATAATTTGTGTAATGTGAGATTAATTCTATGATCAGTAACCCTGCCTTGAGGATAGTTGTAAGTTCTTATACGTTCAGATCTATCTCCACTTCCAATTTGAGATTTCCTATTAGATGCTCTCTCTTGATCTTTTTCTAGCTTTTCTTTTTCATAAATCCTAGCTCTAAGTACTTTCATCGCTTTTTCTCTATTACGATGTTGAGATTTCTCATCTTGTTGAGATACAGTAATACCAGTTGGTAAATGGGTAATTCGAACGGCACTATCAGTTGTATTTACAGATTGTCCCCCAGGTCCACTGGCTCTAAAAACATCAATCCTTATATCCTTTTCTTCGATTGTAATATCAACCTCTTCTGCTTCAGGCAACACAGCAACTGTTGCAGCTGATGTGTGGATTCTTCCACTTGATTCTGTATTTGGTACTCTTTGAACTCTATGAACACCAGACTCAAATTTTAGTTTCTGATATACATTTTTTCCAGAAATATTAGCAATAAATTCTTTATAACCACCAAAATCTCCCTCGCTAGTCGTCATTACTTCAACCTTCCATTTATTACTATCTGCAAATCTTAAGTACATTCTTGCTAAGTCACCAGCAAATAAAGCAGCCTCATCTCCTCCTGTTCCAGCGCGTATCTCTAATATAACACTCTTTCCATCATCAGCGTCTTGAGGTAATAAAAGTTCATTTATTAGTTCTTCTGAACCTTCAATTTTTCTGTTAACTTCGATTAGTTCTTTTTTTGCAAAGTCAATCATTTCGAAATCTTCAGCCTCTTGATCAATTAACGCTTCAAGCTCATTTTTTTCTGATATTAAACTCCTATAATTTATGATTGCCTTCGCTAATTCTTCTATATTTGAGAACTCAATTGCTAATTTTGTATACTCATTTTTATCGCCAGATATATTCAACATTTTATCTTGCAAGTGATTATAGTTTTCAAGTATTTTATCTAATTTCTTATAATCAAACATCTGCTTACCTATATTAATAGCTATAATAAATCATTTAATTTGAATTCATACAAATCATTATCTAGTTTGTCTTTATGATTTATAACCGTTTTCCCACTCCTAATTATTAATTTGGATGGTGAATTTGTTGTAATAATTTCGTCTCCATTAGCAAGAAAAGAATACCTTTCATTTTTTTGCATATGTTTTGATAAATAAATGACACCTTTCCCATTAAAAATCTCCAACCATACATAACCAGTTGCTGTAATTTGTATTATGTTATTTTGAGGTTTATCTCCGGAATTTAGGTCAAATTCATTATTTAGATCATTATTTATATTATAATTCAAATCTAAATTATTCAAATTGGTATTTTGACTTTTATCCTCATCTAGAAAGGACAAGAAATGATTATTCAATATGTTACCATCTGTAACTATTGAGATGGCAATTAACATGATGATTAACATTATTAAATTTTTGAAAAATTTTTTTGGACTTATTTTATTTAATAATTGAAACCTTTTTTGGGTTTTTTGTTCATTAAAGTCAGTAATAATTTCTGTAATTATATCATTATCAACACCGGCGATATTTAAGAAATTTTTATATTTATCTATTACCTTGAGAAGATAATTTTGACTTGGTAGAAGCTTGAAATCTTCTCTTTCAAGTGCATCCAGATACTCGACAGGAATATTAAGAGCAGACGCACAATCATATATAGTTTTATTCTTTTTTAATCTCCATTTGATAAGTATAGCACCAATCGAGATTGTGGCATCAGCGTTCATAAAATTAATATTTAATATTTAGACTAATGTTTGTCGTCCAAACCATATACTGAATGAAGAGCTCTCATTGCTAATTCGATATATTGAAGTTCTATCAAGACACTTACTTTTATTTCAGAAGTAGTGATGGCCTGTATATTTATTCCTTTTTCTGCTAGAGTTGCAAACATTTGCGCAGCAACCCCTGCATGACTTCTCATACCAACCCCAATAACTGATACTTTAGCGATATCTTTTGATTGAATACACTTTGAATATTTTATTTTATCAGCCAATCCCTCGATTATTTCGATCGAAGAATCAAGATCTGTTTCTTGGACTGTAAAAGTTAAATCTGTATGTTTTCCATCTGCAGATATATTTTGCACGATCATATCAACATTAACACCCTGGTCGGCAAGATCACCAAAAATTTGTGCTGCAACCCCTGGTTTATCTTCGAGATTTTGGATAGTTATTTTTGCCTCACCACGTGAGTATGCAATACCACTTACAACTTTATCTTCCACAACATTTTCCTCATTCGTAACCAATGTACCTATATTATGACTTTTATCATTTTTTTCAAAATTATTTTCAATAAATGTTGATCGTACTCTAATCGGCATATTATATGACATCGCTAATTCGACTGATCTTGTTTGTAACACTTTTGCACCTTGTGAAGCCATCTCTAGCATCTCCTCAAATGAAATCTTGTCTATTTTTTGTGCTTGTTTGACTATCCTAGGGTCTGAGGTAAAGACGCCATCAACATCTGTATATATATCACACAAATCAGCATTCAACGCGCATGCAATTGCAACAGCTGTAGTATCGGAACCACCTCTTCCCAAAGTTGTTATCTTATTCTCTTCAGAGACACCCTGAAAACCTGCAATAATTGGAATTATATTATTATTTAGGAGACCTTGTAATTTTTGAGGATTTATATTTTTAATTCTGGCGGAACCATGCATTACAGTTGTTTCTAGAGGTATTTGCCATCCCTGAACAGACTCTGCACTGATACCTCTTGAGTTTAAAATTAATGAAAGTAACGCAGAACTAATTTGTTCACCTGTTGATATAATAACGTCTTTTTCAGCTTTATTGGAAACCAGATTTGCTTGGTTTACCAGATTAATTAACCTGTCCGTTTCTCCTGCCATGGCTGAAACAACAACTGCAGTTTGAACGCCATTATTTCTCTCTCGTTGTATATGATCAGCAACTTTGGATATTTTTTCAATATCACCCATTGAAGTACCACCAAATTTCATAACAATTTTTTTATAATTTTTTTCAATCATCACGTTGAGTTCTTTCATATATGATTTTATTTATATATTATAATTAAAGAGATAATTGAAGTATATTTAAATAAGATGACTAAAAATATAAATGAACGGGAAATTGAAAAATTCTCAAACATGTCTTACGATTGGTGGAATCCAAGCGGTAAATTTTCAGCCTTGCATTCAATTAACCCGATTAGAATAAAGTTTGTTTTAGATATAATTTTTAAAAATTATGGACTCAATCCACTCAAAGATCGCACATTAAAAAAAATAAAAATTCTAGATGTTGGCTGCGGTGGTGGTTTAATTAGTGAACCCATGGCCAAACTTGGAGCTCACATTCAAGGAATAGACGCAGATATAGATTCAATAAAAATTGCAAAGGAGCATGCAATAAAAGAAAATCTTAAAATAAAATACAGTAATGAAAACTTAGATGAGCTGATTGCAGATAATTTAAGAAAATTTGATGTAATTTTTGCACTTGAAGTTTTAGAACATGTGGACTACCCAGATGATTTTTTATCAAAAATTGCGTCTCTTACAAAAGAAAATGGATTAGTTTTTATTTCATCAATCAATAAAAATATTAAATCTCTTCTGCTTGCAAAGTATATAGCCGAGTATGTCCTGAATTGGGTACCAAGAGGAACTCATGACTGGAATAAATTTATAAACCCATCAGATTTAGAAAAAATGATGTTTAAAAATTCATTCGAACTAATATCGTGTAAGGGTATCATCTTTAATCCTATGACATTAAATTGGAAAATTGGTAAGGATACTTCAATTAATTATATTACGGCATTTAAGCGCTGATTCATCTAATTTTTATCATCCGGTAAATTAGGTATATGAATAATATCTATGCCTTCTTCATGTAATTCTTTGATATCTTTTGCAGATGCCTCACCATAGATTGATCTCTGTTCTGACTCATTATAATGAATCTTTCTTGCCTCTTCAGGAAATTCTTTACCAACATATTCTGAGTTCTTCTTGATCTCTTCTCTAATTTTTCTGATTGCATTGTTTAAAATATTAGACCTACCATGGCTAAGAACAGTATTTTTTTGAGTATTGCTGCTTCCTTTTTTTGGAATTCTTGGAGACATGAGTGCCTTCGTCACAAGATTTGTATTACATTCAGGACAGAATACATTCTTTAATTTTATTTGATCATCACAAGAAGTTGAGTCTCTAAACCATGACTCAAAATTATGATCGTTTTCGCATGTTAAATTATATCTAATCAAAACAACACCCTATTTTTCAATTAACTAATTATAATCATAATTTTGGTTAATAGATGGTATCATTTTCCTATATGATTCTACTTCTTGTAAGTTAATTTCTGCAACACCAATATAATTACCATCTTCTACACAGGATAAAATTTTTCCCCACGGTGAAATAATCATTGAGTTTCCATAAGTTTCTCTACCGTTTTGATGTTTTCCAATTTGCGCAGGGGCAATAATAAAGCAACCGGTTTCGATTGCTCGAGCTTTTAAAAGCGTTTCCCAATGCGCCCTACCTGTATTGACAGTAAATGCTGAAGGCACAATGATAACAGATGCTCCTTTTTGAGCTAATTTTCTATATAGACCGGGGAATCTTAAATCATAACAAATACTCAACCCAAACTTACACCAAGGCAAATCAATAATTGAAAGTTTATTACCTGGCTTAAAAGTATTTGATTCAAAATATTTTTCTTCACTGCTCAATTCAACATCAAACATATGAATTTTATCATAAGTACCAATTATTTCTCCATTTGAGTCAAAAGCATAAGTCCTGTTATATGCCAAATTATCTGAATGTTTGATAGAGATAGAACCTATAATCACGATAAGCTCAAGCTCTTTGATTAATGACTGTATTTTTTTTAACCCTTCATCATCATTTGGATAAGAAATTTTAGAAAAAAGCGCCTTACTATTTTCTTCCATTAATAGAGTTTGTTCAGGAGTTACAACAATATCCACGCCCATGTCTTTTGCATGGGTAAGTTTTTCTCTTAAAAAACTTAAACTTTTATTTAAATCGCAGCCTGTTGTCATTTGCAGGCAGGCTGCTTTAAATTTATTCTTTTTACTATTCATTCACATTTATCGGCAAGCAAATCATTTAATGTGCCATCATTCTCTAGGGCATATAGCTCATCACAGCCACCAATATGTCTGTCATTTATGAATATTTGTGGAACCGTTCGTCTTCCGTTAGATTTACTTAGCATTTCCTTACGTAAATCATCATTATTTGTAACATCAAATTCACTGTAAGATATTTCTTTATCATTAAATAATCTTTTCGCCATCGTGCAATAGAAGCAACTGGATGATGTATATATTTCTATCTTTTGTGTCATTGTTTTTATTGTAGTTTTGTATACATTAACATTATAAATATGTTATCTTCTAGAAAATAGTCAACACCATATGGAAATTTCAAGAATTCAAGAAAAACAAAAGAAACTATTATTTGATAGAAAAAAACTTTTGCACTCTAGAAATAGGTCAAAATCATTTACAGTGAAAAATGAAATATACGACCATACCTCTGTAAATATTTGCGAAAGAATTGATGAAATAAATAGAGTTTTTCAATCAACACTAGTCTTAACTAAAAACAAAAACTTTGAAAGAGTAATAGAAGAAAAATTATTCAAAAAAATAGAGAACCAACCCATAATCGTTGGTCCTGCTGGTATAATTGAGTCAATGAAAGCTTCCTTAGAGGATGAGGAAAACATAGATTTTAAAAAACAAAAGTTTGATCTCATAATATCAGATTTATTATTGCATACTTCCAATAATCTAAACCAATCTCTCACTAAGCTTCATAGCCTACTTAAACCAGATGGCTTATTAGTTTCAACTCTGTTTGGAGGTGAGACACTAAAAGAACTAAAAAACTGCTTAATAACAGTTGAAGAGCAACTCACAGGGACTATTTATCCTCGTATAAATCCATTCATAGATGTTAGAACTGCAGGAGATATTCTTTATAATGTTGGGTTTAAATTGTGCGTTGCTGATAGTAATAATATTAAATTAAGTCATAACAATTTAAATGAGCTAATAAGTATAATCAGATCAATGGGTGAAAATAATTATCTTAATCTAAAGGCACCAAATATCGATAGGGCAACATGGAAATTAGTTGCAGATTTATATGTGAATCAATTTTCTTTGGATAAGAAACTTGCATCAACATTCAATATTATTACATTGACTGGTTGGAAATATCATCATGATCAACCAGAACCATTGAAACCAGGCTCAGCAAATATAAGCTTGAGTAGTGTTTTAAAGAAGTGAACTAAATTAATTCTCTTAAGCTTGCAAAAAATGATATATCTGCAGGCAATAAATTATAATTATCGATGTCTTTAGGATTAACCCAGGCTAATTCCTGCCCTTCCATTGGTATAATATGTCCATTCCATCTACGACATACATATAGTAATACAACAACATAATATTTGTCATATTGCTTCTCAGTAAATGATAAAGGGGCAAGACAAGATGCTGTGACATCTATATTAATTTCTTCCCTTAATTCTCTTATTATTGCCTCTTCTGGGGTTTCCCCCTCGTCAACTTTCCCCCCCGGAAACTCCCAGTAACCAGCATAATCTTTTCCTTTAGGTCTCTCATTTATAAGTACTTTTCCATATTCATTTATTAGCGCACAAGCTACAACAAGTTTTATCATTTATCTAACTCATGACCTGTAATCAGTGTTTATATCAATATATTTATGTGAAAGATCACAGGTCCAAATCTTATGTGAATAGTTTCCTATACCGAGATCAATAATAATTTCTATAACATCCCCTTCCATATACTTTTTTGTGAGTACTTCATCATATTCAGGACTTACCGTTGAATTAAGAGTTACCAGTTGATCACCGATAGATATTTTAAGTTTTTTTAAATCTATATTCTCATATGATTTACCAATCGCAGCTATTATTCTTCCCCAATTTGGATCTTGTCCATAAATTGCAGTTTTTACCAAAGGCGAGTTTGCAATTGATTTGGCAATATTTATAGCCGAAATCTTTGAAAGCGCTGACCTTATATTAATTTCGACCAATTTTGTTGCACCTTCACCATCTAAGACTATTTGCTTTGCTAGATCAATTGTGAGCTTTTGTAACTCAGCAATAAATTCTTTTGAAGAGTCCTCATCAATATTTATTAGCGGTTTATTACCAGCTTTATTTGTGCTAATTAACATGACCGTGTCACTTGTAGAGGTGTCCCCATCCACTGTAATTGAATTAAAACTATTTGTGGTAACTTCTTTCAAAATTGGCTTAAGGAGCTCTTCATCTATACAAGCATTGGTAAATATGAAAGATAACATAGTACCCATATTTGGTTCAATCATCCCTGAGCCTTTTGCTATTCCAATTATTTCAATATCCTTACCATCAATTTTAAATTCTTTTTTTGCTAATTTAGGATAAGTATCCGTTGTCATTATCGACTCTGCAGCATCTATCCATGAGGACTTATTATTTAAATCTATATTTTTTATTGATTGAATAATTGGTTGAATATTCATGTATTCTCCTATGACACCAGTTGATGCAACGCCAATATCTTCAATCTTACAACCAATTTTATTCGCAATTTCTGAGGAAATAGTCAATAAATCCCTTAACCCAATATCACCAGTAAATGCATTTGCATTACCAGCATTCACAATTATCGCCTTAATTTGTTTGTTAAGATTCTTTCTACACCAATCGACTGGGACAGATGGACATGTTGATTTCGTGTATAATGATGCTTGATTCACATAATCATCAAAAACAACTAAAAGAAGGTCCTTTCGGTTTTTATAACGGGCACCAGTTTCAAAGGTATGGATGTTTACACCCTTTAAATCTCTGTATGATAAATCTAGCATATTGTATAGCCTTATGATTCTTATTTGTTATGAAATAAAAGTTATTTTTTAAATTACCAAATCCATGTTGATGAATTTATTACATTTCAACAAACAAATTTAAAAAAATTTCTGGCAAGCTATCCTAGAAATTAATGTTAATAGTATTTGTTAATCATAAAATCATATATATATATATGATATATTGTTTTTTGAAAGTTCCCAATGTTTGATTTAAAAAAAATTACAAATATTTTATTCAACAAGCCAATCAAGAAGCAATATAAGTTTTATGAGGACCAAGTCAAGAGTATCAACTCTCTTGAAGATCAGTTTATGAAACTTTCTGACAAAGAATTAAAAGATAAAACCCAAGATTTAAAACAAAAAGTAATAGATGGCTCAACTTTGGATCAGCTTGTTGTTGAGTCTTTTGCTCTTGTAAGAGAAGCATCCAAAAGAACACTTGGGCAACGACATTATGATGTTCAGCTAATTGGTGGAATGGTTCTAAATGATGGCGGTATAAGTGAAATGAAAACTGGAGAAGGAAAAACACTTGTTTCAACTTTGCCAATTTTTTTGAATGCACTTTCAGGTGATGGTGTCCACGTCATCACTGTAAATGATTACCTTGCCCAGCGTGACTCTGAATGGATGGGAAATATTTATGAATTTCTGGGATTAACTGTAGGATGTGTTCAAAATCAGATGAATGATGAAGAAAGAAAGTCAGCTTATTCATGCGATATAACATATGGCACTAATAACGAGTTTGGCTTTGATTATTTAAGAGATAATATGAAACATAGTCTTGAAAGTATGGTTCAAAGAGGTCATAACTTTGCGGTTGTAGACGAAGTTGACTCAATACTTATTGATGAAGCAAGAACTCCATTAATAATATCGGGTCCGTCAGAAGTAAAATCAGATTTGTATGAGACTATGAATAAACTTATCCCATTACTAAAAGATGATGACTTTGATATTGATGAAAAAACGAAATCAATAAATTTATCAGATAAAGGTATCGAGCATGCAGAAGAATTATTAAAAGCGAATGGGGTTTTGTCGGGACAGTCATTATTTGATATTGAGAATATATCGATCATTCATCACATTAACCAAGGAGCAAAAGCTCATAAACTCTTTATAAAAAATACTGATTATATAGTTAAGAATAATAAAGTGATTATAATTGATGAGTTTACCGGAAGAATGATGGAAGGAAGAAGGTACTCAGATGGATTACACCAAGCTATCGAGGCAAAGGAAAATTGTCCTATTCAAGCTGAAAATCAAACACTTGCATCCATAACATTCCAAAATTATTTCAGACTTTATAAAAAACTCGGTGGAATGACTGGAACTGCATCAACTGAAGCAGAAGAGTTTATGGATATTTATAATCTCCCTGTAATTGAGATTCCAACAAATAAACCAATCAATAGAACTGATGAAAACGATGAAATTTATATGACTATTGATGAGAAATATCAGGCTATACTCAAGCAAATTAATGAATGTAACGATCGAAAACAGCCAATACTTGTCGGCACAACATCTATTGAAAAATCTGAATATATTGCAAGTTCATTAGAAAAATTAGGTTTTGAAAGAATTGAATATGGAGAAGATGATAAATTTAAAATAAGAAATAAGACTTTCTCTGTGCTAAATGCTAAATACCATGAGCAAGAAGCAAAAATAATTGAACAAGCAGGACGCCTTGGTGCCATAACTATTGCTACTAATATGGCAGGGAGAGGAACAGACATTCAGCTTGGAGGAAACCTTGATGCTGAGATTAAATACCTACAAGAATCTACAGAAAAAAATAAAGAAAAAGCAATAGAAAATATTAAAAAAAGAATAAAAGATGAAAAAGCTGAAGTAATTAAAGCAGGAGGTTTATACGTAATTGGCACTGAACGACATGAAAGTAGAAGAATTGACAATCAACTTAGAGGGCGTTCTGGAAGACAGGGCGACCCAGGAAGATCAAAGTTCTACCTAAGTTTACAAGATGACTTAATGAGAATATTTGGTTCGGAAAATATGGAGTCAATGCTAAAAAAATTGGGTCTCAGTGATGGCGAACCAATTGTGCATCCTTGGATTAATAAAGCTCTTGAAAAAGCTCAAGTAAAAATTGAGTCACGTAATTTTGATATAAGAAAAAGTATACTGCAATTTGATGATGTAATGAATGATCAAAGAAAGGTTATTTTTGAGCAAAGAAGAGATTTAATGGATGATACCGAAGCATCTGAAACAATAAAAGATATGAGGTATGAGTTCATAGAAGAAATAGTACAAGAATATATTCCTGAAAACACATATCCAGAACAGTGGAATACTGAAAAACTTAGAAACAAGATTAAAGCTTCATTATTAATAGACGTTCCAGTTGATGATTGGGCGAATGAAGAAGGCATTGCTGAAGAAGAAATCATATACCGTCTAAAAGGCGTCGTAGATGAAATCATGTCTCTAAAAGAAAAAAAATATGGAACAGAAGTTCTCAAAAAAGTTGAAAAAACAGTGCTTTTACAAGTTTTAGATATCTTATGGAGAGAACATCTATCAAGACTTGAGCATCTCAGAACATCTGTATCATTGAGAGGATATGCCCAACGTGATCCTCTTCATGAATATAAAACAGAAAGTTTTGATTTATTCCAAGGACTTTTGAGTAAATTAAGAGAACAAGTAACAGCTCATTTAATTAGAGTAGAAATTTTACAAAAAGACACTGATGCTGAAAGTACATCAAATGGAAATTTAGATAATAATAACAAAACTGAAATCCTCAAGAAGTCTAAAACTAATACAAATATGGGCACTATTAAAAAAGTTGGGAGAAATGAAGTTTGTCCATGTGGAAGTGGTAAAAAATTTAAGCATTGCCATGGCAAAGCAAATTAATTAAAAATCTCTGCTGATTGAAAGAAATTTATTACGTCTGTTCTGAATTAAAATCTGGCGGTCAAGTTTTTTTAACTCTTCTAGATGTTTTGCTATTACAATCTCAACATCTCTAATTGCCTTTTGATGATTGCGGTGAGCTCCACCTATTGGCTCAGCTACTATTTCATCTATTACCTTCATATTAATTAAATCCTGAGCAGTTATTCTCATACTATTAGCAGCATCACTCGCTTTAGATGAGTCTCTCCACAATATAGAAGCAGATGCCTCTGGTGAGGCAACGGTATATATAGAATGTTCCAGCATGATCACCTTATTTGCTGTAGCAATTGCAACAGCACCTCCAGAACCTCCTTCACCAATGATTATTGATATCAAAGGGACACCAACTTTAAGACAAGTTTGAGTTGATCGAGCTATCGCCTCCGACTGTCCTCTTTCTTCTGCCCCAATACCAGGATAAGCTCCAGCTGTATCAACAAATGTTATTATTGGAATATCAAATCGATCAGCTAATTGCATTAATCTTTCAGCTTTTCTGTAACCTTCTGGTCCGGCCATACCAAAATTATGTTTAATTCGTTCCTCAGTATTAGATCCTTTTTCGTGCCCTATTACCATAACACTACTCTCACCGAACTTTGCTAATCCACCAATAATAGCATGATCGTTTGAATATTTTCTATCACCAGATAATTCTATAAAATCATCAAATAGTTCATATAAATAATCCCTAAAATGAGGGCGTTCTGGATGCCTAGCAACTTTAGTTTTTTGCCAAGGACTTAATGATGAATATAATTTTTCTAGAGCCTTATTTGCCTTAACTTCCAATTGCTTAATATTATCATCAATAGATATTCCATCATCAGACGGAGTAATCTGTCTAAGTTCGTTTACCTTACTCTCTAACTCGGCAACACTTTTTTCAAAATCTAGATACTGCATAATATACTATTTTTAGGATAAATTATCATATTATAATTAATGAAGATATAATTTATGATATCACATATTTTTTGATAAGGGATGATTTTCTTTAATAGTTGCTTTTAATTTTTCATCTAAAATATGTGTATATATCTGTGTCGTAGAAATATCTGAATGCCCTAACATTTGTTGTACTGCTCTCAAATCAGCTCCATTTGATAACATATGACTAGCAAATGCATGTCTTATAACATGAGGTGAAATTTGATTAGGATCTAAACCAGCTGCTCTTGAGTGTAACTTTAATTGTTTGGCAAAGTATTGTCTTGTCATCGTGCTCTTTCCACCCAATCCAGGATATAAAAAAACTAAATTATCTAGATCATAAATATTACCCAATAAAGCTATATATTGATTAATTTCTCTAATTGCATTTTCAGTAAGAGGAACTATTCTTTCTTTATTACCCTTTCCATTAACTATCAAAAAGCTAGATGATCTATTAAAATGTGATAACTTTATAGATAAAAGTTCACTAACTCTTATTCCTGTTGAATATAATATTTCAATTTGTGATAAGAAACGTTGAAGGCGATATTTATTGATTAAGTCAGATGGATTTTGGTCAATTTCACTTTTAACATGTTCTATTAGCTCCATTATGAAGTTTACACTGATGATCTTTGGCAAGTTTTTGCTTATTTTTGGGCTTTCAATTCCGTTCATTGGATTATGAGATAAAATATTTTCTTGAAATAGAAATTTATAAAATTGCCTTAGTGAACTTAATTTTCTGGCAGAAGTATTATTTTTTATATCATTTTTATTTATATACTTTAAATATTCTCTGATTATTTCTTGATCAATTCCCATAAAATTTATCTTTCTGCCCTCAAGATATTTACAAAAATAATAGAGATCTTTGCTGTATGCATATTGAGTATTTCGTGAACATGCTCTTTCTACAGCCATCATTTCTATAAAATTTTCAATATACTGTTTCATGTTTTATATTTATGGTTTGATATACATTTTTTATTAATCTTAATTTGCAATATTTAAAATAAGGTTATTATGATAAAAAAATTAGATAAGCATTTAGTTCTAATTGGGATGATGGCGTCTGGAAAGTCAACAATTGGAAAAAATATGTCGGAAATACTCAATACATTTTTTTATGATATTGATTATTTGGTTGAGAAATCAGAAAATAAAACTATTGCCGAATTATTTAAAACAAAGGGCGAAGAATACTTCAGGGAATTAGAATACGAAAAAACTAGAGAAATATTAAATAAAACCATACCATCAATTATTTCTCTTGGAGGCGGTGCATTTATCAATCCACGCATCAGAGATATCATGAAAAATACAACTACAGTGTGGCTTAAAGTAGATATTTCGGAGATAATTAAAAGAGTTAAATTAAATAATAACAGGCCACTTTTGTATGGAAAAAACAATGAGGAAATAGGAAAGATATACATTGAGAGAGAGAAATATTATTCAATGGCTAAGATACACTTTAACTGTAATAATAAATCCATAAAAACTTGTGTTACTGGTATACTTTCAATAATTGAAGATCATTAAGATGAAAAAAATTGAAATTAAATTAAAAAATGATCAATACAATATACTATATGCTCCTCTATCTAAAAGCATAGATTATATTAAGTCATATTTCTTAAATGGCAAAACTGTAGCAATTATTGCCGATAACAATTCAGCTCATCATTACCTAAATAAATTAGAAAAAGATCTTCTTGATGTTAATCAAAACGTAATTAAAATTATCTTATCCCCTGGAGAAAAGAACAAAGACCTCACAATAGCTTCTAAAATAATTGAAGATCTTTTATCACAAAAATTTGAGAGAACAGATACAATTATTGCATTGGGTGGCGGAGTAATTGGTGATCTAGCTGGTTTTGTTGCAGCAATAATACATAGAGGTGTTAACTTCATAAATATACCAACTACTCTACTCTCTCAGGTCGACTCATCAATCGGAGGAAAAACTGGGGTAAACACAAAATACGGTAAAAATCTGATTGGCAGTTTTAAGCAACCAGAAATTGTTATATGTGATACCGAAGTCTTAACTACTTTGCCAAAACGAGAATTATTAGCTGGTTACACTGAGCTTGTTAAGCACGCTCTTATAAATGACGTAGATCTGTTCAATTATTTAGATGTTAATTCATCAGAGATCTTCAAAAACAATACTATTCTCCAAGACGCAATTTACAGGAGCTCATTGGTAAAAGCAGAAATAGTCATGAAAGATGTTCTTGAAAAAGATATCAGAGCACATTTAAATCTGGGACATACATTTGGTCACGCAATAGAAGCATTGTATAAATATGATGGTACGCTACTTCATGGTGAAGCCGTTTCAATTGGTATAATGATGGCTTTTTCTCTTGCCGAAAAGATTTCTTTGTGCAATACGACTCAAACAGAAGCGGTAAAGAAACATTTTGACAATGTTGGTCTGAAAACTAATTTCTCCGAACTACCCAATAGTAGTCTAACGTCAAAAAATCTTATTAAACTTATGAAAAATGATAAAAAGGTTAGAAGTGGGTCAATTAATTTTATACTTCCAAAAGGTATTGGTTCCGTAGATATTTTCTCTGGTATTGATGAAGATATCATAAAAGAAGTTCTGGAAGAATATCTATAAATCTATAATAATAGTTACAATTATACTCAAAAAATATCAATTATCCTAAGGTTCAGTCTATCTTTTTGTTGATATGGATAAAGAATGGATGTTTTTAATTTCCTCAGATAGTAATTCGTTTATTATCTTATGACATTCTAGTTTTGATTTATTTATAAAAGCATTAGAAACGATATAGATATGAAAATGTGTTTCACCACCTTCTTTCCAACCCGCATGGCCTCTGTGGTCATCAGAAACATCATTTATTTCCAATTCTATTGGATGAAGAGACTCCAACTTTTCACGCATTTTATTTATAATATTAATTTACAATACCTCCAAAAAATATTTATATAATCTCAATTAATCAGAGAGAAAATTAAATGGCAAATGTTAATTCTAAATTTTTTGATGATATAAGAATTACAAAAAAGAAGGAAGATAGAAAAAAAACAAACCAATGCCAATGGGATAGCTGTGATGAAATGGCAGTTCATAAAGCGCCAAAAGGCAGAGGTCAAGAGGGTTCATATTATACATTCTGTCTCAAACACGTAAGAGAATATAATAAAAGTTATAACTACTTTGAAGGCATGAGCCAATCAGATCTCTCAAAATATCAAAAAAGTGCAATGCTAGGGAATAGACCAACTTGGAAACTTGGAGTTGATAATAAGGATCAACTTGGAAACTTTTCAGCTGAAGAAATTCTTAAGAGAATAAAAAGTAATCGTATAAATGATTATTCAGATAAAGAAAATTTAGACCAAAACAATCCCAGAAGACAAAAGATTGGAAATGCTGCAAAAAAAGCTTTATATGTACTAGGATTAGAAAATAATTCATCGAGCGATGAGATTAAAAATAGATATAAATTATTGGTTAAAAGGCACCATCCAGATCTAAAAGGTGGAAAAGAAAGTACAGATGAAAAGTTAATTGAGATAATCAAGTCATATAGATATCTCAAATCTGTTGGATTAGTGAATTAAAATAAAGTAGAGGAGTGAAATGAATAATAACATTGGAGAAAAAAGTCTAGCGCCGGATACAAAGATTTCAGTTGAAAAAGTATTTGGTTTTAAATCAAAGTTAAATGTTCCGGCATACTCAACACGAAATGAGTACGTTCCAGAGGTTGATGAGACTTATATTTTCGACCCACAAACAACACTGGCAATACTAGCTGGATTTTCTCACAATAGAAGAGTGATGGTCCAAGGTTACCATGGCACTGGTAAGTCAACTCACATAGAACAAGTGGCAGCGCGATTAAATTGGCCTTGTATTCGAATAAATCTAGATAGTCATGTAAGTAGGATAGATTTAGTAGGAAAAGATGCCATTGTATTAGAAGACGGAAAGCAAGTAACTGAGTTTAAAGAAGGTATCCTCCCATGGGCTCTTCAGTCAAACATAGCCCTAGTATTTGATGAATATGATGCAGGCAGACCTGATGTAATGTTTGTTATCCAGCGTGTTCTTGAAGTTGCTGGAAAATTAACATTATTAGATCAAAGCAAAGTTATAAGACCGCATCCATATTTTAGAATGTTTGCTACTACCAATACGGTTGGATTGGGTGATACAACGGGGTTGTATCATGGTACACAACAAATAAATCAAGGGCAAATGGACCGCTGGTCAATAGTGTCCACGCTAAACTATCTACCACATGATGTTGAAAAATCAATAATAGTATCAAAAGCAAAAGATTATGACAATAAGGATGGACAGGAAACAATCGATAAGATGGTCAAAGTCGCCGAGTTATCTAGAAATGCATTCATAAACGGTGATTTATCTACGGTTATGAGTCCGAGAACAGTCTTAACCTGGGCAGAAAACAGTCTTATATTTGATGATATCGGTTTTGCTTTCAAACTAACTTTCTTAAATAAATGTGATGAACTTGAACGACCAGTAGTTGCCGAGTTCTACCAAAGATGCTTTGACGCCGAACTAGAAGGTATAACACTAATCAACCAACCTGAAGAGTAGTCCCTTGGTCGAAATAAAAGAAAATAATTTTTCTGATATTATAAAAAAAACAATCACAGAAGCCACAAGGTCTATTGCAGAAGAACCAGAACTTGAAGTTTTGTTTGGAGATGAAACACCCTCTCTTTCGGGCAAGAAAATTAGGCTACGAGAGCCTGGCAATTTTCTTAACAAAGAAGATTTAACCATCCTTAGAGGGCAAGCAGATCTTTTAGCTCTGAAAATAAAAAACCATGATCAATTAATTCATAAAAAATATTTACCTTCATCTCCGCAAGCTCAAAAATTATATAATGCAATAGAGGAAGCACGTATAGAAGCGGTTGGTGCGATTGATATGCCTGGATGCGCGAGTAATTTAAATGCTAGAAACATTGCAAGCTATAGAAATTCAACTTTAAATAATATAACTCAAAAAGATGAAGCACCAATAGCTGAAGCGATTAGCCTAATCATAAGAGAAAAACTTACAGGGTTTGCTCCCCCTAACAACACCAGTAAATTTGTTGACCTATGGCGTCCTCATATAAATGATAAAGCACTAAATGAGCTTGATAAACTGAAGGACTCAATTTTTGATCAAGATGCATTCGCAAGTAAAATCCCCGAGCTTCTGAATGCATTAGATATTGCAACTACTTTAGGAGAAGGAGATCCCTCATCATCTAAAGATGAAACAGGTGAGAGTGATGTTGAAGGTTCAGAGCATGAAAACACAGAGCTAAGTGATGAATTTGATCCGGATGAAACTGAAATGTTAGATGAAGAAATTACTGACGATCTTATTGATCTCGATGATCTAGAAGGTGTTGAAGATGAAGGTGAGGATAGTTCTGCTCCTGATAACCGCGGTGAAATTGAAGAAACGAAACAAAATACGCGCCAGCCACCATACAAAGTTTATACAACTGAGTACGATGAAATTATATCTGCCGAGGAGATTGCAGACATTGATGAACTCGATAGGTTAAGAAACTACCTTGATAAACAAATCTCGAACTTACAGGGTGTTGTTGCAAGGCTTGCAAATAAATTACAAAGAAAATTAATGGCTCAGCAAAATCGATCCTGGGATTTTGATCTTGAAGAAGGAATATTAGACACAGCAAGGCTTGTCAGAGTAGTCACAGATCCAATGCACCCTCTATCATTCAAAATGGAAAGAGATACTGATTTTAGAGATACAGTTGTCACATTATTGATAGATAATTCTGGCTCTATGAGAGGAAGGCCAATCATGGTGGCAGCAACATGCGCTGACATACTCACAAGAACTCTAGAAAGATGTGGCGTTAAAGCAGAAGTTCTAGGTTTTACCACTAAAGCATGGAAGGGTGGGCAATCAAGAGAACTATGGACCAACTCTGGCAAGCCAATGAGGCCCGGAAGACTAAATGATTTAAGACATATTATTTATAAATCTGCAGACGCGCCATGGAGAAGATCAAAAAGAAACTTAGGTCTTATGATGAAAGAGGGTATTCTGAAGGAAAATATTGATGGTGAAGCTCTTGAATGGGCTTATGAGAGAATGCAGAAAAGGCAGGAGCAAAGAAAGATTATGATGGTTATTTCTGATGGTGCGCCAGTTGATGACTCATCTTTATCTGTAAATTCAGGAAATTACCTCGAATTACACCTAAAAAAAGTAATAAATAAAATAGAAACAGACAAAGATATTGAGCTAATAGCAATCGGTATTGGTCATGATGTCACAAGATACTACAAAAGAGCTGTAACTATTATTGATGTTGAAGAATTAGGTGGAGCAATGACAGAAAAATTAGCTGAATTATTTGATGAAAAAGAAAATAAATAACATCTAATTAGATTTGTAACTACTAATATAAAATATCCTAAATGGTATCAAGAGCATAATAGCTACGAATAGTTTTACAATTAGATCACCAATAGCCCACATTCCCCATCTAGAAATTTCTATTTGATTCAGAAAAGTATAAATTTGCTCAGTTGCAAAAGAATCACTATATCCAAGAAATGAAAAATTCACTGAAAAGGCGATACTAAAAAATAAGGTTGTATCCAATAATGAACCAAATGCAGATGAAATTATAGGGGCTTTCCACCAGGTTTCCTTTATATATCTTCTGAAGATATATATATCTAGAATTTGGGAAGCTAAGAATGCTGTGCCTGATGCAATTGCTATTCTTGGTGTTGCAAGTAAAATAGATAACAAAACAGCAAATGTAAATCCTACATAAACCACTCTCTTAGCTATTTGTGGACCACAATATCTATTAGTTAAATCTGTTATAAGGAAAGTAATTGGATATGTAAATGCAGCCCAAGTTAACAAATCTTCTAATCCAAAAAATTGAACTGGATATTGTACTAAGATATTGGAAACTAATACAATCAGAACCATACAGGTTGTTAAGTATATTAAATTACGATCTACCATTGAGATCATTCAGAAGGTGTATTAACGACCTTTGCCAAACGTTTTTTTATTGTCTGAGCTTTTGGAGATAAATTGCTAGAAGACTCTTTTATTAAGTATTCATCTATACCGCCTCTGTGCTCGACTGTTCTGAGTGCTTTTGAAGATACCTTTAAATAAACTTTTTCGTCTAACAATCTACTATGAAGTGTAACCTGATGCAAATTAGGTAAAAATTTCCTCCGATTTTTATTATTCGCATGGCTAACATTATTTCCAGACATTACCGCCTTGCCTGTTAATTCACACTTTCTTGACATTGGTACACTCCAGTATATAAATATGTGATTTTATACTCTCTTGCTATCGAACAGTCAACTTCAATGTTAATTAAATTCAAAAAGTCTAAAATTATTACCAAATGATCCCTATAGTCATAATTATTTTACTAATTTGACATAAGATTTATCTCAATGATCAAACAAATCTATAAATTACCGAATTCATTTTTACTCATAATTGCGAGTATCTTTATGTTTGATATAATAACATGCAATGTATACGCATCATCACAGAATAACCAAATTAATTATGACATAAATGACAGATATTTCATTGATGAACAATTGAATCTTAGTTATGACATAAAATCGCTCGGACTTAAAATTGCTAAGCTTGATTTTGAGGTTAATTTTGATAAAGCACAATACTTTTCTAATACAATAATTGAAACTCAAGGAATAGGAGATTTTTTTTCTAGTTCTATCTGGACATTTTCAGCTCGAGGAGTATTGAAGAATAATAATATCCAACCAAAATTTTATAATAACCACATAGAAACTAAAAAAGGGGTTGGTCATGTCAGTATTGTCTATAACAATAATAAACAAAATATCCTAACTAGACCTATTCTAAGTGAAGAAAAATATAAAACGTTAATGAATAATATTAACAATGAGGTTATTGACCCAATTTCAACATTACTTGAAATATCGATGTATCACCCAGAAGATATTTGCACTGGCTATTGGGAAATAACCGATGGCAGAAGAATATTTTCTGTAGAATTTGATAAGTCTCAAATTAATGATAGTAATCTTTGTTACGTGACCTATAAACCTCTTATAGGTTTCACTGATAAGGAAATGGAGAAATATAGAGATACACCTACACCTCCATTTCAAGTAAATTTTGTTAAAATAACACTCAAGAATAAGTATGTATTTTTAATACCTACAAGTGTGTCAACTACTGATGGTGCGTCGGGTTCTATTGATCTAACATCTATTAAAATTAATGGCGAATCCGTCAATTTAAACTAAATCAGTATGTACTCAAAAAAAAAAATATACTAAATCTAGTATAGAACAAAAAATGAATTTATTATTATTACTGATTCGGACATGTTTTGTTCTTTTAGTGTTCTCTTTTTTTAAATAATGCATTAACAATTAGTTATGTCTTTAGATTCAAAACAAAAAATTAGTGCAATTCTTGGTCCTACTAATACCGGTAAAACTCATAAAGCATTAGAGATTATGTTGAAACATAACTCTGGCATGATCGGTGTACCACTGAGACTATTAGCACGCGAATTATATGACAAAATATCTAGTAAAATTGGAAAGCAAAATGTAGCCCTTATCACTGGGGAAGAAAAAAATATACCAAAGTTTCCGAAATACTATATATGCACTGTTGAAGCAATGCCAACAGATATAGAAGTTGATATTGTGATTATAGATGAAGTTCAACTGGCAAATGATATTGAGAGGGGGCATATATTTACTAAAAGAATATTTGAATCTAGAGGACAGCTTGAAACATTATTTCTTGGGTCAGACACTATTGAAAAGATATTGAAGAAGATTATCCCAGAAATTGATATACTCAAACAAAGTAGATTTTCATCATTGTCCTATGAAACTTCAAAAAAAATTTCTCGTTTAAGAAAAAAAACTGCAATCATTGCTTTTTCAATTAACAGAGTCTATGAAATTGCAGATTTTGTTCGACAACAAAACGGAGGCGCAGCTGTCGTTCTGGGAGCTTTATCACCAAGAACAAGAAATGCTCAAGTAGAATTATATCAATCAGGACAGGCCGACTACTTAGTTGCTACAGATGCTATAGGAATGGGTCTTAATATGGATATTGACCATATAGCTTTCGACTCTGTTAAAAAGTTTGATGGAAACAAATACAGATATTTATACGCACATGAAATTGGTCAAATTGCAGGTCGAGCCGGAAGATATATGAACAACGGAACCTTCTGCATGACATACCCGAATCAAGAATTAGATGCTAATTTAGTATCGGCTATCCAAAATCATAAATTTTTAGAAATAGATAATATCAAATGGAGGAATAGTAATTTAGATTTTAGATCTTTAAAATCAATTCTGGATAGTTTGTCCATGAAACCAAAACTACCATTTCTAAAATTAGCAAAACCTGGAGAAGACCAACAAACTCTAGAATTTATTCATGACAACCGATTACTGAACGATCGCTCCCTAACCATCGATGAATTAAGACTACTTTGGGATTTGTGTCAAATACCAGATTATAGACAAACTGGCATTGAAAACCATACTAAAATTGCGCTTAAAATATTTAGAGATATAACAGAATCTAGTGGCTATATTGATCCTGAATGGTTTGAGAATGAAGTAAATGGATGCGCCAAATTTCATGGTGATATTGACATCTTATCCAATAAAATATCCTTTGTAAGAACATGTAATTTTATTGCAAATAAAAAAGATTGGATAAGAGATTCAGATTATTGGCAAAAAATAACAAGAAGTATTGAAGATAAGTTATCCGATAAATTACATGAAAGACTCATGCAGAGATTTATTGACAAAAGAAATAGTATTCTAATAAATTACACTGATATTAAAAATATCGAGATGGATGCAAAAAATAAGATAAACATCGGAAGTCTCCAAATAGGTACAATTAATGGATTAAGATTCAAGCATCAATCTACTGCGAATCTCAATAAGTTTGCAAAAAACAAACTTAACAAAATAATCATGTCTAAAGTTGATCAGGTTGGCAGAGATATATTAGCTTCAGATATAGAATTATTCCATATATCTTGCGACAATAAAATTCTTTGGAATGATAATCCAATTGCAGAATTCCGTCACAATCCAGACTCAATTATTCCATATGTATTTCTCTTGTGTGATGATAACCTTTCAATTACACTAAAAAAAAGACTGAATAATAAGCTTAACAACTGGCTTGCTTATTATTTAAAGAAGACATTGCCTGGGCTAATTAAATTAAATAATAAGAAACTGAAATCCCCCCTTTCAGCAATTCAATTTTCTCTGATTGAGGGTATAGGTGTTGTCAAGAGATCTGAGTTAGGGCTAGATTATGATCGACTGACAAAAGATGAGAAAAAAGAAATACGATCCTACGGTTTATTTATTGGGCAAGAATATATTTATTTAAAAAATATTTTTGATGAGAGCGCACACTCACTCAGGGTCTTATTGCTAAAAATAAAAAAAAATGATCTTGAAGACTTTAGCAACTATTCAAGTGTCGAAATTACTAAAAAAAATAAAATCCATCCAATTTATTCTGATCTTGGATATTGCTATGTGAGTCATAAGTATATTAGGCCTGATTTAATTGAAAATCTATTTGAACATATTAGAGTAAATAGAGGAACAGCGGCTTCCAATAAATTAGAAATAACACCTCAACTTATTGATAAAATTAAATTAACAAAAACCCTCATTGAAAAAATATTAACCGAACTAGATTATGTGTGTATCAAAGACAAAAAAAATAAGGGTATAAAATATTGGATTAGAAGGAAAAAAAACAAAAGTATTATTAACAATAATTCAAAAAATGACAATAATCCATTCTCAATATTAAAGAATTTTAAGAATGCTTCAAATTTGTAAATTTTTCTGATATAAGTATACACCTCAAGAACGAAAATAAAGTAATTTTATATAAAAAGGTCATTCATGACATATGTAGTAAATCAAGCTTGCATTAAATGTAAATTTACAGACTGTGTGGAAGTATGTCCTGTGGATTGTTTTTATGAGGGTGAAAATATGTTAGTAATACATCCTGATGAGTGTATTGACTGCGGTGTCTGTGAACCTGAGTGTCCTATTGAAGCTATTCAACCAGACACAGATCCAGGTGCAGAAGAATTTCTCGAGTTGAACAGAAAATATTCATCAATATGGCCTAACATAACAATTAAAAAAGATCCACCATCTGACGCAGAACTATATCAAGAAAAACAAGATAAGTTAAAAAATTACTTTTCAGAAAAACCTGGCGAAGGGGATTGAAAAAAGGAAAAATTTAATGGCAGACATAAAAAATAGTAGAAAGTACAAAGTAAACGAATATGTAGTATATCCATCTCATGGAGTGGGGAAAATAACAGATATCCTAGAACAAGAATTTGCTGGGATGAAACTTGAACTATATGTCATTTATTTTGAAGAGGAGAAAATGACACTAAGGGTTCCAATTAGTAAGGTCGAGTCCACTGGTATGAGAGCAATCTCTGATACAAATTTAATCGATGAAGCATTCACAATTTTAAAGAGTAATGCAAAAACAAAAAAAACAATGTGGAGTCGAAGAGCGCAAGAATATGAAACAAAAATTAATTCTGGTGATATAATCTCTCTTTCAGAGGTCGTAAGAGACCTTCACAGGAACCCAAGTCAATCTGAACAATCATACTCTGAAAGACAACTTTATGAGCAGGCACTGGACCGACTTGCAAAAGAAGTTTCCCGTTCAAAAGGAATTAAAGAAGTTGAAGCAATTACAAATATAGAAAATCAACTAGCAAAGAACGGAAGAAATGCAGCAGCTATCGCTGCAGTAAGCTAATCTGGTATTTTAAATTAATTTTAGATCTAAATGAGTGATTTAATTAATATTGATATTTTGGGAGGTGACTATGAATTCACGCTTGAAGTATCTGGTATTAGGGATGAATTCCAATTTAACTACATACCTTCAAACCTACCAGATATTTATAAAAAAATACTAAATCATCAACCCTTTGTTGTATCCGAATTTTCGTTATCTAATTATACCATGATGCTTGATAGAAATATTGCAGACATGTATGCAATTCCAGTATTTGTTAATCGGGGTTTTAGACACAGCATAATTTGGGTAAGAAAAGATAGCAAGATAGACTCATTAGAACAGTTAAAAAGCCTCAAAGTAGGAATTAAAGATTACTCACAAACAGCGGCTGTTTGGTTAAGGGGAATACTCTACGAAGAATACAAGATCCATTGGAGTGATATAGACTGGTATGCAAATACAGATCAAAGATTTGATGCCCCAAAGGAGGCAAATCTCACATTAGTTAATGATGATCCTGAAAAGATGGTAATTAACGGTGAGCTAGATGTATATATTGCACCAAAACCAATGGATATGCAAAAAACACCAGATCAAAGAGAATTAAAACCTCTAATCACTAATTTTATTGAAGTTGAGAGAGACTATTTTAAAAAAACAGGCATCTACCCAATAAACCATTGTGTCATGATCCACAAAGACACATATAATAAATATCCCAATATAGCCTATCCATTATTTTTAGCTTACAGCGAAAGCAAAAAAAAGGCACTAAAGCGTAAGTTAGGCTCCACATTATTACCGTGGTCCGATAAACTGTGGGCAAATACAATGGAAGTTTTCAATAATGATCCACATCCTCATGGATTAGTAGAAGCAAATCATAAAAATGTTAGTAAACTGGTTGATTATTTATTTGAACAAAAGTTAATAAAACAAAAACCAAATATTGAAGATTTATTTATTGAAGGCTCTCAAAACTGGCGAGAGTTATAACTGAAGCTTAAACAACCTCTAACTTATGAAATGGCTTTTTAGGTAATACAACCTCTACCTTGTCACTTGGTTTTACGAAACCTCCCTCCAAAACTGTTGTCATAATACCCGTCTTTCTAATTAAATTTCCTTCTTGATCTTTAGTGATCATTTTTTTTAACAAACCCGATTTAAAATCTTCAATTTGCTTGCAAGGATCGCGAAGTCCCTTAACTTCCAGTATAACCTCATCACCTATTTTAATTTGTGAGTCTAATGGGAGATTGATAAGATCTATACCCGAGGTTGTAATATTTTCACCAAGATCTCCTGGATGGAGTTCATAACCATATTGTTTCATTTCAAATAATAACTCAATTGCTAGGAGATGTACTTGTCTTAAATTTAATTGCTTAGGATTCTTTTTTACTCTTGAACGATGCTTGACGTACATGCCCGCATGAGCATCTCCATTTATACCAAAATTTTTTATTAGCTCAATTTCTTCTCTACTCTCCTTTGAAAACAGATGAGCATCTCCGGAGCATACCGCAATTACAGATCCTGATAGTGAGTCCATGTTTAAATCCTCATAACATAATAAGTATATTTTTTTTGATTATAAAAATAAATGTTTTATTATGAAATAACTACAGATCATGGGGGCGTAGCTCAGTAGGATAGAGCACCAGATTCCTAATCTGGGGGTCACAGGTTCAAATCCTGTCGTCCTCACCATTAAATAAAGTTATGAGTTTAATTTTACCCACTTTATGCAATCTTCAAGACGATCATCCCCCCAGAAGATTTCTCCCTCAAAAATAAAGGTGGGACTTCCAAAAACACCCAAGCTATATGCCTTTTCTGTGTTTTCCAGGTATTTTTTTTCTATTTCTGTTGATTGTACTTGAGTCATAACCTCATCTTTATTTAATTTCAATTCGTCAAAAATTTCAGTTAGATTAGCTTCAGTCGCAGGCTCTTTTCCTTGTTCAAACCACCTTTTATAGGTTGATATGACATAATCCATGCCCCAACCCTCATTTATACCTAAAACGGCTAATTTATTAGCTAGATCAAATTCAGTAAGTGGATAAGGAGCAGGTATTTTTGGATTAAAACCATAAAAACCAGCTCTTCTCTCAATGTCTCTCCACATGTAGTCTGATTTAATTTTCTTTGCAGGTGGGGTAAAGGGAATATTATCCATATCCATCATTATTTTTCGAACACTAAATGGATACCAATTAAATGTAAGTCCTTCTTGTGTGGATACTTCATTTAATCTACTTATAGTTAAGTAGGTGTAAGTGCTTCCAATTGAGAACCAAAAATCAATACTTTTCATGAGGGTAATTTATTTCCAATTATTGCAGATAATACCTTTGGTGGGGATAGAGGAAGTGTTTCAAACCTCACGCCTATAGCATCATTGATGGCATTTGCAATTGCGGCTGTTGGTGGAATTATTGGGACTTCACCAATTCCTCTGACACCATATGGATGGTATGGATTTGGAACCTCTACTATCTCAACATCTATAAATGGAACATCTGAGGCAACAGGCACCCTATAATCTAGAAATCCAGGATTTTGAAGTCTGCCATCTTTTCCATAAATATATTCCTCATTCAATGCCCATCCGATACCCTGAACTGCACCACCTTGATATTGACCTTCAACATAAGCAGGGTGAATAGCTTTTCCTGCATCTTGGACAATTGTATGTCGAAGAATTTTCACACTTCCTGTTTCTTTATCGACTTCAACATCTACAATTTGAGTACCAAAACTTGGACCAGCTCCCTGAACATTTTTTTCACAATGCCCAGCAATTGGTCCACCTGTTCTAGTTGCATTTCTAGCAATGTCAGATAAAGAAAGTGGTTCAAATGGTCCCACATTTGTGCTTGCAGGTCTGGCAAATCCATTCTCCCAAACAACTTCTTCAACTTTTACATTCCAAGTTTTTGCTGCTCTTAATTTACACTCTTCTATAGCATCTCTTGCTGCCAAGACAGAAACAATGCCTCCTGCAAATGTTCCCCTACTCCCTGCAGTAACAAAATTAAAACCAAGTTGAGAGGTGTCACCGGTTGTAACTCTTACTTTATCAGAGTCAATTCCAAATTCTTCTGCTACCATCATAGCAAGAGATGCACGGGATCCTCCAGCTACATCTATTGTACCAACAGACACAGCAATAGTCCCATCATCATTCACATTTAATGAAGCAGTTGTATCCATTCCAATATTCATCCAAAAACCTGTAGCCACACCTCTGCCCTGATTTTCTTTTAATGGAATGTGGTAATTTTTATGTCTTTTTGCTTTTTGAAGTGTTTCTTCAAATCCAATTCTTGGAAACTTTACACCGTAATAAGTTTGTGTTCCTTCTTTGGCGGCGTTAAGTATTCTGATATCTATTGGATCGATTGATAGTTTTTTTGCTGCTTCATCAATTACACTCTCAACACCAAAAGCTGCTACAGGAGCACCCGGTGCTCTATATGCTGCAACCTTTGGTCTGTTAGAAATCACATCATGACCAATGACTCGAACATTTTCAATATCATACCTTGTAAAACATGTAATTGTTGCTTGCCCCAGTGGCGTCCCTGGGAACGCACCGGATTGCATATCTATTTGCGCAT